>Ga0123356_10006863_pt1 | contig 11452 bp, 9 predicted proteins | sample TergutEmb28metaG_2_FD_92546 | JGI IMG/M metagenome (GOLD analysis project Ga0123356, IMG submission 92546) | Embiratermes neotenicus P3 segment gut microbial communities from Petit-Saut dam, French Guiana - Emb289 P3 | ecosystem: Host-associated > Arthropoda: Insects > Digestive system > Gut ... | reverse complement strand
TTACCTCCCGCCACGGGAATGATGTGGCTATCTCTCTGCCCTCTCTTCGCTTGGATGAACGCTCGGTATGTCTGGTGGATGCTCTTCCCGGACGGCGCAAGAGCGGACTGACCTTTGCCCCGGAGGCAGCCAGCCCCCGCCTGCAACGCGTCATCAACAAACACATTCCGGAGGAGGAGCTGCTTGCCGCTGCTAGGCTTGCCTTTGCGCGTGGTTGGAACGGTCTCAAGTTATACTTTATGCTTGGTCTTCCCACCGAAACCGATGCAGATGCCGCCTATATTGTGGAACTGGCGCGTAAGGTGCTGGCGGTGGGCCAGGGTGTCCAGGGCCGGGTGCCTCAGCTACGTATCAGTCTGTCCACATTTGTGCCCAAAGCCCATACCCCCTTCCAGTGGGTATCACAGGCACCGGAGGAAACTTTGCGTGCCCGGCATGAGATTATCAAGCATGGTCTTGGCAAGCGTGTTAAGCTCTCCTATACCGACACGCGGGTGAGCCTTTTGGAGGCAGTCATGTCGCGGGGAGATCGCCGCCTGGGACGGGTTATCTATCGTGCCTGGCAGGAAGGAGCCGTCTTTGACGGCTGGAGCGAGTGTTTTGATTGGGGTCGCTGGCAACGGGCTTTTGTGGCTGAGGGTCTAGACCCGGACTTCTATGCCCGTCGTGAGCGTGCTTTGGATGAGCCCTTGCCTTGGGCACATATTGATGCAGGGGTCTCGCCAGAGTTTCTTAGGTCTGAGTATCATCGTGCCCTCGCGGCTGAGCTTACTCCATACTGCCGCACATCTGGTTGTAACACTTGTGGGCTTGAGGAGTGGGATGTGGGGTGTCCGTAACAGATTTTACCCGCGCGCAGGCGTTATTGAAAGAGGCGAGCCATTGCTGTAAGCCCAAGGGGTGCTTTTTGCGTTGCAGTGCTTGTTTGACAACAATGGTTTCTCCTCCTTGAGCCCCTTGGGATCATCCCCTTTGAGGGTAATCTGAGGGTTGGCAAGGACCGCACCAGGCACGAAAACGGGTGTTTTTGCTTGTTATAAGGGGCATGATGAGGTACAATAGCAGACTGTCTACTGGAATAATACGATGATTCAGGATAATGAAGAGCAGGCCAGTATTATCCGGCTCAACGCCCGACGGGCTATTGCCCTTGCCATGGAGGGGCGTTGGAAAGAAGCGGTGGCCACCAATCAGGCTATTCTAGAAGGGGTTCCCGGGGACGTGGACACCCTTAACCGCTTGGGGCGCGCCTACATGGAGCTTTGCGAATATGACGAGGCCAGGGCGGCTTACCAGCGGGCCAAGGAGTACGACCCGTATAATTCTATCGCCGACAAAAACTTGAAGCGCTTGGCTGCTCTTAAAACGGAGAGCGCCGATGAAGTTCAACCCAAAGAGGCCGACCGGCCTGTAGAGCCCCGCTATTTTATTGAAGAAACAGGCAAGGCTGGCGTGGTGCGCCTTGTTAATCTAGCCCCGCGCCTAGTACTGGCCAAGGTGGTGGCGGGCGACCGGGTAAAGCTGGAGATGTCGAATGGCAATCTTGTGGTTGCCGATGATGTGGGGGTGGTCTTGGGTTGGGTGGAGTCAAAGCATGGACAGCGCCTAGCTCGCTTGATGGCCGGAGGGAACCGCTATCTAGCCAGTGTTGTATCTGCCTCGGAAACAGGGATATCCCTTATGGTGCGCGAGATCTATCAAAACCCGAGCCAGATAGAGCAACTCTCTTTCCCATCGCGCGGGGTAGAGAATTTGCATCCTTATGTGAGTGATAAACTATTGCGCTCGCGCATTGAATACGAAGAGGAGTCGGCCGAGGACCTTGGCTTCGGGACGGGGGAAGAGGAAATAGAAGGAGTGCCTCCCGAAGATGCTGGGGAGTTGGAAGAAGAAGAGGGCTAGCTATGACTTTGGGAAAGATTAAGCCTATAAAAATTGAAGAGGAGATGAAGAGCTCATACCTGGATTATGCTATGAGCGTCATTGTCTCTCGTGCTCTGCCCGATGTGCGTGATGGGCTAAAACCGGTACATCGTCGCATATTGTTTGCTATGAAGGAATTAGGCATCCTCCATAACTCACCCCACAAGAAAAGCGCCCGGGTGGTGGGCGAGGTGTTGGGTAAATATCATCCCCACGGAGACTCGTCAGTCTACGACGCCATGGTACGTATGGCCCAAGATTTCTCCATGCGGCACACCCTAATTGACGGGCAAGGCAACTTTGGCTCGGTTGATAATGATCCGCCCGCGGCCATGCGGTATACCGAAGTCCGCCTTGAGGAGATTGCCGAGCAAATGCTGCTCGACATCGACAAGGATACCGTGGATTTCATGCCTAACTTTGATGACAGCTTGAAGGAACCGGCGGTACTGCCTACCCACCTGCCGAATCTTCTTGTGAACGGATCGTCAGGTATTGCCGTGGGTATGGCAACTAATATCCCACCCCATAATCTTGGCGAGATATGCCAAGCCCTAGGGCATCTCATCGACCATCCTGAGGCTGATGTTGACGAGCTTATGCAATTCGTCAAGGGCCCGGACTTCCCTACCGGCGGCACGATACTGGGATTTGATGGCATCCGCTCGGCATACGCTACGGGACGCGGGCGTATTGTGGTGCAGGCCAAAGCCTTTGTTGAGGACAATGCCAGCGGCAAGAAACAGATCGTTGTCACCGAGCTTCCTTATCAAACCAACAAAGCGGCCTTAGTGGAGCGCATAGCGGAGTTGGTCAAGGATCGTAAAGTAACGGGTATTTCAGATCTGCGTGACGAATCTGACCGACAGGGTATGCGCATTGTCATGGAATTGAAGCGCGAGACCGAGCCGCGGCAGGTCCTAAACAATCTCTACAAACATACGCCCATGCAGTCGGCTTTCTTTGTAAACATGCTCGCCCTAGTGGGGGGGCAGCCCCGTGTCATCAGCCTAAAGGAAGCACTTCAATTCTTTATTGACTTTCGTCGCGAGGTCATCACCCGCAGGTGCAAATATGAATTGCGCATTGCCCGGGAGCGGGCGCATATCCTTGAAGGCCTCAGAATTGCCCTAGATTTCTTAGATGCCGTCATCAAGACTATTCGTGAGTCGGCGAATGCCGATGCCGCTCGAGCGGCTCTTATGGAGAGGTTTAGCCTCTCAAAACTCCAGGCCCAGGCTATTCTCGATATGCAACTCCGCCGCCTAGCCTCGCTTGAGCGCCAGCAGATTCTTGATGAACTGGAGGCGGTCAAGAAGAATATTGCCTATCTGGAAGACCTGCTGGCCAACCCTCTAAAGATTCTCAGTCTTGTGCAAAAGGAGTCGGGTACCCTCCGCGAGAAATTCGCGAATGAGCGTGCTACTGATATTACCTCTGAGGAAGCCAGGGACTTCAGTGAAGAAGACCTGATTCCCCACCAAGACATGGTAGTCACCCTCTCTGAGCGTGGTTTCGTGAAGCGCGTGCCTGCTAAGTCTTATGCCCTGCAACACCGTGGTGGACGGGGCATCATTGGCATGACTACTCATGAAGAGGATGCCGTGCGCTTTCTCCTTGCCTCTGATACTCACCATACTTTGCTCTTTTTCACCAACCGGGGGAAGGTTTTCTCGGTTAAGTGTCATGAGGTGCCACTGGATATCTCACGCATCTCCAAAGGTACTGCCGTGGTTAATCTCTTTCCCATCACGGGTGGGGAAAAAGTAACGGCCCTTGTGGCTGTGAAGAGTTTTAAGGATGCTGAATTTTTGGTGATGGCAACCGCTCAAGGCGAAGTGAAAAAAGTGGGCATTGACTCCTTTGCTCAAGTGCGATCATCTGGCCTTATTGCCATGGATCTCCCGCCTGCCGATAGTTTGGTTTCGGCCGCACTTGCCACTGATGATCAAGAGGTCATCATGGTGTCGGCGGAGGGCCAGTCCATCCGCTTTGCCGTAAGTGAACTTCGCGCCAGTTTGCGAGCCTCCGGGGGGGTGTCAGGATTTAAGATTGGCGACGGCGATCGTGTTGTGAGCTTGGATATCGTCAAGCCCGAAGGGTTTTTGTTGGTGGCGACCATAATGGGATACGGCAAGATTACCGGTCTTAGGGAATATCCTTCTCAGCATCGTGCCGGCTCGGGCGTGCGCACCTTCCGTACCACCGACAAGACCGGCCTGGTGGTAGCTGCACGAGTAGTCGATGAGCGGAGCGAAGTCATGCTTGTCTCTGCTAACGGGATCATCACACGTACCCCGGTTAAGGAAGACGACCCGCGTCTAGGTATTACGGAGCAAGGCCGCTCCACCCAAGGCGTGCGCCTCATGAAGCTGGATGAGGGGGATAGTGTTGTTGGCATCACCTCTCTGGAGGAAGAAGAGGGTTACCCGGCTCCATAAATGAATAGCTGGCATGGTATAGCTTATGTCGCTATCATAACTTTGTCTTGCCGTATGATATTGTATGGGCCTAGCCGATGGTGCGCAGAGCGGGATTTGCCCCTGCGATCCTAGGGCAAATATATCACGTTTTGGTCAAACCAACAGTGATTGACAGCCTTTGTGCCCTGTGATAATCTCATGAACCTATAGGCGAGCAGGCTATTGCCAAAAAGGTGCGGCATCCTCGTTATGAAAGGCAATGAGCCACGCCTCGCAGTTGCCTGGTGGCGTAATGGCAAATCTTTGTCCGCCTAAGAATAAAGAAATAATATCCCTGGAAGGAGATACAAAGGATGAAAGAAAAAGTAGAGGCTGCCTTGGAGAAAGTTCGCCCGTCTCTACAAGCCGACGGTGGTGACGTTGAGGTGGTGGAGGTTGAGGAAGATACGGGCATTGTGAGGCTACGCCTCACTGGTCATTGTGCTGGCTGCCCCATGTCGCAGATGACCCTCAAAAACGGCATTGAACGCATTCTTAAGCATGAGATACCCGAAGTCAAGACTGTACTCGCGGTCTAGTTCACATCTCGTTGGAAAAAACAAAGGGAGGCCATGGCCTCCCTTTGTGGCTTATAGGGGCTGGTCTTACTCTTTATTCAACTCAAAGGCTTTATGTAATGCCTGGACGGCTTCTTTCACCCGCGTTTCGTCAATAATGACCGTAATGCGAATCTCTGATGTGGTGATAAGCTGAATATTGATACCCGCAGCAGATAGGGTGCTGAACATGCGGGCGGCGTAACCCGGAGTGTTTTGCATGCCGGAGCCGATGACGCTAACCTTTCCCAGCTTGGTATCGGCGAGGCACTCACGAGCGCCGATTTCTTCTGCAATGGGGCGTATCACCCTAAGCGCCTTTTCGGCATCGCCTTTGGTGATGGTGAAAGTAAGATCGGTGATGTGCTGGATGGACGCATTTTGGACGATGGTATCTACGCTAACCCCGGCTTGAGCCAGCGGCTCAAAGATACCGGCAGCGATACCGGGGTGATCGGGGACGCCAACAATGGTGATCTTGGCCACGTCCAGATCGTGTGAGATGGCGGTGACCTTTTGCTGTACTTCCATAGCTCCTCCGTGTATCAAGGTGCCGGGGGCGTCGTTGAAGCTCGAGGCTACAAGTATCGGCATATTGTAAATCTGCCCAAGCTCAACGGCACGAGGGTGCATCACTTTTGAGCCGTAGCTTGCAACCTCTAACATCTCTTCATAGCTTATCTCTGAAAGCTTGGTTGCCTCGGGCACAACGCGTGGGTCGGCAGAGTATATGCCTGCTGTATCGGTGTAGCGCTCACAGGCGCGGGCCCCCAGACTCACGGCGAGGGCAACCGCAGTCGTGTCTGAGCCGCCTCGTCCCAAGGTGACGACGTCCATATCCATAGTTCGGGCGTGGTAGGTATCATGATAACCTGAAGGGGTTATCCCTTGAAAGCCGGCCACGATAACCACTTTTCCTTCAAGTAGTTCTTCTTTAATTCGGCTGGGGTCGATAGCCATAATGCGGGCTTGGCTGTGGTTGGCATCAGTCTGAATACCTGCCTGTGCCCCGGAGAGGGAAATAGCCTCCTGTCCCATGGCTTTTAGTGCCATGGCTAAGAGAGTGCTGGCTACTATCTCGCCCGTTGACAATAACACATCCAACTCACGCGCGCTTGGCTTGTCGGTAACTTGATTGGCGAGTTTTATGAGGTCGTCGGTGGTATCTCCCATAGCGGAGACCACAGCTACAACATCGTCACCCTTTTGGCGGGTGGCAATGATGCGTTGGGCAACGCTTTTGATTCTTTCAGCGGAGGCGACGGATGTACCGCCGTATTTATGAACTACTAATGCCATTGCTATTTCTTACCAAACATGCGTTGCCACCAAGGAGGGCGACCCCGACTGCCATAACTTGGGCAGGGAAAGCTCTTCTCGCAACGGTTGCAACGGAACGACTTATACTTCTTATTATAGGAAATATTCTCCGAGCCGCAAAAGGGACAAAGGGCAGAGCCATAGCCTCTACTCTTGCCTGCTCGGTATTCACCTTCGCGCCTAGGCACGCGCGGCCTTTTCCAATAAGAGTGTCACTACAAACAACCTCGTAGCAATCTGGCCATTGTCCATAAAGATCTCGATTCCGCAAAGCTGCCCATTGGCGTAGGACATCTGGCGTCATGATTGCTGGATTAACTCTCCGATAATATTATAGCCATTTGTAATTGAAACGCCAGTGCCTTTCGCCTCGGCTTCGGTAAAACGTCGCCCTTTGTTTGAGGTGAAGCCGGGCCCCCACATTAAGAATGGAACAGGCTCGGATGCGTGGGTCTGACTGGCAACGGGGGTAGGGTGATCGGGCAGGACCAATAAGCGCAAGCCGCTTGTTTGACTGAGTTGGCTCACCATAAGGGTATCAATCTTTTCGATGGCGGCTATTTTATCGTCTGGTTTACCGGAATGCCCTGCCTCATCGGGAGCTTCCACATGAATAACGACGAGATCGTGCTCTTTAAGAGCACCCAAGGCCCCCCGCGCCTGCAGGGCGAAGTCGTTGTCGTTATTATCGGTCACCCCGGGGATGTCCAAGATGGTCATTCCGGTCATCAGTCCCAGTCCCCGAAGGAGATCAACTCCTGAGGTCATAGCGGCGGTAAGCCCATGCTGTTCTTTGAAAGTAGGCGTGGGAGGGATGGGGCCGCTACCCCAGAAAGGCCAGATTGTGGTTGCTGGCACCTCGCCGCGGGCAATGCGCTCATAGTTTACGCGGTGGTCGCGAAGCACATCTTCGGACCTCTTCATCAGTTCTTTCAGGAATGTACTCCCCCTGCCCTGCGGCAGAAAATCGGCGATGGGCTTGCTGGGGATATCGTGAGGTGGGGTGCAAGCGGCCCTTGCTGTTTCGGAGAGCCCTTTGATTTTTAGTAGGTGGCGGTAACCAACGCCGTTGTAGAAGTGCACTTGGTCCGAGCCAAGTTGAGTATTGAGGGCATCTATTAATTCTTCTGCCTCAGCGTCACTGATGTGCCCGGCGCAATAGCTCCACATGCGCCCTGTCTTGACGGCAACAAGGTTGCATCGGAAGACAACCTCATCTTGGGCAACGTCAACCCCCATGCTCACCGCCTCAATGGCGGCCCGCCCCTTGTAGTAAATCTTTGGGTCGTAGCCTAGGAGTGACATACAGGCGATGGCACTGGATGGCTCCATGCCCGAGGGCACATTGTTGGTCATCCCCAACCGCCCTTCCTTGACGAGGGCGTCCAAATAAGGCGTGTGCGCGAGTTCGAGGGTTGTTTTATTAGCTCTATCTTTGAGCGGCCATCCGGCCGCTCCATCCATAATGAGGATTGCGTATTTTTGTGTCATAGTGTTTTCCTTAGAGCATGAACCCCTAATTGTAACTCAATTTGCCCAAAAGCTAAACTGTGGCTATACTGTTGCATTACGGGGCGTAGCGCAGCCTGGTTAGCGCGCAGCGTTCGGGACGCTGAGGTCGGTGGTTCAAATCCACTCGCCCCGACTTTTCTCCCAGTTGCCATTCAAGCCTCATCGGCATAGCAGACCTCCACCTTTTAGCTTGGTTTTAGTTGCTATAGGTATTATTTGTCCATAAACATTATGTCAAGGCACAAACAGAAAGATATGAGCTAAGGGATAACTACATGATGATGAATAGGATGCGACTGTTGGGAGGCACCGAGTTAACTGCGATTTTGGCCGGCATGTCTGACAAGAGGGGCAAATACAAACCTTGCGCTTTTGCACAGAAGTTCGCTTGAGTGCATAATAGTAACCTCAATGACAGTATCAAGCATGCGCCCCTGGATTTACCGCACCGCAGCCTTATTGGCGTTTCTCATTGCCCAACTCCTGGTATTGGTGGTTCCCCTTGAATTCAAGGAGCCGGATGACTGGGGTTTCCAATATGCCGTTGGCAATTACGCCCAAGGACGCCTGACTCTTACCGACGAGCAGTATGTCCAGCAGTCCCAGGAGGCTTGGAGCGAAGGCGGGGCGCTCCTAAGTTATGCCAAAATCAGGGAAGATCGCTGGGTGTTCACCCCGTCACCGGGGCATGTCTTGTTTTTGGTACCATTTGAACGCATCGGTGCCACGCAATTTGGGGCGACACTCCTATCTTTGGGGTTGGTGGCAATACTCTATCTTCTTCTCACTCGCATAAGTGGCGAAAAAACAGCCTTATTAGGTGTGGTTCTGCTCATTTTTTCGCCACTCTATTTGGCTATGTGGCAGCGGGTATATGTGGACGCGCTCGCCGCTTTGGCTTTTTGTGGTATTGGGGGGGGGTTGTACGTGTATTACTGGCTGAGTCGACCCCATCTCAGCACTCGTATGGGTGCCGCCATTCTCTTTGCGGCAGGCTTATTGCTTATGGCGAGTGTGGGGGTGCGCAGTTCCAATATTGCCATCGTTGCCGTCTTTGGAGCTCACTTCCTCATTATGGCTGTGCGCTCGCACCTGCGCCGAGAGAATTATTTATTGACAGCTCTTGTCTTCGGGGCGGGAGTCGCACTGCCCTTGGCGGGTCTTCTCATCTATCAGGGGGCAGTATTTGGCTCACCTTTCAGTACGGGCAATTCATTTGCCCAGCTCCCTACCCGCTTTGCCTGGAGTTACGATCTGGGGATAGGCTTCAGTATTGTCCGTGATAATGTCACCCAGCTCTGGGCGCCTCTTATCATGGCCTTGCCCATTCTCATGGTAGCAGCCCCGGCGTTTGTAGCCGTTGCTTACGGTAAGGGTTTTTTCTCTTGCCGACCCGACACCTGGCCAGAGTTGCCGGCTCACATTTACCACATCCTTTGGGCGTGGGTGGTTGCCGTTTTCGGTGTTTATATGGCGTATGAATGGACTTCTTTCCAGGCCGGCGCTCAGCTTCCGTTTCAAATACTCACACGTTATTATCTGCCGGCGCTCTTGCCGATGGTGATCGTCGTTGCCCTAGTGCTCCGGCGACTGTCGGCCAAACTTTGGGGAAGTATCCTCATCACGCTAACCATATTGGGGATAGTTTTCTTTATTCAGGTAGCACGCGTACAAGTATATTTTATGATCCGAGCCACACCTCCCGATATGAGTATGTCGGCGTCTTTTGAAAGTGCGATGACATTACCTGAGGGCCCCACATTATGAATACGGCTACCTGCCTGGCCTTTTTACGCCGTCACTGGCTTTGGTTTGTCGCCGCCCTCTTTGCGGTGTTACACATCGTGGTTTTTACTGTCATTTACTCAAGCGGCGGCTTCGATGTTGAGCTCTACTTTGAGTATGCCTCACAGATTATGTCCGGCGAGGCACCCTACCGCGACTTTGCCTTGGAATATCCGCCCGGGGCGTTGCTGGTATTCCTCATCCCGCGATTTTTTGCGTCAACGGCAACGGCATATGGCACTGCTTTCACCATAGAGATGCTGGCCTTTGACTTGGCTTGTCTCTTCATGATCATCGCCCTTGCGCGCCGTCTTAAGCTTAATGCGGTGTCGACTATGGTCATTTATACCTTGGTGGTGGTTGCGCTAGGCTCTATTGCTGTCCAGCGCTATGACTTTGCCCCAGCCGCTCTTTCCCTGGCTGCCGTCTTTGCCTTTGGTCGGGGGCGCTACAAGATTGCTTGGGCGCTCGTCGCGGTGGGCACCCTTGTTAAGCTCTATCCCATTGCCTTAGCTTCCCTTTTCCTGATATACCAGTGGCGACACCAACCATGGCGGCGCCTGGTGGCCCCCGTGCTCGTCTGCGGCGCAGTTCTCCTCTGCGGTATGCTTCCTTTCTTCATCCTAAGCCCCGAGGGTTTCCTAAATGCCTTCTCCCTCCAGAGCGGACGGAATCTGCAGATCGAGAGTTTATACTCCTCGGCGCTCTTTATGGCTTATGCCCTTGGCGGGCCCGCACTGTCCGTTTTTCAGGGCCCGGTTTCTTGGGATCTGGCGTCGCCATATTCAGCAGACATTGCCCGAATATCATTGGCCGTTATGTTCCTAGCGGCTGCCGCAGTCTATTTTATCTATCTGGTGCCATACAGCAAGAAAAAACAGGCAGGTATTGGGCCCCCGACCCCCCCGGCCCTTGGTCGCCTGTTGAACTTCTCGCTACTCGTGATCATCGCCTTGCTTATTACCAGCAAAGTGGTATCAACCCAGTTTATTGTATGGCTCATACCATTTGTGCCCCTTGTTAGCGGGCGTGCCCGGCACGTCATCTGGCCAACCTTCGTCGCGGTGGGTTGTCTTACCTGGTATATCTTTCCTTCGCACTACTATGACCTCCGCGATCTGTATGTGCCGCCCATGCAAGCCCTTTTTTTGCGTAACTTCCTCATTGTGCTTGTAGCTTTCTGGCTGGGGGAGACACGTGAACCGGTGCTGAAAGGCGAAGAGGGCGATGAGTTGCCGAGGGAGTTGGATTGCCGCGAATCTGCTGCGAGTTCTTAGGTGCGCCTTCCATGCGCTAGCTTAGCTTGGGTAAGAAAAGCTGGTGCAAGTGGTTGCGCGGGCATACGATGAGCTAATACTTGGGGCCATGGCTCCGTGGGTAAGCCTACCCTGGTGTTGTCGGCAACATGGCTTAGCCACAGGATCGCGTTGTGGCGTTGGAAACACGGCGCTCGGGCTTAACACATACCCCCAGCCAGTTCACGTCCACCTAAAAGATGCAGATGGAGGTGTGGCACGACTTGGCCGCCATGGGGGCCGCAGTTTAGGGCCAGGCGGTAACCGCTTGAGGCTATGCCGTGCTCCGTTGCCAGCATTTTTGCAACAAGCATCATATGCCCTAACAGCCCTTTGTCTTTTTCGACAAGATCATTTAGTGACGCGAAGTGTTCTTTGGGGATGATAAGGATATGGATAGGGGCCTGGGGGCTGATGTCAGCAAAAGCCAGCACAGCGCTGTCATCATAGAGTCGGTTGGTGGGGATATCACCCGAAACTATCCGGCAAAATACATCCTGTTCCATAGCTTACTCCTTTATGGGCAATTGATAGTTTGGGCGTGGTTGCGTCGCGTTTTGGTTTTATGCAGATCCCTGCGCATATTTGAGGGTTGCTT
>Ga0123356_10006862_pt1 | contig 11453 bp, 1 predicted proteins | sample TergutEmb28metaG_2_FD_92546 | JGI IMG/M metagenome (GOLD analysis project Ga0123356, IMG submission 92546) | Embiratermes neotenicus P3 segment gut microbial communities from Petit-Saut dam, French Guiana - Emb289 P3 | ecosystem: Host-associated > Arthropoda: Insects > Digestive system > Gut ... | reverse complement strand
GTCGTGCGTGTGGGTCGCAGGGATAATTCTTGTATCGGTAACGTATCCGCAAACGGAGCATTTGTAATGTTCTAATCCGTCCTCCGTGGCGGTGGCAGGCGTTATCGTAACCCAAATAAACGTGTGCGTTGTTAAATTGCCCTTTTCGTCGCACCGTGAGCAAGCGTACCAATGCCCGCTCTCGTCCTTACTCCACGCCGTCTGCCAGTCGTGGCTGAGCGCGAGAGTTATTACATACCCGCATACCGTACAAATTTGCGCGGTCGTACAAGTTGCGGCGGCTCCCGCCGAGTGCCCGGCAAAACCGTCTTTTTCGTCGCACCGTGAACAAGCGTGCCAATGACCCGTTTCATCCTTGCTCCATGCTGTCTGCCAGTCATGCCCAAGCGCGGGAATTGCGCCGGTCTCTAAAACGGCGTCGCACTTTGTACAGCGCAATTCTTTCGTCCCCGCCGCCGTGCAAGTCGGCGCAACCGCCGTATGCCATTCGCCGCCGTCATGACCCAAAGCATCAGCAGGCCGCGTCTCGAAATGCAACGGGTTTGTCTCGCAAATCCGCGTTTCCTCTCCCGCGTCCGTGCAGGTCGGCGGGGTTGTCACAATCCACTCACCCCAAATATGCTCGTGTTCGAGAGCCGGAATCGGCCGCGTTTGGGTTTCGTCGCAACGGGAACAAGCCCGTTCTTCCTCTCCGTCTACCGTTTCGGTGGGCGCGGTAATTTCTGTCCAATCGCCCCAATCGTGCCCGAGCGCGGAAAGGACTAACTGCCCAACCATCAATTCCGTTGTACCCGTCTCATTCGCAAAATATTTGCCGCAAACGGAGCAAGTCCAATAGTCGGGGTTGCCCGCGCTTGTGCAAGCAGCCGCAACCGCGTTTGTTTTGGTTAAGGTATGCCCGAGCGCGTGAATTACAAGCTGCTCCGCCGTCAATTCCGTTACGCCGTCCGCATCCGCATAATATTTGCCGCACCGCAAACAAAACCAATAATCGGGATTGCCGGCGCTTGTGCAGGCAGCCGCAACCGCGTCGGTTTTGATAAGGATATGCCCGAGCGCGCCAACGGGGCGCGTTTCGGTATGCGTTTCGGTATGCGTATCGGTATGCGTATCGTTGTGTATGCAAGTCCGCGTTTCAACCCCGTCTGCCGTGCAGGTAGCGGGGGTCGTTACAACCCACGCGCCCCAAGTGTGAGCGTCAGGGTCAATAGGGATTTTCCTCGTTTGCAATATGTCATGGCAGACGGTGCAAATTATGACTTCCATTCCGGGCGCGGCACAGGTCGGCAATAAATACACCTCCCAATCGCCGGGAACGTGCCCCGGGGCGAGAATATCACGGTAATCTACCTCATAACAGCGGGAGCAAACCATGACTTCAAGCCCGGCAACGTCGCAGGTGGCGGGGTATGCTTGCGTCCAAGCCCCCCAATCGTGTCCGAGCACGGGGATTTCCTCGCTGTCCAAAAGCTCATTGCACAGCGTACAGTATAATTCTCTTAATCCCGGTGTGGTACAGGTCGGGTCTAAAACCGTAAGCCAATCGTCGGGAACGTGTGCGAGCGTGGCAGACGTCCGCGTTTCAAATGCGTCGCAACGGGAACAATACAGCGTTTCCTCGCCGTGCTCCGTACAGGTCGGCGGCGTAGTTTCTATCCAATCGCCCCATTCGTGCCCGTGCGGGTCAACGGGGCGCGTTTCGTACCCGTCGCAGAATAAGCAGAACCGCGTTTCCTCGCCGTGTTCCGTACAGGACAGCGGCGTAGTTTCTATCCAATCGCCCCATTCGTGCCCGTGCGGGTCAACGGGGCGCGTTTCGTACCCGTCGCAGAATAAGCAGAACCGCGTTTCCTCGCCGTGTTCCGTACAGGACGGCGGCGTAGTTTCTATCCAATCGCCCCATTCGTGCCCGTGCGGGTCAACGGGGCGCGTTTCGTACCCGTCGCAGAATAAGCAAAACTGCGTTTCCTCTCCGTGTCCCGTACAGGACGGCGGCGTCGTTTCTATCCAATCGCCCCATTCGTGCCCGTGCGGGTCAACGGGGCGCGTTTCGTACCCGTCGCAGAATAAGCAAAACTGCGTTTCCTCACCGTGTTCCGTACAGGACGGTGGCGTGGTTTCTACCCAATCGCCCCAATCGTGTCCAAGAGCGGAAATTTGCTCGTCGCGTAAAAACGCGCGGCACAGCGTACAATATAATTCCCTTAAACCCGGTATGGTACAGGTCGGGTCTAAAACCGTTTCCCATTCTCCGTCGTCGTGCTCGCGCGGGTCAACGGGGCGCGTTTCAATTTCCCAACATATTGTGCAGGTTCGCGTTTCCTCGCCGGGTTCCGTACAGGTCGGCGGCGTGGTTTCCGTCCAATCGCCCCAATCGTGGACGTGTAAAAGGGCGGGTACCGGCCGCGTTTCGTACTCGTCGCAATGGGAACAAGTATGCGTTTCCTCGCCGTCCTCCGTGTCGGTCGGCGGCGTCGTTTCTATCCAATCGCCCCAATCGTGCCCCTGCGCAAATAGCGTACGCGTTTCAACCTCGCCGCATATCGAGCAAACCCGCGTTTCCTCGCCGTCCTGCGTACAGGTCGGCGGGATATTAAAAAACCATTCGCCCCAGCCGTGAGTATCGGCGGTAACGGGTATCGCCCTCGGACCGATGTCCTCGCAGCATACGGTACACCTTAATACTTCCAACCCGGGCTCGGCGCAGGTCGCGGGGAACAATTCCTCCCATTCCCCGGGAATATGCCCCAAAGCGGGTATCTCGCACCGGCTTTCCTCGTTGCAGACAAAACAAAAGGCGTGTTCTAAGCCGTCCCCGACACAATCCGCTGGGTACACCAACTCCCAGCCCCTGTAATCGTGGCCGAGCGCGGGTAGTACACCCGATTCTATTATTTCGCCGCAGTCGGTACACTGAGCGTAGCTGAGTCCGTCCTCGGTACAGGTTTCCGGCGTATGAAACTTTTCCCGGAACTCATGCCGGCACGGGCCGGCGTCAATCGTTATACTTCCCTGCGTTATGGGCGGTTTCAGCGACACGGAAAGGCCGCCGGCGCCCTTTACGGCAAAGGCGTCGAACTGCCCGTAAAAGAATTTCAGGCCCTCGCCGTCTATGACCCCGCCCCACGCCCTTTCGTTAATTGTGAATACTATTTCAAACAGCAGCTTTCCGTCGTCATACTTAGCCGACGGGTCGAACGAATTGAAATTGATTTGGCCGGGGGCTGTTTCTATATAATAGAACTGAGCCGCCAAAGCGCCCGGCACCACCTTATAGACCGTCAATTTAGCGGTATCGTATTGCAGCGTGATATTGTAACCCGACATCCCGGGGTTGTTTATAAACCCTACCGCAAGGGATACTTCCTCACCGGGCCTTCCGACCGCGTCCGATACGACAATTACGGGATCGTCCGCCGCGGCAAACGCGGGAAGCGGCGCGGACGGTAGCGCGAATACTGCCGACAGCGCGAACACCACCGGCAATAAGAGCGCGAACGGCAAAAATGCTCTTGCCGCCGCCCTTGTTTTATATTTACGGCGCGTTACCGTTTTACAGCGCATTATCGCTCCTTGATTCCGACCGAAAGTATCATACTCCGCTCGCCTTGCGGGCGGAAGCCGTCAAAAGGACGGCGGGTCCGGGGCTTGCCCCGGGGTATGATACCGGTCATTTTACGGAAAGCCCGTATGCTCCCCCTCTCAAAGAGAAAGGAAGCATACGGACGAAATAAAGTATTGTTTCGTCAAAAGTACGGCCAAAACTCCGCTAAAAACGCGAGGAATGACATCTCCATCCAGGCGCCCGTCTTGTAATACTTTAGATAACAATTCAGGAGGCTGCTAAAATGCTCGTAGCCCTCATCCGCCACTAAATCCAAATACTGAGTCACCAAGGATACGTACCTTCCGAACGAAAGCTCCCCGTCAAAGAATCCTTCCGCAATCATTACCGCTATTGTCTCGTCTTTTATAAATTCGACGTAAGCACCGGAAAGGGTCATCGTAAACTCAATAAAACTCATATCGACGTCGTTATCGACGTAAATCCAAACAAGCACAAGGTACGCACGGAAGGGTTCCTCCTCGCCAAATTCAAGCATATGAGTGTAAATATTATCTTTGCCGCCGGCCGCAAAGAAGTAACCGGACGCGAGCGCCAAGAATTCGTCGAACGGCATTTCCCAATCTTCTGCACCGGCAAGGTTGTAAAAGCCCAGCGCGCCGCCGGCGTACTCCTTAAACGATATTCCTTTGCTTTCCCAACCTTCCTCATCGGTAAAGTAATGCTTCATTGCGGTGACGTAAGCGTCAAACGGGACGAGGGGTTCGCCGGTCTTTTCATCGCAATATTCCTTATAAAAGCCTTTGACAATGTCCGCGTAGTCCTCGAAATCGTCAAACAATTCTCTGAAATCCGCGTAAAAGGCGCGTACCATGACCACGTAATCCGCGAACGGCATTAAGTCGCCCCAGCGCTCGGCAAAGAACTTAATCATAAGCGTCCGGTCGTTCGCGTCTATCTCTCCGGTGCCGTCGATGTCCGCGTTGTACAGCAATATGCCGTCGGCTCCGACACGTTGCGATATGAATTGGTTCAAAAGAACCATATCCGACTGGTCAACCTTGCCGTCGCCGTTTACGTCGCCGGTCAGGACCGTGACTATCGTAATGACGGGCAGCTTAACCATGGGGTATGTCGTGTACGGCGTAAGGCTGTTTTCTTCGCATACGGTAAACCCGTCGATGGCGGGATTTGAATAGAAGAAAGATATGGCGCCGAAGTCCGCGATGCCCGCGGGCGTCCCCGTCTTAACCCGAAGCGTTATCGTAAACAGGACGGAACCCGTCTCGAACTCGCCAAAAAAGTTATACGAGGAGAAGTAAACGAGGTTGCCCACATGGTTTGCGTTGAACAGGCCGGGCAGTATGTCGCCCTTCTTCGCTTCTATAAAGGTATATACCGAGGGGTCGTACATCATCGTGATGCCGTAAACGGATATGCCGGGGATGTTGTCGACGGTAACGGTCAGCGTAATCACGCTGTTGTCCCAGCCCAGCGCGTCGGACACGCGTATCAGGGGCAAATCGTTGTTGACCTCGTAATAGTACGTTACCGTTTCGCTGGGCATCCTACCGGTAGTAAACGCCTTCGCCTTTAAGGTAACCGATTCGTTGACCCAAATATAGCCGTCGTTATAGCGCGCGCTGTTTTCGGTGGGTTCGCTGCCGTCCAGCGTGTAATAAATCGCCGTTTCGGACAATCTCGTCAGGCGCTCCGGGGAGGAGAGCATGACGCCCGTGCCCGCGGGGACAGCGCCGGAAGCATAGCTTGCCGACGGGGCGGCGGAAACGGGGAACTCGGGCCACGAGTACCTATCCTGTACGAGTATAAGCCTCTTGCTCTTGCCGAATAACTGGCCTGCGTACCCCGCCGCATAGGAGCCGGGGGTGGTTATTATGAGAAAACTGTTCAACTTGCTATCCGAGAAAGCGTTCTCGTGGATAAACGTCACGCTTGCGGGGATATATATATAACGCAGGTTGGGGCAGGCGTAAAACGCGCCCTCGCCGATTGCTTTAAGGCCTTCGGGCAGGATGATGACGCGGGCGTTGACGCTTCCGGCAAAGGCGTAATCGCCGATTGCCAGCACGTTGCCCAGTCCGAGAGCCGCCGGAACCTCTATCAAGTAGTCGTTGCCCTTATAGTTGTCTATTGATACTCCATCGGTTTTATATTTCTCGTCAAGGGACACGTCGTAATCGGCGTTTTCCATACACGCGAAGAACGACGGCACGCTCACAAACCGGTAAATGCCGAAGTCCGCCACGGAAACCGCCACGGTGCCCTGCTTGGAAACATTGACTCCTAAGTTCCAGCCGCTTTGCGCGCTGCCTGTCAGCGAGCCCTTCGTCGCCGCGCCGCTTATGCCGCTAAGGCTGATAGCGGCGGCGGTAAGGCCCGTTACCTCTATCGGCTTGCCACCGGAGGAGAACGCTAACGCGATACTCGTGGTGTTGTCTATATCCGGCCTGCCGTCTACATTTGTTGCCGTAACACCTACCTCGATATAGAAAATAAGGGACATAACGGGGCTTTTTACGGTTACGGTTTTAACGCCGCCGTCGCCGTTGTTTGGTATGGTACAGGTTACCTCGGCGTAATAATAGAAAATGCCGGGGGTCGGGCTGTAAAGGTTTCCGCTTAATACGCTGTCAAACGCATTATTTATTTGCACCGCGCCCACGCCCGTCGGGGACGTGCATTGGTACCATTTGTAGGTAAGGTCGAATTTATTGTTCCTGCCCCCGCTTTGATTTACGTTTTTGTAGAAGTCTTCGAGCGTCTCTTCCGGTATGCCGGCGTATACGATGAACGAATAGTTCGCTACTTCGCCCGCCAAAACGTATTGGTCGCCGGAGTATTTCTCGATGACAGGGGTAGGCGCGTTGACGCGGGGCACGACCGTAATAGGGAATTCCTTGGTCAGCGTTACGGTCGGCTCGACGGGCTTATCCTTCCACACGATGGTAACAAACCTGTCTTCGGGGGACAGCGGGCCGGATTTAAGCAGCGTGCATTCCGCCGTTACGTTCCTGCTTATACCCGAGGACGTAATCATCCACACCTCAACCTCGTTATTGATGACAAAGGCTTGCCCCTCGGTAAAGACGGTATCGCCACCCGACTTTTTGTTCTCCGTCAGCTTCCCTTTACTTGCCTTTACCGACAATTCCTGCGGGGTGTCGGGGCGCACGGCGATATCCATCGTCAGGCTCGCGCTTCGTACCACGTCTTCCCCGGTTACGTTGTCCTTGCCGATGTAGTGGTAAAGCAGCTTAACGCCCAAATCGGACGCGCGCAGCAGGCGGTTGGGAACCGCGTCGCCCTGCGCGTTGGTTATTATTTGCACCTCGAATTCCGAGCCCGCTATGGGAGTTATGCGGCCGCTTTCGCGTATACCGTAAACTACAAGGTCCTCCGTCCGGAAAAACTGGTCCACAAAATAATCCGTTACCGAGACCGGGGAATCGTTTACAAGACGGTCGATATTGTCGCGCGCCACGCTGACGGGGATAAAGCCCACCGCGTCCGTCCCGTAGCGGACGGTTACCGTCTGAGCCCCGGCGTCGTTCATGACGCCGGGATTAAATACGAGCTGGCTTGCGTTGACGGTCTGCGACGAGCCGCCCTCGAAAAGCACGCTGAACGATAAGCCCGTCGGGTTAAACGCGTTGCCCTGTATTTGGGTCGCGGGAGTCCCCGTGTATTGTACGCTTAAAGGCTTGGCGGCGGCGACGGTAATGGTGAATGCCGCCATGTCATGAAGAGTAATACCTCGCCCGGGCCAGCTCGCGAGCGCCATAACCCCTATGTTATGCGTCCCGATGTCGTTTTCGGTGAAAACATACGAACCGGACGCTTTGCTAAATACAATACTGCTTCCTACGGCTATACCTATAAAACTATGACTATTATAACCGTTAGAACCATTTGCATCATTAAACGGCAATAAATCATAAGAGCCGTCGCTGTAATTCAATACCACGCAACAACCGTCGAGGTTAAAGGTGTCGCCCACGTAGAAAGCGGTTTTATCCGACCTAAATACCGAAATATCCGTCGCTACGGGCGCGACGACCGTAACGGGGATAAACGCCGTCAGCTGGTCGCCGTCCTTCCAATAATCCGCCTTTACGGTTCTCATTCCCGTTACGCTGAAATCGTAAGTGAAATTGACCGCCGAGGCGGGCACAGCTTCGGTTACGCCGCTGTGCGTTATAGAAAAACTATATCCCGCGGGCTCAAAAATGCCGGTGCTTTGGAAGTATTCCGTCTTTCCCGTCGCCGTTACCGTAAAGCGCCAGCCCGTCCATAGGCGGGAGTCGTTATCCGTCTGCCCGGAAACCGTCTGCCCGGGGAACTCGTATTGATATCCGGAATCGGTCTCGTTGTGTGGCGCCCACGGCAGGCCTATGCCGCTGTCGGCGCGAACATTAGTGTAGCTTGTGCCCGGCTGCCAATTGCTGCTCCCCGGCGCGCCGCCCGCGCCGCCAAAACCGCCCCAACCGCCGGTGCCGCCATAAACGTTATCATCCGGCACGCTTTGGGAAAATTGTTTAAACGCCGCCAAGGAACCGTCGTAGCCGGCGTTGCCGCCCACTCCGCCGCGGCCGCCGGAGCCGCCGTTGCCGGAGGCGGAGCCGTAGCTGCCGTTGCCGCCAATGCCGCCGCCGCCGCCGTAGCCGCCCCTGCCGTTGGTAACATATATACCGGCGTAAGCGGAGCGGCTTATCAGCCCCACTTGGCCGGCGAAGCCGTCCACAACGGCGGGCGAGCCGCCCTTGCCGCCGGTGCCGCCCTTGCCGCCGTTGCCGCCCGCGCCGCCGCGGTCTTTGAGGCCTTCGCCGCCGTTGCCGCCCGCGCCGCCGGGGCCGCCATAGCCGCCAATAAGTTTGACGACCGAGTGGTTATAGATACCTAGGCCATTTGCTTTCACCGCGTTGCCGCCGTCGCCGCCCTTGCCGCCGTCGCCGCCGGGATTACCAACTACATCGTAAAAATAAGGAGTATTCTTCTCGCCACCGTCGGCGCCGCGCATACCCTGTCTGCCGTCGCCGCCCGTAGCGATAAGCTCCGCCGACAGGGCGACGTAAACCCCTTTGCCCTTGATTGCGTCTTGACCTTTGTCGCCCGGATTCTTGCCTTTGGCGCCGGTGATTTTAAGATTTCTGTTTCCGTGTATATACACGTTATCGCCTTCCACCGTGGGGAACGCGGAATCCGGGTGAGCGTATATTTCGTTATTGCCCCCTATAGAAATGATGTTCAAATTGTTGTATGAATTCTCAATGGCGCGGACGCCGCTCTGTCCGGTGTACTTGAAGTTGTCGAATACCACGTACGCGGCGCCGGTTACTTTTATACTTAGGTCGTTAATCATTTGGCCGGCGCCCTTAAATATAACGGTCTCTGTCTGAGTGGGTACGGTTACGGTCAAATTTGCCGAGGTGGGGTTTGCCACCGCCGACAGGTCTATAAGCACCGTTGCGGCGTTTGTTGAGGGAATATTTCCGCCGTCCTGCCTTAGCTGCGTTAGGCCTGTGTATGTCTTATTGGGCGTTTTAGGGACAAAATTGGCATGGCAGTTGGTGATAACCCCCGCGTCGTTGTTGCGGCCCGCGATGCCGCCGAAGCGCGAGGAGTACTCCGCGCTTAAATTCCTGATTTTTCCGCTGTTGTACGCGAACAAGCCGGGCGTAGATAATACCGCCGACACGTGGATTCCGGTTATCTTGTTCCCCATGCCCTCGAATTCGCCGGTAAACGGCGCGGCCGCCGAATTGCCGATAGGCGTCCACGTCGGGTACGCCTGCGATACGTCTATGTCGTTGCAAAGCATGTATTTTCCGGCAAGCCCGCCGGTTTGCTTGCCGTTTACTGTCTTGTTGGTGCGTATGTCGTATAAGTCCTGCGCGGTTCTGATTTCCGTATAAGTGCTGTCGTATACGGGCTCGGGCATGGTGGGCAGGGGGCCTTGGAGTTCCTGCTCCGCCGCCGTTACGTTATACACGTATTCCTCATAGAAGAATTTGTCCAAGAGCCGCAATTTATCTAAAAACGCCTTTTGCAGCTCCGCCTTGCGCGCCGCGTACCCTTGGGGCAGCAGCTCCCAAATGCCGACCACGCCTAACATATCGTCGATTAAGATGTCGGTGGTGTCTTCCGGGTTGGTGGGGTCAATCGAATTAAGCCATCCGGAGAAATCCGACACGGTGGAGTTGGGATCCAGCACCTTGCCCAAGTCTTTGTTCCCGCCGAAGACTTGGCTTACCTTATCCACCTCGTACCCGTCCTTGTTTTCCAGCCGGCTCGCGTTTGTGAGGACGTTCTTGGTCTCCTCCGTCTCGCGGTTAAAGTCGACAGACGCGCTGACTATGCCGTAGCCGCCGCTCGCGTTCGCCGTGGTTGCGGTTGTTCTGTTGTAGCCCATCTCGGTCATCAGGCTTTCGTCGGATTCGGACGAAGTCTTTACGATGGACGTGTACTGCTCCACGCGCCCGCCCATGTTATACGACGTGATGACGTGCGTGCCGTAGTTGCTGAACAGCATTTCGGCGGACCGGCCGCCCACGCCTATCAGCGTGTTGCGCACCTCCTGCGACATCGAATTCCATATTACATCGTTGTAATACCGCAGGCTGTTTACGTCCACTATGGCATTGCGGCCTAACTCGCGTTTTACCTCGGTCAACGAAAAAAAGGTGTCCGACGAGTTTTTATACGAGTTTTGCGAGTTGGAGGAGTTGTGGCTGTTAAGCGTCCATTTATAGCTCGCCGACGCCTTAAAGAAGGCGCCCACGCCCACGTTGCCGCTTATGCCGCCGTTTTCGTAGGAGGTCTGCTTTAAGTCGATGCCGTTGGCGGTGGCGAGGGATTCTATCCTTTGCGCCGCCGCGAATTTGTACGACGCGCTGCTGCCGCCGTTCCACCGGAACAGGTTATCGGAATACGCCAAGGCGTTCAGATCCTCCTCACCCTTCTGCGTAACCAAAAAGTTTAGATTGGGACGGCTGAAAGCCTTGCCCCCAAACATATCATATCCTCTTAACAGCATATCCAACCCCGGGCCGCCGACCCCCGACGCCAAAGGCGCGATGCCCGCGCGGGGGGTGCCGTCGTCTAAGGGGTAGTCGAAGCCGCCGAGCCCCGGAAACTCCGGCGTGACGGGCGTAATGCCCTGCGCCCCCTCGGTGCCGAAGCCGCCGCCGAAGCCCGGGTCGATTTCCGCAATCGGGATGGAGCTGTTCACGCCCCCGCCCGGTGCGTCCGCACAAGACGAGGCGACGACGCTGAACATCATCACCGCGATCAGCGACAGTACGGCCAGCTTGTGAAATGCCTGTTTCTTTTTCATGGTTGTTGGTTCTCCGTTTATATTTTTATTTTTGTTTTTTATGTATGCGGTTTAAGTACGGTTTTTGGGGGGGCGGCCGGCTCTTCGCTTTGCTTTGCGCTTGCCGCCGAGATCATCCATTATTGGCAAAGCCGCGCTTGTCGACCGCGCTTCGCAGGCGAATAAAAAAAGACGGTTTTTCCGCGCACGAAAAAACCGCCTAAAATATTAGACACAAAGCCTTGCTTTTATTAAAGCAAAACGCCTGCCTGCCTGCCTGCCTGCCTGCCTCATAAGTATAACACTATTCGGAATTATTGTCAACTCTTTTTTTCTTAACTCCCGTACGCTTACATCCTATCAGTATGTAATATTTTATACCATATTGCCAAAAATGTAAAGCGATTTTATCAAAATTTTCACAAAGTATTTTATTGGCGCGCCATGATTGGCGTAAGGTTATGCCGCGCAGACGGCATCCTAAGGCGGCGGACGAGGCCACGTGTGAGGCCTCAAAAAAATTAACCTTGTAATCGACACGCTAAAAGGACTTTT
>Ga0123356_10006861_pt1 | contig 11454 bp, 12 predicted proteins | sample TergutEmb28metaG_2_FD_92546 | JGI IMG/M metagenome (GOLD analysis project Ga0123356, IMG submission 92546) | Embiratermes neotenicus P3 segment gut microbial communities from Petit-Saut dam, French Guiana - Emb289 P3 | ecosystem: Host-associated > Arthropoda: Insects > Digestive system > Gut ... | reverse complement strand
ATAACCTCAATATTCATAATATCTTCCATTGTAACACCGGGAATTTCTTTATAAGATGTGAATATCGCATATTGAGATTGAGTTTCAGCGGGTTTTTTGCAACTTATGAACAATGTAACTGTAAGAATGGCTGCCAGAAGCATGACGGATATAAAAAAATAAAACCATTGTTTTTTTGAAAACATACAAGCCTTTTTCATCTGGAATTATAATATGGACAATTATAACTTAATAATCTAACAAATGCTATAGTTTTATGTAGCGTGTCAACAGGGATTGTATCAATCCTTACGTTACCAGGCACCAAATTTAGCAAACATTTTCCCGTTTGTTTTATGTAACAGATAATGAACTAAATGCATGTTTTAACTGTCTAATATAAAATAAAGGAAAAAAGTGAAAAGTAAATCAGCGTTATTAAAATATTTTGTTTTTATTTTAATTTTATGTATAATGATTAGTGTTCCATACTGGGAGAATTATCATGGAGAGTATCAGAATTAACCGGGCATTCAATATCTTTAGATCATTACAATTGGGCAGAACTGGATGATTGGAACGAATATCAAAAATACGCAGAAAGAATTTCTCCAATATCATATGTAAACATGGACTTTAAAATACCTCCTACTTTATTGGTACATGCACTTGATGACATATGTGTACCTTATAGTAACTCTGTAAGATTAAATGAAGCATTAATAAATGCATCTGTTCAAAATAAATTAATTACTGTAACAGGGAGTGGAAATAACCATGCACTGGGCGGTAAAATCAACCATGTATTAAAGCCATACAGATTTCCGAATCAATCCTGGGTAAACGATGTTATAATATGGATTCAAGACTTTTTAAACGAAATACAATAAGATGTAACTTATGTATGGAAATGAAAGGAGAAAATTCCAATCCTATAATTTATTGGCCAGAAATATCTTCTCAAATCTCTGCTGTCGCAGCTTACGGACATACTCCGGGACACACAGTTTATCTTTTGGAAAGCGTCGGTAAAAAACTGTTGATAATCGGAGACCTGCTTCATGTCGCACCCGTACAGTTTCATGTTCCATCAATCAACGCAACATATGACATGGATGCTTCTTCCTCAGCTTCTATCCGCCGGCAGATTTTATCTTATGCCGCACAAAATAAAATACCCGTTGGTGCAATACATGTCGCGTATCCCGGGATAGTAACATTGGAAGCAGAAAATATGGAAAACGGGTTTGATTATACGCCTGTGTGTAATTAGAAATGTGTATTTAAAAACTAGTAGCACAAGGGTTTCGTCACCGATTTTTAAATTCCTTTGTTGTAAAGATACTTGTCCAATAAAAAATGAACTAAATGCATGTTTCAGGTTTACTTGACAACCCATAAATAAACACTTACGCTGAATTTAAAATGAATAAAGAGGAGATTGATATGGCTTTTGTTTCTACGGCACCAAAAACCTACTTTGCTGATGATTTAGCAGAATTCATTGATTTGCCAAATGCTTATCGCGGACAAAAAATAAAGATTATCCCATTTTCAACAAATGAGGTTTTAAACCATCCAATAGAAACTGATAAAGAATTAGACGATTGGATGGGAAGTGCTGTTAGTGAATGGTGGGATGATGAAACAGTATGATATTTACACAACAACAGGCGGAACATATTCAACAAAACCACGCCCTGCTGTAGTAATACAAGCAGTTTCATTCGATGATTTTGATTCACTTACAGTTATACCAATGACCAAAGTAGAAATAGATTCAGACTTTAGAATAAAAATAGACCCATCAGCAAAAAATAATCTTGATATAACCGGATATATTATGATCGACAAAATAACCACTATTAAACAATCAAATATTGGTGAATATATTGGACATATTGATGAAAAACATATAGAAAAAATAAAGAATGCGTTACAAAAATTCATTGGAATATAGAAAACATTCGTTGAATAAACATGTTATTAATTTTTATTTTTTTAATAATCTTCACCTTACATTCACTTTAAACTTTTCCCTGCAAATGCTTCACGGAGATTTCTGTTAACTCTGTCCAGATCAAAATCAATGGGTGCAAATTCTGTTCCCAAATCACGTTTGACAGGCTGTTTTTCGGCGCTGGTGCCTGATTCAGGAAAAGTTTGCTGCGTAGAAAGCAGCCTTCTGAAATGACGGGGGCCGTCAACCTGTTCAGGCGGAGCGGCGCCGTCACCTGCAATAAAACGCGCAGCTTCATCATTCGTGGGCTGGTATGAAGACATTATTATCACTTTTACATTCCATTTCTGGCCGTATTCGTAAACAAGTTCCTTTTTGCCGCGGAAATTAATGTCACCTAACTTTATTTTATCATGCAGATACTCTTTGCCGCCTTCCGGAGTTTCACTGTAAAAACGGAAACGCAGTTCACCTTTCCAGTTCATGCCAATCTGAATCAGCCGGTGCAGATCCTCCATTGTACATTCATGCGAAATGATCGCGCGGCGCCAGACATCAAGACCTGTAATGCCGATTTGTATCATGCGCCACAACTGCCCACCTGAATGTCCGGATGATTTCCCTCCGTGAATCAATGTCAGATTGCTCCTTCTGAAATTATCCATCGCGGTATTAATAAGTTCTTTTATATCAGAATAAGTATCAATCATGCTGTCAAGTGAATTATCCATTGCGGTAATATCGGATTTTGACGGCGAATCATCAAAGGCAAGATCTTCAAGCAGAGCGGCTGCATGTCCCTGAATTTGAGAAAGCACGATAAAAGTATGCCGCGGCAGCCAAACGGCAAAACCTGTATTTGATTCAATCTCTCCTTTCTGGAGCTTTGTGGAAAGTTCAATTACCGCGGTGTGAAGTTCAGCAACACGCTGACGGATAGGCCCTACACTTTGATCCAGAAACAGGGAGTACCCTTGAGAAAAATCATCCATGCTGTCAGAAATATAATCTGCGATAATATCCCACTCCACTTCATCAAGACGGATAACAGGCGGAACAAGACGGTTAATAACCTGATCAATATCTTTTTCATTGCGGAAAAATGCATCTTTTATATAAGAAAGTATTACAAATTCCGATACGGGAATATTTTTTTTATATAGGAGATCTTCTATAAATGTCCTGTCTGGCGGAACTGAATAATTATGCAAATTTGTTATATCGGGAATATCTTTGCCGGCAAACCAAAATCGTGTTTCAAGACCGTATGTTACAATATCAACACGATTGGTTTTTTCAAAAAGAAATTCTTCAAGTGAATATGCGGGAACTTCCCTCATGCGCTTGCCGCCGAACCAAAATGCAAAAGCAGCTTGTTCTTCAGTACTTGATCCGGGTCCGAGCAATGCAAAACTGTCTTCAAATCCGTTTTCGGCAGCTTCAAGCCATTTATCCAAATCTTCGCGCTGCCATTTATCCTTCGGCGCTTTTTCAAGATCAAACTGACAAGTTTTCCAGTCAATTGTCCGTACAATAAATCTGTCACCGGGTACAAATGAACTTTCGCGGTATATGACACGCATATCAAGTGTTTGTATCGAAACTTCCGGAGGATCTTCATACGGATCGGCATTAAATGCTTCTTCATTTTTTGGATTATCCCTTGCAATATACTGAGGAGCAAACTCCTCGCCGTATATGCAGTAATAAGGATATAATTCTTCGGGAGGAGCCTCTGTGGTTGTCATGGGAACAGGTTTCCCTTTCCAGAAATATTTATAACGGTGAGGCAATGTCAACGGATTGGCAAACGGAACAAAACGATGACCGGGAATTAAGATGCCGTTTAACAATTCAAGCCTTGAAGGAGTGATAACAAAAACCGCCGGTTCAAAACAGGTTCTTCGCGAAACCCAATAATGAGAATCCTTTCTGAAGGCAATTTTACGCGCATCCAGATAAGCGTTTATTTCCATGGCAAGCTTTCTGTTAGGCTTATGCCCTGAAGCCTGTACATAAACAGTAATTTCTTCCAATGTAAACGGATCAACAGCATTATCAAGAAATTCGTATAGCGCTTCTTCCTGTTCCAAATCCATAATTAATGATAACAGAAATGTATATCTATTTAAAGCAATAAAATATATGTTAAGGCAAAAGTAATTATGTACATCATCTCAAAATAACTGGAAAAAAATATGTATGCAATGTATAATGATATATTATTTTTATTTGGAGGCTATTATGCAATACGGTAATTTTGATCCTGAAAAAAGGGAATATGTTATAGATAAACCGGACACACCGGCACCCTGGGCAAATTATCTGGGTTCTCCGGCTTACGGCGCAATTATTTCAAACAATGCCGGCGGATACAGCTTTGTAAAAAGCGGCGCTGCAGGAAGATTAATACGTTACCGTTTTAATGAACAGGATCGCCCCGGCCGCTACATCTATCTGCGCGAAGATGAAGTTGACGGGAAACCTTCTGACGGTGATTATTGGTCGGCATCATGGCAGCCTGTCGGAAAACCCCTTGATCAATATAAATCGATCTGCCGTCACGGCACAGGTTATACAACACTGGAAGCCGAATACAAGGACATACGATCCGAAGTCTGCTACTATGTGCCTCAAGGCGCAGAATACGAAGTCTGGAAAGTAAAAGTAACAAACAAAGGATCAAAAGCGCGGAAAATTTCATGTTTTGGTTTTGTGGAATTTACCTGCGAAAGTTTTTATGAACAGGATCAGGTAAACCTTCAATATACTCAGTTTATAACCCGCACTTATTTTAAAGATAACTTTATACTGCAGACTATAAACGAAAATTGCCTTAATGCCGTTAACGAAAGCCGTGTAGAAACTCGCTTCTTCGGTCTTGCAGGCGCAAAAGTCGAAAGTTTCTGCGGCGATCGCGCAAAGTTTCTTGGAAAATATCATGATTACGGGAATCCCATTTCCGTAGAAAACGGTAAACTTTGCGGAACACTCAATTACAACATGAACCCATGCGGCGCTCTGCATACCGTTTTAAATCTGGCACCGGGTCAAAGCGCCGATTTTGTCTTCCTTCTTGGACAAAAACGCGAAACACAGGCAAAGGAACTTGTGTCACGTTATGAAGATGCTGCTCTTCCCGGCCGCGAAATTGAAGAATTAAAAGTTTACTGGCACAGCAAGCTTGCAAACCTGAATGTGAAAACACCGGATGATAATTTCAATAATATGATCAACACATGGAATGCCTACCAGTGTTTTATCACATTTATCTGGTCACGTGCCGCATCATTAATTTACTGCGGTCAGCGCAATGGTTACGGATACCGCGATACAGTTCAGGATATTCAGGGAATTATTCACCTTGATCCTGAAATGGCTCTTAAACAAATCAAGTTTATGATTTCAGGGCAAATAAGCCACGGCGGCGCTCTTCCATTGGTAAAGTACAGTCACAATCCCGGACATGAAGACAAACCGGAAGATGCATCATACCGAAATTCAACAGGACATCCTTCCTACCGCGCTGATGATGCATTGTGGCTCTTTCCGACAGTATGGAAATATATAGCCGAAACCGGCAACACCGCGCTGCTGGATGAAATCATCCCTTATGCCGATAAAGGCGAGGATACTTTATTTGATCACCTTAAAAAAGCAATTGATTTTTCACTGAACCATTTGGGAATTCACGGACTTCCTGCAGGCCTTCATGCCGATTGGAACGACTGCCTCAGGTTAGGTGCAAACGGTATATCTGTATTTGTAGCGATGCAGCTTTACTATGCATTCGAAATAATGATACGTTTCTCAAAACACAGAAAAGATTCCGCGACAGAAACAAAAATGAATGAGTTAAAAACACGTTTTGGCAAAATCATTGAAGAACGCTGCTGGAATACGGATCGTTTTGTACGCGGAATTACAGAAAATGATGTCGTTGTCGGCAAACCCGGCGATCCTGAAGCATCAATGTGGCTGAATCCGCAGAGCTGGGCGGTAATTTCAGGCTTTGCAGATGAAGCGCGCGGCAAAGCAATACTTGATTTGGTAAACAAGGAATTAAACACAAAATACGGCGTACGCCTTATGGCTCCTTCATACCAAAAACACGCTTTTGACGGAGCGCTTGCGCTGTTATTCAATCCATCCACAAAAGAAAACGGCGGCATCTTCCTTCAATCGCAGGGTTGGATAATACTTGCCGAAGCACTCCTTGGACGCGGAAGTCGCGCTGTGGAATATTATCTTGAAAGCTGCCCCGCTGCACAAAACGGAATTGCTGATATCCGCCTGCTCGAACCTTATGTTTATTCACAATTTACAGAAAGCACAGACAGCCCGTTCGAAGGACGCAGTCATGTACATTGGCTGACCGGCACTGCAAGCACAGTTATGGTCGGCTGCGTGGAAGGAATACTTGGATTCAGACCGGACATTGACGGACTTCGTCTTTCACCGGCAATCCCTGCAGGATGGAAATCCCTTACAATGGAAAAAATGTTCCGCGGCTGCAAGCTTAACATAAAAGTGAATAATCCTGACGGAAAAGAATCTTCAGACCAAAAATCTGGCTGCAAGAAACTGACAGTAAACGGAACAGCGATGGAAGGCAATTACATTCCCGCTTCGATACTAAAAGCAGTGAATGAAGTGATTTTAGATTTATAGAAAATTCCACACGGGGACACGGAGAACACGGAAGAGGAATAAAGTTATAATCCTTAACTCCGTGACCTCCGTGCCTTTGTGCCTCCGTGTGAAAATTTGGAGGACAATGTGATTTATAAACAATTTGGGAATACCGGCGTAAAAGTTTCGGCGCTTGGTTTTGGCGCGATGCGGCTGCCAATGACAGAAATTGACGGCAAAAAAGCAATTGATGACGATCTTGCTGTTCCGCTCATGCAGCAGGCATTTGATATAGGTATAAATTATATTGATACCGCGCCGCTTTATAACGAATCGTTGAGCGAATACTCCGTCGGTAAGGCTTTGAAAGGCTATCGTGACAAGATATATCTGTCAACAAAAAATCCAATCGAAGATAATGACGGAGATCACTGGATGGAGCGGCTGGAAAAATCATTAAAAAGACTGGATACAGATTACATTGATTTCTACCATTTCTGGGGCATTAACCTGAAAAGTTTTGAATCATGGCAGGGATTAAAATACGGTCCGATTGAAGCGGCGCAAAAAGCAAAAGATCAGGGACTTATAAGACATCTTTCATTTTCGTACCATGACGCACCGGAAAATTTTAAAATTATTACAGATTCCGGGCTCTTTGAATCGACACTGGTTCAATATAATCTGCTTGATCGTTCTAACGAAGAAAATATCGCGTATGCAAAATCCAAAGGCCTGGGTGTTGTTGTAATGGGACCTGTCGGCGGCGGCCGTCTTGGCGCTCCAAGCGAAAAAATTCAGGGACTTTTGAAAAACAAACAGGCTGCTGACGGTACGGATGGCAGGATCAGCACCGCAGAAACGGCTCTTCGCTTTGTTCATGCTAATAAAAATATTGATATCGTACTTTCCGGCATGGAAAACATAAAAATGGTTAAGGAAAATGCCGTTATCGCATCACGTACTGAACATCTGACAGAAGAAGAATTGCAGCACATTAAAAAAATGATGGAAGAAAACAAAAATCTGGCCAATTTATACTGCACAGGCTGTAATTATTGTAAGCCATGTCCTGCGGGAATTGATATTTCCTACCTGTTTGAAATTATGAACCGGCACCGGATTTATGAACTTACCGAGCATGCAAAAAAAGCATACAACGATGTGATCAATGGGTGGAGCTGGATAAAGAGCGCAGATGCATCAAAATGTACATCTTGCGGTTCATGCGAAGAAAAATGTCCGCAAAAACTGCCTGTTATCAAACAGCTTTCGCAGACACATAAGGTTTTGGCTCCATAAAAACATATTTTTACAGTTTTTATACAGCAGGTCATCTCTAAAAACTTTTAGTTTTAAAAAATTTTCAGTATTAAATGAACTATTTACCGGATTTACCTGGTTTTCTGCCTCTGGTTTTTTTTGCACCCGGAACTTTTGCAGCTTTTTTACGTTTTTCTGATAATGTATTTTTTTTCTTGTTAACAGCTTTTGCTTTTGCCGCAGGTTTTGCCTTGCCGGCTGATTTACTTGCTTTTGGTATGCTTTTTATAATTGATAAAAACTTTTTATCAGTTGAAAGTTCGTCAATTTCCGATGATATCTGAATATCAAGCCAATATTTGGGGGAATTATTAAAATATTTTCCCAATCGAATAGCTGTCGGAACAGTTATTTTTGCTTTTCCTTTTAATATATTAAGTACAGATTGATAACTTAATTTAATTTCTTTTGAAAGAAAAAACGGGTTAATTTGATATTCATCAATAAACGACTGAAGTTCTGCTCCGGGAGTTTTAGCTGTTTTTGGCATAAATGCCTCCTTGTTACTTTATTTGATTAAATATTATATATAATCAAAATAAAATGCAAGTAGTTTTTAATTAAATAGTAATAAATGAAAAAAAATTATATTTCAATCAGTTTTGATGTTTTAACACAATTTATTCTTTACAAGAATATATTTTAAAATAAAAATTACGTATTAAACGTTAAAAAAATAACTTTTATATATTTACTACATTATGTATAATTAAAACATGGAAAAATCCAGCACAATACGTGAAGAAAATTTATTAGTTGTTGTCGCAGTAGAAGAATATTCACGGCGGCATGGAATATCTGCAAATGATACATTGAAACTTTTCATGAAATTCGGCATAACAGACCTGATACGGCAATGTTATGATACGCTTCACACTCAGGATATTTACGAAAGCGTAGGTTTCGCAGAAGATATTTTAAAGAGGAAAAATGTATGATTCTATATCATGGTTCAAATCATGATTTTAATAATGTAGATTTATCAAAATCAAAGGATAGACGCGATTTTGGCAGAGGTTTTTATACAACAACAATAAAAGAGCAAGCCCAGCAATGGGGTTATAATATGTTTAACCGTCTGGGCGGTGACGGTATTTTTCTTTATGAATTTGAATTTGAACCCTCTCCCGGTTTATTAACAAAAAAATTTTTAGAAATATCCAATGAATGGTTTGATTTCATATTGTTAAACAGAACCCAAGGCGGTTTACAGCACGATTTTGATTATGTCCAGGGACCCGTTGCTAACGACAAAACATTTTTAACAATAACCGGTTTTATTGATGGGTTATTTTCAAAAGAGGAAGCAATGCGCAGATTGCGTTACAGTAAATCAAATGATCAATTATCCCTGCATACACATAAAGCTGTTTCCTTGTTAATCTTAAAAAATAAAAGAAAAATAACTTCTGATAAAATAATATACAACGGACAGGATTTAAATTTTATTCTTTCGCAAAAAATTGAACATATAACATATTTAATTTCAAAAAAAGAAAATATATCATTTGATTCCGCATATATATTTTTTACAGCATCAAATGTACATAGATCTTTACAAAATACTGCATCACTGTTATGGACAGAAAACGCCGAATTCATTGTTGATGAATATTACAGGGAAAAACAGGTGAAATAAATTGTACGATTTTTTATACACTATTTGTTTGATATAAATACACAATTAGTTTAAAAAAATGAAAAATGTGCAAATTCTATCCATAAAAATACTTAGTAATTTTAACAACCTTAATTATTTTTAATTTTTTTACCAATTTTTCCAAAAAACACTTGACAAAGCCATTCTAGTGTGCTAGTGTAGTAGTACACATATGGAGGTATGATATGCCATCATGGGAACAATGGAGACTGGCGTTCGACGACCGGAGCCCGATTTACCGTCAGATAATACTCCAGTTCAGTCAGGCGTTTGTCAGGGGAGATATTACTCCGGGAGAACGAATCCCGTCAATCCGTGAGATATCAGCGTTTTTGAAAGTGAATACAAACACTATCCAGCGTGTATATCAGGAAATGGAACGGGATGGACTGATCAGCAGTAAAAGAGGCACCGGATATTTTTTTACGGAGGACATAAAAATGATCGAAGAAACACGCCGCAATCTGGTTTTGGGTTCACAAAACCGCTTTGTGGAAGAGATGCGTGCATTGGGTTTCGCGGACAAGGAAATCCTTGACGAACTGGAGTTATTTTTAGAAAAAGGAGGAAAAAATGGGAGCAGTTCTTGAAATCAACGGACTAAAAAAACAATTTGGCAGCTGTCATGCACTGCAGGGTGTTGATATGTCAATACCAGCCGGGCAAATTGTCGGATTACTGGGACCAAATGCATCGGGAAAAACCACATTGTTAAAAATCATTGCTGGGATACTTCATCCGACTGACGGATTGATAAATTATTATGGAAATGCCGCTACAGGACCCGAAGCAAGAAAAACAATCGGATTTTGTCCTGATACAATGACTTTCCCGAACTGGATGCGTATAAGCGATGCATTCAAATTCTACAGTGAAATGTACAACGATTATTTGCAGGAACGTGCAAACGAACTTATGCGTATTCTGGAACTTGATAAAATTCAAAATATGCACATCAATAAGTTATCAAAAGGGATGAAAGAACGGCTTGTTCTTGGTTTGACTTTTTCCCGTGAAACCCGTATGTATCTGCTTGATGAACCGCTTGACGGTATAGATCCTGTAGGAAAAATGCGTGTCATTGATGCTATAATCGCAATGCAGCCGCATAATGCATCAACGCTGGTTTCAACACATCTTGTCAAAGATATAGAACGGATTTTCGACAGTGTGTTTTTTCTATCAAAAGGGAAAATCGTTTATTCTGGTGTATGCGATGTTATGCGCGAAGAACGAAGCCAAACTGTGGAACAGGCTTATCTGGAGGTATTTGAAAATGAAAGCTCAATTTAAATATGCAATTTTAAATGGATTACAAATGCGGGGAATTACATTCATAATTATTTTTACATTGAATACAGTGTTTATCCTGCTTGGATCACTTGGTTTACTGCCTGTTGCAGCAAAAATTACTGCCGTATCACTTGGAGGTGTCGCAATAGCTGTCATGTTTGCGGCAAATTTAGTAGGTGATATTTCTATAGCCCGCAGAATGTATCATACACCGGATTCATATCTGAATATGTTAACTCCCGTTCCGCGCTGGAAAATTTTGCTAACAAGTGTCACTACAATGGCGGCAATGGATATAATTACAATGGTAATAGTTATTATACAGGAAGTCTGGATGTCATTTATTTTGGCAGGAACTGAAGGAATCTGGAGATTAATTGTTCTTGCAATGCGTGAATATCCAACAGAAGCATCCTATGTTTTCTGGGGTTTCCTTTTTATAATCGCAGGTTACCTTCTTGTATTGATGATTATTATGTTCTGCGTAACGGCAAAAAAATCGATATTTTTTAAAGTTCCTGCTTCCGGGTTTTTAACTTTTCTGCTGGCATGCGGCTGTATTTACATTCTGAGCCTGCTGCAAATCGTATTGGCGCCGTTCGGTTCT
>Ga0123356_10006860_pt1 | contig 11456 bp, 10 predicted proteins | sample TergutEmb28metaG_2_FD_92546 | JGI IMG/M metagenome (GOLD analysis project Ga0123356, IMG submission 92546) | Embiratermes neotenicus P3 segment gut microbial communities from Petit-Saut dam, French Guiana - Emb289 P3 | ecosystem: Host-associated > Arthropoda: Insects > Digestive system > Gut ... | reverse complement strand
TGGGAGGTGAACGGCGAGCCGTCGTGGAAGTGCACGTTGGGGCGCAGGTGGAAGGTGTAGGTCAGTCGATCCGGCGACTCACTCCAACTCGTCGCCAGCGCGGGGATGATCCGGTCGGAGTTGGGCGCGTATGTGACCAGGCCTTCGTAGGCGGAGAGGATCACCGAGTTGCCCTCGATGTCGTAGAAGATGTCGGGGTCCGGCACCGACATGTCGGCCAGGTAGGGGATCGTCAGCACGTGACTGCCCGACGATGAGCCGGTCGCGGAGGTCGCGGTGGTGGTGGCGCCGCAGCTCGACAGCGCGGCGGCCGCGGGAATCAGCGCCCCGAGCAGGGCCGCGCCCAGCGGGGCGCGGCGAACGGCGCGCGGGATGCGGCGCCCGGCGAGCAGGGCAGGGCGCAGGGCGAGCGGGGCGCGGCGAGGTGTCATCGGGTTCTCTCCTGGTCGAGATGGCGGTTGGCACGGTCGCCGAGCAGGTTCGCCACGAGAGCGAGCAGCGCAGCGGCGGCGGCGGGGGCGATTGGCACCCACCAGTAGGCGAGCAGGTACTCCATTCCCTGGGCGCTCATCGCGCCCAGCTCGGGCGACGGCGGTGGCGCGCCGAGCCCGATGAACGACAGCGCCGCGAGGGCGAGGATCAGGTTTCCCACGTCCAGGGACATGGTCACCACCACCGGGGCGAGCGCGCCGGGGAGCAGGTGGCGCAGCACGAGGCGCGCGCGACCCACTCCGGCCAGGCGCGCGGCGTCGGCGTGGGGGCGGGCCGCGTGGGCGCGAACCTCACCGCGCACGATGCGCGCATACCACGGCCACCACACCACGCTGAGTGCCAGCAGTGTGTGAAAGAGGCTCGGGCCCACCGACGCCACCACCGCGATCGCGATCACCGGGGCGGGGAGCGCGAGGAAGAGATCGGTGACGCGCATCAGCACCATGTCGAGCCATCCCCCGAACGCCCCCGCGAGCGCTCCCACCACGGCGCCGAAGGTGGCGCCCACCGCGATCACCCCGAGCGCGCTGAGCCACGACTCGCGCATGCCGAAGAGCACGCGCGAGAACACGTCTCTGCCCACGTCGTCGGTGCCGAACGGATACGACCACGACGGTGTGTGAAACGGGCCGGCCGCCGTGACCGCGGTGGCGCTGTGGGTGGCGAGCAGCGGCAGCGCCAGCACTATCAGTGTGACGAGCCCCACCGGCGCGAGCGCGCCTCGCAGCGAGCCGCCCGCGGTGAGCGCGACGACCGGGCGCCGGCGGCCAAGTGAGAGGCGCGCCGGCCGGCGGGCGCTGGTGGCTGGCGCTGGTGGCGAGCCCACGCCGATCTCGACCGTTTCGCTCGCCACGGGGTCAGGCGGCCCGCGCGATGTCGGGGACCGCGGCGAGCAGCTCCTGCGTATAGGGATGCTGGGGCGCGGCGAACAGCCGCTCGGCCGGCCCGCGCTCGACCACGAGGCCGCCGCTCATCACTACCACCTCGTCGGCGACCGCGCGCGCGGCTGCCAGGTCGTGGGTCACGAACAGCAGCGCCAGCCCGAGCTTGGCGCGCAGCTCGCACAGCAGGTTGAGCACCTGCGAGGCCAGCGACACATCGAGGGCCGACACCGGCTCGTCACAGGCCAGCAGCGTCGGCGGGACCGCGATCGCGCGGGCGATCGCCGCGCGCTGGCGCATGCCGCCCGACAGTGAGCGCGGCAGCGCGCCGGCCGCCTCCGACGGCAGCCCCACGGCGTGCAGCGCCTCGAGCACGCGCGTGGCGCGCTCGGCTCTGCCCAGCGCGAGCCGCGCGAGCCGCTCCTCGATCTGCGCGCCGATCGACATCCACGGCGTCAGCGACGCGCCGGCGTCCTGGAAGATGAGCTGCGCGCCCGCGCCCGCGCCCAGCAGCACGCGGCCGCTCGTCGGTCGCTGCAGCCCCACGATCATGCGCAGCAGCGTGGTCTTGCCGGATCCCGACTCGCCCACGATCGCCAGCGAGCCGCCCGCGGGCACGGCCAGGCTGACGCCGCCGACGGCGCGAAGCGGCGCGCCCGGCCGGCCGCGAATCCGCCGGCGCGGCGCCGCGAACTCGCACACGAGCTCCCGCACCTCGAGCGCGAGGACCGGCACAGTCTGCGCGGGCGGGCGCGCCGCGTTGTGCTGCGCGCTCGCGATGTCCCCCTGCACCGCGCGCAGCAGCGCGTCGGCGTGGGTTTGCGAGGAGCCGTTCTCGGGCCACGCCGCGCACGCGCCGGCGTGGTGGCACTCGCAGCGGCGGCCGTCGATCAGCGACACCGGCGTGGGCCTGGCGCAGGCATCGTCGGCGACGGGACAGCGCGGTGCGAAGGCGCACCCGCCGGCCGGGCTGCGCGGGTCGGGTGGTTGGCCGGGCAGCACCGGCAGCTTCCCGTGCGCGACCCGCCCGTGGAGGCGAGGGCGACTGGCGAGCAGCCCGACGGTGTAGGGGTGACGCGGGCGGGACAGCACCCGGGCGGTGGGGCCGACTTCGACGATGCGCCCCGCGTAGGCGACCGAGATGCGGTCGCAGAGCTGCGCGGCGACGCCGAGGTCGTGCGTGATCAGCAAAAGCGAGGAGCCGTGCTCGGCGGTGCAGCGCGCCAACAGCTCGAGCACCCGCGCCTGAATGGTCACGTCCAGCGCGGTTGTCGGCTCGTCGGCGACCACCAGGCGAGGGTTGCGCGCCAGCGCGATCGCAATCATGACCCGCTGGCGCAGCCCGCCGGAGAGTTCGTGTGGGTAACAACCCACCTTCGCACGCGGCTCCGGTATCCCGGTGTCGGCGAGCAGCGCCACGATCTGCTCCTGATCCGCTTCCGGCGCGGCCTCGGCGAGTTGTGCGCCAATCCTCATCGAGGGATTCAGCGACGCCATCGGGTCCTGGAAGATGGCCGTGATGTAACTGCCCCGCCGCGCCCGCCGCTGCTGCTCGGTGGCGCTCAGCATGTCCTCGCCGTCGAGGGTCACCGACCCCGACATGCGCAGCTGCTCAGGCTTGGGCAGCAGCCCGAGCGCGGCGAGCCCGAGCACGCTCTTCCCCGAGCCCGACTCGCCCACCAATCCCATGATCTCGCCCGGCTGCACGTCGAGCGTGGCGCCCCGCAACGCGTGGACGTCCCCTCGCGGCGAGGGGAAGGTGACGTGCAGCCCCCGCACCGCCAGCGCGGGCGTCGTCGCCACCGTGCTCACACCCGCTGCCTCCACCGTCACGTCGCCACGATCCTGGTCACGTCGCCACGATCCTGGTCATGTCGCCACCGCCCCCTGGTCACGCCGCCACCGCGGCCATGTCGTCACCGTGGTCATGCCGTCACCTCTGCCGTGATGGCGCTGCTCGGTGTCGCCGTACACTCGGTGCTCGCGCGCGCTGCGTCCAGCATTGCTCGCACCTCAGCGCTGCACACGAGGCAATCGCGCTGCAGGTAGGCCATCGCGCGCAGGGCGGCGTCGTGCGCCTGCGCCGAGGACCCGCCCACGCAGTCGGTGACGAGGAGACAGCGGTAGTCGTGCTGATGCGCGTCCACGAAGGTGTAGTGAACGCACACATCTGTCAAGGCGCCGACGAGGATCAGCGTCTGCGCGCCATATGAGGAGAGCACCAGATCGAGCTCGGTGGCGAAGAAAGCGGAGTAGCGGCGCTTGCGAATCAGGTACTCCTCGGCCCGCGGCTCCAGCCCTTCGGCCAGCTCGGTGGCAGGATCGCCCTCCAGGCAGTGCACTCCCTCGACGCCGTCCAGCTCGCGCCCGAAGTCGATCAGCGAGGGCTTGTGCACCTCCTGGACGAACACCGCCGGCACGCCGCGCTCGCGCGCGAGCGCCAGCAGCGCGCGGATGCGCTCGTGCCGCTCGGCGCCACCCGCCATGACGGGAATGCCGTGATCGCCCGCCAGCACCTCCGCTCGCTGTACGTCGATCAAGACCAACACGGTTGTTGCAGTTGACGAGTTCAAAACGCTCCTCGAAAAGGCAAAAGCCCGGGAAACAGCCATGTCTCCCGGGCTTTTGTCCCGCCGTGTAAGCACGGCTATGTAGGTGCCGGCCAGCCCTCTCGGACCAGGCCTGCCGGCGATCACGGCAGCGGAACCCTAGGGCGAGCGGAACCATATGAAGTGAGCCGCCGCCGCTCTTTGGCCCAGCGTCCAAAGTTTGTGGCGGGCGGCTCGGCAGTTGTCGGTGTCAGGGCAACAGCGTGAGCCGGTCTGTGTGCCGTGGGCGCACCACGCCCAGGTGACGGTGGTCGAGGCTCGCGACCTGCCGCTGGTCGTGGCGCTCGGCGAGTGCCACCAGCGAGGCGTCGGCCACGCCCAGCGGGAGGTCCGCGTAGCGCTCGACCAGTTCCACCACGCGCTCCCACTCGCTCTCGAGTGCCGGTTCGATCGTGAGCTCGCCCGCCGCGATCGAGCGCGCGAACGCCAGCTCCGCGTGCGCCCCGATGCGGTCGCTCAGCAGGTAGGAGACCTCAGTGACGACGAGCTCGGGGACCAGCAGCGGCCGCGGCGCGCTCGCCAGTAACTCCGCGCAGCGCGCGTGATCCTCATCCCCGCTCGCCGCCGCCGCGTACAGAGGGCCCGCGTCGACGATCAGCATGGCTAGGCCGAGCGTCTGTGTCCGCGGGTGCGGTTGGCGGCACGCTCGCGTCGCTCGATCGCGTCCCCCACGAACTCCTTCGCGCGGCGCGCCGCATCGGGCGGGCCGCCCTCGCCGATCGCGAAGAACGACAGCGGCGCGCCCTTCGGCGGGACCGACGGCAGCTGCGCCTCGATCGCCTCCCGCGTCAACTCGGCGATCGACACGCCCCGGCGGCGCGCCTCGCGGCGCAGGCGCGCGTCGACCTCGTCGGGCAGCATCACCGTCGTACGCTTCACGCATACAGCATAGCCTCGCTCGGCGGGCAGGCGGGGCGTTCTATGTGGAGGGGCGACGATTCCGCTTGCTGGAGCGGCTTTCTCGAGATTCCCGCAAAATGCGCGCGGGCGCCCGCTCCGGCGGCGCCGGTGCCGGTCGAGCAGCGTCCGTTGCGTTTTTTGTTTTGAGGATTGGTTCCGCGCGGAACGAATCCTCAAAAAAAATCCCCCAACTGCGCCTCGGACAGCCGTGTTCGAGGCCCCGCCAGATTTCAGATTGCCGCGAAGGACGGACCGCTCTTGCGAGGAGCGGATCCTCACGTTCCGCGGAATCGCCCCTTGGAGGATCGGGCAAGATTGAGCCCGTGATGCGGGGAAAGCGGATTGCGCTCATCGCCGCGCTGCCCGCCGCGCTCCTGTCCGCCTGCGGGGCGGGCTCCACCGCGAACGGCCCCACCACGCACCGGGCCAACTCGACGCTCGCGCGCGTCCCCGCCGACCCCGCGCTGGCTGGGACGAGCGAAGCGCCCCAACGTCGCCTCGCCCACGTGGTGGCGGTCGCCCAGGCCATATACGCCAGGGAGATCCACGGCGCGTCGGTGCACCTCGACCTGCACCTGATTGCCAACGACCGGGTGTTCCTGGACCGCTCGTGCCGATCACGACGACGGCGCGTCGGCCGTGAGCGTCGCCACGCCCGACACGTTGCCCACCGACGCCAGCCGGCGCAGCGCTTGCGAGCGGTGCTCGAGGTAGGCGTACAGGAAGGTGATCGTCACTCGCTCGACCGTCTCGAGCTGGGGCTGCTCTTCGGTGTACGGCGGCAGATGGCTGGCCCCCTCGAGCGACAGCAGGTACTTCGGCCGGCGCGCCGCTCTGAAGAATTCGGTGGTTTCCCAGGGGTGGTTGATCGGGTCCTCGCTGCCCTGCGTGGCCAGCATCGGCGGGCTTCCGGGAGTGAATCGGATGTGTTCGCGGAACGGTCCCTCGGCGCCCGACAGCACGATCACAGCCTGCACGCGAGGGTCGCGGTCGGGGTCGCCGTAGCCCACGGCAAGCGCGTTGTCGCCGCCGTCGGACTGCCCGGTGACGGCCACCTCGGACGCGTTCACCAGCCCGGCGAGCCTGCCTCTGCCCGACGCGCTGGCCACGAGTATGCGTGAGATCACCGCGCGCACATCGCCGGGCTCGTTGACGAGGTCCGCCTCGTTGGTCCCGCCCGGGGCGTCGGCGTCCTCGCCCGGGAACGCCGGCGCCGCCACCACGAAGCCCGCGCGCGCCCAGCTCTGCAGGAGCAGCCTGTAGGTTTGCGGCGCCTCTTCGTAACCGTGCCCGAACACGACCAGCGGGAAGGGCCCGTCGGCGCGCGCCGGCGGCGCGCCCGCCACATCTGTTGCCCCGCTCGGCCCCGCCGCGGGGTAGCGGATGTACATCTCGAGCGCGCGGCGCTCGGTGTCACCATCGCCGTAGGTGACCGTGCGGCCGGGCTCCACCAGCCGCTGCACCTCGATCCCCACCGCGTAGGAGGTGGGCCGGCGCAACGCCCCCGGCTCGTGCGGCGGCGCCCGGCGGGAGACCGCGCGCGCCGCGTGCCCGTGCTCGCGCTGGGTGCTGCCGGGCAGGAGCGCGAGAGTCGCGGCGATCACCACGACCAGCACGGCCAGCACCGTCAGGGCCGCCGCGAGCCTGCGCCGGCGCTCGCGCCGGCCCGTGGCCACGCGCCTGCGCCGAGCTCGCTCACGCCGCGCCTCACGCCGCGCCCGCTCGCGCCGGGCTCGCTCGCGCCGGGCCGCATCGCCGGGATCGTCGGGATCGTCGCGCGGGGCGGGGGGGAGGCGGGAGCCGGTCGACATGGCCCCGGTGAGGTTAGAGTGGCGCGGCGCGCGGGGGCCTTCAGCGGGCTGCTGCCACCGTGAAGAAGTCGCGGCTGTCGGGGCTCAGCAACTGCCCGGGGATGCCGGGCTGGCCGGGCACCATCGGCGCGGCGGTGAGCCCGCCGGGGTGGCGTTCGTAGAGGTATCCCGCCACCCACTCCGGGTTGATGTCGAGCTCGACCGCGTCCCGCGCGCCGGCGCCGCGCAGCGCGCCCGCGATCGCGCTCGGCGAGAGGCTCTCGCCGCCGGCCCACACGAGCTGCCCGTTGCCGGTGGTTCCGAGCGCGGAGCGCGCCACGACCACCCCCCCGCCGAGCGTGGCGCCCCAGCATTCGATCGCGCAGCTTTCGAGCGTGGGCGCCCGCCGGCCGCCCGCGATCAGCGGGTGCAGATTCTGGAGCACCGACGACACGCCGCCGTGACCGCGCACCGGAACGCCTTCGCGCCACGCCCCGATCTGGGTGGCGCCGTCGCGGTAGGTCACGATCGAGGCGAGCCCGCTCGACAGGGGCACCGCAACGCGGCCGCCGTCCATGAAGCCCACTCCCGCTCCGAGGCTCAGCTTGAAGCCGCCGTTGAAGCCCGCCACCACCCGCCGGCGTTCGGCGGCCGCGATGTCGCATCCGTGCGGGCACCCGACCCCCACCGGTTCGGCCGTCCCCGCGTGGAGCACGAGGTGCAGGACACGCTGGTCGAAGCGCATGAGCGTCACCCCGCCGCGCTGCGCGGCCCACGCCACGGCGTCACCGCCCACGCTCGCGGCGGTGCTCCAGCCGGCCCCGAGTCGCCCCGGCGCGCTCACCCGCGGAGGGCTCGGCGCGGCGCTCGCGGCGGTTACGCTCGCGGTCGCGCTCGCGGTGGTCGCGGTTGAGGTCGGCGCACTCGCGGTGGTCGTGCTCGTCGACGCGGCGGCGCTCGACGCGGGCGTGGTCGATCTCTGGCCGCGCGCCGCTCCGGCGCGCGCCGCTCCCGGGGCGCCGTGGACGGCCTGCGCCGAGCCCGATGTGGCGGGGCCCGACGCCGCGCCACACCCCGCGCCGGCGAGCGCGGCGAGCGAGAGAATGACCGTCGAGATGTGCCTGGCCGCCGGCGCCACGCGAGCAGGTTGGGCGAGCTCGATAAGAAGCAGCTATCGACGCCGTGAGAGTCTTCACACGGGCCCGCGTGCCGGCGCCGGGATCGCCGCGGTGCGTCTTTACGCGGCCCCTCCGTGCTCGTGCGCGTGCTCGGCCTCGGCCTCCATGCGCTCCAGACGCGTGTAGTAGTCGGGGAACTCGTTGAGGTGCGCCAGCGCGATCTTGGCGGTCACGATCGGGTCGTCGCCGGTCACGTTTGTCGCGCTGTCGTGCAGACCATGCTCGAGCTCGACGTCCATGCCCATGCGGAACTGCTCCACATCAAACGGCGCCGAGGCCCAGTCGATCCCGATCGCCTCTCCCGCCTCTCGCGCCTCCACGGCCGAGAAGCTCTCGCGGCTGCTCATCGTGTGCCTCCGATCGTCGCGAATCGCCAGTTGGCAGGAATGCTCGCAGAAGTGTGCGATCAGTGGACCGCACCCCGCGGAGGCGGGCCGGGCTCTGATCTTGCTTTGTCGCCCGCTCCGCCAGCAGCGGCCGTTGCGTGTTTTGTTTTTTGGATTGGTTCCGCGCGGAACGAATCCTCTTTTTGAATCCCCCAACGGCGCCTCGGACAGGTGTGTTGGCGAGGCCGCGCCCAGATTCCCACAAAGTGCGCATTTTCCATTTTCCTAACCCACCATCGGATCGCCGGGCGGCGGCAGCAGCTCTTCGAGTCGTCCCGACGCCGCCGCGCGCGCGGCCGCGTCGCCGCCGGCGCCCCGCAGGATCCAGGCAAAGCCGACGGCGATCGCCGCGCCCACCAGCGGCCCCGCCACGTATGCCCAGAACGCGTGCCAATCGCCGGACACGAGCGCCGGCCCGAACGAGCGCGCCGGGTTCATCGAGGTGCCGCTGACCGGGGCCGCCCACAGGCCGGCCAGCGCGACGTACCCGCCAATGCCGAGCGCGCCGATCGTGCCCACGTTCTGCGCGGTCGACGCGGTGCCGAGCACCACGCTCACCAGTCCCGCGGTCAGGGCGATCTCCATCAGGAATGCCTGCCACGCGTGATAGCCCGGTCCGGGGAGCGTCGCGCCGAGGTGCTCGACCTGACCGAAGATGCCCAGCAGAAAGAGGCACGCCAGCGTGGCTCCGATCAGTTGCGCCACCACGTACCACCGCACGCGGCGCCACGGGAAGTCACCCCGCAACGCGAACGCCAGCGAGACCACCGGGTTGAGATGCGCGCCCGACACCGCCCCCATGAACAGGATGATCGCGAGCACCATCAGGCCCGGCGCCACCGTCGCGGCCGCCAGGCCGATTTCGCCCTTGGCGTGCAGCACCCCGCCCCCGGCGGCCACCAGCACCAGCAGGAACGTGCCCAGCAGCTCGGAGAACAGCCTTCGGTAGGTGAAGCGAGGATCCTCGAACTCCGCGATGGAGCCGAACATGAGCCACCGCCGGTAGAGCGTGCGCTCCGCGTGCGAGCGCAGCGGGGGTGGGCCTGTGGCGGCCATCGAAGCGGGGTTCGGCACCGATTCCCCCATCCCTGCCCGCACTGGGAGTGACACCATGCTTCGACCGCAATCGCCGGCCGGCGTTGTGCGCGAGCCCCCGGGGCGCGCGGCGGGCCGAGAAAGGAGCAGGGTTGTGAGCACGATCGGCGGGGCCGCGGGCCGCGGAGCGGCGGCCGGCCGGTTTCAGGAGGAGCAGGAGGAGCAGGCGTTCAAGCGCGAAGCCGCCAGCGTGCGCCATCCCCTCGCGCGCGCGCTGCTGGTGCTCACGTTCACCACCGGGCTGATCGACGCCGCCAGCTATCTCGGCCTGGGGCACGTGTTCACCGCCAACATGACCGGCAACGTCGCGCTGCTCGGCTTTGGCATCGCCAAAAGCGGCGGGCTGCCGGTGGTCGCGCCACTCGTCTCGCTTGGCGCGTTCCTGGTGGGAGGTGGTGTTGGCGGGCTGCTCATGACGCGGCTGGGGGGGCACCGTCCGGCGCTCCTCGCGCGCGCGCTCGCGATCGAGGTCGGCCTGCTCGCGGTCGCGGCGGTGCTGGCGGCGGCGGCAAACGTGCATCCCGGCAACGCTGCGGGCTACGCGCTGATCGTGCTGATGGCGTTTGCGATGGGCGTGCGCAACGCGGTGGTCCGCCGTATCGGCGTGCCCGATCTGACCACCACGGTGCTGACCATGACGCTCACCGGTCTCGCCGCCGAGGCGATGCCGGTGGGCGGTTCCGGCAAGGGTTCGATCCGCCGCAGCGCGGCCGTGTTGGCGATGCTCGTCGGCGCCATCGCCGGTGCGCTGCTTCTGAAGGTCGCGCTGTTCGTTCCGCTCGCCGTGGCCGCGGCGTTGGCGCTGGCCACGTGGCTCGTGTATGTGCCGGCCGCGCTCGGTCGTCGCTCGCGAGCGTCGCGCCGGGCGCGCTGAACGCGGACGCGGGGTGAACCGCTAACGAACGCCGGCGAGCTCGAGTGGGCGCCTGCGCGAGCCGCGCGTGTGGATGAGTTGATCGAAGTGAGCCAGCGCCTCGCCGGAGCCGGTGACCACACAGGTGAGCGGCGACCTGGCCCGCACCACGGGCAGGCCCGTCTCGGAGGCCACGAGCTCCTGAAACCCCCTCAGCAGCGTGCCGCCGCCCGCGAGGAGGATGCCCTCGCGCGCGATGTCGCCGGTCAGCTCCGGTGGGGTTTCCTCGAGCGTGTCCTTGATCGCGTCCACGATCTCGCGCAGGGGAGCCTGGATCGCCGAGCGCACCTCGTCGCTGCGCAGGGTCACCTCGGTTGGCAGCCCGGTTTCCAGGTGGCGCCCGCGCACCTCCCAGGTCTCCTCCGGCTCGCGGCCCACCGCCGATCCGATCCCGATCTTGATCGCCTCCGCGGTCTGCGAGCCGACCGCCAGCGCGTGCTCGGCTCGCAGGTGGCGGGTGATCGCTTCGTCGATCTCGTAGCCGCCCACGCGGAGCGAGCGGAACAGCACGATCCCGCCCATCGAGATGACCGCCATCTCGCTCGTGCCGCCACCGACATCGACCACCATGTGGCCCACGGGCTCCGCGATCTCGAGCCCCGCGCCGATCGCCGCCGCGATCGGCTCCTCGATCAGGCGCACGCGGTGCGCGCCGGCGGCGAGCGAGGCCTCCTCGAGCGCGCGTTCCTCGACGTCGGTGATCCCCGACGGCGCACACACGATCAGGCGCGGGCGCGCGCGGGTGCGCTCCAGCACGCTGCCGATGAAGTGGCGCAGCATCGCCTCGGTGACCTCGAAGTCCGCGATCACGCCGTGGCGGAGCGGGCGCGTGGCCGTGATCGTGGCCGGCGTGCGCCCGATCATGCGCTCCGCGTCGGTGCCCACGGCATGGATCTGGCTGTCGGCGGCGCCGAGCGCCACCACCGAGGGCTCCGACACCACGATGCCGCGCCCGTCCACGTACACGAGCGTGTTGGCGGTCCCGAGGTCGATCGCCATGTCGCGCGCGCCCACCGTGTGCAGGAGCGGCAGGCGCACGCGCGCGCGGCGGGGTTCCCGGCGCAGGAGCATCCCCACAGGGTGCCAGAAGCCCGCCGGCGGGGGGTTTTGGGTCGCGGGCGCGCACCCGCGCAAATGACAATGCGCATTTTGCGGGAATCTGACGGGAGGCTGACGGGAGGCCGACGGGAGGCCTCGAACATACCTGTCTGA
>Ga0123356_10006859_pt1 | contig 11457 bp, 10 predicted proteins | sample TergutEmb28metaG_2_FD_92546 | JGI IMG/M metagenome (GOLD analysis project Ga0123356, IMG submission 92546) | Embiratermes neotenicus P3 segment gut microbial communities from Petit-Saut dam, French Guiana - Emb289 P3 | ecosystem: Host-associated > Arthropoda: Insects > Digestive system > Gut ... | reverse complement strand
GCATTTCTATTCAGCGTACAGCGGAATCATAATCCCTTGGTCGGCGGTTCAAATCCGCCCGCCGCTACCATCTTTTCAAACGCTCAGCGGCCATCCGGCATTGCCGCTGAGATCGACGCAAGTCTCGATATCGGATTGGGAGCCCCTCCATGCAATCACAGCTTTACTATGGTTCCGTAGCTCGGCTGTCAGGCCGGACCAGCCTCGACCTGCTGAAGATAGCAGCAGCCCCGTGGAGCCATATTTCTCCGACCCTTTCTCCAGAGAGTCGGTAGGCTCGACTGGCTGCCTTGGTAAGGACCGAACGTCAAAGGCAATCCAGACTGCTCGCCTCAATCGTCGCTGAAAGATCAAGGCTGGGCTTCGACAGAGTGAAGTTCCAGGATCGTGTAGCCAGACGATAGGAGTATGGATGATTTGCGGCGCAGGCTGGCGGAATCGAAGAGCTGATCAAATTCACTCTCACTCCGGATTCGTCCGCCGGTCACAACAAGGGCCATAAGATCGCTCAGTTGAGCGAGCGAAGTCGTGTTGCCGGCCGGGATGACACGCTCAATGATGATGACGCGTCCATTGGCGGACATCGCGGATTTGCTTGCGCGAAGCAGGGTGAGCGCGTCAAGGTCCTGTTGATCCATCAGCACATTTGAGAACACATAGGCGTCTGCGCCTGCTGGTATGTCGCTGTAGAAATCGCCCCCGATCACTTGGCAGCGGTCCAGAACGCCAGCCTGACGAAGCACTTCGGCTGCGGTCGGGATCATGTTCGGCCTGTCAAGCAGTATGCCTTGCGCGCCAGGATTAGCGCGGAGCAGCGTGGCAATGAGGCGTCCGTTGCCACCACCGATATCGACGATAAGGCGCGCCGAAGACAGGTCACAAGCGGCAACTATTTGGTTGTGGCTTTGGTGCGCCGCCATTGCTGCGTGGAACGTCGCCGCATCGTGCGGGTGACTGATTAGATACTCATAAAAGTCCGCACCGAAGATTTCCGGAAAAGCCGGTTGGCCGCTGCGGACGCTGTCCATAAGGCTGCCCCAGGGAAGCCATTGCATGGGATGGGCCCACATCACGAGCTGCGCGTGGACTGAGCCAGGGATGTCGCTTCGCATCGGCATGGCGGCATCGGTCAGGGCGAAGCGTCCGGGCGGAGCTTCTGTAAAGATACCGCGACTTGCGAGAGTGCGGAGCAGCCGATACAGCGGTGCTTTATCTGTGCCTGTGACGCGCGCCAACGTCTCGCAATCTTGTGGACCTTGGGCGAGTTGGTCCGCGACACCAAGAACCGCCGCGACGTAGAGGGCCTGAGAGAGTTGATAGCCGCGCGCCATCTCGATGAGCGCATTGGCCGATACAGGGTCGGGAGCCAGCATTGCCTCTTCCCTTCATATGTTCTGGAACGACGGACTGATGGAACGGCTGGCCCTCACTGGGAGAGCCAGTTTACAGATTGAACGCGGCGGTCAGTCGCCCGGAGCGGTGCCAAGGGGCTTTTGCGCCGGCGCCGATCTGCTCTCGGATGGGCGTGTAGCCTCCGCGAACTGCGGCAGCAGCAACATCAGCAATCCAGCGACGACGCCGAGCGCCGTGGCGAACGCGAGGATGAGCTGGTAGCCGCCGGTCGCGTCGTGCAGCAGGCCGTAGAGCAGTGGCCCGGCCGCGACACCTAGGACGAATATCGACAGCAAGGTGCCGTAGATCGCGCCGAAGTGCTGGAAGCCAAAATAGCGGCTGGCGAGATAGCCGATCAGGTCGCTTTCGGCACCGAAGCCGAGGCCGATGAGCACCGCAGCGGCGACCATTGCCTGCCAGCCGAGCGCAAACGAGCCCGAGGCCGCGGCGAGCGCGTAGCCCGCGGCGGCGAGCAGGAAGATCACGGCGGCGATGCGAGGGGCGAAGAACCGGTCGAACAGCCAGCCCACGAGGAGCCGACCGCCGAGCGTGGCGAGCCCGAACAGCGAGGCGGTCGTCGTGGCCTCTGCAAGGCGGACGCCTTGGTCGCGGGCGATGGTCATAAAATGCGGCACGATGCCGGTCGCTATGATCGACACCAGAAAGATCGATCCCGCCATGATCCAGAACGTCGGCGTCGCCATCGCTGCGCCGAGCGCCACTCCGCTGCTCGGGCCGCGCCCCGTGCACGCCGGGCCAGACGCAGCCTCGCGCGGGAAGGCGACGAAGGCGTTGAGCAGGAGCGGCAACGCGATGAGCAGGCCGGCGATCAGCGCGGTGGTGCCCGCTTGCCCTGCATGGGCGAAGCCGAAGGCGATGATGATCGGCAGCACCGAATAACCAAGCCCGAGTCCGGCTGAGGCGATTCCGAGCACGAGGCCGCGATTCTCGTCGAACCAGCTCGTCAGCAGCTTGGTATAGGTAAGGCTCTGCGCGCCGATCGTGGCGAACCCGTATAGCGCACTGATCGCATAAAGCCGCGGCAATGTCGTCGCCGCGTAACCCCAGAGCAGCAGGCATACCGCCATGATCGCGATCGACGGCAAGAGCACGGCGCGGGCGCCGATGCGGTCGATGAGATACCCTGCGCCAGGTGCCGCGAGGATCGAGGCGATATTGAGGAAGGAGAGGCTCGCCATGATCGCGCCAAGCGACCAGCCGTGTGCGGCGGCGAGTCCCGGGGCCAACGCACCCATCAGCAGCAACGCTACCGGGCCCGGACTCAGGGCAAGCCCCACCACCGCCCCCAGCAGGACGCGCCACCCGAAGTAGCCAGGCGCGCGCTCAAGTCTTCTGAGGGACGGTGTCAAAGATCGCTGCATGTGTTACTTGCCCTCGTCGATCAGCGCGTACTGGAAGTATCCGCTGCCGAGGTCGTCATAGATTGTGACCGACGCATCGGCGCCGGTGTGGCTGCTGAACCGCTCGCCCGCGCTCGGGTCGCAGCCGGAAAACGCGGTGTCGCTGTCGAGGGTGAATTCGATCAGCGCTCGTTCACCTGACAGCCTGATGTGACTCTCCTCGCCGTCGGCACGCAGTCCCGACGCGAGATCAAGGAAGCCGCTTGCCGTCTCCTCGACAGCGAAGGCTTCGCCGGTGCCAAGTGAGTGGATCGTCGCCGGGCAACGCCCGGTGCGGCGGCGGTAGGCATCGATGACAATGGTCCGGAGCAGAAGCTGCCGCGAACAGCACGACTTCACCGGCCGCGCGCGGTCGTGCACCGGCGCGCGGCGGTCGACGCGCTGCGCAATACCCGGGCCGTTTGGCGGCATAGGCGTGGCGGCGACCGCGCGCCGGCGGCTCGCGCGAAAGGCGAGGCTCATCGCGCGGCAAACCATCTGGCCCGGTGGCGTTTCGCTCACGCGCAGTCTCTCGAGGGTCGCGTGGAACTCGACTTCTGTTTTAGCGCCCCAGGCGGAGACCGACCGCGTTCTCAGGTCATCGAGGAAGCACTTGGCCTCGGCCAAGTCGGAGACGCCGAACAAGACGGCGTCGATGCCGGAAAAGGCCATGGTGCGCGTCTTCCTTCTAAGCGATCGGTTTGCCTGCCTTGCGCAACTCAGTGAGCTGCGCGCGCGCCTGCCGGGCGAGATAGCGACGCAGACGGACGACGCCCGCGTCGTGCTGGTAGAGCATCTCGAATTTTTCGAGCCCGAGGCCGATGCCGTCGAGGATCTCGCGATCCTGTTCCAGCACCGCCCAGTGCCGCGGCTCGAGTGTCGTTTTGTAAAGAAAGCGCCAGACGTCGCGTTGCCAGCCCGGCACCTTGCGCACACGCCAGAAGAATGCCGCCGAGCTGGTCTCGTCGATCGGCGTGACGATCGACACGATGCCGAAATTCCCGCCTGGTCCGCCGGAGCGTGGATAGGGAATTTCAAGACGGACATAGAGCGCACCGTCGTCAGCGAGCTCGCTCCAGTCGAAGTTCACGTCGCGCTGGCCGGTCTTCTCGAAGACGAAGCCCGTGGGCGTGTCGCGAATCGCAAACACCGCCCGCGTCTCGCCCTGATGCATCGTGTGCGAGTTGGCGTGCAGGAACGTCCCATGCATCGGGTCCATCAGATTGTCGTATACATAGCGCCAGGGCGCGTTCCAATCGGCGTAGCAGACAAAGTGGCTGTACTCCTCGCCCACCAGCTCCGGCGGCGGGTCGAAGGGTGCAGGATCCGGATGCAGTGCGTCGCCGAACCAGGCGAAGATCGCGCCGGCGATCTCGCGGGACGGATAGGTGTTTACCGCTTTCTTACCCTCGAGGGGACAGCCGGGCCGGGCCGGCACGGCGAGCACGGTGCCGTCCGGCCCGACCTCGACGCCGTGATAGATGCAGCGCAGGCGGTCACCTTCGTTCGCTCCGCGCGAGAGCGGCACCGCGCGATGCGGGCAGCGATCGGTCTGCACGTGCAGCGCGCCGGCGGTATCGCGCCAGAGCACGAGCTTTTCGCCGAGTCGCGTCAGGCCGAGCGGCTTAGCACCGGTTTCGACGAAGCCGGACGGCAGCAGTGGCCACCAGCGATTGCGCAGTCCGGTGCGCAGATAGCCCTGCACGTCCTGATCGGTGAGCGGCGGCAGCGCAGCCGGCGCGGGCGCGGCGGCGGGGCGTGGCGGAATGGTCGTGCTCATGATGCTCAGGCTCCCAGCTCGCGCATGGTCGCGGTGAAGGTCTCGACGGTCCACGCGCCGCCTGTGCGCGGGCGCACGCGCGAGGCGTTGAGCGCGTCGATCAGGACATGAAGCTCGTAGGCGCCGTTGCCGAAGGCGTTCTCGATGGTGCCGGCTAGCGCCATTTCCCACTCCGTCGGCTCTCGCATGCGGCTCTGGTGCGGGCTCAAATAGGGAAACGCGTATTGGCCCATGTCTGTACTCCGCTGGTCGGTATCGTCTCAGATGTGAAGACCCGCCGGTCGGCATTGCAGATGCGCACGGTGTCATCGGGTGGCACAATCACTCGCCGTGGAGCGGGCGAAGTCGCAATGGCCGGTGACGCCGCCAGGGCCAAGTCGGTGATATCGTGGGCTGCCAGACAAGTTGCGTATGTTGGCGTGGCACCACGCGAAGTCAGTCCGGCTTCCGAGAGGCGCAGCAGGATCTTGGGCGCGTTCATCGCAGCGATTTCGCGCAGCTGCAGATTGGCGTGCGCTGTGATAGCGGCGTAGCCACCGGTGAGATCGTCGGCAATCGCGGCGATACACCGCAGTTGATAAGCATTCAGGATGACTGATCTCTTCGAAGCGATCGAGTGGATGTTCCGTCCGTTTTGCTCCTCCTCTGCCGCCAGCTTGCCGCCGGCGATCCTGTGCAGCGCGATCGATGTCGCCCGGCTCACCGGCCTGATCGGCAGCCTGTGCACGCCGCGCCTTGCCTCGAGCCTAATCGTCGAGGGACATTTATCTAGTCGGGGACCAGCGCCGCTTCTGTCAAATGACCGGTCTGATGACTGGGACTATCGTGATCCTCGCACGCTGCCGCTCGCCACGTGACGCAGACACCAACGGCCAATGGCCCTGAGCGTGGAACCTCGAGGTATGCGATAGGTCATCTTTCCGAAAGGCAGATGCAGCCGCCGCCATTTGCGTTGTCAGAATCCCGCTCACCGCAACTTCGACAAGTTCCGGCAGGATCGTCCAGGAGCTATGACAACCAAGCAGCTGGCTGCTGGCTGCCGGCGGTCGCTGATGCCGCTTGGCGTGGGTGAAAAACCTAGCGACCAGGAGAATCAGTCGAAACCTGCGTCGCCTGACCAAGCGCGTTCCGCAGTTCCGCTCGGGCGGTGATCCCGAGTTTCGGGAAGATCCGGTGCAGGTGGTAGCCAACCGTGCGATGCGACAGATATAGTCGGGCCCCGATTTCCTTGTTGGACAGCCCACCGGCCGCGAGTTCCGCAATATGCAGCTCCTGCGGTGTCAGCACGTCCAGCACGAGCTTGGCACGCGGGCGGCTGGCTTCGCCGGCGGCGCGAAGTTCTCGGCGCGCGCGTTCGCTCCACGGCACCGCTCCGAGGGCATCGAATATCTCCCGGGCGGTCCGCAATGGCGCGCGTGCCTCGGCAATCCGCCGCTGGCGCCGAAGCCATCCGCCATAGGCCAGAAGCAGACGCGCTCGCAGGAACGGCCAGTTCTCTGCTGCCGCGCCGAGGCCATTGGTGAAGAACATCTCTGCTCGGCTCGGCGGCGCAAGCAGGGCCTTGCCATAGCAGAGCATTGTCTGGACCCACGGCACAGGCGTTGGGCCGGCACGTCGTCCGACGTCCGAAATAACCGACGCCGCGGCAACCTCCTGTCCGCAGGACAGGCAGGCCTCGACGTAATCCGCGAGGCTGAAAAATTGCAGGCCGGTGTTGAATGCGGGATCGGCGGGGGTATGAACCCGTTGCAGGTGCTCGAATGCTTCCGCAGGCCGCCCGGCGCCGAGCGCGGCACAACCACGCGCATTCTGCAGCATCGCCCGCCAAAAACTGGTACCCGGCGAAAGCACCAACCGCTCCGCATGACCGGCGTGGGCCTCCGCGACATCGAAGTTGCCGCGTAACGCGGCGAGTCTCGATTGCACAACCGTTGTGGCGGCGACCCAGATCGTCTGCCCCGTTTCCTCACCGAACCGGATGGCTTCTTCGCAGGTCTGCAGTGCCGCTGTCCAGTTGCCCATCTCGGTCTCAGCAAAGCTCCGCCCGAACAGCACGCGTGGCAAGTCGCCGAGGCGGCCCTGCTCACGCCATGCAAGACTTGTATGGTTCAGCCAGGTCACGCCAAACTCGAATGCACCGATCGTATTGGCGGCGAGGCCCAGGATCCATGCGGCCATCGGATCTGTAACCCCGGTAGCCGCTCGGGCCGTGAGCTTTCGGTACACGTTATGCCCATGCTCGAGCGGCCTAATATAGGCTGAGATCGCGATCAGGCGCGCATCCGACTCCGGCGATCCTAGCTCGTGAGCCGTCGTAAGTATGCTCACGCGCACCCCATCGGCATCGGCCCAATGGCAGCGCTGCGCGGCACGCCATAGCAGGTCGAGTGCCAGGTCACTGGCGCCGTCCGCTCGGGCGTCGGCAGCATGTGCGACCAGCGCAGAAATTCGCGCGAGGTCGTTGACCGTCAGCGGCTGGCTCATCTCGCGAACCCAGGCGACCTGCGCCCGTGCCCGTAGCGGGGGACGATCCAGATCGGCGTCGCGCAGCAACCGCGCCACCGTTTCCGGCTGGCCCAGTTCGGCGGCGAATCCTGACGCGCGCAGGAAGCGCTCACTTCGTGCCTCGGCCGTTGCGCTGAGTCGCGCCGCGTTCACCAGCGCCTCGATTGCAGCCGCCAGCACACCGCGGCGTTGCGCCCGCGTCGCCAAGGCGTCGAGTTCTACGGCCAGGGACTCGTCAGGGCCGATCGTCGATACCATCCGGTGCCAAATCCGCCGGTCAGGTTGGTCCTTGATGACGCTGCCCAGCGCGGAATGGGCGTCCCGCCGCATCGTCAGACTGGCAGCCTGGTATACCGCGGAGCGCATCAGCGGATGCCGGAAACGCACATCCACACCGAAGACTTCGATCAACATCGCTGAGATTGCCGGTGTTAGCACGTCCAGCTTCACCGGTGCGCCAAGGAGCACCGTACCCGCATCCAGGACCTCGCGAAGTGATTTTCCGTTATTTGCAGCAATGAGTAGCAGCAACGTGCGAGTTGCGGCAGGCAAGCCGGAGACCCTGCTGAGAAACGCGCGCTCCAGGCGATTCGTCAGCGGCAGCCACGGCCACGCACCCGTCTCGGTTATTCGCTCGCCGTGCGGCAGCTCGACCAAAGCCAGTGGATTGCCGCCGGCTTCCTCCAGAAACCGGTGGTGGAGCTCCACCGGCAAATCCGGCGCATGCGCCGCCAGCAGGCGTCGCGCGGTGGCCTCGTCGAGTGCGTCAAGCTGGTGCCGCAAGACCCCCGGACAGGCCAACCGCTCGCTGCATCCTTCCCGCTCCGCCATCAACAGTACGATCGGATCGGAGCTTAGCCGCCGGGCAATAAAGGCGAGGACATCAGACGTGGACTGGTCCAGCCACTGCACATCGTCTGCCACTAGCAAGATCGGCTTGCGGGCCGCACTGTCCGTCAACAAAGTAAGTATCGCCATCGCAACCAAGAACAGGTCCGGCGGAGCCGTGTCCTCGCTCAGGCCGAATGCCGCGAGCAATGCCGCATGCTGCCGCGGCGGCAGCTTCCCGGACTCCCGCAGGATCGGCGCCATGGCCTGTTGAAGCGCGGCAAACGGCAGGTGCGCCTCGGCTTCCACGCCTGACATACGCAACACACGCAGCCCGCGTCCCCGCGCGCGGATTTGGGCGACCTCCAAGAGTGCGGTCTTACCGATTCCCGCTGCGCCGCGGATGACCAGCGCTGCGCCACCCTCCGCAATCACGTCGATCAGTGCAGCGATACGCGCGAGTTCGGCCTCTCGCCCATGAAAATCTCGCACTGAAGGAACGTCGAGACTGCTCGTCTCACGCGGCATCATCGATCGAAACATTTGTTTGATCCCAGCGAAACATCCAGATATATAAATCTCGAATAACCATTTCTGCTTTTCCGTTTTGCTGTACTATTCCAATCATCTTCTTGCGGACGGCCCCTCTAGCAGGGTCTGGTATTTCGTCCCAATCAGTCCTCAGGACAAAGGATAGCAAATATCTTCACAAGACAGTGTAATCCTGTCTTTGGTCCCACGAGTTCTAACAAATGTTTGTAGGGTCTTCACGGAATCGAGTGGGTGGTTTTGAGGGATCATAGCGGCGGAAATGCCTGTGGATAGTGGTTTCCTAGTCTTCGCGACTCGCTTGATTTTGGCAAGATGAGGGAAGGCCAGATCAGAGACGCGGCAGCGGCGGCTGTCGGATGGATATTCATTCGCGGGATTTCGAGCGAGAGCGACGGCATGCAGTGTCTTCGGTGATCCGAATGTACGGATCGTACGCCTCGACCGGCAGTCAAAAAAACGGTTTGCGATTGTTGCGGGGCGGGTTCAGCCGGGGGGTAGCGCCTGGCGCGGTTCGCGACGCGCCGGTTCAGCTCAGCCGAAATTTGGGCAGAGGCGGCTGCCTCGGTGCTGGGCTTCTACCTCTATATCGTACACGTCCTGACCGCCAAGGCGCTTTTCCTCAATAAGGCGTTGTTCAAGGACCGCAACTTCGTCCTGTCGGCGATCATGTACTTCGCGTTCGGCTTCCTTCTGCTACCGACGATAGCCCTGACGCGCCGATGCTGGATGAAGTGCTCAACTTCCCGGCGGATACCACCGGCTACATGACGATCCCACCCCAGCGTCGCACTGGTTGGGGCACTGCTCCTGACGGGACGTGTCCCGACGCGGATTGACAATCGGCTGCTCGTGGCCGGTGGCATGGTCCTCGTGATCTATGGCAACTGGCGAATGCTCGGCTATTCACCCGAGATGGACTGGCAGTTTGTTGTCGTGGCAGCCGTGTTCAAAGGCGCCGGCGCAGGTAGATTGCTGCCGGCGCTCACCAAGGCGGCGTTCAGTTCACTCGATCCGATTTTCCGCCCGGAAGGTACTGTGCTCTTCAATTTGTCGCGCCTCTATGAGAGCACGATCGGCATTGCAGTGGTCTTGACTTTCTTCTATGATAATACTCAGGCTATGCATGTAGCGCTGGCAAAGGACCTCACGCCTTACCGCGCCGCCGCTCATGTCACCGGCTCGATTGCCGGATCGGGGCTTGCCAGACTGAATGACATGATCACCGGTGAGGCAGGATGATCGCCATGTTGGTCGTGAGCCCGCTTCTGCTGTTTCTCCGCAAACTGTCAGCAAACCGACAGGGAGCCTGAGAATGGCGACCCCCGATACCCTTGTTGTACGATGATCCCTCTCACCCATGCGTTCAGGTAACCAGCTTTGACCGGCGTGGCCGCCTCCCGGCCATTCAGGCGACGACGATGGGGGTGTCGACCTAGCTAACGCCGAATGCGTTGGATGGTCCGCACCAGACCGGCCAGGGTAGCTAACAGAGGAGGCCATGTCCCGATGCTGATTGCTGGCGATATCGGTGGCACCAAGACGCTGCTGGCGCTCTACGACCCCAACGGCGACATTCGCAAGCCGGTTTCCGAAGCGGAGTTCCGCAGCGCAGAATACGGCGGCCTTGAGGTCATCGTCCGAGAATTCCTAGCCCGACAGCAAACCACCGCTGCGGAGGCCTGTTTCGACGTCGCTGGCCCGGTCCTCGGTGGACGTGCGCACCTGACCAACCTGCCCTGGGTAGTGGAGGAGACGCATCTGCGCGACGCGCTCGGTCTCAATCGAGTGACCTTGCTGAATGACCTGCGCGCGATCGCGGTCGCCGTGCCCCATCTACTGCCCCAGGAGACGGTGCTTCTGAATGAGGGCACGCCACAGCCGCGCGCCACGATGGCGGTTGTCGCGCCCGGGACAGGGCTCGGCGAAGCGTTCCTGATCTGGTGCGACGGCTCCTATATTGCCTGTCCGTCTGAGGGCGGCCACGTAAGCTTTGCACCGACGACCGATCAGCAGGTCGGCTTGCTGCGCTTCCTGACGAAGCGCTTTGGGCAGGTTTCAGTGGAGCGCGTCTGCTCCGGCCCCGGCATCGCGCACATCTACGACTTTCTCCGTGATGCCGATCCGGCCGCCGAATCCGCCATTTTTGCTGAGACGCTCGCGACCGTGCACGATCGCACGCCGCTCATCTCTCATGCGGGGCTTGAGCATCCGTCCCAAAACAAGCTCGCGTGGCAATCGCTTGCGATGTTTATTGATATCCTAGCCTCAGAGAGCGCCGACATGGTATTGAAGGTGTTGGCGACCGGTGGGCTCTACCTCGCCGGCGGGATCCCCGCGCGTATCCTCCCGCTGCTTACTGTCGAGCGCTTCTTGCCAGCCTTCACAAACAAGGGCCGCTTCGCCGAATTACTGCGCCGTGTCCCAATCCACGTGGTGACGACGCGCGCGGCACTGCTCGGCGCAGCGCTGCATGGGTTGGAGCTGATGCGATGAGTGCACCGATATCTGACGCGATCGTGTTCTTTGGTGCCACGGGTGATCTGGCTTACAAGCAGATCTTCCCCTCCCTGCTGGGCTTGGTACGCGACCAGGGCCTGGATGTGCCGATCATCGGCGTCGCCCGGGAGGATTGGTCACTTGATCAGTTGAAAGCCCGCGCCTCCGACAGCATCCGGCATACGGGCCAGCCGGATCGACAAGCGGAGGAGGGCCTGCTTGCGTTGCTACGTTACGTCGGCGGTGATTATGCCGATCTTGATACGTTCAAGCGGTTACGCACGGAGTTGGGCAGCGCCCAGCGGCCGCTGCACTATCTCGCGGTGCCGCCCAGCCTGTTCGGGACCGTCGCCAATGCGCTCGCCGCTTCGGGTTGTGCCGCCAACGCGCGTCTCGTGATCGAGAAGCCGTTCGGGCACGACCGCGAGTCTGCCCGCACGTTGGCAAAGCTGCTGGAGCAGCATTTCACAGAAGAGAATATCTACCGCATCGATCATTACCTTG
>Ga0123356_10006858_pt1 | contig 11457 bp, 9 predicted proteins | sample TergutEmb28metaG_2_FD_92546 | JGI IMG/M metagenome (GOLD analysis project Ga0123356, IMG submission 92546) | Embiratermes neotenicus P3 segment gut microbial communities from Petit-Saut dam, French Guiana - Emb289 P3 | ecosystem: Host-associated > Arthropoda: Insects > Digestive system > Gut ... | reverse complement strand
GCGGTGGGCGACGACGTTCCAGCGCTGGCGGTTGTAGGCGGCGATCGTCCGCATCCCGTGCAGGCTCTCGGAGAGCCTTCACGGCGTGCGCACGGTCGCCGCCTACAACCGCCAGCGCTGGAACATCGTCGAGCACCGCAACGTCGTCGGGGAGTACCGCGACGCCAACAACTGGACCGCCCAGATCAACGCCCTGTACGGGCCGGGCACGCAGCTGCTCGGCTATCTGAGCCAGGCGGCGCTCCTGGCGATCGGCGGCAACATGGTGCTGCACCACCAGCTCTCGATCGGTGCGCTGGTCGCGTTCTTCCTGTATCTGAACCGCTTCTTCGCGCCCATCCAGCTGCTGGTCCAGCAGTACAACATGTTCCAGCAGGGGCAATCGTCGATCATCACGCTGCGACGGCTGTTCAAGACGCGGCCGAGCACTCCGGAGGCTCTGGACGCGGTTGTGCTGCCGCCTGTGCAGGGCGAGATCGTGTTCGACGCGGTCTCGTTCGGGTACCTGGAGGACCGGCCCGTTCTGGAGGACGTCTCGCTGCGGATCGCGCCCGGCGAGACGGTTGCGTTCGTCGGACAGACCGGCGCCGGCAAGTCGACGGCTGCGAAGCTGATCACGCGCTTCTACGACCCGAGTTCCGGGTCGGTGCGGCTCGACGGCTATGACCTGCGCGACGTCAGGATCGACTCGCTGCGGCGGCAGCTCGGCGTGGTGCCGCAGGAGCCATTCCTGTTCGCCGGGACGCTGCGCGACAACATCGCCTACGCGCGGCCCGATGCATCGGATGCGGAGGTCTGGGAGGCGGTCGATGCGGTCGGGCTGCGGGAGGTTGTCTCGCGGATGCCCGACGGGCTGGAGACGGTCGTGCACGAGCGGGGGCAGTCGCTGTCGTCAGGTGAGCGGCAGCTGATCGCGCTGGCGCGTGCATTCCACGCCCAGCCGCGGGTGCTGGTGCTGGATGAGGCGACATCGAACCTGGATCTGCTGTCTGAGACGCGGATCGAGGCGGCGCTGGATGTGCTGCTCGCGGGCCGCACGGCGGTGCTGATCGCGCATCGGCTGACCACGGCGATGAAGGCCGACCGGATCGTGGTCGTGGACGCGGGGCGGGTGGCCGAGACCGGGTCGCACGACGAGCTGCTCGCGCGTGGCGGGCGTTACGCCGAGATGTATGCGACGTGGACGGCGGGAATGGAGCTGGCGGCCTAAACGGCTTCGGTGGGTGCGGCGGCTTCGGCGTCGCGGCGTTCGCGGAGTTTGCTGAGCGAGCTGCGCTGTGCGCCGTTCTGGTCGAAGTTCGCAGGTGCGAGCCAGGCTTCGAAGGCGGCCTTCACCGCCGGCCAGCGTTCGCCGGTGATCGCGAACCAGGCCGTGTCGCGGTTGCGGCCCTTAAAGACGCGGTGGTTCTTGAAGACGCCCTCGAACTCGAAGCCGAACCTTGCCGCGGCGTCGCGGGAGGGCTGGTTGAGCGCGTTGCACTTCCACTCGAGGCGGCGGTTGCCGAGATCTTCGAAGGCGTGCTTGGCGAGCAGGTAGATCGCCTCGGTCGCTGCCCTGGTCCTCTTCAGCTCCGGACCGAACCAGATGTGGCCGATCTCGATGAGCCCGTGCTCCGGGACGATGCTCAGATATGAGAGCGTTCCGAGCGGCGCTCGGGTCTCCGGGTCGGTGACCGTGAAGAACAGGGGATCGCTGCCGGCAGCCTGTTGTTCCAGGGCGCGTGCGTAGGTTTGGACGTCCGGGTACGGGCCGTCGGGCAGATAGGTCCAGACGGTCGGGTCGCCGGTCGGGGCGTGCGAGGCTCTGTACAGCGGCTCGGCGTCTCGGTCCGGGTCCAGCGGCCTGAGCGCGACGTGGCGGCCCCTGTGCTTGATCCGCTGTGGGGCTTGCGCGCCGGTGAAGTCGACCGGCTCGCCGAGCGGCTGCAGAGGTTGCTCCATTTGCCGGAGGTTATCCGGGACGGGCGTTCAGGCCGCGCCAGTCCCGCTTGTGCCTTGGCACTGTTTTGTCACACATTCGGCACAGAGTTGTGGCAAACCGGTCTTGTTCTGTGACAGTCGCCCGCACGAAGATCTGAGCATGGCTTCAGTCGACCGGCTGCCCGCGTCCAGCGAGGACCCGGAACCACCGCGGAACGCCCTGCCCTCACGCTTGCCCTCGCCCCCGCCCTCACGCTTGCCCTCGCCCCCGCCCTCACGCTTGCCCTCGCCCCCGCCCTCGCGAAGTGACGGGAAGGAAACCCACCGTAGCGGTGGGTTTCCTTCCCCTCGATTGGCACGCGACCTCGCCATGACCCGCGCGTTGCGCAGAAACACTGGCGTGGTCACGTCGACGGAGCTCGAGCGGTTTGGCTTCTCCGGGCGGGAGGTCGAAGGTTTCGTGCAGCACGGCGACCTTAGGCGTGTACACCGCGGCGTCTACGGCGACGGACGTACGCAGCTCAGCGACCAGGGGCGGAAGGTCGCGGCCCTGTTGGCGGTGGGCCACGGTTCATGGATCGCTGGCCACGCGGCGGCTGCGGATTGGGGCCTCGAGCCAGGGGTTCCGGCGGTGATCGAGGTTGGCGTCCGGGCTGAGCACACGCCCCGGCACCGCGGCCTGCGGGTGAAGCGGGTCACAAGCGAACCACACCCTTCCGAGATCCGACGTCGCCGTGGACTGCGAGTCAGCTCTGTCCCGCGGCTGCTGATCGAAATAGCGGCGGGTGGCGCGACTGAGGAGCAGCTCGAGGTGCTGATCGAGAAGGCCGTTCGCAAGCGGTTGTTCAACGCCAAGCGGCTGGCCGAGGCGCTTGAGCGTCACGCCGGCGAGCGCGGGACCGGGGTACTCCGCGCGTTGTGCGCCGACCATCTTCCGGACCCGGCCCGCAAGTCCGGCCTGGAGCGCTCCTTCGACCGCTTTCTCCGCAAGCACCCGGAGATCCCGGAGCCGCAACGCAACATCAAGCTCGGCCCGTGGGAGATTGACTGCTACTGGCCGGATTACCAGCTCGCGCTCGAGCTGGATGGCCGTGATTACCACGTCATGGTCGAGGAGATGGACCGGGACCGCCGCAAGGACACCTGGCTGCAGCTCCAGGGCCTCCGCATCATGCGCGTCACCGACCGGCGCTGGAAGCTTCATCGCGATGAGGTCCACCAGGACCTGCTGGCGATGCTCGCGCTCGGACGACCGAGTTCGACTCCGGCCCGTGCCCTTCTCGGCTGACGCTCGCTGGCCGGCGCGTCAACCTCATCGAGCGCGTAGCGCGAGATCCTCAGCAGGAGCGCAGCGGTCTCCTCCGCGCGACAACCGCTACGGCGTGTCCTCGTGCGCTCCTCTAAAGATAATCCGGTCCACCACCAGCGCTTGACCTGACGGCCTGTCGGGGTGACGGGAAGGAAACCCACCGTGGGCGTGGGTTTCCTTCCCGTCACCCGCGCACGGGGTCTCTCGGAGGGCTCGGGCGTGGCAAGCGGCCGGGTAGGGCGGAGTGCGAGGCGTGGCCAGGGGCGCGCAGGGCGCTACCCGCGCGCCCGCAACCCGTCGAGCGTGATGTCGAGGAGGTGCTCGCGCTGCTCGGGCGCGAGCCCCTCGATCTTGGCGACGCCGCCGACGAGGTGCACGATCTCGACGAACTCGACGTCTGCCCGCACAGCGCCCGCCTCCTGGGCCCGCTTCAGCAGCGGTTCGCCGGCGACGAACAGGTCTCCGCGGCAGTGCTTGAAGAACGAGGACCCCGGGTCGATGTAGTTCATCAGCTCGGCGGCAAGCGCCTTCTTGGTTGCCAGGTACCCGGCGAGCGTCTGCGCAAACGCGACGAAGCTCTCCCACGGCGGCAGCTCGAGCAGCTCCCTGGTGGCGCCGCAGAGCTCCTGCAGCTCGCCGACGTAGACGGCCTCGAGCAGCGCCTGGCGCGTGGGGAAGTGGCGGTAGAGCGTGCCGATGCCGACGCCTGCGCGGCGCGCGACCGCCTCCAGCGAGGTGGACGCCCCGGTCTCGGCGAACGCCTCACGCGCGGCCGCGACGATCTTGTCGTAGTTGCGCTTGGCGTCGGCGCGCATCGCACGGCCGGGCGCGGCGCCTGCGGGGCCGGACGGGGCGCCGGGAACCGCGCCCGCGGGAAGGTAGGTCGGCTCCGGGCCAGCCGCCGCCTCCGGGCCAGCCCCCGCCTCCGGGCCAGCCGCCGCCTCCGGCGCGGTATCCGCGGCCACATCCGGCGGGATGTTCTGGGGGGCTGTCTCAGTGGGGTTCATGGAACTTTAACCTCGGTGCTTGACAAACCGGAGGGATCCTCCGTATATTATCCGGAGGCATCCTCCATATCGTGTATTGGAGGCACCCTCCATTTTAGGACGCTCGTCAATGCAAGCCACTTCATCTCTCTCCTCTCACTCCAGCGACCGCGGCGACGGCGTCCACCACTCAACCCCAACTCCCCTCAACCACAGGATCCCAATGACTTCAGAACGACGTCGCTGGCTCGCCCTCGCAGTGGTGTGCCTGGCGCAGTTGATGATCGTGCTCGACACCACGATCGTGAACGTCGCGCTGCCGTCGATCCAGCGCGACCTGCACTTCACCCAGGGCAACCTCACCTGGGTCATCAACGCATTCCTCGTCACATTCGGCAGCTTCCTGCTGCTCGCGGGCCGTCTCGGCGACCTGCTCGGCCGCAAGCGCGTTTTCCTCTTCGGCGTGACGCTGTTCACGCTGGCGTCGCTGCTCTGCGGCGCGGCCTCAACCTCCGGCCTGTTGATCGGCGCCCGCTTCCTCCAGGGCATCGGCGCCGCCATGCAGGCCTCGGTGATCCTCGCGATCATCGTGATCGAGTTCCCAGAGCCGGGTGATCGTGCCCGCGCGATGAGCGCCTACGTGTTCACCGCCGTGGCCGGCGGCTCACTCGGCCTGCTCGCCGGCGGCGTGCTCACGCAGCTGCTCAGCTGGCACTGGATCTTCTTCGTCAACCTGCCGATCGGCATCGTCGCGATCCTGGCCGGCCGGGCCCTGATTCCCGCCGACCGAGGCATCGGGCTCAAGCAGGGCATCGACTGGCTCGGATCCGTGCTCGTCACGCTCGCGATCGGCATCGCGGTGTACTCGATCGTCGAGGCGACCAACTCCGGCTGGGGCTCGGCGCGGGTGATCGGCGGCGGCGCGATCGCGGCCGCCCTGCTCGCCGCCTTCATCACCCTCGAGTCGCGGATCGAGAACCCGATCATGCCGCTGCGCATCCTCAAGCTCCGCGGCCTCGTGGTCTCCTGCCTCACCCGCGGCTTCCTCGTCACGGGCATGTATGGGACCTGGTTCATCGGCAGCCTCTACCTCGAGCACATCCTCCACTACGACGCGATCAGGACGGGCCTGGCATTCATGCCCTGGACGCTGACCGTCGCGGTCCTGTCGATGGGCGTCACGCGCCGGCTCGTCGCCCGCTTCGGCGCGATGCGCGTGATGGTCGGCGGCATGCTGATGGTCGCGCTCGGCCTGTACGTGATGCACGGCATCAGCCTGCACACCGACTACTTCCCGCGCCTGGCGATCGGCTTCTTCCTGATGGGCTTCGGCATCGGCAACGCGTTCATGCCGATGCTGCAGATCGCGATGGAGGACGTCCCGCTGCAGGACGCCGGTCTCGGCTCCGGCATCGTCAACGTCTCCCAGCAGGTGTCGGGTGCGCTCGGCCTGGCGGTGCTCAGCACCTTCGCGACCAACCACACCAACTCGCTGCTGGCGACCCGCCACCCGGTGGATGTCTCGCTGCTGAGCGGCTACCAGCTGGCCTACGTGCTCGGGATCGCGAGCGTGCTGATCGGCATCGGGGTCGCGGTCACGCTGCTGCGCTCACGCAGCGTGCCCGGGCCGGCGGTGGCCGCCGCGCCCTCAGAAATGGCCCGTGACGCCGCTGGCGGAGATCTGCCGCGAGTCGTCCGGAGCGGGGCGCAGGATCAGGACCTCGGCGGGGACGTGACCGAGGAGCCAAGCGAGGTCCTCCTGGCTTAGGCCCTTGCGCGGGCTCTCGGTCGCGGACACGATCACGCGATCGAAGTGCTCCTGCTCGAGCAGGCGCTCGAGTGCATCGCGGTAGGTGCGTCCCCGGCTGACTCTCGAGTCGACGGGGATGCCCTCCGCGAGCGCGCGTTGCTCGATCGACTCCAGCAGCGGCATGCCGACGGCGCAGGCGGCCGGCAGCGGCGACTCGAGCGGCAGGTGGCGCGGCACCCGCGCGAGGAATGCCGGCACGATCGTCGAGCCTTCGGCACGCGCCAGTCGGATCGCGGCCTCGAACGCGCGCTTTGAGATCGACTGGTTGGTGAACGGCAGCAGGATCCGGTCGCTGGTCAGTTTGCCCGCCGGGTCGGCGGTTTCAGTTGCGGTGCGGTTCTTCATTCGGGTGGGTCCTCCGTGGGTCTCTGCGCCCGGTCGGCGACGATGCGCACGTCGACGCCGGGGAGCAGCTCCATCAGGCGTTGGGGTAGGGGGGTTCGCATGCGGGTCATCCCGCGCACGGGGCGGGAGCGGCCCATCAGGATGTAGGTGGTGCCCTGGCGGCGCGCGAAGCTGGCGACCGTCTGGGGGAGGTCATCAGACTCCTCGACGAACAGTCGCGCGCCGAGCAGTGAGGCGAGCTGCCGCAGCGCGGTCAGCGAGCGCTCCTGGTCCTCGCGGAGCTCGCCGGGCATGCGCACCCAGAGCAGATCGAGCTCGGCGCCGAGTCGCTGCGCCGAGCGCCAGGCACGGCGCGCGAGCCGCTGCGATCCCGGATCCGGCAGCACCAGCGCGAGCAGCCGCTCGCTGAAGGCCTGCGGCGCCGCGGCGGCGATCGTGCTCCCGTGCGGGTCACGCGTGGGGACGCTGGTCGCGGCCGAAAGGCGCCGCTGGCCGACCTCCTGGGCAACCTGCCGCAGCGCGACCTCGCGCAGGGCCGAGAGATTCTCGATCCTGAAGAAGTTGTTGAGCGCTGCGTCGATCCGCTCGGCCGGATAGACCTTGCCGGCCCGCAGGCGTCCGAGCAGCTCCTCCGGCGTCAGGTCGACGACGACGATCTCATCAGCGCGGGCGAGCAGCGAGTCCGGGATCGTCTCGCGCACGCGGACCCCGCTGAGCTCCGCGACCTGGTCGTTGAGCGACTCCAGGTGCTGGACGTTCATCGTCGAGAGGACGTCGATGCCGGCCGTGAGGACGTCCTCCACGTCCTCATAGCGCTTGGCGTGCTCGAGCCCGGGCGCGTTGGTGTGCGCGAGCTCGTCGATCAGGCAGACGTCGGGCGCGCGGCGCAGGATCCCCGGGAGGTCCATCTCCTCCAGGAGCGTTCCGCGATAGTCGACCTGGCGGCGCGGGAGCAGCTCGAGACCCTCCGCCATGCGCGCCGTGTCGGCGCGGCGGTGGGTTTCGAGCAGGCCGATCACGACGTCTCGCCCGGCCTCCTTCTCAGCATGGCCCTCCTGCAGCATGCGGTACGTCTTGCCGACGCCCGCGGCCATGCCGATCACCACTCGGAGGCGGCCTCGCGGCTGCTCTCCGACTGACGAGGAAGCCCGTTCAGGCTCGGTTGCGTCCGCCGAGCTCACGCACCCAGGATGTTATGGACGATAAGGTCGATCAGCTTGATCCCGATGAACGGCGCGATCAGGCCGCCGAGCCCGTAGATCCAGAGGTTGCGGCGCAGCAGCGCGCTCGCACCGATGGGCCGGTACGACACGCCCTTCAGCGAGATCGGGATCAGCAACGGGATCACGATCGCGTTGAAGATGATCGCCGAGATCACCGCCGAGTGCTGGGTCCCAAGATTCATGATGTTCAGCACGTGCAGCGGCCCCTTCCCACCCTTGGTGGTGGCGTAGGTCGCGACGAAGATCGCCGGCAGGATCGCGAAATACTTCGCGACGTCGTTAGCGATGCTGAACGTCGTCAGCGCGCCGCGGGTGATCAGCAGCTGCTTGCCGACCTCGACGATCTCGATGAGCTTCGTCGGGTTGGAGTCGAGGTCGACCATGTTGCCGGCCTCACGCGCGGCCTGGGTACCGGTGTTCATCGCCACGCCGACGTCCGCCTGCGCGAGCGCTGGGGCGTCGTTGGTGCCGTCTCCGGTCATCGCGACCATCCGGCCCTCGGCCTGCTGCTCCTTGATCAGCTCGAGCTTCTTCTCGGGCGTGGCCTCGGCGAGGAAGTCGTCGACCCCGGCCTCCTCCGCGATCTTCTTGGCGGTCAGGCGGTTGTCGCCGGTGATCATGATCGTGCGGATGCCCATCGCCCGCAGCTGCTCGAAGCGCTGGGCCATCCCCTCCTTCACGGTGTCCTTGAGGTAGATCACGCCCAGCACCTGGTTGTTGCGCGCGACCGCCAGCGGCGTGCCGCCCTCGGCGGCGATGCGATCGAGCGCCGGGCGCAGCTCGGCCGGTGGCCGGCCGCCCTCGTCCTCAACCATCTTGATGACCGCGTCGCCGGCGCCCTTGCGCAGCCGCTGGCCGTCCATGTCCACACCGCTCATCCGCGTCTGTGCGGTGAACGGCACGAACTCGGCGTGCAGCTGCGCCATGTCGTGCTCGCGGATCCCGTACTGCTTGGCGAGGACCACGATCGAGCGGCCCTCCGGGGTCTCGTCGGCGAGCGACGAGAGCTGGGCGACCTCGGCGAGCTCCGCCTCGGTGACGCCCGGCATCGGCACGAACTCGGACGCGAGCCGGTTGCCGATCGTGATCGTGCCGGTCTTGTCCAGCAGGAGCACGTCGACATCGCCCGAGGCCTCGACCGCGCGTCCGGACAGCGCCAGCACGTTGCGGCGCACGAGGCGGTCCATGCCGGCGATGCCGATCGCTGAGAGCAGTGCGCCGATCGTGGTCGGGATCAGCGCCACCAGCAGGCTGATCAGCGTCGTCTCCGAGATCGTCGTGCCCGCGAACAGGCCGAACGGCCGCAGCGTCGCGACGACGATCATGAAGATCAGCGTCAGGCCCGCGAGCAGGATGTTCAGCGCGATCTCGTTGGGAGTCTTACGCCGCGCGGCGCCCTCGACCAGCGCGATCATGCGGTCCAGGAACGAGTGGCCGGGCTCCTGCGTGATCTCGACGACGATGCGGTCTGAGAGGACCCGCGTGCCACCGGTGACCGCGCTGCGGTCGCCGCCGGACTCGCGGATCACCGGTGCCGATTCGCCCGTGATCGCGGACTCGTCCACCGATGCGATGCCCTCGGTGACGGTGCCGTCGCCGGGGATCAGCTCGCCGGCGACGACGACGACGCGGTCACCGCGGCCGAGTTCCTCTGCCCGGCGAGTCGAGCCGTCCTCCATCGTCGCGACGGTCTGCTGGCGCATCGAGCGCAGCGTGTCGGCCTGGGCGCGCCCGCGCCCCTCGGCGAAGGCCTCGGCCATGTTCGCGAACACGACCGTCAGCCACAGCCAGATCGCGATCGTGAACGTGTACCAGGCGGGGTCGTTGCCACCCAGCGCCTTGCCGCCGAAGACCTGGATCAGCCATGTCACGGTGGTGATCAGGGCGCCGATCTCGACGACGAACATGACCGGGTTGCGGATCTGGACCCGCGGGTCCAGCTTGATCAGGCTGTCGATCAGCGCGCGCCTGGCGATGTCGCCGCGGAACAGCGACACCCCCTGACGCTGTGACCCGCCCGGAGTCGGTGCGGCCGGAGCCGGCACGGCGGGGTTGCTTGTGCTCATGGCAGTTCTCTGTCCCTTCGATCAGAGGCGGTTGAGCGCCAGGTTCACTTCGAGCACGTTGACGCCGGGCTCGCCGGAGAAGCCGAGGCCCCGTCCGGAGGTGTATTTGTCGATCAGTGCCACAACCTTCGCGCGTGGCAGGTGCCGCAGCGCCGCGATCCGGTAGGACTGGATGTCAGCGTTGCGGACGGAGATTTGCGGGTCGATCCCCGAAGCGGACGTGTTCGCGGCGTCAACCGGAACCTTGGCCGCGGTCAGCCCGCCGGGGTAGTACTTGCCGTTGAGCGTGATGTAAGCCTTGATGTTGGCGACGATCGCGGCCTTGGTGATGGTGCTGTTCGGTCCGTAGTTGGCGAACGTCGTGGCGGCCGCGTTGTACGCCGGGGTGGTGCCCGAGGGCCGGCCCTGGAGGTACATCGGGTCGATCACGGTCACCGGCACGCCCTTCTCCAGTTCCGGCTTGCCGTTCTTGATGACCGGCAGGCTGAAGTTCTGGCCGATGATCTTGGAGCCGACGAGCCTGCCGTCGACGTAGACCTTCTGCCCGTTGGCGTTGCCCGGGAACGCGACCTGGCTGATGCCGGTGATCACGAGCGGATAGAGCACGCCCAGGAACACGATCAGTCCGAGGACCGCGAGTATCGAGGTCACGATGTCCTTGCGAATTGCCATTTCAGTAGTCCCCTAGTAGAGGTGTCCGGTCAGGCCCTGGACGATCGGTCCGAGCAGCAGGGCGGGGAAGAACGTGAGCGCGCCGACGAGGACGATCACGCCGATCAGCAAGACAACGAACGTGCCGTTGTCGGTCCGCATCGTTCCGAGGCCGGCCGGGCTCACGCGTTTGCTCACCAGGGCGCCGGCGACGGCGAGCGCGAACAGAATCGGGGCGTACCGTGCGAACAGCATGGTGAAGCCGCCGAGCAGGTTCGCGAACGTGATCCCGTGCGAGCCGAGGTTGCCGGCATTGGGCTGGACGAATCCGCCGTATCCGGCGAACGCCGAGCCGTTGTTGTTGGCCTGGCTCAGATAGGCGTAGAGCGTCTCGCTGAAACCCTGTGGCCCCCCGGCGGCGTTCGTCGAGATCGATTGTCGGCCGGCGCTCGAGGCGGTCGCCAGCGCGGTCGAGAACAGCGCCGCGAGCGGCGTTATCAGGATGCCGAGGGCGACCAGCTTGATCTCCCTGGCCTCGATCTTCTTGCCGATGTACTCCGGCGTGCGGCCGACCATCAGGCCACCGATGAACACGGCGAGCAGGACATACAGAAGGATCGAGTAGAGGCCCGTGCCGACGCCACCGAAGATCACCTCAGAAGCGCTCAGGTTGGCGAACGGGACGGCGCCGCCGATGCCGGTGAACGATTCGATTGCGCTGTTGACGGCGCCACAGGATGTGACCGTCGTGACGACGTCGAACAGGGCCGAGCCGGCGATGCCGAACCGCTGCTCCTTGCCCTCCATGTTTCCACCGCTCGAGCCGGCGACGACGCCGGTGTGCAGGCCGGCCGCGTGCTGCGCGGGCGAGCCGTGTGCCTCGGCGATGTAGCACACGATCGCGGCGCCGAGGAACATCACCATCATCGTTCCGTAGATCGCGTACCCCTGGCGGCGGTTGCCGGCCATGCGGCCGTAGGCGAACACCAGTGCCGCGGGGATGATCAACACCGTCAGCATCTCGACGAAGTTGGTGAACCCCGTCGGGTTCTCGAACGGGTGCGCCGAGTTGGTGTTGAAGAAACCGCCGCCGTTGGTGCCGAGCAGCTTGATCGCCTCCTGCGAGGCGACCGGGCCCATCGCGATC
>Ga0123356_10006857_pt1 | contig 11458 bp, 3 predicted proteins | sample TergutEmb28metaG_2_FD_92546 | JGI IMG/M metagenome (GOLD analysis project Ga0123356, IMG submission 92546) | Embiratermes neotenicus P3 segment gut microbial communities from Petit-Saut dam, French Guiana - Emb289 P3 | ecosystem: Host-associated > Arthropoda: Insects > Digestive system > Gut ... | reverse complement strand
GATCCCCAGTTGGCGACCAAGCAGGTAGAAACCCAAACCAGGCAGTCCGATGCCGGCCGCCAAGGCTGCGCCCAAAGCCAAGTCGCGTAGTGGTTGGGTTAAGTCCAGACCGAGGAATCTACTTGGAGAAAAGCGGGTGGGTTCTAAGGCGGGATGGGTTGGCGTCGTGGCTGGCGCGCTGGCTGCCTCCAACCGGCTGTTCTTCACCCCTGGCCAAGCCGGACGGATAGCAAGCAGGTACAGCGCAAGACCAATTGGCACTAGGGCAAACCCGGCGCCGAACAACTGGTAGGCCACATCCAGCCAGCCCACCTCGGTCACCGAATTGTTGATTGCGGCGGTTTGGTCCCGCAGTCCGGTTGGTTCACCTAGGCGACGGATCAACCGCAGTATGGCGTATATGCCGGATTGGCCAAAGGACAAGCCCAAGACCACCAGTACCTCTGCTCCCAAGCGAGGACTGCCAGGACCAACACCCTGTTGGCTGGGCTGCCTGCCACCTCTGCCGCGCACCCCACCAGCCTAGACTGGACTGGCCCACCCGCTCCTATACTGGGCCTATGCCCTCGCTCCCAGCTCTGTTCGCGCCGCTCACCGTGCGCCAGACCACCGTCCGCAACCGCTTGTGGGTTTCACCGATGTGCCTGTATTCGGTAGTTAGCGGTGACGGTTTGGTGGCGCCGTGGCACCAGATGCACTACGGGTCATTGGCCGCCGGCGGCGCTGGCTTGGTGATGGTTGAAGCCACCGCGGTTAGCCCAGAAGGCCGGATGACCCTAGGTGATTTGGGGCTGTGGGATGACGCTCAGATACCAGGTTTGCAGAGCATTGCCGGCTTTATCCACGCCCAGGGCGCGGTGGCCGGCATCCAATTGGGCCACGCTGGGCGGAAAGCCTCCACCACACCAATGTGGGCTGGTTCGGTACCACTGACCAAGGCACAGGGTGCGTATGCCACGTTGGCGCCATCGGCGGTGGCCTACGGTAACTATCCGGTGCCTAGCGAGATGTCAACAGCGCAAATTGAGGCGGTGGCAACAGCCTTTGGTGCGGCGGCTAACCGAGCCAATCAAGCCGGGTTCGATGTGGTGGAGATTCACGCCGCCCACGGCTACCTGCTACACCAATTCGCCTCACCGTTATCCAACAGGCGCAGCGATAGCTACGGGGGATCGCTGGAAAACCGCACCCGGCTGCACCGCCAAGTACTGCAAACGGTCCGCCAGAATCTCCCCGCATCCACGGTGGTGGCCATGCGTCTGTCCGCGACCGATTGGGTGGAAGGTGGCTGGGACCTAGACCAGTCGATCCAACTGGTCAAGGCGGTCAAAGCGGCCGGCTTGGATCATGTCGATGTGTCAGCTGGCGGGTTGGTCGACTATGCCAAAGCGCCGGCGGCGCCCGGCTACCTGGCCCCGTTTGCCGGGCAGATCAGGCAGGCTACTGGCCTGTCGGTCAACACCGTGGGCATCATCAGTACCGCCGTCCAAGCCAATCAGCTGGTGGCGACCGGCGTGGCTGACGCGGTCATGCTGGGCCGGCCGTTGCTGCGCAATCCGCACCTACCGATCGCTTGGGCCGCGGAGCTGGGGGTAGACCCATTGGCGCTGTGCCCGCCGCAGTACTCTCAAGCCCGTTGGCGCGACTAGCTGACTAAAGGGCGCCGGCTGGATGGCCAGTGGGGTGTTTCACTGGGGCAAGCTCAATGATTTCGACATCGCTTGACAGCAGCGGAGCCACATCCTGCACCAAACGCCCCAGGCGCTCGGAGGCCCCATGGACTGCCAAGTCCTTAGGAGAAGCCCATTTCTCAATCAACACGAAGCGGTCGGCGGCCTCATGCAGGGAGTACAACAGGCAGCCCGGCTCCTGGTAGACATCGGTTTGGGCGGCGGCAATCACGGCGTGGACCGCGCTGTGCTGGCCCTCGCTTGGAAAGAACGTGGCAACAACCACAATCGGATCGGTCATCTGGCGGGCCCTTCGGTTGAGATAAACAGCTAGGCTCCACGCTAGCGCCAGTTGCCGGTAGACAAGGAATTGGCGGCCGCGGTCGGTGGCAATGCCACTGGCGGCGGTCAGCTGATTTTGCCACCTAACCGAACTTAGGTAAGGCTTACCTAAGTGCTAGGCTGGGCCGGTGACTTTGTCCCAGGCTTTAGTTGGTGAGCCATTGATTGTGGCATCAACCGGAGGGGACAAGCAATTTAGCCGTTGTCTGGCTGTGCTGGGCATTCGGCCAGGTCAGAGGCTTACCTTGCAGCAACGCAGTGCATGGAGCGGGCTGGTGCTGCAAGTCGGTGGTTTGCGGTTGGCCCTAGATCAAACCACGGCACGCGCCATCGCAGTCACCAAGGCGCCACCCGCCCAGGCGGAGCCTTGATGAAGCCACCCACTGCCTCTGGGCTGGCTCAGCCTTGGCCCACGGTTGCCTTGGTGGGTCCGCCCAATGTGGGGAAATCCACCCTGTTTAACATGTTGACTGGCTTACACCAACCCACCATGAATGCGCCGTGCACCACTGTTGCTGAAGAGCGTGGTCAGTGGCGCATTGGGCAGGACGATGCCGTGTCCCCGACCTGGGTGGGTTTGCTCGACTTACCGGGCACTTATTCGCTCCTGCCGGCCAACACTGGCGAAGCGGACAGGACTGGGCATGGGCCGGCCAATGCGCGGCTAGAGCACCCAGGCGATGGCGCCAAGGGTATGCCCGATGCCGCCTTCCCGGTGGCTGCTAACCAGTCGAGCGGGGCAATAGAGCCGTGTGATGCACCAGCCAGCCTGACCAGCCGGCCAGATCTGGCAGTTGTCATGATTGACGCCAGCGCACCGGCGGCCGGACTGTATCTGCTGGGGCAATTGGCTCTTCTGGGGGTGCCACTGGTCGCGGCGTGGACCAAGACTGATCTACTCCAGGATCAGCCAACCGCGGTCCAAACGGACCACCTGGCTAAGGTCCTCGGTGTACCAGTGGTGGTAGTAAACCCCCGCCGCGGACAAGGCAGCACCCAACTTGCCCAGCAAGTCAGCCAAACTTTGGCGTTGGGGCCAACCACCCCACGGCCCAGCGGTTTGCCTCCTTTTGCGGGTGAAGCGCCTGATCATGCCGACCGGGCTCAGTGGGAGTTGGAACAAACCAGTCAGACCCTCTTCGACTGGGTTGCCCGGATCATCCAACGAGCTGGCTTAGACGAACCCCCAAGCCTCACACGGTCGGATCGCATTGACCGCTGGCTGCTCAAGGGCTGGGTTGGTGTGCCGGTTTTCTTGGCCGTGTTGTGGGGCATGTTCCAGTTGGCCAGTGCCGTGATGCAGCCGCTGCAGGCTTGGCTGGAAGAGATGTTTAACGGTCCACTCAACCAATGGTTGAGTGGCGCGCTGGCCAGGGTGGGCCTAGGGGATACCTGGGTCGAATCGCTCCTACTTGACGGCCTATTAGCCGCCGTCGGTGTGGTCTTCAGCTTGCTGCCGTTGATTGCCGTGGTTTTTCTGGCGGTGTCGCTGCTTGAGGATTCGGGCTATCTGACCAGGGTGGCGCTGTTAGCTGACCGGTTGATGCGGGGTTTAGGTTTGGATGGCCGAGCGGTGTTACCGCTAGTGATTGGCTTTGGCTGCAATGTGCCCGCACTCACTGCCACCAAGGCCCTACCGAATGCCCGGCAGCGGTGGCTGACGGCCTTATTGGTGCCCTATGCCAGCTGCACAGCCCGGCTTGTGATCTTCTTCTTCCTGGCAAGGATCTTTTTCCCGGATAACACCGGCACCGCCGTGTTTGGCTTATATGTGGCTTCGGTGGCATTGATTGTGTTGGTGGGCCTGTTCCTACGCCACACGGTTGCCCGTAGCTTCAACCGCGAACCGTTGTTCTTGGTGTTACCGCCTTACCAGTGGCCACAGGTCTGGCCCTTACTGCGTTCGATCGGATCACGCTGCCAAGAGTTTGTCTGGCAAGCCGGGCGGGTCATAGTCATGTTCTCCTTGGTGATCTGGTTGTTGCTGTGCATCCCAGTGCACGGTGGTCACAGTTTTGGGCCAGCCACTCCCGCCCAAGACTCGTTACTGGGAGCCACCGCCAAAGGGTTAGCACCAGCCTTTGCCCCAGCCGGCCTGAACGACTGGCATGCCACAGCCGCCTTGCTTGCTGGCATTGGGGCCAAAGAGGTGTCGGTAGCCACACTGGTCACCACTTTTGCCATGGACCCGGCAGACCACCAAGCCAGTCCGCATGACACCGCGAGCCAAGTGCGTGCAGCCTTTGATTACTCCTCAGGTGGCCACGGCGCCGCCGCCGCCTTGGCTTTCATGGTGTTTTGTCTAGGATATTTGCCCTGCATAGCCACTATGGCTGAACAACGCCGCCTGATTGGTGCCCGGCCCGCCTGGTTGTCATGGGGAGCGAGCTTGGTGCTGGCTTGGGGCCTGGCAGTGGCTACATTTCAGATTGGGCGTCTGTGGTGAATCTGTCTAGCCGAGCCGGCCAACTGCTGAATCAAGGCCAACCGGTCAAGCTGGTGGCTGGGCGCCTTGGTGTCACTCAGGATTGGGTTCAGGTCGTGGCCCGTGTCACCGGCCACGCGCCTGCTCCCACTGCGTTACCCAGCGGCAGCGCCCAGTCAGGGGCCGCGGCCAGTCCGAACGGCGGATCGGCATTACTACCAGCGCTGAAGCGGCCAGGTTGCTCCACCTGCTCACTGCGCTCGCGGTGCCGCTCGGAGAGGCATGGCTGACCGGTGCCCAGCCGGTGGTTGGTGCCTCAGCGCCGTGGGAACAGACGATTGATAGGCGGTTGGGGGTCAGCCGGCAAACCAGTCGGACGAAGGTAGACCTTTCAGCGAAAATACTCAACGATTTGGTACTTTCTTTGTCCTTCGGCTGAAACGCCAGGTCAGACGAACGCGGCGAACGTGATTTGGCTCACAAAACCGGCCCCAAGGTGCCGTATCCGGTCTAAACCGCCGGTGGGGGAAATACCACCTGACCGCGCCCGGTTAATCCATTTACCTCCTGAGCAGTCCGGTTCACAAGCACTGATTGTGGCGTCTCAGAGGTAAGAACCGTGCGTCCGCTACCAAGCGGCCACGCCCCCAACTCCCAAGGATGACCCCATGATCCAGCAACCCCACAAGACTTCAGCCCGCAAAAATCGTTGGTGGATACACAAGGCGGTCAAGCCTCTGGCCATGGCTCTGGCGGCCGCCATTGGCTTCACCGGACTGAGCCTGTTCCAGACGTGGATGGATAGCCAGTCGGCGCAGGCGGCCGACGGCACGGTGGACTGGAAGAAACCCGATAATGGTCTTGGGTGGAACTTCACAGAAGACGCAGTCTATGGGGTGGGCAGTTCCGTTCGTCCCGATGCCAATGGCACGGTCTGGGAGGTGAAAAACCCCAACAGTTCCAACCCGACAGTCGACAAGCATGTCAACGACACCACCGGTGGGATCTATGGCCCCACTCGGTACGGCGGCTGGGATACCGGGCAGACCACCACCTTGGCGATTGGCCCGGCAATGGAGCTGCCAGGTGAGCCATTGGCTGGCTGGCATTGGGGCTATGCGGGAAACATTATCAAGCGGGTGGTCCCGGGTTCGAACCAGGCAATCGAATTCGTGGCTCCGGCGGGCGATGGCTGGTCTGGCGGCGAGTCGATTCAGGGCACCGGTGAGATCTTTTTCGGCGGGTTGTGGGCCAACACCATTCGAAATGATGGTCGGGGCACCTTCAAGATGATGGTGTGTGACCCGACCAAATACACCAAATCTGGCAGTCAGCCCACCCGAACGCTGTCAACCACCGCACCGGCCGGAGATCCGGCCTGCGTCATGGCTAGTGGGTTGGCGCCAGCCACCCCGGCTGACAAGCTGACCCCAGGCCGAGACACCGACACTTGGTCCATTGCCTCGGATATGGCGCTTGATGCCGAGGGTAACGCTTACATCTTGGTGGGCGCCGCCGACAAATACATCCTCAAGGTCACCCGGGGAGCGAACAACCAACTGTGGAAGTGGCAGAAGGTCTTGCAGCTCAGGCCGCTAGGCGGTCCCGCCGGGCTGGGTGGTGCTTTGACGTCGGCCGAATACAACGCCATTGGTGGCGCCTTTGGAATGGCCTTTGCCGACGGGAAGTTCTTTGTTCACACCGGTTCCGGCTCCACCATTGGCATGATTGACCCGCTGACCCGTTACTACAGCCGGGCCTGGTGGAACTACCCCAATACCGACATTCGTGACTTTGCCTCCATCTCCACCGCAGCCAACATCCGTGGCCGGGTCTACATTGATCAAGATGGCAACGGCGTCATCAGCGAAGACCAGCAGGCTGACGAAGACAACGCGGCGGTTGGCCTGAAAGTGGAGCTGTATGACGCCTCCCCCTCCGGCCAGGTCTACACCACTCAGACCGACGGCACCGGCGAATACAACTTCTTGATCAATAACACCAATAACGCTGACTGGTACATCCGCCTGCCCCAACCACAGCTGGATGGCTACAACGCCAGGCAGACCTGGGCGGCTGGTGGGCCGGTCAAGCTGGCCCGGGACGGCTCCATGGCGCCTGGCACGCAAAACAGTGTCACCACACGTTGTTCGGGAGTCGAGGCTACGGCCACACCAGACGGCGTAGCCTGTTTCGGCGCCAGGCTTGATGGCATTGACCCGTCCAGCGGTGTCACGCCGGCCAATGTTTTCACAGACACTGGTGGTCAGATTGTGGCCAAGGTCAACGTCAAGACCGCCAAGGAAGTCTCGGTGGTGGACTTTGGTATTTCCGTGGCCGGCTCTTATGGCGACGCCCCGGCCAGCTTCAAAGCCACCCGGGCGCAGGGTGGCCCGGTGGCCTATGCCCCAACTTCCCAAGGTGAGGTTTACCTTGGCGAAACCCCAGGCCTTTATCCCGATGGCGTCAACGAGTTGGCCGCCGCCTCGCACGTTTCCGACAATGGCCTTGAGGTGAGAGACCACGGCGCCGATGACGCCTCTTGGGTACTAGCGCAAGACCAAATTTTGGTGGTGGGCCGGAGCTATGATTTTAGGGCCCAACTGTCCGGTGAAGACGCAGCGGACGGCTTTGTCAAGGCCTGGTTCGCCGAATTGGCTCCTGGCGGTGCGGCATCGACCACCTTCAATAACCTGGCCATGGGCGCCACCGTCCCCGAGGCCACACCCGAAGGCGACGGTTACGTCTATCTAAGCGACTACCAGGTGCCAGCTACTCTGCCAACTGGTGGCCTGCAAAACATGTTTGTCCGGGTCAGGGCTGGCCTGGAGGTTGGCCTGAACCACGCCATTGTCGACCAAGCCAAGGCCGACCCGGCACCGGGCAATGCGGCCTGGGACACCCAGCCATGGGTCCAGGCCGGTGAAGTCGAGGACTACCGGATGGCGGTAGCGCCGGGCACCGTCAAGTTGCAGGCCCGCACGCTGGGCGGCGTGGGCGCCAACTTCGCATACGACTTGTCCAACGTCACAGGTACCGCGCCTTCGGCCGCCACCGCTGCCATCACCACCAACGCCTCCGGCGACTGGCAGCCTTCACCTCAGGCCCATGCCTTTGCTGCCACCGGCACCGCAATTGCCATCACCACCCAGTCAATGCCCCAGGGTTGGCGCCTCAGCCAGCGCGTTGATGAAGCCAGCCAACCAATTGATACCTATTGCTTTGACCCTGCCACTGGTGACCTAGTTGACCACACGGTCAGCGGCTCAGGCCAGCTGACGCTGGCCGCCACGGCGGTGGTGACCGGCGCTTCGTTGGTGTGCCGCCTGACTTATGTACCGCAGATTGACTTGGCTCTGACCACGCTGTCCACTAGCCCAACACCAGATTCGGGTGACCCACTGACGGTGGATCTGCCGGCTATCCCAGGGGAGACCTACACCCTTACCGCCACTTTGAAAGGCCAGGTGGAGGACCAAGACAGTGAGCTCCAGACGGTGGCGGTGCCCGGTGAGACCGTCACCATGGATATTGCCCCAGTGACTGCCTCTGGCGCCACCGCCTCCGGGGCGCATTTCACCCCCGGCTCTAGTCAAAATGCCACCTGCCAAACCGATGACCTAGGCGAATGCTCCCTTGAGGTAGCCGCCACTGTGTCCGGCACCTATACGGTGACCGCCTCAGCCAACGTGGCTGGCAGCGCCACCGCTTTCACTACCGAGGCCACCCCCGGTGCCAACCGCCACCCCGCCGAGCTGTACTACAAGGCTGGCCCGGTGACCGACGGTTGGATGCGGCTGGATGACACCCAGGACCAGCAGGCCAACTACGGCGTGACTGGTGAGGAGCCCTATGATTCCTACACCCTTGAGCTGTACCTGACCGACGGCACCAACCCGGTGGACGGTCAAGCAGCTGCGGTTGACTTGACCCTGCCCGCCGGTGTGGTGGTGCCTGATGGCGTTGCGGCCGACTCAGTAGGTGGGCCAGGGCGCTACCTCGCCACCGTGTACGCCACCAAAGCCGGGGCGCACCAACTGGGCGCTGCCGTGGGGGACGTCACTTTGTTGGCTCAAGGCAGCGAAAATGACTATGTCACCGCCACCTTCACCGCCATGAACAGGCCCTGCCTGCCTGGCAGCGATAGCTGTGACAGCAGTTTCACCATAGACAACACTGGCACCAAGGTGGCCGATGGCGTAGATACGCGCCAAGGTCAACTCACCTTGGTAGACGCCAACGGCAACCCACTGAGCGGGCAAGACACTAAGGTCAGCTTTGAGGTCACCAAGGGTGGCACCACGGTGCCCCCCAGTGATTATGCGATCAGTTTGGTGGAAGATAGCCGGTCGGGTCACAGTGGCGAATACAGCTTCACCATGACCTCCACCGTGGCTGGTGACCTTGAGGTAACAGCCACCTTCGATGCGGGCGTGAGTGCCACCGAAGTGGAACTGGGCCAGCGCACTGCCAGCTTTGTCCCTGGCGGAGTGGGCGGGGAATCCTCGCTCAGCATCACCGATACAGCCGACCAAGTCGCTGACCACGGCTCGACCGAAGTGTTGGCCGCCAACTGGGGCAAGTATCAAGCCACCATCTACTTAGAAGACACCTTCGGCAACCCCATCACCGACGGGGCAGCCATGCTAACCATGTCCGCGGCTGAGGCCGGCCCGGTCTTTGCCCCGGCCACTGGGGTGGAGTGTGCCCAAACGCCGGTGGGCGGCCAGTGCCTGTCCGGCCAGTACACCGTTATGGTCTATTCGACTAAGGCTGGGGCAAAGTCAATCTCGGCTACCTATGACCTGACAGGGGCCGCCCCGGTTACCCTGGGCCCAGCCACAGCTACCTTCGTGGTTGGTCCCGCTGACCCGGTAGCCTCCAGCCTGCTGGTCACCCCAGCTGGCCCGGTTGAGGCCGACGGCACCCAGGTTTATACCGCCAAGGCAGTGATCAGGGACTTCAACCAGAACCTGGTTGCCAGCCAGCCGGTGCGCTTTACCCTTGAGGCAGTGACGGCTTCTGGCGCCACCGCTACCGGCGCCACCATGCAGGCTGGTGCCACCACCGACCACGCCACCTTGACGGTCAACTCCTCTGGCTCTGGTGTGGCCAGCCTGACCATCACCGCCACCGTGGTGGGTAACTATGACTTGGCTGCTTTCCTGGGGGAGGACACCACCGACATCACCAACTCCCCGGTGACCTTGGAGTTCGTCACCGGCGCGGTTTCGTTGAGCGCTTCGGACTATGAGGTTTCGACCACGCCAATCGTGGCTAACGGCCTAGATTCAGGCACCGTCACCGTGCGCCTGGTGGACAACGCCGCTCACCCGCTGAGTGGCTTGGCTGACGAACTGCGGGGCTCGGGCCCAGCTGGCCAGGGCGTCACCGTGGGGGCCTTTACCGAAACCGCCACAGCGGGGACTTACACCGCAGCTGTGAGCGGCACCAAGTCCGGCGTCAAACTGATTGCCGTGCACTGGAACCCCGACTGGGAGGGCGGCGGCCCTGGCTCTGCCCTGCTGGTCAAGGCTTCGGCCAGCGACTCGGCCACCTTCGTGGCCGGCCCGCCGGATCTGGACAAATCAAGCGCCGTTATCAACCCCACTGTGGCCATCAGCCCATCCCACCCCCAAGTGGTGGCCGACGGCTCTGACAGCTACACCATCACCGTCACGTTGGTGGACGCCAACTCCAACCCGGTGACCGACTGGTATTCGGCCACCGCTGGGCTGTCCAATTACCTGGTCAGTGCCAGCCCGGCCGGCGCCAGCCTGTCAGCTAGCCCAACCCAAAACACTCCGGGGGTCTACACCGTCAAGGTGACCTCCAGCCAGATCGAAAACTACCTGGTAGACGTGGCCTATGGCACCAGCACCTCCAGCCTGGTGATTGCTGAGGACCTAGCGGCCAACTTCTCTTATGGCTGGCCGGTGGTCACCAGCGGCACGCTCGCCATTGACGCCGGTCCTAAGGAGGCCGGCAACCCCTCTAGCTACTACACCGTGACGGTCAAGCTGGTTGACTCCGCTGGCCACAAGGTGACTGACGGCACCAGCCCGGGCAAACTGGTCTTGTCGTTGACCGGCGCCAACGCCGGCAACGCCACCCTGAGCGCCCTTACCCAATCCGGCTCCGACCCCTCGGTCTACACCGTTCAGGTCACGGCCAGCCAGCCGGACGGCTACACGGTAGCCGCCACCTATGCCGGGCAAGCCTTGGGCGCGGTCACTGCCGTCTTTGGCAACCCCACCCCCGATCCCGCCAAGTCCTATTTCTTGGTGTCAACCGACCCGGTGGTGGCTAACGGCACCGACTACGGCACGGTCACCATTTACCTCAACAACAGCTCTGACCTGCCAGTTGACGTTGCCACCTCCACCTTGAGCGCGGCCGCTACCCCCATGGGAGTGGTTGGCGCCTGGAGCCGGCAAGACGCCGGGGTCTACCAAGCCAAGGTGACTGCCACGCTGGCGGGCGTCAAGACCGTCACGGCCAACCAAAGCACCATTGGTCCACTCAGTGCAGGGGCTGGCAACACCATCACCTTTGTGCCTGGCCCGGTTGACCCCACCAAGACCCTGGCCTCACTAGAAACCCAGGGCGGACAAGCCCGGACCTCCGGCGCTGACCCAAGGTGGGCCCGGATGATGGTCCAAGACGCTTATGCCAACCCGATCGGTGGGGAGGAAGTCTGCTTCCAGCTGGATTACTCCGGCGGCGATGGGCCGTTGTGGGGCCATGCCACCACCGGCTCGAAAGAGGCCTGCGCTACTTCCTCCAGCGCCACCGGCACCTTGGGGTACGCCACTGTCACTGCCTTGAGCTACTTCGAGGGCAGCTTTGACGTGCGCGGCAAGGTTGACTCCACGGTGGGCACTGGCACCAAGCCGATTGTCTTTGCCCGTGACACCGGCCACCCCGACCACTCCGAGTGGACCATTGAGCAGACCGACACGGCCGCCAGTGAGGTGGTGGCCAACGGCAGCGACAGCTACACCGCCACCATCACCATCCG
>Ga0123356_10006856_pt1 | contig 11458 bp, 12 predicted proteins | sample TergutEmb28metaG_2_FD_92546 | JGI IMG/M metagenome (GOLD analysis project Ga0123356, IMG submission 92546) | Embiratermes neotenicus P3 segment gut microbial communities from Petit-Saut dam, French Guiana - Emb289 P3 | ecosystem: Host-associated > Arthropoda: Insects > Digestive system > Gut ... | reverse complement strand
TTTATACCTCTGTTTCTACGATTTTTGTATTTTTGCGTTTTATCTCGAGCGGTTCGTATTCCTTACCGCCTCCGACATAGAACCTTGACATCATCTCCACATAGTGCAACCTTAAGGCATGCAGACCGGCGGAGAGTATGGCCAGGATCCAGACAACCAAGTGGAGGAATGCGAACATCAGTATCCCCAATATCGCCCCTATTATCCACAGACTACCTAACATTTCCATCAGGCCGCCCGCGATCATGGTTATGGATATGTAGTTGAACGCCAGCGCCATGCCGGCCTTGCCGACACCGATGGCGGTTATACGAGTGTATGAAAGTATGTTACCGAACAGCGACGGAACCTCCAACGCTGCCGTACCGCCCTCCTTCTTGACGGCGACGACTATGCCGATGACCATGAGCACCGCGCCTATGGCCAGCGCATACAGCACCATTCCTTCCATGTCCTTCCCGGAGATCATGAACTCGGTCATGGCCCACGCAAGGAACACCAGACCGACGAACGTCATTATCCAGCCGCCCTTCTCCATGAACGCCTCCTTGGTGCCGTGCTGCATCCTGACGTTGATGAACCCTATGATGAATCCGAGCAGTATGTGCATCACACCGATGTACACGCTCAGCTTCAGGAGCATGGGGACCTCTATCAGCTTGCTTATGCCGTGCCCTCCGGGGAATATGTTCACGAACCAGTCGGGGAAGTTCAGACCGAGCATCGACTGCCATGTTATGGCTACCTCACCCGGACCCGGTATTCCAACGAAGTGCATCCCGAACATCTCCCCGAACAGGAAGAATCCGAAGATGAACGCCCATATCCCTCCGAAGAAGAGGATGGTCGCGATCGCTTTGAAATCCTTAGACTTCGCCGTCTTCAGACCATAGGCGCCAAGCACTATGAACGGTATCGCGTAACCCACGTCCCCGACCATCAGGCCGAAGAACAGCGGGAAGAATATGCTCAATATGACCGCAGGATTTATCTCCTGATATCTGGGGGTGTCCACCAGCTGGACGGGGTACTTGAAATTCCTCACGTACTTTCCGTTCTTCATATGCGTCGGCGTCTCTTTGAACCTGTCCTCCGCATGTTCCACCTCATGGAGATCCCTTGAACGGTTCTCCTGTAATTCAACGTAGATGTTATCGCCGAGCTTTGCATTCATGCTGTCGGTGACGCATTCGACCTTTCCCGTCGGCACCCATGCGTCTATTATGAACGAGTATTCGCTCGTGGCTATGCGCAGCGGGATGCTGCCCTTCTCCGCCTCGAACGTTATCTCTTCGTCCATGAGGAGGATGTTGCTGCCGTGCTTCTCCTTCAGCGCGGCCACCTCTTTCTCCGCCTCCGCAAGTTCCGCCTGGTATGCGGCCATCCTTTCGTTCGCCGCTGCGATGTTCGCCGCCGGCGTCCCCTTACCTTCCGGTACGGAGAACTCTGAAAAGTCATGGTCTGCGAGCGCGCGAAGCGCGCTCTCCCTCTCGCCCTTCCTCACGAACAGGGCCACGGTCCTCTTGTCATCGGAAAGGAACATCTCGGAATCCGCTATGCCTGCTACCGCGGCCGTCGGGTCCGTTGCCACGGTACCCACGATCACCGCCAGTGAACCGTACCCTTTATAGAGTTCAAGGTCCACCGGTATGGTCGACAGTCTCGACAGTTCCTCTTTCTTCGAATTCTCCGCCGCGATCTTCTGGGCGATGCCGTTCTTCCTGTCAAGGACCTTGAAGACCTCCTCCCCCATCGCTTCCACACTGTTCGAGGATATCTGGGCGCGGACAGCGCCGGCGTCGGCCCTTGAATCAAGTTCCGTCTCGGCATCTATCTCAAGCTCTTTCTCCATCGCCTTCAGGGAGAGCAGCCTCTGCGCGGCCTTCTCTGAATACGGGCGCGGAGCCCCTATTGAAAATCCTTCGTCCGTACCGGCCGTGTGGTCGATCAGGTGTATCAGTCTCAGCTCGTACAAAGCGTCGATAGCTTCGTCAAGGCGAGCCTTGTTGCCCACGATCACGATCCTACTCATCGGCTCAGGAAGCAACATTTAGGATCCTCTCGACTTCTTCATTTAAGAAACTTTTGACCTTGGGTATCTTGCCCGTGGCCGCCTTCCCGATCCCTTCCGCCTCGGCACTGCCGACGCTCAGGATCTTCTCGCGCTCCACAGCCAGTTTCTCCTTCTCCGCGGATATCTTCGCCTCGGATGCTTCGCGCATCTCGGCCTCCGCGGCCTGTATCTTGTTAACGGAATCCCTGCGGGCGTTGGCGATCGTCACTTTCTTATCGGCCTCGGCGCTCTCAAGCGTCACGGCCGCATCTGCCTCGGCTTTCTTTATCTCTGTGAGTATGTCAGTTCGGCTCAATTTACACTCCCCGACCCTTTTGAGAAACCCGATAGCCCTGTTACTACTTAAGCGTAATCATACCTTTTTTTAATAACTTTAACGAACGTTTAACCTGCCATCCGACGGAACCCTCCAACGGCTGCGGACGTCCGTTCCGAAAGTTTCAAAAACGTATCGGATCCGTGACATCCTAAGCACCGGGACGCATGGCGACCAGCAGATTTTTATCCAGAGAATACATGGAAAGCCGCTGAAGGATGGTGGATCGATGGCAAGGACGATAATATGGCGTCGGGATGCGTGGGTATATGCGTTCGGCGCCGGTTTCATCGCTCTCATCGCCGTTGCCGCCGTTTCGTTCGTGTTCTCCGACAGGATGTTCACACTCGCCCTGCTCGGTGTGCTCGGCTGGACATTCCTCTTCCTTCTTGAATCGCCGTTCGGGAAAGAGAGGATCGTCATGGACCGCGGAGGTCTCACACTGAACGGGAACATAGGGCTTGGCCCGATCCCATGGGACTGCATAACGGACGTGGTCATCCGCCGTTCCGTGTTCGAGCATTGGATGCGCGTGTACATAGACACGGACAGATTGAAAGCGGTCCTCGGGGATATCGTCGTGCGCAAGAAGGTGAGAGGTAACAGAAGGGGGCGCTGGGTCAAGATCAACCTGCAGCTCTGCATGCTGAACGGTATTGACCTTGAGACCCTGATCAGCGAGCACAGGAATGAACGTAAAGGTTCGAACACACCGCGGACCTGATCCTGACGGTGCCGATGTCACCGGACGGTCGCTGCGTGACCCGTCTATTCTGTCGCCGGTACGAATTTCCGTATGAGGACATTGGTCTCTTTGAACAGTTCCTTGGACATGTCGTCCATGTACGCGTCCGAATACACCACTTCCTTCAGCCCCGCATTTATCAGTATCTTGGCGCACATGGAGCATGGGAAGGTGGTCGTGTATATCGTGGCGCCGTCTATGCTTATCCCGAAATATGCCGCCTGTATGACCGCGTTCTGCTCTGCGTGAACACCTCTGCAGAGCTCGTGCCTGGTACCGGACGGTATGTTCTGCTGATCCCTTATGCAACCAAGCTCCTCACAATGCCTCGTCCCTCTCGGCGATCCGTTGTACCCTGTGGTCAGTACACGTTTGTCCTTGACGATGACCGCGCCCACCTGACGCCTTATGCAGGTCGATCTCTTCGATATGAGTTGCGCCATCTCCATGAAGTACGTGTCGTTGTCCGGTCTCATCATGCCCATTGAACAACGGGGAGGTATATGCAACTTCCGAACTTTCTTTAATACGGAGTATGCGCTACGGTATGTTTGTGAACAAGGACACCCGGAACACCCTCATCGCCGTCGCCGCCGTTGCTGCGGTATTCGTCGCGGGATATGCATGCCTCATGCTGTGGTCCGGTGCATCCACCCCCTTCTATACGGTGGAATCCGGGAGCATGAGGCATTCCGACGGGTCCAAGATAGGTGTGATAGATACCGGGGACATGGTCCTCGTGAAGGACCCGTCCAAGGTGGATATTATCACGTATGTGGAAGGATATGGGAGCGGATACCGGATGTTCGGCGATCATGGGGATGTGGTGATATACGCGCACCCCGACGGCAAGACGATAATCCACCGGGCCATGCTGCACCTGGAGCACAACGGCGCCGGGGAATGGATCGTAAGAGGATTGGGTGATTACACCGGATCATGGAAGCACGGCACCGACGGCGATATCCCAGGAACGGCAGGTCAGGACAAGGTGTTCGGAAAGCTTGTGTTCGAAAACTTTGGATACTTTGAAAGAACGGTCACCATCGACCTGATGACATTCGGATCCGGCGCCGTGAGCGGTTACGTGACCATGGGTGACCACAACAGCCCGATGGTCGACGGGGTGCTCGTGACCGATGATATGATCGTCGCCATTGCGATGGCCGAGGTCCCCTGGATCGGATGTATAAAGCTGTACCTCACCGGCAAGAACATTGACCAGATACCGTCGAACAGCAAATGGTCCCTGATCATCACCATGATCGTTCTGATAGGATCGTTGGTTACGGTCAACTTCCTCTATGAGCGTATGAAACGTAACAAGGGATGAACACCCCCACCCCTTCATTTCCGGTGGAGATCACAGCTTGTTCAGATAACGGTCAGCACAGCAGGGTGGTCTGCTGCGGTGACCGATAGTTCTTCAGGTGCCTCATGCTCTCATCATCCTTGAGCATCTTGCATATCTCCTGAGGGATGCTCAGTTCGATCTCCTTTGTCCTTCCTGCCCTTCCGAACGATCTAACACGTGCGTGGACTATACCAAGCATGTCCAATTCGGATATGAGGTCGGTGACCCTTCTCTGTGTCAGAACGGTAACGTGAAGGATGTCACAGAGTTCCTTGTATGTTGAATATACATCACCTGTCGTCATCGTCCTGTTATCCCTTTCGGTGTTGTATATGACACTCATAAGGACAACTTTCGACTGTTGTGTCAATGTCTTCACCATCTCACTGACCGTGTCCATCTCTATCTTGCTCTTGGCGGATTTCACATGAGCTTCCGCCACAGCGGAATCACCGCTCCTCTCAGCGATCTCGGCGGCGATCCTCAGAAGGTCCAATGCCCTTCTCGCATCCCCCATCTCCTGGGCTGACAACGCAGCGCATAACGCTATCACACCATCCTCCAATGTTCCGGGTTCGAATGCTATCTCCGCCCTGCTCCTCAGGATATCGCCAAGCTGCTGTGCATCATACGGAGGGAAGATCATCTTCTCCTCTCCCAGTCTGCTCTTGACCCTCGGATCCAGGAATTCAACGAACTTGGTGTTGTTGGATATACCTACGAGTGAAAGTTTAGATCGTTTGAGATCCTCGTTTATCTTTGACAGATGGTACAGTACATCGTCACCGCTCTTGTATATCAAACGGTCTATCTCATCGAGAACGACAACGAACACCTTGTTCTGACCGTCGATATAGTTCTTCGTCTCGGAATACACCTTCTCCAGACTCCATCCGGTCGGTATCCTCTTTTCAAAATCGACTATGATCTGATTACCTATGTTCTGCAATATCCCGTACTGCGTGTCGACGATCTCGCAGTTTATGTAGATGTACATACAACTGCTGCCATCAGGATCCTCCTTCCTCAACTCGTTCCCTATGAAGTTCATGACAGCCGTCTTCCCCGTCCCGGGTTTGCCGAATATCAGGATATTGGATGGTTTATCACCTTCGAAGGCGGAAGCGATTATCGTCGCGACTGAATCTATTTCCTCAGAACGGTGCGGAAGGACCTCCGGAAGATAGGATGTCTGAAGGATATTCTTGTTCTTTACGATCTTATTCCTTTTATCGATATGTTTCGCGAATATTGATCTGTCCATTGCCGCTTCCTCCATATGAAATATGTTTCAGTGCTGAGCTTCATATGGAAGCGACATCGAGTATTAATCTGTTCCTGTCAAGCCCTGTAAGAATGTCAGAGAAGATGGTGTTCATTTAATATTCGTATTCCATATTCCCAAAAAACGGATGGTATCAAAATGAAGAAGAAGATGAACGGTTGGGTCCTGATCGGTATATGTTTATCTGCGATCATCGCAATGGTCGGCGTTATCGTACTCATAGGCCAGCTTGGCTGAGTAACCCTCACCAAAAAGGGACATCTCCACCGGAAATGGAGGGGTGGGGGTGTATGTTATACTAACTGTAATGTTCAGTGATATAAACCATGTCATCCCGTCCGCATGAGCATGGACAATATCCTCAATGACAAGTATGTGCTATTCTCACTGGCATCGATCTGCGTCATCGTAATGGTATGTGCGATGGTACCGTTCAATGCGGAGGGAGTGGACGGTAATGGGATGACGGAGATGACAGGGATGATCTCGAACCCCGCCCCCTCACAGAACGGCGTGGTGTTCGAGATCACCGATCTCAACGGCAATGTGTTCAGATGCTTCTACGGATCCGAGATGCCGGAGATGCCCGCATTGTGCAGAGTGATAGGGAACTTCTCATCCGACGGGAACATCTTCTTCGTAAGAAGCATAACAGTTCACGGAGTGTGGTGATCATGATGTTCGAACGTCCCGAAAAACGTACGTTTTTATATCACAACGCTGTCATATCCTATATGACCACCATAAACGCCACCAAAGCGAGAGCGGATCTGTACAATGTGATAGAGAGAGCACTCGACGAACCCGTAAGGATAACGACGAAGAAGGGGACGGTGGTAATGATATCCGAGAAGGAATGGGAGAACATTCTGGAAACGGTATATCTCATGGGGGTCCCGGGACTTGAGGATGATATCAAGGAAGGTCGCGGGATGTCCAGAGATGAGTTGGTAAGGTGGAAAAGCAGTGACGTATGAGGTCTTTCTCACACCCAAGGCCCTGAAGGATCTGGAGGAATTGGACAGATGTGGCTATGGGCAAAAGGCAAGAGAGCTGTTGTCGGTATTGGAGGAAGATCCATTTCAAGACCCTCCACGATACAAACAGCTCAGCGGCGATATGAAAGGCATGTTCTCACGACGTATAAATGTGGAACACCGTTTGGTCTACGATGTCATGCCCTCGGATGATGCGATATATCAAGGAAAGGTAATAGTCCACAGGATGCGTACCCACTACAAAGGTGTGATCCCTGCATTTTTCTTCCTCTGATGCCCACATACATTGCGACCTGTCCCAAGGCGCGGCCGAACGCGGACCGTAAGAGATAATCAAAAATACAAGCGTGATGTCCAGTGATACGTGTACATCGCTGTCGACGATACCGACTCCCGTACCGGGAACTGTACGACATATCTGCTAACGGAGATCATGCGCGAACTTTCCGACATGGACATGATAGGTAATCCTCGCCTTGTCCGTCTGAATCCCGCGTGCCCGTGGAAGACGCGCGGGAACGGGTCCCTGACGATGAGGGTCGGTAAAGGGAAGGGGGAAAGGAAACGCATCGGCGTGATCGGCGGTGAGGGGATGTACTGTTACGATTCGGCGGCGGAATGGGAACCGGATGAGGCGGAGATCATAGAACAGATCATACCGATCATCATCCGGAACAGATCGGATGATTCCGATCCCGGGCTGATAGTGTCGAAGGTGAGACCGGACGCGTCCCTCTATTGGGAAGGGGTGAGAAGGATCATCACCAAGGAACACGTGAACGCGGAACTGGACAGGATCGGTGCCGTAACGTTCGAACTCGGCTGCGGACGCGGGATAATAGGGGCGGCATGCGGCATGGCATGGACCCCGGGGGACAGCACGTACGAGGTGCTGGCGTACCGCGAGAAGGAGAGATGGGGGACGGAAAGGAACGTGGACGGGATGTCCGTCAGAGAGATGGATTCGCTGTTCCCCGGAACGTTCAACAGCTGGGAGGAAAGGGAGTGGAAGGTCGCTATGGTGCCGTCCTCACCATGCCCGGTACTGTTCGGGCTGAGAGGTGACGACGAAGAAGAGACGATAAGGGCGGCGATGCATCTCCGTACCGAGAGGATGGAAAGGTGGGCGGCGTTCCTGACGAACCAGGGAACGGATGACCACATAACCAGGAACGCACAGGAGCTCATCGGGAACAGTTCCTATGAGATCGAAGGTATCGTGAACTCATCCGCAAAGCGCATACAGGGAAGCCATTCGTTCATAGATATCGATACATCATACGGAAGGATGACATGTGCCGCGTACGAACCTTCCAAGGAGTTCAGGATGCTCTTCGACAACCTCATGCCCGGTGACAGGATATGCGTGATCGGCGAACTTCGCGACGACCCGCGCACGCTCAACACGGAGAAGGTCAGGGTGATATCACTATCAGAGAGATATGAGAAGATATCCAACCCGGTCTGTGACAAATGCGGCAAGCGCATGCACTCGGTAGGCAAGGGTCAAGGGTACAGATGCAAAGGATGTCATACCCGTTCCGACGGACCGGTCATGAGGAAGGAGACGAGATGGGTGGTCCCGGGATGGTATGAGCCGCCCACATCAGCAAGACGTCATCTTTCGAAACCGCTGAAGAGGATGAACGAGATACAGCAGATAGACTTCGTCAATAGCCGTAGGGCATGACCGACAGTAATATATACGGCCACAAAATAAGCGGCCTCAGTGAATCTCATATGGATAAAGTTGTGATCCTAAGCGCGGTAAGAACACCCATCGGCAAATACGGAAAGACATTGGCAGACATCAAGGCCACAGAGCTTGGTGCGATAGCGGTCCGTGAGGCCGTGAAACGTTCCGGGATAGATGTCAATGCGGTCGAGGAATGTATCATGGGAAACGTCATCTCATCAGGTCTCGGCCAGAACCCGGCAAGGCAGGCGGGCCTGAATGGCGGCCTTCCGGCAGAGATAGGGGCGACGACCGTCAACGCAGTTTGTGGGTCCGGTATGAAAGCTGCGATGATAGCATCCGACGCGATCAAGGCGGGATCGAGAGAGGTCATGGTGGTCGGCGGCATGGAGAACATGTCCTCCGCCCCGTTCCTGATGCAGGGGGCGAGATGGGGCTACAAGATGAACGACCAGGTGGTCAAGGATGCGATGGTGCACGACGGTCTTTGGGATATATTCAACGACATGCACATGGGCTTCACCGGTGAGATAACCGCAGAGAGATTCAAGATCACAAGAGAGGAAGCGGACCAGTTCGCATACGAGAGCCATATGAAGGCGGCAGCCGCGGCAAAGAACGGGAAGTTCGTGAACGAGACGGCGCCGATAACGATAAAGCAGAAGAAAGGCGACCTCATCGTCGATTCGGACGAAGGGATAAGGGACGATACAACCGTGGAGGCACTGGCCAAACTGAGGCCGGTGTTCAAGAGCGACGGCGTGGTCACCGCAGGCAACTCCTCGCAGCTGAGCGACGGGGCATCCGCACTCGTCATAACATCCGAGTCATATGCAAAGAGGAACGGATTGAGGCCGCTGGCGTACATAGAGGCATACGGAGAGAAAGGGGTCCTTCCGGAACTCATAATGGAAGCACCGATCCCAACGACGCAGCATGTCCTCAAGAAGGCGGGGATGACCATTGACGACATAGATCTCTTTGAACACAACGAAGCGTTCGCGACCGCCTCGCTTGCGGTGCAGAGGGCGTTGAACGTTCCGATGGAGAGATTCAACGTCAACGGCGGAGCGACCGCGCTGGGTCACCCGATAGGGTGTTCCGGTGCGCGTGTGCTTACAACGCTGCTGCATGCGATGTTGGACCGTCAGAAGGACGTCGGTCTCGGGACGCTGTGCCTGGGCGGCGGCAATGCGGTGACGATGATAATCCGCCGCTGCTGATCCGATCCATGCGCGAACGGCAGCATTCATGTGAATGAAGACCGTAAACCAGCTTAGCCTTTCACTTTCTTATATATAGTTATATTATAATCGCTACCATAGGTCCGCGGTACGTATGCCGCGTGATGAAGAGGTTATATTCATGAGGAAACACGAGACGAAGGGAGCCCGCGCTCTCTCGGTCGCGATCGCAATGGTGTTCGTCATCGCAGCGTTCGCGATCATGGCCAATGACGACATTTCGGCGCCGTCAGCGGAGAACGATACGCGCCTTGGGAGCGGAACGACCTATTTTGTGGGTGACGGAGAGGATTATGCAAATCTGGATGAGCTTGCGGACCATGGTCCGGCCCTGGTCGACGGTGACACGATACAACTGACCAGTGATATCGAATGTTACGATCAATTGGAGATCAATGGGATAAGCATAACTCTGGACCTGAACGGTTTCGATCTGACGTTCGATTTCGGATCGAACTTCTACAAGTTAATGGTGTTGGACGACGGTGATCTGGTGCTGAACGGTAATGGAGGCAAGGTATATTTCGTCGGTACCAACTCCTTGGGCATATATCTCTTCGACTCCGCGGCCACGATCAGCGCGGACATAATATCGGAAGGCCACATCGGTATCGAGGCCAACAAGTCCAATGTAACGCTTAACGGTAACATCACGGCCGCCGGCGGCATAGATGCTTACAACGGGTCCGAGGTAACACTTAACGGCAATATCCTGGCCGATGGTATCCTTTCCGCCGGCATCTATGCCGATGGTTCAAAGGTAACGGTCAACGGTGACGTCACCCTCATCGGCACAGGCGAGGGTGTTGCGGTCTGGGAAAATGGCGAGGTCACGATAAATGGTAAGCTGACCGTCATCGGTGATGGTAGCACATACATCTACCTTTGCTATTATGACGATGATGAGGAAGTGGATGTTAAAAGCTTCTTAGGGGAAGACGATAATGTCACGCCGACCACCAAGGCAGGCTATCTGACCTACACGAACGGTCTCTCGACCGTCTGGATACTGGCAGAGGGTGACGATGGTCCCGGCACCGGCGGAGGGGACGGGGGCACGGGTGACGGCAGCGGGTCAGACGACGATGACGGCAGCATGGACACATGGATGATCGCACTGATAGCGATCGCGGTGATCGGAGCGATAGGTGCCGTGGTGTACTTCTTCGTCCTGAAGAGGCCGTGACCGGGTACTGTCCGAAACATAGGATAAACGAGGGGACCGAACCCCGGCCCCCTCTTTCACATCATTTTTCAACGGATACAAAGTTCCATCCCACCACTAGTAAAGATTTTATCCTATCCGCGCTGTCTTAGTAGCATGCAGCTCCCCGAGATCCTTGGCAAGATAGAGGCGTCCCGAGACAATATGATCGAGGACATGACAGCGATGATACGCATCCCCGCCATAGGCCCGCTCAACGGAGGGAAGGGGGAGGGGCACAGAGCGGACAAGGTCCTCGAATTCTTGAAAGGTTTTGACAGCGTCGAAAGGATAGACGTAAGGGACATACACGACAACTCCGTGATGAGGCCGAACATACTGGCGAAGAAGAACGGAAGAGGAAAAGGAACCGTCTGGATAATATCCCACTTGGACACGGTGCTCCCCGGGGACCTGGACGAATGGAGGACGCCGCCGTACGAACCGGTGACGAAGGACGGGAGGATATACGGCCTGGGAACGGAAGATAACGGTCAGGCAGTGATCTCATCCATATACGCGTCCAAGTTCTTCGCATCCGG
>Ga0123356_10006855_pt1 | contig 11459 bp, 5 predicted proteins | sample TergutEmb28metaG_2_FD_92546 | JGI IMG/M metagenome (GOLD analysis project Ga0123356, IMG submission 92546) | Embiratermes neotenicus P3 segment gut microbial communities from Petit-Saut dam, French Guiana - Emb289 P3 | ecosystem: Host-associated > Arthropoda: Insects > Digestive system > Gut ... | reverse complement strand
CATGGTGTGGTGATTAAACTCGAAGGCCAAATGCGCATTACCGATCAGAACCGGGTCCGGTAGAAGGGGTGCATTGCGGTTGACCCTGTCATTCAGTGTGAATATAAATCCGTCTTTGAGGACGGCGTCGGTAAATACCGTATCGGTTGCAGGGTTTTTGACTGTTACGGTACCGCTGCTCAACCGGACGCAACTCACGTCGGGATGTCGCGGGGCGAATTTCGGAGGCACCACGGTGAAGGTTCCGGAGTCGAGCGTGGTTGGGAACGAGCCGTGGTTTGTACTGCCTTCAAAGGTTCTGCTGCAGAACTCGAAGCAGGGAGCGTCCGGCGAGTGGCTGGACACACTAGTTACTAACGCAGCCGTGGGCAAAGGCAGCGCCCATAGCATTACTCGTCTCATATCCTTGACCTACGCAAGGAGGTTATTGGGCAAAGCGCAAGCGGCGGACTTTTTCGCCTGCGGATGGCGTCTCCTCAGCCTCTTTCTTCCGCAAAGTGCAGCTACTCTCCTTGCAGGTGAGCTGCCAAGCAGGCGAGCTTTGGTGAACACTCAAATCAAAAGATTTAGCAACAGTTGCGGTAGCAGTTTGCTTTGCTGGTCTGCAAAGGATTGCATTGAAAGCAACGTTTTTGTGGCCGCTAAGTTTGCCTCTCGGAGGACGCCAGTTTTGCGCTGTCATCGATCACTATAACGAACTGCTCGGCAAAGGTCGCTGATGGATCTGATCGATCTTTGGTGAAACATGCCTCACCGCCACGACGCCGCACCGGGGACCGAAGCCAGCGCACGTCGGTATGTGTCAGAAGCCCCAGACCATAGCCAGAAGGAGAACCATGACGGTGACGAGACTCGCACCGCGGATAGAAGCGGCCAGACCCAATAAAAAGGGGGATCAAGCCGCAGAGGCGGGTGAAGACCAGGTCTACGGGGCAGCGCAAAGTCGCGCCGCTGGGCGAAACGTCGCCCATCAATTCTGTCAAATGTGACAGTAGACGGTCGGTGATGTTCTACGCAGAATCAGAGCTGCCCTGGGCTGCAGCATTCTCATTTGGCCGAGACCGCTCGGTGCCGTTCCGAGCACAAAACGACTCCCTACCGCGTGTAGCCAAGGCTCTTTGTTCCAGGTGTCATTCCGTCAGTTAAAGCAGCAGTTGTAACCAGCAACATGATTCCGCCTGGGAGACTGCCAATGAAACGTTCCTGGTTTGTTCGTTGTGCGTTGTTCGTGGGCTTTTCCGCACTGATGCTGACCGCCTGTTCCCGCGATCCTAATGTGCGAAAGCAGAGGTATTTTAAGAGCGGTCAAAAGTATTTTGCCGAGGGCAGATATCGCGACGCCGCCATTCAGTTTCAGAACGCGATTCAGGTCGACGGGCACTTTGCGGCGGCTCACTACCAGCTGGCGCGAACCGATCTGCAGTTGCACGACGCCCAACGTGCGTATCTCCAGATGAAACGCACCGTGGAGTTGGACCCGGACAATTACAAAGCCCATGCCGATATGACGAACATGTTGGCGGCGGACTATGCCGCGAGCTCGAATCCCCTCGATTTGACGAACGCGAAACAGCACACCGATCTCTTGCTCGCTGAACAGCCAAATGATCCCGACACTCACCTGGCCGTCGCGAATTTGCTGAGTGCACAGCAGAAATATCCGGAGGCGATCACGGAAATTGAGAAAGCCATTGCGCTTGGTCCGAACAAAGGTGATTCCTATCTGTCGCTTGCCCTGGTCGAGACCAAAGCCGGCAAGTTCGATGCGGCCGAGGCGAATTTCAACAAAGCGGTCGACCTCAAAGCTACCGTAGCCGACCCGCGCATGGCGCTCGTAGCGTTTTATCGGTTCCGCGACCGCTACCCCGAGGCCGAGCAGGAGATCAGGAAAGTGATCTCCTCCGACCCGAAGAACCTGAACGCACGCGCCTCGATGGCCGAGCTCTACGTCGCCGAGGATAAACAAAAGGAAGCGGAAGCGTTTCTCAATCAGGTAAAGCGCGATTTTCCCAACGATTCGAATGGGTATCGCGTGCTAGGGGATTACTACTTGGAACAAGGCGATGTCGACCGGGCACTTGCCGAGTTTGCGTCTCTACACAACGCGCATAGAAAAGACCGGGTGGTTTCGAAGAACTATGTTCAGCTGCTGCTCATGAAGAATCGCGTGGATGAGGCGGACAGCCTGAATGAGAAGCTGTTGAGCTCCAAGGTGCAAGATGATGAGGCGCTCTTCTACCGAGGCGAGATTCAATTGCGGCGAGGGAAGGTCAACGAGGCGATCCAGACTCTCCAGTCGGTCGTCGCGAAGAACCCTGACTTCGCCGTGGCGCATTATCAGCTGGGCCTCGCCTTGAGCCAGCGGGGAGAATGGGACCGGGCGGCGAGCGAATGGCAGCAGGCGGTGCATACTCAGCCGAACATGATCGGCGGCTATCGGGCATTGGCGGCGGTTTCTCAACGCAAGGGAGACATGGCGGGTCTCGCGCGGTATGCGAGCGAAATGATCCGTCTCGAGCCCGCCGCGTCCGAGGGTTACACGTTGCGCGCGGCATCCTTAATGGCGCAGCAGCGGTCCGCTGCCGCCGAAGTCGACGCGCGCAAGGCGATCGAGGTCGCGCCGGAATCCGCCATCGGTTACGGCGAAATGGGCAGCTTGAATTTGCTCAAGCAGAATTTGCCGGGTGCGGAGAGCTGGTACGAGCAGGCGCTCAGTCGCGATCCGAACTCGCTCGACGCGCTCGAGGGGTTGACGAAGATCTATCTCAACCAAAAACAGCCCGATAAAGCTATCGCCCGCATCAACGCGCAGATTGCGCGCGTGCCGGCGAACAGCGGATTCTATAACCTTCTGGGCTCGATTGAATTTACGAAGCGAGATTTGCCAGCTGCCGAGACCGCGCTCAAAAAATCCGTCGAGCTGAGCAAGAATAATATAGATGCCATCATGCAGTTGGGCCAAGTCCAGACCGCAATGGGCAACTTGGATCAGGCTCTCTCTACCTGGTCCGAAGGTGCTCGGGATAACCCGAAAGCAGCAGCCTTGTGTATCGCGAGCGCTGGGGTGTACCTGCGAAAACGCGATCTCGCAATGGCCGAATCTTCCTATGCCAAGGCTCTCGAATTGGAGCCGGACAATCCTGGAGTAGCCAACAATCTGGCTTACGCATTGCTTCTAACCAATGGGAACCTGGACAGGATCATCGAACTCGCGCAGTCGGCGAGGCACGGCATGCCAGATTCGCCGGAGGCTGCCGACACCCTGGGATTGGCCTTGTATCGAAAAGGCGCTTATGAGTCCGCGATCGGCATGTTCGAGGAGGCACTTAAGCTGAACGCCAAGAATAAGCAGGCCGAGAGTCCAACGTACCACTATCATCTCGGGATGGCTTATCAAATGGCCGCAAAACCGGTGTTGGCGCGGCAACAATTCAAACTCGCGGCAGACCGAGTTCGTCAGTAAACGGCCCAAAAAAGACGTAAATGCTTTTAAATCACCAGCAGCGCCTATCACGCGTTCTGCACTACATTTTGAATTTGAATGATTTCCGGTCGTTCCGGCGGTGGGAGTTGGTGGAAAACCTTCTTCTGATTGTCATTCAGCCTGGCATTGGGGCACAGCACATCTCTATGTGGCGACCGCGGGCAAAACGATATGTGCACTCGTACAAGGTGGATAAAAACCTGAGGCTCCGCCAGCGAATATTCCGAAGCAGCTTCGCGTCGGTAGATGTTTCAGCGCCGAGGCATCGCCAAGAAAATTCCTTTTCCTGCCTGCAATGCTGGTTTGTACGAGTGTGACTCTCAGCCCATAGCTGTTTTACCATCTCCGAGTATCTCTGGGGGGACCTCAAACCCTCGGCCCTTACGTGTTTGCCCGTGTTCCAGTCCCTGAGGTGGTGGGTTTGGTGGGTTGCACCGACACAATTCAGTTCCGGCGGGAGAGCGAAAGGTTGTCGTTTTCCTCAGATACTTGATGCAGATTCTAGCCAGGCGAGTGTGCAAGCAATGGAACGATGGGATCGATACCCACCAAATACTGAAGTGATAGAGGTAACTTTTCTCACATCTGAGGCGCCGGCCTAAACTAAGGATGCGGGGAAAAAGTAATGGTATTAATGTCATACACGAACGCCAGAAGCGTCATCAGCACAGCCTGTATTGCTTGACCCATAGGCGGTCATCAGATGTCAGCGCGAGCCTCAGATGTATCCGCGGGCTCAACCCGATTCATCTGCGTCGGGCTTCGCGCGCCAGGCCTTCGTGAACCAGCATTTTCAGCAATGTCTGATAGCCGATACCCCTGCCGCCAGCAATCCTGAGGGCCTGAGAATTTCCAGTACGGCATTCTGGAAGCGAGTATCCAGCTCCCCGATACGACAAAACCCGGGCCTATGGCCAGCGTTCTGGCCGCTGGGCAGCAGAATTTGTACCCTGCCGTGGCCAAACCTGCGGTGAGGCCGATATCATGGAGAACTGGTCTCCACAGGTACTTAACGGAGCCGGCCCGTCGGGGAGCAACTCCACGATCCATACAGCGTTGACTGGAGGGAGCGGAGTTGGAGCACGTTTCATCTTCCCCAGTGGAGAGGCGGCTGACACGGCCTTCCGTACCTACGGAGGTCATCTGGACACCAAATGAGATGCAGTTCTTCGTGGATGACTCTTGTTCACCGTTCTTCACGGTGACCCCGAGTAACCTGCCTTCCGGAGATACTTGGCCGTTCAACCAGCCCATTTTCCACGCGGTGAACGTGGCTGTGGGCTGGCCCCCAGGAGGGTCAACTAGCGGTGTTTTCAGCTCGACAAACAGAAATGAAAAACAGAAATGTCGCTCAATAACTTCACGCGTAGATAGCGTGCCAGCTTAGGACAAGAGCCCGCGCGCGAGACACGTACCATAGACAGGAAAGAAACATGAGCCGCGCATAGGTTTCAAATAACGTGCGTTATCAGTGCGCCGGCGAAGTCCTCCTGACCGCCCAGGAAATGAATTGGCAAGGACACTTGTTGTACGCACATATTAGAAAAACCGAACTCGGATAGGAGAGGCGGTTTCTACGGGGAGGCCTGGAGCGCGCGCCACCTTTACGACTTCAGCTGCGCCAATTGCTTGCGAATTTCCGCGGCACCGTTGTAGTTGGGGTCGATCTCGAGCACGTGCTCGAAATGCTGCCGCGCCAGCGCCGGCCTGTCATCCTTTTCGTAAGCCAGCCCGAGCTGATAGTAATACGTCGGATTTTCGGCCCGCTTGTTCTTGGCGCTCAGCTTGATCGCTTCCTGGAACATGTTGATCGCGGACTCATAGGCGCCTATTTGATACAGGGCCAATCCAAGGGTGTCGGCGACCTCCGGCGAGTCCGGCATGGCGCGCCTGGCTGACCGCGCGAGTTCGAGGGCCCGGTCCAGGTTTTCATCGGTGAGAAGCAGTGTGAAAGCCAGGTTATTGGCTATTTCCGGATCGTGGGGCTTCAGTTCGTGGGCCACCTCATAGAAAGACTTGGCCTTTTCGAGATCGTGTTTTCGCGCATACACTAAACCGCTCGCGCTGTAGAACCCCCCTTCTCTCGGGTTTTCCCGAGCAGCTTCGGACCAGGTAGAGAGCGCCTGATCCAGTTTGCCCATTGCCGTCTGGAGCTGACCGAGCTTGACGTAGGCATCCACGTTTTGTTTGTTCAGCTCGGCGGATTTCTCGAACGCGCTCTCGGCCGCCGGTAAATTTTCCTTTTCGAACTCGACCGTGCCCAGAAGATCGTAGAATTGGCTGTTCGTCGGGGAGCGACCAATTTGCGCGTCGACGCGGGCGATGGCTTTGTCGGGCCGCTTTTGACTGAGATAGATTGTCGCCAATCCTTTGAGCGCATGGAGCGAGTTCGGATCATGACCGAGCGCTTGCTCGTACCAGCTCTCCGCAGCCGGCAAATTCTGCTTGAGGAAATTCAAGCTGCCCATTTCGAAGTAACCGACGGAGGATCCCGGCGAAACCTCGATCGCCTTGCGGGCGTCGGATTCAGCCGCAGCAAACCTTCCCTGCGCCATCAACGATACGGCCCGAAACACATAACCCTCGTTCGCGGCGGGCTCGATTCGGATCATTTCGCTCGCATACTTCTCGACACCCTCCATGTCTCGCTCACTTAGAGAGACCTCCGCCAACGCCCGATAGGCATCGATCATTTTCGGCTGAATGCGTACCGCCCGCTGCCACTCGCTCGCCGCCCGGTCCAGTTCTCCCCACTGGCTGAAGGTGAGGCCTCGCCGATAAAAGGCCTCGGCAATATCAGGGTTGGGCACGACTGAGGGCTGGGGAGCCGGAGCCGCAGCACCATCGACCTCCCCTTGCCGCATCAGTTGCTGCAATTGTTTTCGAATGTCCGCGGCAGCGGTATAGTTGGGGTCGAGCTCGAGCACGTGCTCGAAGTGTTGGCGCGCCATCGCCGGGTTTGCGGCCTTTTCGTAAGCCAGTCCAAGCTGATAGTGGTACGTCAGGTTCTCGGCCCTCTTGTGCTTGGCGCTCAGTTTGATCGCTTCCTGGAATATGGGGATCGCGGACTCATAGGCGCCTTTTTGATACAAGGCCAATCCCAGGGTGTCGGCGACCTCCGGGGAATCCGGCATGCCGCGTCTGGCCGATCGCGAGAGTTCGAGGGCTCGGTCCAAGTTGGTATTGGTTAGAAGCAATGCGAAAGCCAGATTGTTGGATATTTCCGGATCGTCAGGTTTCAGTGCGAGAGCCAGCTCATAGGAAGATTTGGCCTTTTCGAGCTCGTGTTTTTGCACGTACACTAAACCGCTCGCGCTGTAGAAGCCCGCTTCTTCCGGGTTTTCCCGAGCAGCTTCGGACCAGGTAGAGAGCGCCTGATCCAGTTTGCCCATTGCCGTCTGGAGCTGACCGATCTTGACGTAGGCATCCACATTATTTTTGTTCAGCTCGGCGGATTTCTCGAACGCACTCTCGGCCGCCGGCAAATCTCCCTTACTAAACTCGGCCTTGCCGAGAAGATGGAAGAACGCGCCGTTCGCCGGCGAGCGAGCAATTTGTGCTTTGATGCAGGTGATCGCTTTATCGGGCCGCTGTTGACTGAGATAGATTGTCGCCAATCCTTTGAGCGCATGGAGCGAGTTCGGATCATGACCGAGCGCTTGCTCGTACCAGCTCTCCGCAGCCGGCAAATTCTGCTTGAGGAAATTCAAGTTGCCCATTTCGAAGTAACCGACGGAGGATCCCGGCGAAACCTCGATCGCCTTGCGGGCGTCAGATTCAGCCGCAGCAAACCTTCCCTGCGCCATCAACGATACCGCTCGAAACACATAACCCTCGTTCGCGGCGGGCGCGAGTCGGATCATTTCGCTCGCATACTGGCCGAGACCTTCCATGTCTCCATTACGGAGAGAGAACACCGCTAACGCGCGATAGGCAGCGGTCATAGTCGGGTGAATATGCACCGCCTTCTGCCACTCGCTCGCCGCCCGGTCCCATTCTCCCCGCTGGCTCAAGGCGAGGCCCAGCGCATAATGGGCCTGGGCAACATTAGGGCTCCTCACGATTACCGACCGGAGAGTCTGGATCGCCGAGTTGACCTCCCCTCGCCGCAGTTGAATCTGGCCTCGGTAGAAGAGCGCCTCATCATCTTGCGCCTTGGAGCTCAACAGCTTCTCATTCAGCATGTCCGCCTCATCCACGCGATTCTTCAAAAGCAGCAGCTGAACATAGTTCTTCGAAACCACCCGGTCTTCGCCATGCGCGTTGTGCAGAGACGCAAATTCGGCAAGCGCCCGGTCGACGTCCCCCTGTTCGAAGTAGTAATCCCCTAGCACGCGATACCCATTCGAATCGTTGGGAAAATCGCGCTTTATCTGATTGAGAAACGCTTCCGCTTCCTTTTTTTTACCCTCGGCGACGTAGAGCTTGGCCATCGAGGCGCGTACGTTCAGGTTCTTCGGGTCGGAGGAGATCACTTCCCTGATCTCCCGCTCGGCTTCGGGGTAGCGGCCGCGGAACCGATAAAATGCTACGAGCGTCATGCGCGGGTCGGCTGCGGTAGCTTTGAGGTCGACCGCTTTGTTGAAATTCGCCTCGGCCGCATCGAACTCGCCGGCTTTAGTCTCGACCAGGGCAAGCGACAGATAGGAATCACCTTTGTTCGGATCAAGCGCAATGGCTTTCTCAATTTCCTCGATCGCCTCCGGATATTTCCGCTGTGCACTCAGCAAATTCGCGATGGCCATGTGAGTGTCGGGATCATTCGGCTGTTCAGCGAGCAAGAGATCGGTGTGTTCCTGGGCGGTCGTCAAATCGCGGGGATTCGAGCTCGCGGCATAGTCTGCCGCCAACATGTTCGTCATATCGGCATGGGCTTTGTAATTGTCCGGCTGCAACTCCAGGGTACGTCGCGTCTCGAGATACGCATGCTGGCCGTCTCGCAACTGAAGATAGGTCCGCGCCAGCTGGTAGTGGGCGGCAGCAAATCTGCCGTCGAGTTGAATCGCGTTCTGAAACTGAATGGCGGCCTCGGGATATCTGCCCTCGGCAAAATACTTTTGACCGCTCTTAAAATACCTCTGCTTTCGCACATTGGGATCGCGGGAACAGGCGGTGAGCACCAGTGCGGAAAAGCCCACGATCAACGCACAACGAACAAACGAGGAACGTTTCACTGCCGCCTCCAGCCAGAATCATGCTGCGCATTGCCATCTCGTCTGAGCGAGAGATGGCAGATGAAAAACCAAAGAGTATGGACGGATCGAGGCGCTCGTGTGCTCTCCTAGCAAGTGATGATGACCGAAAGCGAGATCTGGTCAAGGAGTCACGTCTGCTTCCTAAGTATTGCCAGAAGGTCCTCTGATCTCTAAGCAGGATCGATAGGTGCCATCACCCAGCCGTCGCAGACGGAAAGAGCCCATCCGTGACGTATTGCGTGACCTCAATATTCCGGACAATCCAGACGCTCTATTATTTGAACGATTATTTGAACGATACCGAGCACGCAAGTTGCAGCCTTGAACCAGCATACGATCTGCCAAAGTAGTGCATTTTATTTCTCTTGAAAACAAACAACTTTCCCGACTTCCCGTCTGCGTGGAATTGCGAGCTAGCCAAAACGCTGCATATCTGTTGACAGGGATTGCCCTGGCTCAGCTACTAGACTCTGCTTGAAGGGGCTCCATCGAGCGCCATCAGACGGCGAGCGCTTCCGCCTCATCAACAATGCTAAGAATGTCCCCAATCATCGCGGAGACTGGCGTCTGGTGGTGAAGGGTGGGGGGCACGGAAATCAGGGAACGGCGTTTTTGTCCGATACTAGGTCCGAGAACGATTCGGACGAAATTCCCGTTAGGCAATTGACTTCCGCGCAGCCGCACGGCAAGTAGGTGCCATGTTTGTGCTTTTTTCTTCTCGCTGCGGTTTTCACCGATGCAACGGGAAGAGTCGTGGGGAACACGAGAACGTGTGGGGAGAACGGCGGAAGTTCATCAAGTACAACCACTTGGTGGCCAATTGCTGATCTTCCACATTGGAGCCCAAAATCATGAAACCGATGCGCGCCCTGCCACATCTGTAATGACAGTTCCATATATTAGCACGGGCCCGAGAGGAAACTGAGAACAGGAGAACACGATGATGGCACAAACTCTGAATGCTTTGCATACCCACTTGAACGGTAGTAAGGAATCGTTGGCCAAGGAGGCTTCCGCGGGGAACCAGGCCGGCCGTCAGGACGCGCGTATTGGCCACGTTGGTTTACACGTCACAATCAAGGTCTCTTCACTCGCCGAGTTTCGATCTTTCCAAGCGAGGGTTGTGGAGAAGAATATCCCGATCAAGTTCACACTCAACAACGGCGTGTCTTTCGCCTTCTATTTCGACGACCCGGACGGCCACATGCTCGAAGTCTACTGGCCCACCGGAGATCTGAGCCACAGGCAGCCTTTCGCGGAACCCCTCGATCTGTCGCAGCCGGACGAGGCACTGCTCGGAAAGTTAACGGCCACGATCTGATCCGCGAGATGAAAAAGACGCAGCTGAAAATGACCACGACCGTACCTCCACCATGCTTGATTGATTTCGCGCGCCCGTTTGGCACGCGGAAACTAATCTGGCGGGCGAAGACGTACTTGTGTCCGTGCAGGAATTCAAACCTATCGCACGCATTGCCTGGGGCGGGTTCCCAAAGGTTTCCGAAGCGTCGAAGGCATGTCACGCCTGGATGATCACGGCCACGCAGAAAGGCTGCAATCTTTGGACTGGGGAGTCGATGCATGGTCCGTACTGGATCGAGTTGAAGAAGGCTCCCGACGCAGTCTGGCGCACGCACCAGATGCTTCTTGAGGCGCTCGCCAAGGTTGCGAACGAAACTGAACGACAGCTGTCCGATGAACCGCCCAAGCCGTGATTGCACGTCGTGTCGTCACAGCGTTTCGAATAAGTAAGTTCAACTTCAACACTGGAAAAGAGGGATTGTATGAGCTACGCAATTTTAGGTGCAGGAAAAATCGGACAGGCGCTCGCCACCGCGTTTGCCCGCAAAGGGATTGAAGTCGCAATAGCAAGCAGGCGGCCGGTCGAGGCGCTTGCGCCGGTCGCAAAGGCAATCGGGCCAACGGTCGTCCCCAAGACGTTGCGGGACGCGGTCAAAGCCGAGATCATTTTCCTGGCGGTTCCTTTCGAAAGCTATAAGGAGGTGGCGAAGCTCGCTCAAAGCTGGCAGGACAAGATTGTGATCGACGTAACCAACGCTTACGGTGTCCCTCCGGAAAAGCTGGGCAATCTTCCTTCCTCCGTTGTGATATCGCAAGCCTTGCCCGGAGCAAGCCTGGTGAAGGCATTCAACCATTTAGGCGCGGCGACCTTGGCTCAAGATCCTAAGGTCAATGGCGAACGCCGCGTGGTGTTCCAACTAGCTGAACGACTCGATTTTGCACCAGTGTGGCTGGGGAGGCTTACAGAGGGCGGCTTACTGGTCCACGCGCGAGGAAACACCTGGGGTCCACTGATCTTTCAGAATCTCTTCAAGAAGGCGGAAAAGGAAAATGTATAACCACGTGATCTGGCCTGAACAATACGACCCGCGGCATTCCGCCATCTATGCGCTTAACGACATTGACGTGAACGCTCCGCCAGAAGTGGTTTGGAAGTTGCTCGTCGATGCCGAGAATTGGTCGAGTCATTTTCCCCCCGAAAATCAGGTCGAGATCCTGAGCGGTGAACCGGAACTAGCGCTCGGAACCAAATTGCACAGGGTGACGGTTGGCTATGCGATGAGCCTTGTCGTTACTGAATTCGTGCCCGGCCGCAGGCTCGCGTGGTCCACAACAGTTGACGGCGACGAGACGGGTTCGACTGCTTATCATGGATGGGTCATCACTACTACGGATGACGGGTGTCATGTGTTGACGGAAGAGACGCAGCAAGGCGACTTCTTCCTTGAACTGATCGGGCGCAAAAATCCCGGTGCGCT
>Ga0123356_10006854_pt1 | contig 11459 bp, 13 predicted proteins | sample TergutEmb28metaG_2_FD_92546 | JGI IMG/M metagenome (GOLD analysis project Ga0123356, IMG submission 92546) | Embiratermes neotenicus P3 segment gut microbial communities from Petit-Saut dam, French Guiana - Emb289 P3 | ecosystem: Host-associated > Arthropoda: Insects > Digestive system > Gut ... | reverse complement strand
ATTCTTACCGTTTTTACCTATGTTGCCTATTCAAATACTAGTGCTTAATTTGATTTACGATATATCTTGCATTTCAATTCCTTGGGATAACGTAGATAAAAAATACTTAAAGCAGCCAAGGCGATGGGAAGCAAACTCTATAAAGAAGTTTATGCTATGGATAGGGCCTACAAGTTCTATATTCGATATTACAACATTCTTGTTATTATTCTTCCATATTTGTCCGGCTGTTGTTGGAATGCAGTTTACAGACTTAGCGGCAGGCAGTGCGGCAATGATACAATTTATTGCACTGTTCCACGCTGGGTGGTTTGTGTTATCTTTATGGACACAGACAGTTGTAATTCATATGATACGCACCCCGTATATCCCATTTATTCAAAGCAGGGCATCGCTTGCGGTTATAGCTTTAACCACGCTTGGAATTATTATAGGAACGGCACTTCCATACACAGCATTAGGTGTAAGCATTGGGCTAGCGGCATTGCCAGTAGGATTCTTTATGTGGCTGTTTGTAACACTAGTTGCATATATGGTTTTAGTGCAAGTAGTAAAGGTGGCATATATAAAAAGATATAAAGAATTACTATAAAATAAAAGAGTGGCAAAATGCCGCTTTTTTATTTTTGCTTTGGCATTTGACTTTTTAAAAACTTTGTGATAATATGTTGCATATAGATAAATAATATTAATTATTATTTAGGGGAGATTGAAAACCGCAATTAATGCTAACCTAGGTTGGCTGCGGACTTATGGAATTATTATATAAAACAGACAGATTGTTTGTAAGAAAATTCGAATATAAAGATGCTAACGATTTATTTGAATACATAAGCTCGGAAGAGATTATGAAGTTTTTGCCGTACCCAGTTTGCAAAAATATGGAAGAGATTAATCTAGAACTAAAAAGAGTTATAGATGAATATGAGAGCGGGGTGGAAACCTGCGACTATGCTATTGCCTTGCAAGAGAGTAACAAGGTTATTGGTACTATTGGTATCGTAGAGTACGATAGAGATGTTGGTGGCATTATGGAAATAATATATTTATTAAATCCAAGTTTTCAAGGCAAAGGATATATGACAGAAGCCTTAAAGGGTATGTTTAAATATGTTAAGCAAAGGCAATTAGCCACAAGAATAGAACTAAGGCACGATAGCGACAACCAAGCAAGTGGCGCGGTTATGCGAAGGGCAGGTATGACTTTTGAAGGCATCTTGCGAAAAGCCGAATGCAACAACTGCAAAAAGCGCGCCGATATGGCACTATACTCAATCTTAGCAGAAGAAATTGAGTAGCAGTAATGTAAATGACTATTGTTTGCGGTGGGCAAGAAGTTGTAGTATAATAAAAGCAGGCGAGTAGTTTTAAAAGGATAAAAATTATGGAAACAAAGCAAAGGATAGAAGCAGTTATATTCGATTTGGATGACACGCTTTTTGATACCGAAAAATTAAAGCAACTTGGCTTTAAGGTGATTGTAGAAATGCGCGATGAAGAGTTGGACAAATTGCTTACATATAACCAATCCTATGTGAACGATGGCGGAAAAGCAATTCAGGCATCTACAATTAAAGCTATAAAAGATTTTAAAAAGGAATGGCAAAATTCAAACGGGGGAAGTGAGCCAAAGTTCACCGAAGTGTTTGTAAAAGAGCTTAACGATAAAATGCCGGCAGGCAGCAGTGCAAGCACAGAGGCATTATTTAAAAAAGAATTTGGGCAAAGTTTTCCGTATAATCAGGTGCGCGAAGCAAGGAGACTGTGGGAGTATAAATACTTTGTCGTTGATGGGGAAATACCGGCATTCAAAAACGGAGCAGAAGAGTTATTAAAATACTTAAAAGAAAAAGAGATTCCAATCGGCATCGGAACTTCAACAACACTAGAAAGAGCAAAGATATTATTAAAACTTACCCGCATCCACGACTGGTTTGATGTAATAATTGGAAGCGACAGTGAGAACGTAAAACTTGGCAAGCCTGCACCCGACACATTTTCAGAAGGAATAAGGCTAATTGGAGCCAAGGCAAGTAATGTGCTTGTTATTGAAGATGGCTGGAAGGGCTCGATTGCGGCTTTAAGGGCAGGGGCAATCCCGATATATGTGCCAGTAAACGGGACAGAGCCCACAGAAGAAAAAATGAACAACCCAGAGGTAAACGCAACTTATGAAGAAAAAACCAACTACAATAAAAGGAAATACGCCAATCTTTATGAGGTGCTAACTGCAATAAAAAAAGACTTTGATTTGTGCCCAAGCAACAAGGCCGAAAAAGGCATTTCTAGAATCAATTAAAAAGAAAGCCGCTTGGCTTTCTTTTTTTAAATCAATTTTTAGATTTTTGTTGCATTTTAAAATCGGTTAGTGTATATTAAAACATCTTAAACGGCCCCATGGTCAATCGGTTAAGACGCCGCCCTTTCACGGCGGAGTGAGGAGTTCGACTCTCCTTGGGGTCACCAATAGTAATCTCACAATTAAAACACAGTGAGATTACACACAAGCAATGGAAAATCACTGGTCTCAGTGGTTTTTTGTTATTAAGGGGTAAAAATTACCAACCTTTTAGGTGGAATAATGAAATGGCTAATAGTAAGCAAAGGTTACAATCATTTCTAACCGCCGCTTATGTTGTAAGAAAAGACAATTTTATAAGACACAAAATAATTTAAGGAGAATTAAAATGAAACAATTAAAAGAAGAAAGATTTTGAAAAGTCACCGTTATTGAAAATGGTCAAATTATTCAAACCCCCAATGTTAGTAAAAGAGTTCCAAACTCTAAATCTGTTCCGTATTCTGTTAGAAGAAAGAATAAAGATGAACAACCCTTTATGACCACTAAACTTTATAAGAAAAGGTTAAGAGAATACAGAGAGAAATTGAGATATGTAAAATTAGATTATAAAAAATGTTTATGGTTAGTTTTTACAACCAAAGAAATATTGCCATTATGAGATTTTCATTACCAAGTTAACAAAATACTTAAATATCTAAAAAGTAAATTCAACACCAAATATATCATGGGAAAAGAAAGTAATGAAATAGGACACCATTTCCACGCAAATGTGATTCTTATATTCCCTAAAAACAATCCTAGAATTGATATACTGAAATATCGTAATCTATTTGTGAAGAATCTATGAAAGATTACAAAACTAGAAGATGTCTGCCTTGATGATTTAGGAAACATTACTATTAGAAAATGCACTAAGGAAGATGAAATTAAATTAATTAAATATATGACAAAGTTTGAATATAAAAATATACAAGCACACGATACCACATTAAGTAAGTTCCCGAGTGGAGCAAAAATAGTTACAAGTAGTAATAACCTAGAAGAGTATGCTAGTTATAGTTTCTTTACTACCCAAGAACAAGGCAATCAAATAATTATAGAGGCTGAGCAGATAGGAGCAAATATAGAATATCAAACATTTATGCTTGATGATAAGTATCATACTAGAAAAATATTTATTGAAAATGCCAATGAAATTATTGAGAAAGTAAATGGCTATCAATAATACAAAACTTATTAATATTGAATACTGAATGGATTTGAGCCGAATCCATTTTCTCGGCATATAGTTTCTATATCCTTAATGCTATTTTGAATAGATAAAAAATTAAGAATTAATCGCCTACATATCTCCCTTGCATCTTGTTCAGCTTTATAGTAGTCCATACTTTTCTTTCCCAAATTACCATGCACAAGTTCAGACCTTTTGTTATAAATTACTTTAATTGTTTTATATATGCCTTTGCTCTCTTCCACTGTTCTACCTAAAAAGACTGCAAGAGTTCTTGCTAATCGTTCAGTTATCTCACTTCTTGAATCAGACAAAAACATTTCCATAATTACTGTCAAATTGATAATTGGTTTTATGTGATTGCCGATTGCGTGCATTAGAGTATTATGTTTGTTTTCAAATGAGCTGTTGAATAAATCAACCATTTCTCTCTCAATGCAAATTGGTTTTATTTTTTTAGCGAGTAAATCATAAATGGTGGGTAATAAACTGATTTCATTATCAGACAAATTAAATTGCTCGTCCTCATGAAATGTTGTGCATTTGAAACTGCCAAAACCTCTCGCCAACACTTGTGTATATTTTGCTTCACTTGACATTATGTAAGGCTTTGAAAATGAAACATAATTCTTATTAACAAGCCTTATCGCAGTGGCAATTTGTGAGTGGCGAATATCGCCGAAATCCTTAAACTCTTGCACAAAGCAATAATAAGTTTTTTGCTTAAATACATTATAATTCAATGAAATATCATTTGTTATTTCTAAACATCGTCTAATGCTGTCAAAGGTAAGTGGCGATATTATCATATCACTATATTTAACCCACTTTAACAAATCCTTTACATCGGTAACAGTCCAGCTTAATATGGTTTTTCCCACTAATGATGGGTCTATGTTGTCAACAAAAATTACTTCTGCTTGCTTCATACTATTAGCCCCCTAATCGCATTATAATATTTTTTAACAAAAAAAGAAAGCCAGAAGACTTTCTTAATCAAGCTTATCTCTTTTTTAACTCTTCGTAAACATTATAGATTTCTAAAAGTTCTTCTTTTTGTGGCTCAATGTTTAATTTATATAAAAGGTATTTCAAATTGTAATTTTTAATGTTTGGTAAAACCTCTTTTGCTAAATCTCTTATATCAATAATAGGTGCAGTAAATAGGTTAGGTAATTTGTCTTTATACTTTTCTAAAAACCCTAATTCAAACTTTGGGTTAAAAGAAATAATTGGAATGTTGTCTCTAACAAAATGGTTTAGTGTTTCTAAATAACTTTCTACGTTTTTGCCTTTCTCTAAATCTTCGTTTGTTATTCCAGTAATGGCAATAACTTTTTCGCTAAGTTTATTTTTTGGCTTAAAGAATATCGGTCTAAGTCTGCCATCATCTTCGCCATTCCAAGTTTTAAGAGCAGAGAGTTTTATAATCTCATCGTTATTGTAATCAAGCCCAGTTGTCTCAATGTCTAAAATTACATAATCACTAACCCTCACAATGCCCCCTAATAAAACTTAACCCAAAACCTAATTCCTCATTTACATTCTTTATATTGATTTTCAGTTAATATATCAATCATTTTATTTATTGGCTCAATGTCTTTTGTTTGTATGCAGTATTCAAGAAAACTATTTATTTTATCTTTCAATAGGTTAAGCATGGTTTTAGCCATTTCTTTTTCAAATACAATACTATCATTAAACTTTTCCATAAACACCTTTTAACAAAGTTTGGCTCAGCCTTTACATTATAATTTAGCTTTTTGTTTTTCAATAAATTCTTCTTCGTTGATATTTTTTGCCACCCATTCTTCAAATTGTTCAGTTGGTTTATATAGTCCGCAATTCTTATCGTTGTTTAATTTAACAACAACCTTGTCTTCAATCATTTTATCAACGAGTTTACTGGCAGTTAAGTAACTGCACCATAAAGCCCTTTGTATTAAAGATTTACTTACTGCTACTGCATTTAAGATTTTATTTAAGTCAACCTTGGTATCATTAATCACTTTCTTTCTCCTTTGCTTAAAGTGTTGTTCTCACTTGTTTGCCTTAACTCTCTCAGTAGTTTTTATTGCTTTTGATTAAATGTGTTAGTTTTAATTTAGAGCTGTGAGAGAGGTGTTTATTTTCACTTTTAAAATTAGGCTTGTGCCTTATATTATAATTTAGCTGACATATCATTAATATAGAGCCTTTAACATAATCCTTTCTAATTTGTAATCCATTTTTGTTATAAATTTTCTTCCATCTTTAAAAAGTATTTCATAAAAACGATATTGTGGGATTGAATTTGTAAGTGTAAATTTCTCAACATCTTTTTTCTCAAACTCAAAGCCATCACTACCTTTCACAAGCCATAATTTCCCTTTATAATGTGTAAAGGTATATCCAGCCCAATCTCCACCTAGTATTTCGCCATATCCCCAAGAGTCATTAGCACCTCTTCCTTTGCCAGCAAAAATCAGTGTTCTTGTTACAAGGTTCACTTTAAACTCTTTACCGCACACTCCATTTGCAGTCATACCATTAATGGTTGGATTACTATTAATATTGGTATCTATGACTTGAGGTTGTAGCGAACCACTGTTGCAATGAACACATTTCAGTGAGTCCTTTTTATTTTTACCACCACAGTAAGCACAAACACTATGATTAATTAAATCGCCAGTATTAATAATTTGTGGAGCTATATTTATTGTTGTTTCTTCAATATTTTTTGAAGTTACAACCCCACTTCTTTTGCTCATTTTCTTTTGGTTTATTTGATTCAATATTATTAATATAATTATAGAAAGGGATATAATTGCAAGTGGCAATGTTAACCAACCAGGCATAGTGCTAAAGCCTAAAACCCTTCCTTTCATAAAAACACTAAATGGAGTTAAGGCTGAGTCAATTTCCAAAAATTCTTCCTTGGCGTCTTGTATCAAATTTATAATACTTTGCATATGCACAAGTGGTGTTACAGAGTTAAGGTTGTGGTCAATTAAAATAGAAGTAAAATTATGTATTATAAAACTAGTACCAAAGTCATTATTGTTCCAATACCTCAAGCCACTAATTACTTTTACATGCACATACTCCCCAGTTGTAACGCCAGTTCCATTATAATTAAGATAGAAGTAATTTTCAAAATCAGTCATATAAGGGTCGTTATTAACACCAAATGGATAAGCTAGCCTTTGTGGGTTAATTGAATATGAGCCTGTATTAATGTAGTTGCTCCATTCTTCTGAATAGTAATTATAATCACTTTGAAAATTATTTAAAGTGGCTTTAATCATCGTAGCTTCTTTTTTTACCGCACTATAATAATTCAAAAGAAAAACATTATAATATATAGAAATAATAGCAAAAAAGAGGCTAATAAAAAATGCTAGCAGTTTGATTTTCTTCATTTGTTTTTCTCCTTTCTTTATCTGTTATATCTCAATTTGATTATAGATTAGAAAGCGTGAAGAATCAAACAAATAAGAGAATATACCTACGCAACTGCATTCTCTTAAATTGATAAACTTAATTATGCAAGAAGTAATGACTGTCAATCAAGCTGTTCGTTTAAGAATTAATGAATTATTAATAGCAAAAAATATTACACAATACCGACTTGAACAAGAGAGTGGGCTTTCGCATGGTGTTATTGGTTGTATAATGAGAGATAGAAATAAGAATGTAACCTTAAAAACCATTATGATGTTAGCCAAAGGTTTTGGAATAACTTTACTTGAATTTTTAGATAGTCCATTTTTTACTGATAAAAGAATTGACCTTGAATAGTAAGACTAATACTCATGTGTAAATAGAATTGTTGTAACACCTCTATCAGCTTCGGTGATAATAAAAATATCGCCTTTTGAGGTTTTATATTTTGCAACAATTCTATCTTCGCCATGCTTAAATGACAAGTCGTTTAATTCCCAATCTTCTTTACAAATGTCTCCCCAATCACAAGAAACATATTTCTTTAATGCTTGAAAAACCTCTTCAATAAAATCTTTGTTACTTGTAATCGTTTTATTAATTCCTCGTGTATGAACAAGGCTTGTTAAAACTTGATTTCTAAATAGCGTTATATCTTCTAATTCTTTTTCTACTAAATGAGTTATTAGCCTTGTAGGTAAAACTATTTTGATATTACAATCATCACAGCATTTACCAATCTTAATAGGTTCTGCATTATTGCCATACCCCTCAAACTCTTTTTTACATAAACAACACTTATACTTTTCCATAACGAATTATAGAAACGTACCTTAACTTAATCCAGCCTTTTCTATAACTAAAAACAGCTTGTATCACAGCGAGATTTAAGTTCTCTCTAATGAAACAAGCGTTGTTAATTAAAGTGTAAGATGTTTTATTTTGTATTGATAAACTCTTTCAACAAGTCAAATTTTCTTATTTGTTTGTAGTATTGGCTATAATCTTTTTCATTAAGTTCTGCATTTGTTTTGCCACCAAAGCCATTTGGCATAAAAACTTTGTCCCAACCAAAGCCGCCGCTTCCGCGAGGAGAGGGTACTATCTCGCCATCAACTTTACCCTCAAAGAATTTTGTTGTTTTTCCATCGGTATAACCAATAATACATTTGGCAGTTGCTTTTCTATTCTTGCCAATTAAACTACATAAACCATCTATGCCTAATTCACTAACAAAAAATTTAATAAATGTTCCCGGCAATCTTTTAAGTTCTGCAAATTCTAATGAAACATCTTCAATAATTACAGGTTTTTTAATTATGCTATATGCTTGCTTTAATTTGTGTTCTACAACTTCTTGTAGGTCCAATGATTGTATTTCATCTAAATCAAGTTTATGGTGTGAAACAGGAATGCCGAGCAGTTTAGTGGCATTATCAGCTTTGTTTTGGTTTCCAGTTATAAATATTAGTTCCATATATTTATTGATTTTTTGTTGGTGTCTCAATTACCAAAGCTTCGCTTGTTGATTTTACAACTTTGCTTTTTCTAGTTGGGTTTAAGATTTGGGTTTCAACAATGTCATTAGTTTTCTTTAGAGATTCTAATGACTTGTATATAAGGTCTGCGTGTTCATCAACATACCAGCCTGCTTCCATTTTTCTATAATCCTCGTTTATAGCACTAACAGTCCATTCAACATTTTCATGGTTTCTATAGTATTTTATTACTCCAAGCTGTGGGAATTCTTTATTTATTGCAGAAATAACTTCTAAATTAGGGCTTGCTAAAAGTCTTTTCATGTGTAGTTCAATGCTAACATTTCTAAATTGTTTTTTCATACCTAACTCCTTTTTAATTATATATTATTCTGGTTTCTTTGTCAATGTTGGGTTGAGTGCTTGTTCTCTTTCAAGTTGTTCTTGCTCCAGTCGTCTTTGCCTTTCTTGTTGCTCTTTAAGCCTTTGTTCCTCCTGCAATCTTTTTGTTTGTTCTTGTTGAGATAACATTTCAAACTTAGCTTGCTCAACAATTTTTTCTGTGTCTTGTTGATAATCCATAACTCGTTGCTTTTTTAACTCCTCTGCTATTTGTAATTCATAGCCATCGGTGTTTGTGTCTATCTTTGTTACGTTTGTTCGGTTAATCTTTGCATTGTTGTCGGTCGCTCCACCTAATCCAACTAATAGAATGTTATGCTTGTCGGTGTTCATTAAGTCAACAAACATATTGTTTTCATTTGATTGCCCAGCAATAAAAACCCCAACTCCTTTTTTCTTATTTAGTTGTTGCAATATTTGGCTGTTTGCATTGGCTTGATAATCTGCGAGTGTCCCATCAATATTGCCAGCAACCGGCATAACCATGCTTGTTGCTTGTGGGCATATCTTTAGCTTTTTATTTTCATCAAAGCTCTCAGCTGTTATAACTGCAAGGCTTTCTAATTTCCTTTTCTGCAAACAAGTTTGATTTTGTTTAACAATTTCCTCATTTAACATTTGTTGTTGCCCATCTGAAATGATTGTGTATTTCTCTGGGTCTATTGATTTTACAAAAACTTTTGTAGCCAAACGCAATTTCTTTTTCTCTTGTTCACTCATTTGTGATAATTGTTCTGGTGTTGGGCCTGCATAAAGTATTAAGCCTTTTGTGTGCGTGGCTAGCTTTTGTTTATCAACAACACTTATATTGTTTTTCTCAGCAACTGAGGCTAATTCCTCATGGAGTGGCTTGTGTTTTGCTTTGAGTTGTATTCGCTCTTGTATTACCTCGTCAGATTCTTTATCAAGTTCTTTTACTTGTGCCAGTTCTTTGTTAAACTTTTTTTCATTTTTTTGCCTTGCTTTGTTTTTTGTGATAAAAGCTTCGGTTTTTAGTTCAATCAACTTTTCCTCAGTTTCTTTTATTCTCTCAAAGTCTTTTCTGCTTACCCCACAAAAGTGAGCTAATATAATTTCGTCGCAAGGGCTGGTAGCATAAATGCCACTACCGTCGGTGCCTAAAGCAATTCTTATGTCGTTGTCTAAATATCTTCGTATAGGCAAATCTTCAAGCTTATCAATATTGTTAAGTAAAAAGTTTGAGGAAATATTGCACTCAACCATAACACCAAGTCCACCACAAACAGTTTGTAGCTCTTTCATTTTTTCTAATGCTTGAGGTGTAACCCCATGAATGCCATGCCCAATTCTAACGCATATCTTACTGCCATCTTTACCACTGTCTGCTATTGTTTGTTGAATAATTGTTAATGCTTCTAAAATATTGTCTTCGTGTCTATTAGTTTCGCCAGCATGAACACGAATAGTAAAATAGTCTTCACGCTCCAATGCGTGTTCAGTTAATGTTTTTAGGTGGTGTGCAAAGTCGCTTGTTTTGTTAAGTTCCTCGCCTAAAAAATCACAGCCAACAATGTAAGGACTTGCTTTTAGTGATTTAATCATATCTACTTTTTGCTCATTGATTGCATTTAGGTCGTGCCTACCTATGCTTGCTAAAAATCTTAACTTAACTTCAGTTTCGCCTTGTATTATTGGTATATTATCGTCGTGCATTGGCTTTAAGAAATCTGCACCCTTAAACATATGAGCTGTTGAAATTTCACAGTATGCTTTCTTTGGGTGTTTCTTAACTATTGCTTCTAGTGTAGGAATAAATAGCCTTTTACCATTACTCCCTGAGGTAAATAAATCTCTTGCTATATAAATGCCTTCCAAGTTATCAAAGGAACTTTTGCTTGTTGTGTCTAACTCTAATAGCTCGGTTAATATTTGCCTATTGTTTTTGTTCTGCCTTAGAAATGTTGCTAATGTTGGTGGCTTTTCAATTTGAGCATTTAAGCCAACAAATGCGTATCCATAATTTTTTATAAAATTTTCAGTTAATGTTAACCCCTTTCTTAAGCCCAATCTAATATACTCGTCGCCAGATAGTTCTGCTGGAAAGTGGGTGTGCAAGTTTGTTTTAGTTTTTATACTACTTATTCTCTTACCATCTAAAAAATGGCGAGCATATAATTTTTTATCAATGCCAAGCCCTAAGTGTTCAGTTTCGTTAGAGAGTATTGAAAGTTTCTTTACAACTCTATCATTTCTAATTCTTACAAACTCAACACCATCTAATTTTATGCTCGTTGTTCCATCAATAGTTTCAACTTGCAAAATTCTTTTTAGAGCACTTAGAATGTTTTGCTCTGAGCCATTTTTATCTTTGCCTCTAAAGTCCAAATCAACTTCGCCCCTATCATTAAGCCGAGCAGCAATTTTCTTGTTTCTATCTAAATAAAACTCTTTCATTTGTATGACACTATTTTATCAAAGAACACCCAATTTACAAAGTATTTAATAATAACTAAAAACAGCTTGTATAACAGCGAGATTCAAGTTCTCTCTAATGAGCATTAATAATTAGTATAAATATTTAAGAATGTTAAAAATCTTGGGAGAATTAAAAATTCGTTATTTATCTTCTTCTATCTCTTTTTTAAGTTTTTTATATTGTTCT
>Ga0123356_10006853_pt1 | contig 11460 bp, 7 predicted proteins | sample TergutEmb28metaG_2_FD_92546 | JGI IMG/M metagenome (GOLD analysis project Ga0123356, IMG submission 92546) | Embiratermes neotenicus P3 segment gut microbial communities from Petit-Saut dam, French Guiana - Emb289 P3 | ecosystem: Host-associated > Arthropoda: Insects > Digestive system > Gut ... | reverse complement strand
TTGTAATTGCAACACCCCAGCCGCCGCTGAATCCGGGATCCATGAGAGAAGCTACCTGAATATTTTCATTAAGTGCGATGGGAAGGTATGCATATGTTCTTTCCGGCATTCCATCCTGAATAAGTGATGCTCTGGATTCACCATAACCCCACCACGGATACGCAATTCCTAAAACTCTGCCGGATGCAATTTTTGCTCTCCATTCATCTTCTGTCTGTGTGAATGATTCCGGATCAAGAATTCCTTCGGCATTCATGCGGCTGAGCCATCTGTAATATTCCCTGTACTCCGGGTGGAAGAATTTATAGTAGGCTTCCAATGTATTCTGATCTACAATCCACTGTCCGTCATCCGGATAACCAAGAAGGAAGCCGGAAGGATTGGAAAGATCGATATACCACTGCCAGGTATCTATCAACAAAGAGAAACCAATTGTTGGACGTCCGTTAATGGTCGGATTATTGCGTAAATAAGCTTTAAGTGCATCTTCATAATCCTGCAGAGTCTGCATTCTTGGATAACCAAGATCCCTTAAAACAGCATGCTGAAGCTGCATGGTTCCGTCAGTGGTCCACATGCCATTATGTACAGCATAAGTTCCTACGTGATAAATACGGGGATCCTGAATTGTATTTCTGAGTCTGCCCAGCATATCACCATAAAGCCTTCTGATGTTATTGCCTCTTCTTGCGATCAAATCATCAAGCGGAATAACCATTCCGGCTTCGATGAGTACACCAATATCACCTTTGGCAAAAATTAAATCCGGAAGATGACCGGAAGCCATCATGAGTCCGACTACTTCCTGATAATTGCCGCCCATAGGACGATCAATGGCAAGAGTTACGCCGGTACGTCTTGTGATTTCCCTTGCTACAGGATCGTTAAAGCGCATGTCTTCAATTGCATCCGCATTAAAAAATGTGAATGTAATGGGGGATCCTGTTCCTGCAGTAGTAGGACCCGCTGCCTGATTTCTGCCTCCTCCGCCCCAAACAAAGCCTGGCAATAATATGGCTATAACCAAAATTGCCCAAAACACCGTAAGTTTTTTCATCTTACATCTCCTTAAATTTTTATATTTTCCTTTAAAAACTTTAAAGGATAAATTATTCTTTTACCGCTCCTATTGTTATACCGGAAACAAAATATTTTTGCAAAAAAGGATAAACAAGTAAAATAGGAACAGTTGCAATAACCGTTATTGCCATTTTTATAGCTTCAGGGCTTCTTCTTGCAGTACGCAAACTCTGCGAATAAATATCTGCGGCGCTGCCGACTGATTGTGCGCTGTCCAGAACTTTCATTAGTTCAAACTGAAGTGTAGTTAGCTGATCATTACCGCGGTTATAAATATATGTGTCAAACCAGCTGTTCCATTGTCCTACAGCGATAAATAAAGCAATCGTTGCGAGAACCGGTTTACAAAGCGGAAGGATAATCCTGAAAAAGATTGAGATATCATTGGCACCGTCAATTTTTGCTGATTCCTGCAATGAAAAAGGAATTGTGTCCATATATGCGCGGATAACGATAACATTAAATGCATTGATAAGACCCGGGAGAAGATAAACCCAGAAAGTGTTAATCATTCCAAGATTTCTGATAAGCAGGAATTCAGGGATCAAGCCGCCGCTGACATACATGGTAATAACAAGAAAAATAGTAAAACTTTTTTTAAAAATAAAATCCTTGCGGCTGAGTACAAAAGCAAACATAGCGCAGCAGAACACGCCGCTTGCAGCGCCAATAACTGTTCTTAATACAGAATTTCTGAAAGCAATGGGAAGATTACTCCCTGCTTCAAAAAGACCGATATAATTTTGCAATGTTGGAACCCTGGGAAATATATGAACTCCGCCTTTAACTGTATCCAGAGGATCATTAAATGATTTAGCGGTTACGTTTAAAAACGGATAGAGTGTAACAATAACAACAAAAATCATGAAAATAAGAATTAATACATCAATATAATTTTTTTTATATATTGTAGCCACAATCTCTCCTTGTTTTAAAAAAGTCTTCCGGTACCGGATCGCTTGGCTAAAAAGTTAGCCAGGAAAAGCAATAAAATACTGACAACGGATTTAAATATACCTATGGCAGTACCGAAAGAATATCTGTAAGCGGAAAGAGCATATCTGAAAATGAAATAATCAATCGTAAGCGCTTTTGGGAAGGTAACAGCATTTTGTAACATGAATTGTCTTTCAAAACCGATGTTGATAATATTTCCTATACTTAAAATTAACAGAATAATAATTGTACCCTGGATTCCCGGAAGAGTAACATACCATATCTTCTGAAACCTGTTTACACCGTCAATTTCTGCCGCTTCATAAATTTGTGAATCGATACCAGCCATTGCTGCAAGATAAATAATTGCATTCCAGCCCATTTCCTTCCATATGTCTGCAAAGACAACAACCCACCAGAAATATTCAGGTTTGATCATTACATTGGTAGGCTCTTTAATCCAGCCCAGTGAAAGAAGTATTTCGTTTATGGGACCGGTTATCGCCAGCATTTGAGTTACAATATTTGCGACAACAACCCAAGAAACAAAGTGAGGTAAATACGAAACAGTTTGGGTAAAGCGTTTGAATGGAAGATAACGAAGTTCATTCAAAAGGACTGCAAAAGTAATTGCCATAAAAGTGCCGAAAACCAGCAGCATTGCACTCATTGCGAGTGTATTTATCATAACATTACTGAAGGAACTATGTCTGAAAAAATCTAAAAAATGCTTAAAGCCTACCCATGGAGAACCAAACCAGCCTAAATGGGGTCTGTAATCCTGGAATGCCATGATCCACCCGATGAGGGGAATATACCTGAAAATTACCAGCCAGATAATAAACGGAACTGACAGCAATAAAAGATACCGCTGATCAAATAACCGTTTCTGCAGGGTATTAAACCTGGGCTTTAATAGCATATTAGAGAATGGTATCACGGGATTTAATCAATTGTCAATATTTCAATTTTTCCCGGATCTACCTGCGCGCTGTACTGTTTTTCTTTCCAAATACATGCTGCTTTGCGTGTTTTGCCGCTGTTATTGGCAAAAACAAGCTTTTTTGCATCAGGATATATGGCACACTCGGTAAATAAATCGTCTGTTAACCCTTCGGCGATAATATTTCCTGTTGATGCGAAGATTATTAAATTCTGCAGCAGTCTTGTCATTGATTGATTAAAATTGAAACCGGCGCAGTATATACCCTTGCCCTTACCGAATTCATTTAATGTTAACACAGGAATATAACATGCCGAATCAGGCGCTGGAATTCCTGATGCAGAAACCGGAAGCTTTGCATCAAGAACACGTGCTTTGCCGTCTGTTAAAAATATACCTTCGCGCACGCAAATTTTTGCTTCCTGCGGAATAAGTCCTTCGATCATATTGATGTCAAAAGCCCATTTGCCATGACATGCACGTTCTCCCCTGTCAATATCAACACCAAGTACATGAGCCATTCGGAAAAATGTATTGTAACCGTCTATTGCAGATGGTTCACCTATGCCAAAGAAAATACCTCCGTTGTATACCCATTTTGTCAGCAATTCAACAACTACATTGTCTTTCCAACAAATTCCTCCGCTCCAGGCATCGCCTGCCTCTCCTGCTGAAATTACTATATCAATTCCTGTTAATCCGCCGGTTTTAATATCATCGAAAGAAATGAATTTTACATCGAACGGAAGTCCCGATAAACTTTCCAGTACATGAATGAGTATATGTCTGTCGGTTTCATGAAAGTGCCCTGATAATGTCCATGACCTCAGCGCACCCCATGCATGAAGAATTGCAATCTTTGGTTTAAGGTTGTAAGGTGCGCCAGTGTCATGTAACGCGCTGATTATTCGGAATTCTGCAAGGATGTCATCCATTGCATCAAGGAAATCGGGATAATCGTTAACCAGGTGAAGATAGCCGCCAAGCCCGCATCTTTCAATTTTCTGGCGAAGCAGTGCACGTCTTGCGGTTATCCAGTAACGCCGCGCATCATCCCCGGGTCTTCCGCCTTTTGAAAATGTAAGCGCTCCTCCAAGCCCGACAGGAAACAAGTACGGATGAAAACGTATTTCACGCTGAAAACTTCGCTGCGGGTTAACCGGCGCAGGCACATTTGCACATAACCTGATTTCATAACCAGAAAACACGCATTTGATAATACCATCGAATCCGAATTCTTCAAAATGGCCATTATACGGTTCCATGCCAATCCAGCAGTCGTCGTAAAATACATACGCTTTTTTACCCGAGGCATGTACAACATCGATCAATTCACGCGACGCTTTGCGTACAAACTTTGATATAAATTCCATCCAGTCACGTTTTTTCGAAGACGGTATACGGTGTGTGGCATTGTATTTTCCCTGACGCACAAAATCTTCGGCAGTAAGCGCATAACCGTATTCTTTTTCAAAATCATTCAGACTTGCAGGACATACACTGAAGTCGTAGCTTGCCCAGTCGGTAAACAAATGCCTGTTACGTGTATCGGATCCCCAAATCCACACAAAGTTATAAAACAGCGATGTAAACCTGACAACCTTTGTCTGCGGACGATCGGCACACCATTTTTCCATATAGTTTTTTAAATACGCGCGTGCCTGGGGATTGTACGGATTAAGCTGCATCAGATGTTCCTTGTCCCAGTTATTTGTCACATGGTTATACATGGAAATTTCTTCCCATACACGCCATGCCAGAAAGCTGACTGTGTATTGCCGCCATGGAGCTGCATCAACTGTAACAGTTCCATCTTTTGCGTCATAACGCCATTTGTTACGTGCAACTAATGTATCTGTGGTTCTGTCAAAAACCTGCCAGTATTTCATTGCATCAGGGGAATCATTTATCTGAAACTGTCCTGTAAAAAAATCATCCATCAGGGAAATTTTTAAACTTGAACCTGTTGCAATTTTAGGAGCTGTACAAAGAAAGGTTTGCTGCCTGCTGTTCGGATTCTGTTTGATCCATTCATTATGTTCACGTATAACGCAAATTGTCGAATAGATATCATACCCTGAGTCCAATATTTCATTTGATAACGTTGTGCCGTCACTGTCACGAATAACATCCGCTCCCCAGCGGCGCGCCAGTTCCAGCGTCAGTGCTTCGTATCCTGCTTCGCCAGGCAGTGTAAAATTTCCGGAATTAGATCGTTCACTCATGGTTTTCCTCTTGTAGTTTATGTTATTAACTCATATTACGCATTGAATATAAAAGTCCGCTGATTATCGCGGATTTTCACGGATTAAGAATCAATAATCTGCGTTAATCCGTGGATATAATAATCGTGTACGTAAGATGAGTTATTAATTAATTATATATATTTTTTGTTGTAAAATCCAAGTAGTCTGTTTATAATATTTATCACAGACAGGTATAAATAGTATTAAGGAGAAAAATTATGAAATGGAATGAACTTTTTCCGGACAATAAAGAACCATCGTTTGAAGATATATCCAATTATATAGGGAAAGTAAAAAACATGTGGCTGTCGCTTATCGACTTTTTTGAGAAAGAATACAAAACCAAGCCAAAACTGACTTACAGCGGCTGCAGCGGAATGCCGGGATGGAATGTAAAGTTTCAGAAAAAGGGAGTGGCATTCGGAACCTGGTACCCTCAGAAAAATTCGTTATATGTCATGGTTATTGTCAGTTATAAACTTGACAAGGAAATGGAAAAAATACTTCCAGAACTATCTGCATACACAGCCGATTTATACAGCAAAGCTGGTGATTTTATGAAAATCGGCAAATGGATGATGCTTAAAGCGGACAGCAAAAAGATTTTCGAAGATTATAAAAAAATTGTTGCAGTAAAAATGGCGCCTGTAAAAGTGAAGTAAATACAGTAATGTATGCCAGAGATTTTTAATAAAACAATATATTACAAGACAAGGACGTAAAACCCTACCGGTTCCGGACGGTCGTGGCTTATTTTACGCACGCTTTGGCGTGGCATTATTGCAATCCACGCCGTATGTCACCGGTATGTCTTTCCGCCCTTGTCCTGTATAAATAATATTTTATTAAACTACAAAGCATACATTACTGAAATTACAGCTATTAAAAAGAACACAAAATAAAGTGTTGACAAAATTTAAAAATGATATATTATTTTATAAACATCGGGAGAAAATATGAGAAATTTCAGGAAAAATATATCAGAGCAAATAAATAAGTTAAATGGAAAATATGGGCTATTAATAAAAATTTATTTAATTATTTCAATTATTGTATTTTCTGTTCTAATTATAGCAGTTATAGTTAACTTTTCTTATAATCTTTATTTACAATATAATGAACCTGTTTTTTTTGCGACTATAAAAAATATTGAAACCTTAGATTATGTTTTAAAGTTTTTAAAAGAAGAAAATATAAAATTCACAATATTATCGAATGGTAGTTTAATTGTTGAAAATAAAAATGCAAAAAAAATGAGATCATTAATATTATTCAATGAAAATTTATTATTTGCAAATTTAAATCCATGGAAAATATATGATAATTATTGGTATTGGATTAATATTACAGATTTTGAACGCAATGTAAATATACAGCAAGCCAGGCAAAATATTATTATTGATCACATTAAAACAATTGACGGAATAAATGATGCATGGATAACAATCGCATGGTCAACAGAAAATAATCCAAATGCCAGTGTTAGTTTAATAATTGAACCTAAATTAGACAGTGATTTTAATGATAATCAATTACAATTTGAAATAATTCTGGAATACCTTGTTAATTCAATCGAAGGACTTCAGGCGGAAAACATAGTTATTACTAATCAGGAAGGTTATTTAATTTTATAGTTTAAATGTATATTAATTTAAAAAACCACTGCTTCGCCTGACGGTATTACAGGTAAAAATTTTATCTATAGAAAATCAATATTACAGGCAGATTCCAGTTCTTTGTCAGAAACATCATTGGGTGAATTTACAATATAAACAACCGGAATTACAATACTTTGAACTACAAAGAAAATAGTTACACAAACAACAACAAGAATCATTATAGCAAAAATAATTGAAAATTTATTATTATCAGGAGCCAGGTTTTTTATTTCGCTAAAATCACTGATATAGGTAATTCCAACAAAACCTGTAAAACTGTCTTTGTAGTCAGAAGAATAATCAAATGCAGATGTTATCTGCATACCGCAATGTTTAACAAGAATAAAAAAAGATAAAACAGCAATTATGGTTAAAATTACAACGAAAACAATCGATGTAAGCTTGATTTTTAAATTCATGAAATAACTCCAAAAAATCCATTAGTCCGAAAAAAGAGAAATTTATTATGTTAAATTTAATATAAGAATATAGAGGGTATAACGGCAAGGGGAAAATATACAGCAATGTATGCAAAATTAATTTAATTAAACAATACACTTAAGGGCAAAGGTGTAAAACCTGTGGATAAAGTGACAGTCACTTTATTAGTAATTGAACCTGAATACAAGTCCCGAACCTGCCGTGCTTGTTCTGTCAAATCTTGAAATATTTGTCGCGTTAGTACTAGTGTTTCTAAATAATACGTTATTAACACCAGGTGGAAGTGTTCTTTCAGAATTTGCAGATCCGGCAAAATTCGGAGTTGTAATTGTTGCAATACTAATAGGTAATAATTGGATAGAACTCACATCACTGGCAAAATCTGCATTAAGATGAAGTATAATATCGACCTCTACTTCATTGCCAGCACCAGTACTAAAGTTGTAAGGACTGGGATTGCTGGAAGCAACTGTATTTGCTCTCATCAGAATTATTTCCGCTCTGCCAACAATTTCTCCTGTACCATCAAGTACAATATTCGGAGTTATTCTGTTGGCATTGACGAGAGGAACATGATTTGCTGCCTGAGGAATATTATATAATAACCCGTCCCGATTTCTGTCAGGTCCTCCGGCTTTTTTATAGAAGACCGCACCGGTATCTGTACTTGCTGAACGAATATATAAAGGTCTAACTGTATGAGGAATAGGCTGCGAAATATTATTTGATATAATAAAGTCATAAATCTCCGGTGGATTAAAAGATAAAATCCAATCACCTCCAGTTACTAAAGGATCCTCAATACTGGTAAATAAATCTTTAGCGCCCATTCCGCTTGATTGTCCTTGTCCTCTTTCCGCATCATACCAATAATATTCGCTTTCGGAAACCTGGAAAATAACGTATGGTTCAGAGATATCTGCATTGTTGTCTGGAAGGTATGTCCAGTCACCATAAGTTTCAATGTAAATATAAATATGCATTGAGGTAATGCCTTGTGGAAAATCATCATTAGGACGACTTAATCTACCGCTTATTTTATTGTCAACAATATTATTGTACCGCCAGCCAAATTTCATTATACTATCACGTTCACAGAAATATTGTTGAGCAGTATTTCGATGTATACTATTAGTAATAGCAGTATTAGAAACAATATAAGGACCATTTGGCGGAGGGTCTGTACCAAAAATAACAAATACTACTTCAGCTTTTACAACAGGGATATTAAGAACTAGATCAAAATCAAAAGCAATTTGATTACCACCCAAACCTGCACCTTGCATTTGGAAATAACCTAAACCTTCTATGTTTCCATTAGCATTATTACCACCAATAATAGTAGTTGAAGCAGCAACGGTTTGCGGCTTTTGACCAGTAATAGCAGAAGCAACTGCTGCCGGTAACGGAACCGGGCCGCTGGGTCTGCCTTCAAGCATTTCACCTAATACCCAATTACCAGTAACTGGTTTTAACCAATAGCCTTCATCGCCATCACGGGTAAAAGTTATAAAGTCACGGACATCAATATTAAAAGTCGCGGTATTGGGAATTGTCCTTTGCCTTACTGTCGGCAGAGTTGGCACAGGGGCAAGCCTTGCTGGTGGTGGAGTTGTTGGCATTCGCAGTGACGGTAATGCTCTATCCACCGTCAAATTAGTGGGGGTAGCCGGGAAAATCCAATTTCCGGTTGCTCCTGTTGTCCAGCCAGCAGGAAATACAGCAGTCCACGTTGGAGAAGCAACTAAATTGGTTCCGCGTTCACCGCCAGCAGATCCTCCTCCGGTGATTCTTATGGAATATTCGGCTTGATCATTCCGGGTTCGATTATTGGTAAATGTACCGGTTCCTGCTCCTATTCGTCCTGCGTTAGTTGTTCGTGAAGTAATATTGGGATTTAGTGCAACGTTATTTATGACCGATGCGCCCGTGTTATTTTGTCCCACTATGCCGCCTACAAAATTGTCACCGGTAATGGTGGCAGTGGAATAACAAAGCTGTACAGTACCTGTAGAAGAATTCAATCCTGCAATACCTCCGACTCTTTGACCTTCAGCAGCAGCACCATGACCAAATACAGTACCTGTTGTGTAACAGTTTTCTGTTGTTCCGGAATTTTCTCCTGCAATACCGCCAATATTGTTCCTGCCATTGACATTAATGTTATGCGCAACGCTTCTTCTGATTATACCGCGATTTACAGATGCTATAACGCCTAAACTGTCTCTGCCGGTAATACGCGGATTTTCGGCAATAATATTTTCAACAACACCGTCTGTTCCAATAGTGCCAAATATACTTAAATCATCATGAAAGTGTGAAGGTGATGTCCAGTTAATATTATTTATTAAAAATCCATCGCCGTTATATTCACCTGTAAATGAATTTCCATTTCCGCTGCGAGCTGATATTGGTGTCCATACCTGGCTGGTAACAGTAATGTTTGCTGTTTGTTTGTAGTACGCGTCTTTTGACCAGATACCTCCCGCGGTAAATACATCTGTACCTATCCTTCTTAGAGCATCAAGACTGTTAACCAGTAATGGATTATCTGCAGATTCGCCCCTAAGCGGCGTGCCAATTGCAGCGGAAATAACTCCATAATAATCTGAATGACTTGCTTCTAAACGGAAGTTTCCTCCTGCCCGCCCTCCTACATCAAGATCTCTGGTTGTTTCCGGCTGCAGAACACCATTCCAGAACCATCGGTATGTAAGATCCCCTTGATTTAATCCTGAATTGAGACCTGTAACTGATTGTATTTCAATCGTAGAATCATCATTTGTAAAAGCAAGAGTTATAGTTCCTGTTAAATTTTCAATCCACTTAGCATATAATGAAACAGGACTGGTAATCGGTCCATAAACCATCGGGTTTATACATTCTGGTTCTCTATACCACCCTAAGAAAGTAAAACCGGTTCTGGTTGGATCGGCAGGATTATTTTGTTCTGTTAAACCAACGTCATGGAAATATGATATATCAAAATGTGTTCTTACATCATCATTGTAATGAAATCTGATTGCGGAATGCGCATTAACAAAATGCGCATTAGTAAATGCATTAGTATAGGAACTGGTCATATTTTCATATACATGCAGTGCTTCATACCAGGTAACAGTACGCATGCCGGTTTTTTCCAGTGTAAAAAGAACAATGTAGTAACCGGCATCAAGTTCCAAATTTGCATCCCTGGCTATTGAACCGGTACCAATAAAGTTATACGTAACATTGCTCCCTGTTGTTGGAAAAACTGGCTCTAACTCCATTCTAATCGCACTTAAATCTCCAGGGAAATCAATGTTCAAATCAAAAATACCTTTTCCACCTTGAGTTGTACCAACACCATATAATGTTAAAGTAATACTTCTGTTTACTGGTGTATTGCCAATATTCAGAGGATTCACAGTAGCATACGCTGCAGGTTTATTTGCAGTTCTATTAGCTTCACTTGTGTAACCATAAACAGTTAATGTATAAGTGCCTTGATGTAATGAAACATTTTCTCCTATTGTAGAAGATTCCCGATCAATTGTTAAAGCAGGAGAAGAAGCTGGACCTCCGGTAAATGCAAGTCTGTAAAATGGAAACTGATTACCTGCCGCGCCTGTTCCCGGCATAATCGTTCTGCCTTGTGATTGTGAACCTTCAATTGAAAGTGATAATGTTCCCATAACACTGCCGCCGCCTGTATCAGCCGGAATACGCGCATCCCTATCAAGGCTTGAAGGATTAAAAGGAGTTGGACAACTGGTTATTAATAACAAAAATAATATAGTGACTGTCACCTTTTCCACAATCTGTCTCCTTTTTTTAATTTAAAGTGAATGGAATAGTCAAACCATATGTTATGGATTCTCTAACCACTCTTACAAATATGTAATTTTGTGCCGGATGAAACTGATCAAAATCAGATCCTCTTAATATATATTGCCATTGACCGGCAGGGGGAGAGGCAACATTACTGAAAACAGGCGTTCCATTCATAACCCATTCGATACTTGAAAATCCTGCATTCGGCATTGTAATTGTAATTGCAGGTGTTGCAGATCCCCTTGTAAGATTAATAGCACCGGAAGGAGACCATGACATAGCTGAAGCCGGATCTGCAATAGGATTAAAGTTTATAGTAATACTGGACAATTGTGTCTGTGTC
>Ga0123356_10006852_pt1 | contig 11460 bp, 10 predicted proteins | sample TergutEmb28metaG_2_FD_92546 | JGI IMG/M metagenome (GOLD analysis project Ga0123356, IMG submission 92546) | Embiratermes neotenicus P3 segment gut microbial communities from Petit-Saut dam, French Guiana - Emb289 P3 | ecosystem: Host-associated > Arthropoda: Insects > Digestive system > Gut ... | reverse complement strand
CAGGGTGTTACAGGTTCGGGAAAAACTTTTACTATGGCAAAGATCATCGAAGCTGTTCAAATGCCAACACTAATCGTAAGTCACAATAAAACACTTGCAGCTCAATTATACCGCGAGTTCAAGGGATTTTTTCCCAACAATGCAGTCGAATACTTTGTTTCCTACTACGACTACTACCAGCCGGAAGCATATGTTGCAAGCAGGGATTTATACATCGAAAAAGACGCATCGATAAACGCCGAGATTGAACGCCTGCGGCTCTCTGCGGCGCGAAGCATGATGGAACGCGAAGATGTAATCATCGTGGCAACGGTATCCTGTATTTACGGCATGGTAACGCCGGATGTTTACAAAAAAATGACCGCCACTTTTTCAAAGGGCGAAACCGTCGATGTTGATTCCCTAATACGCCGCTTTGTGGAACTGCAATATGAGCGTAACGACGCTGTTCTTGAACGCGGACGTTTCCGGCGCAGAGGCGATACACTGGAAATATATCCTGCATACATGGAAGAAGCATATCGCGTCGATCTGGATTGGGATAAAGTAGAAAGGGTTCGCCGTTTTAATCCCATATCAGGTGAAATACTGGAAGAACTTGACCGCGCGTTAATTTACCCTGCAAAGCAATTCGTTATGCCGGCAGAAACAATTCATAATGCAATGGACGATATAAAACAAGAATTAAAAAACCGCCTGGAATATTTCCATAACAACGGCAAAATAATAGAAGCCGATCGTTTAAAGACACGCGTTGAATACGACATCGAAATGCTGACAGAGATGGGTTACTGCCAGGGGATAGAAAATTACTCGTCTCTTCTGGCGCAGCGAAAACCAGGCGAATCTCCCGATACACTTGTCGATTATCTTCCCAAGGAACATTTAACTTTTATCGACGAAAGCCATGTAACCTTGCCGCAGTTAGGCGCAATGTATGCCGGGGATCGCAGCCGCAAACAAAGCCTTGTTGACCACGGCTTTCGTCTCCCCTGCGCTTTGGATAACCGTCCCTTGCGCTACGATGAGTTTGTAGACCGCCTGGATAAAACAGTTTTTGTTTCCGCTACGCCGGGAAAAACCGAGATTGAACAGTCGGCACAGGTTGTACAGCAATTAATTCGTCCCACAGGTCTTTTGGATCCGGAGATCGAAGTACGTCCCAGCGAAGGCCAAATGGAAAATATTTACGGCGAAGTACAAAAACGTATCAAAGCCGGAGAAAGGTCTCTTATTCTTACACTTACAAAAAAAATGGCAGAAGACCTTACAGACTATCTTACCGGTCTTGGCTTAAAGGTTCGTTACATTCACAGCGAAGTAGAAACTATCGAACGCGTAGAAATACTCACGCAGCTGCGTCAGGGAGAATTTGACATACTTGTTGGAATTAACCTTTTGCGCGAAGGTATCGATTTACCGGAAGTTTCGTTCATAGCAATCCTGGACGCAGACAAGATTGGCTTTTTACGTTCGCTTACAAGCCTTGTGCAGATAATAGGACGCGCTGCGCGAAACGCCGCCGGTAAGGTAATCATGTACGCAGACCGGATGAGCGATGCAATGGAAAAGGCAATTGCAGAAACCAACCGCCGCCGCGAGATTCAAATTGAATATAACTAAAAGCACGGCATTACCCCTGCAACAGTAAAAAAAGCAATTGCAGAAATACTTACGCGCCATATCGAAGAAGCAGATATCGCGGCGGGAACAACAATCGAAGTGCTAAAAAAATCCTACAACATACTGATACCGGCGCAGCGCAAGCAATTAATAAAAGCGCTGGAAAATGAAATGCTTGAACATGCAAAAAATCTTGAGTTTGAGCAGGCTGCAACAATAAGAGATGAGATATCAAAAATTAAAAACGAGATAAACTAAATTACACTTCCAGTATCAACAGCGTTTTTGGATCCAGCTTCATCGCCATCGATTTGGAAATAATGGAATCCCTGTCTTTGGAAATTGAAAGTTCAACATGATCATGCTTCGGCTGCAGGATAATTACAACATCAATGGTATCAACAAAGCCGTCGAGTACTACGGGGATATTTTCTTTATCATACGGACCAACACTTGAACCATCGGCGTTCCGTTCTGCATCTTTTACAGAGCAGCTATACCAAACGCTTACACCCAGCTCTGTAGCAAAAGTTTTAACCTGAACAATGCTGGATTTCTCGGCGCGGGAAAAATCAAAACCGTCAATAATAATCGAATCTGCCTTAAAGCCGCCTTCGATAATCATTGCCCTTAAGCTTCTTAGAATTTGATCTTTAGTTACTCCATCCTGATTAAAATTCATTAATACGCGGTTTTTAACAAGATCGTTTTTTATTTCTGCGGTATTTTCCAGATTTTTTTTACTGGTAAATTCTGTAAAAATATCTTCATACCACACAGGTACATATTGAACATGCTGGGTAAAGGAAACATGAATTACTTTTTTTCCCTGAAGCAGTTTATCCAAAGCAAGCTGAACCAATACTGAAGTTTTTCCCACTCCGTTGGGTGAAGCAATAACTCCGATCTCCCCGGGTTTAAGTCCGCCGTTTATGGATTGTTCAAAAATGCGAATAGGACTGCGCTGTATTAATTCATCTAAAACCATTTATTTCTCCTTCCTTCTTTTAGCCTCGGCATCCTTAATCAGCGCCTCGGAAACACTCTGCGGAACTTTTGCGTATTTTTCAAACTCCATTGTAAACTCCGCTTTACCCTGCGTAAGTGAACGCAGTGTTGTAGAATAGCCAAACATTTCGCTCAACGGAACTTCGGCTTCCACGCGGGAAAAATGTCCGTCTTCAACAGACGATGCAATTATACCACGCCTTTGATTAATTGAGCCAAAAATATTACCCTGGAATTCTGTCGGACCCTCTACCGAAACTTTCATAATCGGTTCAAGAATACATGGCTTTGCCTTGTTATACGCTTCACGGAATGCGCCGATTGCCGCAGACTGGAAGGCGATATCCGATGAATCTACAGGATGACTTTGTCCATCGTTTATTGCACAGCGGATATTTACAATTGGGAAACCAATCAGACTGCCTTTTTTAACAGCTTCTTTAAAACCTTTATCGCAGCTTGGCACATATTCAGTGGGGATTGCTCCGCCTTTGATCATGTCTACAAACTCGTAGTCGCCGTCGGCAAACGGCTCCATGTAACCTGCCACGCGCCCGAACTGGCCTGCGCCGCCTGTTTGCTTTCTATGCGTATAATTGAACTCTGCTTTTTGCGTAATGGCTTCGCGGTATGCAACCTGCGGCGCGCCTGTATCAACTTCGCACTTGTACTCGCGGCGCATACGCTCAATATATACTTCTAAATGAAGTTCTCCCATTCCCTTGATGATTGTCTGGTTCGATTCCGGATCGACATATGTCTGAAAGGTGGGATCTTCTTTTGTGAAACGATTAAGCGCTTTTCCCATTTGGTCGGCGCTTTTTTTATCTTTTGGCATAACAGCAAGCGAAATAACAGGAGCCGGAACAAACATCGATGTCATTGCATAATTTAAACCGCCGCCGCAGAATGTGTCGCCGCTTGCGCAGTCAATTCCAAACAACGCCACGATATCACCAGGGCTGCCTTCGTTAATATCTTCCATGCTGTCGGCATGCATACGAACAAGGCGGCCAACTTTGAATCTTTTGCGTGAGCGGATATTTAAAAGTTCCTCGCCTTTTTTTATTTTTCCCTGATAAACACGAACATAGGTAAGCTGTCCATATTGTCCGTCTTCAAGTTTAAAGCCAAGCGCAACTGTCGGACTTTTTTCGTCTGTATTAAGCTCAACCTTTTCTTCGTTATTGTCCAAATCCAGAGCAAAGTTTTTTACTTCTGTCGGGTCGGGAAGGTAATTCATTACTCCGTCAAGCAAAGGCTGTATCCCTTTAAATTTATACGCCGAACCGAGCATTACAGGCACAAGTTTTTCACAGAGAGTTCCCTTACGGATCGCAGCATGAATCATATCTTCCGGAACCGCGCCGCCTTCAAGAATTTTTTCTGCAAGTTCATCAGAAATCATTGAAAGCTCATCTAAAAGTTCCTCGCGGTATTTATTAGCATCCGCATTTAAATGCGATGGAATTTCAGCATGGCGGATTACTTCACCCTGCGGTCCGTCAAAATAAATAGCTTTCATGTTAACAAGGTCTACAACACCTTCAAGCTTGTCTTCGAGCCCAATGGGGATTTGAATCATCATGGCATTCAAACCAAGTTTTTCGCGCAATTGCATCCGCACCTTAAAAGGGTTAGCGCCGGTACGATCGCACTTGTTAACAAAAGCAATTCGCGGCACATTGTAGCGTTTAAGCTGACGATCTACAGTAATGGACTGAGACTGTACTCCGCCAACAGCGCAAAGCACAAGAATCGCTCCATCCAGAACACGAAGGGAACGTTCAACTTCGATTGTAAAATCAACGTGTCCGGGTGTATCGATAACATTGACGGTATAATCTTTCCATGTTACCTGTGTTGCGGCAGATTGAATTGTAATCCCGCGCTCACGTTCAAGTTCCATGTGGTCCATGGTTGCTCCAACACCGTCCTTGCCCCGGACTTCGTGAATGGCGTGGATTTTTTTGCTATAAAACAGAATACGCTCTGACAGGGTTGTTTTACCCGAATCAATATGAGCGCTTATGCCGATGTTACGCATTCTGTTAGTGGTGATACTCATTGTCTAAAACTCCTCGAAAAAGCAATAAATGCATGTATACGGTAAAGAATAGCAAGAGATTCAAATATATTCAAGATGTAGTAGCAAAAATGTGTACCTAAAGATTTACACTAGTTTTCCACAAGGGTAAAAATAGGTAATTACATATATTTCTATAATTAATTGCTGTAACTCTAATATCTAAAACACATAACTCCTTATGCGGCAAGGAATTAGCTTGATCTGTTATTTGAAATTCTTATTATCAAAGACAGGTTGTATAAAAATTGATACATTTACGGCTTTATTCAGATAATATTCACAAGTTTTCCACACATACAGGGACTAGAAAGCCTATCCCAGTAAGACCTGGCCAGTATCGTCAATCGCAAGAATGCTTTTGCATTCAGAACAGCGGAAACGTCCGGGTTTTACTGCTTTTAATTTTTTATAACAGATTGGGCAGGAAACAACTTTCGGGAAAACAGACGGTTTCTCCTGAGTTCTATCTGTATTAAAGAATTGAATGGAATCGTCTAAACTGTCTCTGATATTAAAAAATTGGGAAAAACCAAGAAGCTGGAAAACTTCGTAAACTTTAGGCTGTATATCCAGAAGAACAAGATCGCCGCCCTGCGGTTTAACTGCTTTAAGGAAAGTTGTAAAAGAACCAATACCGGTAGATGAGACATAATTTAAACTTCCGCACTGGAAGATCAATCTGACGAAACCGCCTTCTATTGCTTTCTGAATACGCTTCTGGAAAAAATTGGAATTATAAGTATCAATGTATCCTGTCAGGGTTAACATAAGACATCTGGGCGCTTCATCAATTTTGTCGAGCTTTATCTTGAGACTATCATCCTTCTCGTCATCGAACCCGGATACGATATCATTATTAGCCATGTCACTCCTTTCAAATTTATTCCCCATGCTGGCTACAAAAGAGAATACTTCTCTTTAATCATACAAATTTTTGTATTTTTTGTCAACAGCATGGTATAATTCCAGATGTTTTTAAATGATGTCAAGATCGTGCTTTGCCAGGTCTCGGAAAGCGGCAATGCCGGAGCAGTTTGCCGGGTATTAAAGAACCATGGGCTATCCGGTCTCAGATTGGCAGCCCCGCAGCCTCTGGATTTGGAAAAAGTCCGCGCGAGAGCGGTAAATTCCTGGGATTTATGGGAAAATGCCCGAATTTTCGGCAATTTAGCCGAGGCAACCGCCGATTGTTCCATTATAGTGGGCACAACCCGCCGCCGTGGACAGAATCGAAAGAGCGTATCCATGACTCCCCGCGACCTGGCAGCCTGGCTGGCACAGCGCCCCGGACCTGCAGCCATCGTTTTTGGCAATGAGCGTACCGGGCTTGAAGAAGCCGAGCTGGAACTGTGTAATTTTGCCTCCCATATTCCGGTATCAGAAATCCAACCCTCTCTGAACCTGTCTCATGCCGTGCAGGTTTATGCCTACGAGCTTTTCCTGGCTATGGAACAGCAATTCCCGGTAAAGGGAGAGTGGACAGCAATGAGCCAAACAGAGATATCCTCTATCGTTCAATCAATTACAGATGCTCTGGCAAGTCTGGGTTTTTACAAAAAACCAAACAGAGAGGATCAGGAGCGGTTTTTTCATGATATTATTTCACGCGCCGGATTGTCGGAACGGGAAGGCGTTTATTTAAAAGACATTTTTATCAAAGCAGCACACCTGGCAGGTGAAAGCTGACAACTGACGTTTTTCGTGATATATTAAACCAAGGAGAAATTCGATGGCAGAAATACTAAATATAGAAACCAAGAAAAAATTAATAGAAGCAAACTGGCGCCTGGAAGAACTAAATGAGGTACCGTTTATTGTCGAAGTTGGCCCCATGCATATGGCAACAAAAAAATACTATAACAATCCCGATACGGAAATTGAATGGGCAGAAGACCATGCAAAAAAAAGAGAAGGCGTATATGACTACGGTTTCCCTAACATCAAGCCGAATCAGGGAATCAATATTATTGCAGGCGCATTTGGATGCGAATGTAAGCCCAACGATGAAGCCGACCCGTGGGTCGAATGTCTCATCCGCGAAGAAAATGTCGATGATGTTTTTAAATTAAAAGTGCCGGATCCTGTTAATAACCCTTACTTTGAACAGGCATGGAAACATGTCGAAGCGCTGCAGGCAAAATCGAAAATACCGTTAAGAGTTATCAATGTTCCGTCTCCGCTTGTTACCGCTTCTCTTATTTGGGAATATACAGGCTTCATAGAAGCAACACTTGTCTACCCCGACGAAGTTCATGCGCTTATGGAAAAAATTACAGAAGCTACCATTGGTTATATCAAAGAAATGTTTAAAAGAATCACGAATCTTTACGGCGTAAGCCATGAGTTCTGGTACGTGCCAAAAGAAACAGGTATTCGCGTAAGCGATGACACTGCAGCTCTTCTCTCCCCCAACCTGTACCGCGAATTCGGCGTTAAGTACAATGCAATGATAGCAAAGGAATTCGGCGGCATTGTCGTACATTCCTGCGGTGATGTCTCGAATGTTGCCGAAGCGATGATGGAAATTCCGGGGCTTAAAGGGCTTGATTTTACAATTCCGCAGGTACAAAACTGGGAAAAAGTCCGTGATGCTGTATCTGGAAAAACTGCGCTTGCTCTGCGTCATTTTTACTGGGATCATATTGATGACGGTCTTTCAGGCGTATCGGACTTAGCAGACTATTCTAAAAAGCTAATAGATTTCTTCGGACGCAAAGGCGTGTTTATTCAGACATCAACGCCTACTCAGGAAGAAGCAGTCGAGCTGGGCGGAAAACTGCACACATTATTGTCAAAATAAAGATTTACTCTTTTGAGTTGATCAGTCCTATTATCTCAGCGGCGATTTCTTCCAGTGATTTTCCGTCAGCAAAAATGACGATATCTGCAATCTGTAAATAGGCAGAGGCTCGCCGTTCATGCAAAAGACGATGTGTCTCCTGCGGATTTCCGGTTCTAAGGGCAGGCGGTAATATTCCATCCGCAGAATTTGAGATTCTGTCCCATGCGCTGTTTGCGTAAATATCAAGGTATACTACTTTTGCGTCGATTTTTTTTAATACAGCCAACGCTTCAGCATTATCGATAATTCCGCCGCCTGTTGCAATAACACGCTGTGCGGTTTTATCAGACGAGACAAGAGTTTCCATGGCTTCGGCCTCGGCGTTTCTAAAAACCTGCTGACCTTCGGTATAAAGCTGACGCGGAGTTTTTCCGGTTCTTTGAAAAATTAGTTCATCAACATCAACAAATTCGCATGAACGCAGCGAAGCAAGAAGTTTACCCGTGCTTGTTTTTCCCGAGTGTTTTGGACCTGTCAAAATAATACTTTTCGTCATGGGTATTAACCTACATGAAAATCTGATAAAATGCTACAATGCCTGGATCATGGGTTTTAGTAATATTGATAATAGTATCCTCTATCCCTGTGATTGCTGTGTATATTTGGTTTAAAACAGCAAAATATCAAATATCTCTTGTACAGTTTTTATTTGCGCTGCTTGCAGGCGCAGCTGCATTCTTTCCTGCTTTAATAATACAGCAGCTTTTATTATTTCCATTTATTACACACGGCAGAATGGCGCTGTTTTACGAGTTTTTTATCCGGATTGCATTAAGTGAAGAACTTAGCCGTTTATTAATGTTGTTTATCTTTTTCTGGATCAGCAGCCGGGTAAAACCGGGCGATAACTCAAACCAGCTTCTTACATTTGGCATTGTAAGAAGAGGAACTGCGATTGGACTGGTTGCCGGTCTTGGTTTTGCAATTTTGGAGAGCGCCACATACGCAGCCTCAGACATGACCATCAGAATCGTATTGCTGCGTTTCTTCACAGCCGCTCTCCACGGAGCCTGCGGTTCCCGTATCGGCGCTGCAGCATTATTGTTCCGCACCAATCCGGTGCAGGCGCTGTTGCGCATCTTCACAGCCACAGCCATACATGGCATTTATAACTTCATGGTTACCATGCCAGGCCTTTCGTCAATAGCAGCCATACTGATAGCCGTTTCTGCCCTGTTCACAGCAGTACTGACAATTCACACCCCTGGACCGCACACCCCCGGAACAGTTGACAAAAGCGACGAAAAAACCTAAGCTTCTGTTTACGACGCAAGGTAGAGCAGTTGGCAGCTCGTCGGGCTCATAACCCGGAGGTCACAGGTTCGAGTCCTGTCCTTGCTATTGAATTATGAGGACTGGAAGGTGAGTCCTGTCCTTGCTAATAAGGCGGTGTTCCGGTTACGGAGCATCGCTTTTTTTATAAGGAGTCTTTTTATGAAAAAACAAATAATGACCGTTTTAGCAGTAAAAATGATTCTATGCCTGGTCATTTTTATTTCCTCATGTTCAGAATCACCGCGTTATTATGTTGCTTTAGGTGACTCTGTATCCGCAGGATTCGGCCTGATTCCGGAAGAGGAAAGCTATCCTGCAGTATTATACGGTTTACTGGAAAACGATGGGTTCGTTGATGATTATTTTAATATGGCTGTAAGCGGATACACTACGACAATGCTTTTGGATTACTTAAATAATTTTAATGACGAAGAGCTTAAAATATTAAAGAATTCACACATCATCACATTAAATATCGGCGGAAATAATCTTGTTGTTCCGTTTCTAAATTATATATCTGACCTTAATATCACTCCTGTTAGCGACAATATTAGATCAAGAATCGAAAATATTGTTTTAAGATCCATAAACTTAATATATGGAGTAAGATTGAGAGGCGGAAGTTTTATTTATGACTCTGTTTTTGGCAGAACTATGCTCAATGATCTTGTATCAAGTATTGGCGCTATTTTAACAAGGTTTGGAAATGAAGAAATGGCAGCAAATCTACATGAGCTATATTCCATACTGGGAGGAACACTTCCGCCAGAATTACGAAATGAAATGGAAAAAGGCATTCAAACCTTTTCTGATGAGTTTGTTGAGATTATTTCATGGTTAAAAATAAATGCACCAAAAGCAACTATAATTGTTAATACAATTTACAATCCCATTCCACGGGAAGCTTTTGGAGAATCTTTAGGGCTTTCCATTGCTACAAACATGCTGATAGAATCCATGAACTATATTATTATTCGGGAAAGTTTATCAGGTGACTTTCTTGTAACTGACATATACAAACATCTTTCAAACAGATTAGATATGATGCTGTTTAATTTTAATCCGCAAGCCGGAAACCTGTCTATGGATATTATCCATCCAAACGCAGAAGGGCAAAAACTAATTGCAGAATTAAATTACGAAACCTTAATGCAGAGCATATTACGATAACTTGAAATTTTGGGTTTAGTCTGTAAAATATAAATATATGAAGTATCAGGTTATTTATGCAGATCCGCCGTGGGCGTATCTTTGGGGGCTTGGGCATTCTGTAAAACCTCCGGTTGTCCGTGAAAGAATCGAGAAGTTATTCGGTAACGTAAGCCGTATTGAGTTGTTTGCAAGACAGAGAGCCAATGGATGGGATTCAATAGGTTACGGAATAGACGGAACTAGCATAGAAGACAAGATTAAGCAAATCAATAATGCTTATAATGCTTGACGAATCAAAAGCTGCCGGATAAAATGTAATTTATAAACGAGCTTTCTGCCTGCCAGAATCAAAAGGAGAAATAATTATGAAAATATCAAAAAAACTTTTAGGTTTTTTCGCCATTGCGGCAATAGCAGGATTATTAACAGGGTGTCTTGGTTTCAGATACTGGATGAATACGGTTACAATCAGAACCGATGGAAATTTATCAACGGTTGTAGCCGGGGGAAATCTTCGTTTTAGCGCATCAGGCCAGGGCATAACATGGAAAGTAAGCTCAACAAGTGACGGCACAGGGCCGGTTGACGCAGGAACATTTATCAGCAATACCGGACTGCTTACAGTATCGATAAACGAAACCGTACCGGTACTTTATGTAATTGCAACATCAAATGATTCGGGGCAGTCAGATATTAAACAAATAAGAGTCGTGACCGTAACCGGAATACAAATTACTCCTGCGAATGAATCTGCAGCGGTTGGCAGAACAGTTCAGTTCAGAGCTGCTGTTACGGGTAACAATAATCCAGATAGCGCTGTAACATGGGGAGTCAGCTCGAACGCAGCAGGCACCGGAGCTGTTACAGCCGGAACAAGAATAGATTCTAGCGGAGTGCTAACAATTGCTTCAAACGAAGCTCATAGAACACTTTACATTACAGCAACATCAATCGTAGACCCAACAAAATCCGGTAACACATCTGTCATTGTCGTCGTTCCAACCGTAACTACTGTAACTGTCAGTCCCACGGGCCAGTCAGTAAGAGCCGGAGAAACGCTTCAGTTCAGTGCCTCTGTTACGGGAACATATAATCCGGATAATGCAGTAACATGGAGAGTCAGTTCCAATGCTGCAGGAACAGGAGCTGTTACGCCAGGAACAGCCATTAACGCAAATGGACTACTTACGGTAGCCAATAACGAATCAGTATCTCCTCTCCACATAACGGCAACATCTTCTGTAGATTCAACAAAATCCGGAAGCGTTACAGTTACTGTCGTTATACCAACAGTAAACAGCGTAACTGTCAATCCTTCTAACCAGTCAATAACAGCAGGCGGAATGATTCAATTCAGCGCTGCAGTTGCCGGCACAAATAACCCCAATACTTCCGTAACATGGAGAGTAAGTTCAAATGCAGCCGGCACTGGAGCTGTTACACAGGGAACAAGTATAAATAATAATGGATT
>Ga0123356_10006851_pt1 | contig 11461 bp, 10 predicted proteins | sample TergutEmb28metaG_2_FD_92546 | JGI IMG/M metagenome (GOLD analysis project Ga0123356, IMG submission 92546) | Embiratermes neotenicus P3 segment gut microbial communities from Petit-Saut dam, French Guiana - Emb289 P3 | ecosystem: Host-associated > Arthropoda: Insects > Digestive system > Gut ... | reverse complement strand
GGCCGCGAGGAAGGCGTTCTTCGCGTTCGAAATGCGGGCGAGAACCGCGTGCGCGTCGAATGCGCGATCGGCGCCCGTTTCGCGCAGAAGATGTTTGACGAGCGACGTTTGGTCGCCCTGATCGAAAATGGTGAAACGCCCGCCGAGCGCTTCGCGCTCTCGACCGAGCACGTTCAGCCCGAACGAGTGGAACGTCGACACGGTGAGCCCCGCGGCGCCGCCTGCGGACCCGCGCGCCGCCCCCCCCGCGCGACCGCCCAGCATCGCGGCGACGCGCTCGCGCATCTCGGCGGCCGCCTTGTTCGTGAACGTGAGCGCGACGATGGCCCCCGGCGGAACCCCGTGGTGGATCAACCGAACGATACGATGCGTGATGACCCGCGTCTTTCCAGAGCCCGCGCCCGCGAGAACGAGCAGCGGCCCGTCACCGTGCTCGACCGCTTCGCGCTGCGCGGGGTTGAGGCGAGCGGTCCCGTCGAAGCGAGCGTCCATGCGGATTGTCGTGTGTAGCCGGTTGCGCGCGCCCGTGCGATTGCGCGGGCGACAAACCGGAGAAATCGCTCGGGGCCTCACGTATGCTTCGAGGAACAGAATGAATCGGTGCCGTGTCGCACGCGCGACGTCTTGCTTCTCGGCGTTCTCCGCCCTCGCCGTGTCTTGCTTCGTCGCGTGCGGCGGGCCGCCGCTGCCCACGCAAGCCCCGTCGTCGGCCGTCGACAAGGCCCCTGGCGTGCCGGCTCTCCCGCCGCCGGTCGACGTCGGGCCGGTCCCCGCGCCCGCAACGCTCGTCGCCACTGCGCGCTTCTCGAAGCCGAACGCGTCGCTGGCGACGCTCCGCGCGATGACGAACCTCCCCGTGCCGCTCGGCGAACAAGCGATCGAGATGCTGCTCGGCGACGCGGTCGGCCCCATCTTCGACCTCGACCAGCCGATCGACTTCGCCATGGCCATCGCACCCGATCGAATGAGCCGCGGTCTCGAGGCGCTCCAGGGGGGTAACCTCTTTGCCATCGCCATCGGCGTCAAAAACGCCGAGGCGGCGAAGACCACGCTGGCCGAGCACTTCAAGCTCGTCCCGGCCGACAATGACGCCACGCTCGTCGTCGGGTTGGGGCGGTCTTCGCGCGACGGCGACGATCCGAACGACGACGACACCGACTTTCGCCGGACGTGCGAGCTCGCGCCCGCGTACGGGGCGTCGCCGATGCGCGTCGTGTGCTCCTTCGGTGACGAAAAAGCGCTCAAGGTCCTCGGGCCGTGGCTCACGCGCGGCGCCACGCGCTTGCCGGCGGGGCCGGACCTTCACGTCGATTTCCGCTTCGAGCCCGTTCGCGGGCTGCTCGCCGACCAGAGCAAGACGATGGGCGCGCTCGCCGGGTCTCTGCTCGCGTCGTCGCTGCCGCTTTCGAGCCTGCGCGACCTCGTGTCGGCGTTGGTTGCCGACGTCGTGGAGTCGTTCGTCGATCTCGACAGCGAAGTGTTCGACGTCGACATCTCCGAAACGGCGATCCGCGCGTCGGGCAGCGCCCGCTTCGCAACCGCGAAGTCGACGATCGCCAAGATGGCGACCGCCAGCGCCGATCGCATCGGGCCCCCGCCGACCGCGTTTTGGCAGATGCCGGCCGGCGCCGCGTTCGTGGGCTTTGGCCGTGGGCTCGACGACAAGATGATCGCGCACGCCCGCGAGCTCGTGCTCGACGTCGCCGCCGAGGAGCTCACGAGAGACGGCGTGAAGCCGGCCGATCGCAAGGCGCTTCTCGACGCGGCGGCCAAGGTCGCCGTCCTCCCCGCGTCGGTCTACGCGGCCGGCTTCGAGATCGACGCGCTGGCCAGGGCGATCGCCGGCCTCCCCGCAGATCCGGACGGCCTCGAGGCACGTCGCTGGGCGATCGCCCCATACCTCTTTGGCTGGCACGTCTCCGAGGTCGACGTCCCTGGCGCGGAGTACGTCGCCGATTTCAAAGAGCTCGCCACGGCGCTTTCGCGCCCGAGCATCGCGGCGGCGCTGCGCCCGAAGCTCGGAGGCGTCTTTCCCACGCTGCGCGCGGTTGGTTTGCCCAAGTCGGCGATGCCATGGCCGAAAGACGCCGCTCAATACGTGATCGAGCTGCCCATGCCGAACGGCGCGGCGGGGTCCGCAGCGACCGCCGGCGGTGCGAACGCCAAGGTCCGACCGCCGGCGCCCAAACCGCTCGCGATTCACCTGCTGCTCGTGCCCGACGGCGCGCGGACCTGGGTGGGCCTTTCAGCCGACGAAGCCGTGCTCGTCGCTCGGGTGAACGCCGCGATGGCGGGCTCTGGCGACACGCTCGGGTCGCGCACCGACCTGGCGCCGCTCAAGGCCGGGCCCCTCGGCGCCGGCGGCTTCGTGACGCTGGCCGGAATCACGGCCGAGTTCTCCGCGGTGGCGGCGCTCGTCGGCACCCCGTGGAAAGCGGTGAGCGAACCGATCGACGAGCTCGGGCATCTTCCGCACCACGGCTCGACGCCGATTTTTTTCACGAGCACCGCATCTGCGACCCCGACCCTCAGCGCCGCGGTCTCCTTCGAGATTCCGCGTGGCGTCTTCGACGACGTCGTCGCGATGGTCGCCCGCCACGGCGGCTTTTAGTCGCTCGCCACGGCAGCTTGACGATAAAAGTTTGTCCCTCTCGGGGACGCCGCGCCAGCATTGGCGTACATGCACCCACGCTCCGTCTTGGGTTTCGTCGCCCTGGCCGGGCTCTTCGCCGCGGTGGTCTGGGCCAAAGCGCGCGCCGTGCAAGCTCGCTGCGCGATGGCTCGCGCGACTCCCCGCCCGTTTCTCCCGCTGCCCGCGGTTTGGCGGGCGACCCTCGCAGGAGGGGCCATCGCCACGGGCGTTTCTTTGCAACTTGCCGGTCGCCCCACAGCAGGCGGCGCCCTCGTTGCATTGGCCATGGTCGCCGCGGCCCATCGCGCGCCTTGCGCCTCGGGCTCGCCGCGCGGCCCCGGCCGCTGGCTCGCGCTTCGCCCGTGCGACGCCTTCGCGCCGCCGCCGTATGAGCGCGACTGGTTCGACATCGGAACGTCGTGCGGTCGACTCGCCGCGGCGGTCGCGTGCACCGTGGGCCTCGCCGGCGTGCGCGTCCTTCACCGCCTGCATCCCGACCTGGGCTGGGTTGCGGCCATCGATTTGGCGGCCCTCGTGCCGATCGCATTCACCGGTTGCGCGTCGCAGCTTCGCCCCGACCGGGCTCGCGCCGCGGCGCCGGTTCTCGAAGGGGTCTACCGCGCTTTGGCGTCCGTCCCGGGCCTACGCGTCGTCCCGTGGGCACGCGTCATCGGCGGGGGGACGATCGACGAGCTAAGGCTCTTGTTGGCGCCACGCGCGCCGCTACCGGGGCTTCTGGGCGTCGAGCTCGCGGTGGCCTTTTGCGCAACGCCCACCGGGTGGGCGCCCTACCCGGAGGTGCTCGTGCGCGTCCTCGAGGCCACGTCCGCGAGCGCACAACTGGCCCGATGCGCGCCCGCGGCGCGAAGCTCTCCCGGGCGGCGGCCCGACGAGCGTGTCATCCGCTTGTTTCCGCGCGCCGCGACGCGCGCGGGGACCGTTGCGCTCGCGCGCGAGCTTTCGGCGGCGCTCACCGACCGGCGCTCGGCCGGCGCTCCGCCGTGGGCGGGACCCGAACGTCGCCGCGCCGCGCCGCGCCCTCCGGCGGCCCCCGCAACCGCGCACGCGGGCACGCACGCGAGAGCGCAACGTCAGCTCTCTCCGCTCGGAAGGGCATGCTAGAACCCCCCGGCGATGCACGCTGGCCGAGCCCACCCGCAGCAGGCTCTCGCCGTCTACGCCGAGTCGTTTGCGGCTGGGGCCCGCGTTGCGGTGTTCGGCGATGCTTCGCTCGGCCTCGGCGAGCGGCTCTTGGGCCTTGGGGCGCGCGGCGTTCACCTCTGGGATCCCGACGCGCGGCGCGCGACTGCCTGGGTTCGCGAGACCCAACCCGCCGGTCTCGTCGTCGAGGCCTATGACGCCTATGCGCCGCCGACCGGGTGGTTCGACTTGGCCATCGTCCCGGAGCTCGGGCGGTTCGACGACCCCGCCGATCTCATGGCTCGCCTGCGGGTGCTCGTCGGCGACGAGGGCGTGGTGGTCGTCGCCGCCAGCACGGGTGCCGGCGGTGCGGCCGCGCCGGGCGCGCGGACGTTCGACTACTACGAGCTTTTCGACCAGGTCGCCGTCGAGTTCGAAAGCGTCCGCATGGTGGCCGAGCTGCCGTTTCGCGGAGTGGCGCTGGTCGCACTTGGGGAGGTCGACGACGCGCCGCCGGTGAGCGTCGACACGCAGCTCGCCGAGGCCGATCGCTCGCCGGTGGGGTTCGTGGCCGTCGCGAGCCAGTCCGAGATGGGGCTCGAGCCTTACGCCATCATCGAGCTCGGGCCCGCCGCCGGCGATGACGCGGCGCACCCATGGTCGACGCTTCCGGTCGCGGTGCCCGACACGAACCACCTCGAGGCGGGCGACACGAGCGAACGCGTAGAGCACGCGGAGATCCGGGCGCGCAACGAAGCCGAGCGCGCGCGGGAGCTCGAGTCGGCGCTCGCCGCGCGCGAGCGTCGAGTGGCCGAGCTGTCGGCGGAGCTCGAGGCGCTTCGCGCCGCGGCCGAGACGGAGCGGGTCGCGGCGGTGGAGATCGAAGCGACCGCACACCGCGCAAACCGGGCCGAAGGGCTTGCCGCGCGTCTCGAGCACGAGCTGGCCGGCCTCGCCGAAAGCCATGGCGCCGAGCTCTCGAGGCTCGAGGGCGCTCTGCGCGAACGTGCTCAAGAGGTTCGCTCGCTCGAAGTCGAAATCCAACGGCGCGAACGGATCGCCCTCGACCTCATCGGAGCGCTCGAAGAAGATGGGCGGGGGCCGGTTGCGTTGCCGCCTTCTGCCGCGGAGCCCCCGACCGCGCAGGCCCCAGAGCCCGATTCGGTACCGCCGTTTTCGGAAGGTCAAGAAACGTTACGGCTGCGCGAACAGCTCGACGCACTCGCGCTCGAGGTCGCGCGGCGCGAAGGAGAAGCCCAGGCGATGGCGTGGACCGTCGCCGAGCTCGAACGTCGTCTCGCGCTCGCCGAGCAGAATGAAAGCGGCGTCGCGAGCGGAGCCGCGATCGAGCCCATCGGACCGAGCGAGCTCGCCGCCGACGGCGAGGTCGACGTGCTCCGCCAAGCGCTGGTGCAAGAATACGAGGCGAGGCGGCTCGCCGAGTCGGGTGAAGCACTCGCCGTGGCCCAGGCCGAGGTCGCACGCTTGACCGTATTGCTCGAGCAGAAGAGCCAGGCCGAGCCGCTCGAGACGGGCGAACCCGCCGACCCTGAGCGACGCGTGCGAGGGGTTGCCGCCGACGACGTGCGCGGCATGCCTTGATAATTTGCTGCGGCCTCCATGTCAGGAGAGGTCGTGGGCTTAGTAATTCGCGTTGACACCCTCGGGCCGACGCTTAACTTGCGAGCGGCCCGTCGCTCGCGTCCGCTGCGATGCCGATGACGCCCCCCCGCAGGTCGACCCCCAAGCCGCCGATGTCTTCAAAGCGCGACTACTACGAGGTCCTTGCCGTCTCCCGCGAAGCCAGCGCCGACGAGCTGCGCAAGGCATACAAGCGCGAAGCGCTGAAGTGCCACCCGGATCGAAACCCGGGAGACGCGTCGGCCGAGGCGCGCTTCAAAGAGGTCAACGAGGCCTACCAGGTCCTTTCCGACGACAACAAGCGGCGGATTTACGACCAGTTCGGCCATGCGGGGCTCGAGGGCGGCGGCGGCTTCGACGGCGGCATCAGCGACGTCTTCGCGCACATGCAAGATCTCTTCGTCGAGATGTTCTCCCACGGGGCCGACGGCCGGGGGAACCGCCGCGGCGGAGACCTGCGCGTCCAGGCGCGGCTCAGTCTGCGCGAGGCCGCGTTCGGGTGCCGGCGCGAGGTCAGCGTTCGTGCCCCGGCGCCGTGCACCGATTGCGGGGGCAGCGGGGCCAAAGCGGGTACGCGCCTCGAAGGCTGCGGCCAGTGCCGGGGGACGGGTCAAGTGTCGAACGCCCGCGGCTTCGTCATGTTCACGTCGACATGCCCGCGCTGCCGCGGGGCTGGGCGCGTCATCAAGCACCCGTGCCCGACGTGCGCGGGTCACGGCTTGGTCGAGCGGCCGCGCAAGGTCGCCGTCTCGTTTCCCGCGGGAATCGACTCCGGGCAGCGCTTGCGTGTGTCCGGGCAGGGCGTGGGGGCTCCGAACGGCGGCGCGCCGGGCGATCTTTACGTCGAGATCGACGTCGAAGACGACCCGCGCTTCGAGCGCGACGGGGCTGACCTCGTGACGCGCGTCCGCGTTCCGTTCACCGACGCGGCTCTCGGCGCGCAGTTGACCGTGCCGGCGCTCGAGCCCGACGAGTCCGACGCGTCGCTTCGCGTCGAGATCCCCGCCGGGACGCAGCCGGGCGCCGTGCTCACGCTGAAAGGGCATGGCATCCCCCGTCTCGACGGGAGGGGGCGAGGCTCGCTCGTGGTCGTGGTGCAGGTCGAGGTCCCGCAGCCGGCGGCGCTCACGCCGCGCGCGCGCGAGCTGCTCGAGCAGCTCGGGGTCGAGCTCGCGGGTCACGCGCACGCGGAACGCGACGGGAAGCGAGCGGCGGCCGGAAAGTAACGCATGCCGGTCGACGTCGACGCGGTGCGCGCACGGTTGGCGCAAGCGTCGTCGCTGCGTCCGAGCGGGCGTGTGCTGGGCGTCACCGGTCTAAGCTTGTGTTGCTCGCTTCCGGGTGCCCGCGTGGGAGACGTTTTGCGCGTGCACCGCCGGGGCGAGCCGCTCGACTGCGAGGTCGTCGGGTTCGACGCGCGTGGAGCCATCGCCGTTCCGCTCGGCGCGATCTCAGGTGTCGGGCTCGACGACGAGGTCGAGGCGACCGGTGGGCCGCTCATGGTCCGGGCAGGCGAGGGGATGCTCGGGCGCGTCTTCGATGGGCTCGGGCGGCCTTCCGATGGCGGGCCGCCGGTCGCCGGTGACCTCGTCGCCGTCGACCGAGACCCGCCGGCCGCGCTCGCGCGGCGCCCCGTCACGCGCCGCTTCGTGACCGGCGTTCGGGCGATCGACGGCCTCGTCACGCTGGGCGAGGGGCAGCGCGTGGGGCTCTTCGCGGGGTCGGGTGTCGGAAAGAGCACGCTCCTCGGGGCGATCGCGCGCGGCGCGTCGGCCGACGTCGTCGTCGTCGGGCTCGTCGGCGAACGCGGGCGCGAGGTCGGCGAGTTTCTCGAGCGGTCGCTCGGCCCCGAGGGCCTTCGCAAGAGCGTCGTCGTCGTCGCCACGAGCGACGCCGCGCCGCTCGAGCGACTGCGCGCGGCGCAAGTCGCCACGGCGTTCGCCGAGCATTTCCGCGACCGCGGAGCGCGCGTTCTCCTCCTCGTCGATTCGGTGACGCGCACCGCGCGCGCACAGCGCGAGGTGGGCCTCGCCGCCGGCGAGCCGCCGGCCCGCCGCGGGTACCCGCCGAGCGTCTTCGCGATGCTGCCGCGCCTCCTCGAGCGCTCCGGGCAAGCGCCGCGCGGGAGCATCACGGCGATTTACACGGTCCTCGTCGAAGGCGGGGACCTCGACGAGCCGATTGCCGACGAGGTCCGCGGCATTCTCGACGGGCACGTCGTCCTCGACCGCGCGCTCGCCGCGCGCGGGCGTTATCCGGCCATCGACGTCGTCGCGTCGCTCTCCCGCGTCATGGACGCGATCGTCCCGCCGGGCCACCGCGATGCCGCGCGCCGCCTGCGGTCGCACGTCGCGGTGTACGAGGCCAAACGCGACCTCGTGACGCTCGGCGCGTATGCCAAAGGCTCCGACCGCGAGCTCGACGAGGCCATCGCCCGCATGCCACGGATCGACGCCTTTTTGAGGCAAGACCCGTCGGAGGCCGCGGCGTTCGAGGCGACGGAGAAGGCGCTCTCGGGCGCGGTTTCGTGAGCCGGCGAGTCACCGCGCGGCAATCGTCTTCGCGAGCGGGATGACACGATCGAGCGGCAGCATGTAGCTGTGCACGAGGATCACGCGCCCTTTGTGCGCGAAGAGGATCTCGGCGATGCGCCCCGCCACGAAGGTGGCCGCCGCCTCGCCGACCCCGGGATAGTCGGTCATCTTGTGGCCGCTGTCGTCGCGCTGCTTTCGCATCGACGTGAAGTCTTCGAGCGTTCGCCCCGCCTCGACGCGGATGCCCACCTCCGCGGTAGCCTTGGCATCGATGAACATGCAGTCGGTGATCGGCGGGCGGGTGGTGACTTTGGGCGGCTCGAAGCTCGGCACGCCGACGGCCGCCGCCGCCTCGGCGGCTGTCACGAGGCAAGCATCTCGCGCCTCGGCCTCCGTCACCTGCGGCGGCGTGGCGCCAGACGGTGCGCCCCCCGAGCCGGGCGCGCTCGACTGGCTCTTGCAGCTGGCCGCCGCCGCAAGCGCCAGAAACGCGGCGACAGCGATCGCGAACCGTCCCGATCTCGCCTTCATACGCGCGTTTTACACCCGCGGAGGGACCGGCGAGAAGTCGGCCGGAGCGGCGCTTCGAGGAGCGACGACACTTTTCGCTCCGATGTCGCCACTTCTCGCTCGCTAGGGGACTCGGTTCGAATGAGAGACGAGACTTCTCGCTCGCATCTTGCCGCGTTTCGCTCGCGCGGCACCTCGGCACGCCCGGGAGACGTCCCGACTGGCTTACACGGCGACCCGGTACGCTCAGGAGACAATACTTCTAGCTCACAAGTCGACTCGATACGCAAGGGAGGCGCGTCTACTCGCTCACGAGTGGGCTCGATACGCAAAGGAGGCGCGTCTACTCGCTCACGAGTGGGCTCGATACGCAAAGGAGGCGCGTCTACTCGCTCACGAGTGGGCTCGATACGCAAGGGGGGCGCGTCTACTCGCTCACGAGTCGATTCGGTTCGAATCGACGGCCGCGCGATTCGCACCGAGCCCCGTGAGTGTCGCACGCAGCGGTCGAATCGTCGAGCCGGCACGCGGAGCTGGACATGGGCCTCGCCGTGCGTGGTAATCGCGCGGCATGCGGAACGCGCTCATCGTCGGCGGAACGGGATTGATCAGCACCGCCATCACGAAGCAACTCCTCGCGCGCGGCGCCCGAGTCACCGTGTACAACCGCGGCCAAAGCGCGGCGGCTTTGCCCGACGGCGTGGGGCACATCGCCGGCGATCGCACCGACCGGGCCGCGTTCGTGCAAGCGTTCGAACGCGAGCGCTTCGACGTCGTCTTCGACATGATTTGCTACACAGCCGAGCAGGCCGAAGACAGCGTGCGCGCGTTTCAAGGGCGCTGCGAGCAGCTCGTCTTTTGCTCGAGCGCGGTCGTCTACGGCGCGAAGATGCCACCGCACGTGCTCGTCGACGAGCAATGCCCCCTCGAGCCGGTGAATGACTACGGCCGGAGCAAGGTAGCGTGCGAGACCGCGTTTCGGCGCGCGGCCGAACGTGGGGCATTCGCGCTGACGATCCTGCGGCCTGCCCACACGTACGGCCCCGGATGCGCGATGGACGACCAGCTCGAGTCCGACGGCAGCACGTGGGATCGCGTGGCGCGCGGGGTGCCGGTGCTCGTCGCCGGCGACGGCCTTGGGCTGTGGCAATCGACCCACCGCGACGACTGCGCGCGGCTCTTCTCGCACGCCGCGCTGAGCACGAAGACGTATGGCGAAGCGTATAACGCGACGGGAGACGAAGTCGTCACCTGGCGCGACTACTACCGCGAATGCGCCCGGGCGCTCGACACCCGAGCCCACGTGATCTTCGTGCCGGCGCGCTGGCTCATCGCGCAAGACCCCGAACGGTTCTCCTTTTTGGCTCAGGTCTCCCGATTTCATTGCGCGTACTCGCCGGCCAAGGCGAGGGCGCACGTTCCCGAGCTCCGCCCGCAGGTCGGCCTCGAAGCCGGTGCCCGCGAGACGTTCGCCGACATGCGCGCGCGCGGTGCATGGCGCGACAGCCGCGACGACGCGGCATATCAGCGGATCGTGGATCGCGCGCTGTCGCTCGGGTTCGAGATTGAAGAGGCGTAGGCCGCAAACCATGCCGCCGCCGAAAGACCCGCATTCGCCGCCCGAGACGGGCGGGCCCTTTGCCGAAAGTCTGTGCTGGCGGTGCCAACATCACCGCGCGATCCAGGGCGCGCGGTCGACCTTCGTGATGTGCGCGGCGTTGCCCGTGAAGTATCCGCGGCAACCGGTGCGCTCCTGCAGTGCGTTTCGTGAGGGGACCGCATAGCCAGTTTGCGTCATCCGGCGCAGCGCACCGCGGCTCCGCAGCGCGGAGCTTCAGTGGATGAGGCCACGCCGCGGCCCTGGCGCGGCCTCACGGCCCGCCCTAACCTCCGCGCCGCCATGAGCACCCAGCCCCCGGAAGCGATCCCCGACTTGCCGCGCTGCAAGTGCGGCACGGACCGCGACAGCAAGTATTGCCTTCGGGACCGCGAGTACACTTTCCTCGGCAGCCTTTACCTCCTCTGGGGCGGGACATCGGTGCCGACGCGCGTGAGCTTCCGATGCATCATGTGCGGCCGCACGTTCGACTCGACGACCCGGCCCTCCGAGTGCCGCAATTACATCACCGGGTCGTGACTCGCCGAGAGCCGTCGCTCGGCTCGACGCGCGCGGCCGCGCTCACAGGTGCTTTCGAAACCTCGAGTAGAATGCCGCGAACACGAGGACGATTCCGATGTTCACCATGAGCCGCTCCCAGAACCGGTTCCTGAAGAACACGACGTCGACGAGGAGCACGACGGCCGTCAGCGCGACCACGTAACCCACGACGCTGGCCTGTCTTGCCATTCGTCATTTCCATGGGGGCGAAAGCCGCGGTCGGGGAGTGGACCGGAGCGGCTCCAGGCCCGAGCAGGCGCGTCTTTGGCATGTCTCCCATGGAAACGCAGGCTGCGCATCTCGAGAATCGAGGGAGAAGCTCATGAGCCAGAACGTCGAACAGTCCAGAGCGACCAACGGCCACGAGACGCAAGCGCCGGAAGGGCGGCAGACACAAAGCTTGGGCGATCAAGCCCAGTGCTTCACCCGGAGGCCAGCCGTGCGCGCCGCCATCGGAGGCGCCGCCGTCGCCGCCATCCTATTCAACATTCCCGAAGCCATCCTCGGAGCCCTCGCCGGCGTGACGATCTACGCGTTCCGCCAGCATGGCGAAAATGGCAAAGGCGAGGCGCCGAAACGCCACGCGGATGACCATTCCGGCTACTAGGTCGAGCTCTCGCGCGGCCCGCCGCTCCGCAGCGCCGTCTGGTAGTCGCGAATGCAATCACCCATCGTCGGGCCCTCGATGAAGCGCGCGAGCTGCGCGAGGTCCATTCCGGGGAGCACCTCGCTCACCGCGACGGCTTCGTACCGATCGCCGCGCAGCACGTACGGAGTGATTTTGCCTTTTCGCCAGTACCACACCTCGCGGACGCCGAGACCGGCATAGATCGCGAGCTTGTCGAG
>Ga0123356_10006850_pt1 | contig 11461 bp, 11 predicted proteins | sample TergutEmb28metaG_2_FD_92546 | JGI IMG/M metagenome (GOLD analysis project Ga0123356, IMG submission 92546) | Embiratermes neotenicus P3 segment gut microbial communities from Petit-Saut dam, French Guiana - Emb289 P3 | ecosystem: Host-associated > Arthropoda: Insects > Digestive system > Gut ... | reverse complement strand
CTGGTGGATACGTCAGGCAATTATGAGCGCTCTTTGCGAAAAAGCCAGGATGATAAGGCTGCCCGTAAATCGTGCCGCAGATCTTATCAAAATTGAGAAAGCCGAGAAAATAATAGAAAAACAACAATCGAATTCCGAAGAACTCGGTGAAATTGCATATCTTTTGAACATGACAAAAAACCGAATCACAGACCTTATTGAGATTTCCAGAGAAATGCTTTCGCTTGATAATCCTATTTCTAAAAATGGGGATATACCGTTAAAAGATTTTTTAGAAGATAGTCAATATCCTTCCCCTGAGAAAGTAGTGGAAGAAAACATTATGAGAGAAGATATTGATAATATTCTTAGTACTCTTGGAAAAGATGAAGCGGACATTATTCGCCGCCACTACGGTCTTGGCTGCAGGCAGCCTATGTCGCTTAAGGAAATAGGTGTAAGTTACAATTTAAGCAAAGAAAGAATCAGACAGATAGAAGAAAAAGCACTTTCCAGGCTGCGAAACCCTGTACGCTCAGAAAAATTGGAAGCGTATGTCGCATAAACGGCATATAATACAAAAAGTGGTGTTTCCCCAATATTGATAATTTTCTGTTATTAAGTGATAATTGTCGGTATTGGGGGGATACATGAGTAATATAAAAGTAATAATATTATCCGTGTTAGTTGTTTTTTTTATTCTAATTTCATTTACAACTTGTCAATCGCTTATGTCCGGGCTTTAATAACCTGTTTTATCTCTTCATTCTGTAGAATTGGCAAGCATTAATTTAAGCAACGCTCAGATGTTATGCAAAGTACAGATAGAAAATCCCAATGGATTCGAAATACCTTTTCCTGAAACAGACTGGGAATTATTTTTAAATACACACTCATTTGTAAGCGGAACTATAAAGAACAACAATAAAATTAAGGCACGAAATACTGTCATTGTAGAAGTGCCTGTAAATCTAACCTATTTGGAAATATTCAACACTTTTAACTCATTAAGGGTAAGCCAGCAGGCAGACTACAAAGTTGCGCTGGGTTTAAAATTTTCTCATCCCCTTTTAAGAGAAAGGGTTTGGAATTTTGAACATGACGGCTCTCTTCCAATTCCGCAGCTGCCGCAGGTTAGAACTCCGTCAATGAGAATGGAAAACGCAAATACAACAAGAGCGGAGATTGTTGTTACTGTTAACATGGTAAACCCCAATCCGTTTAGCATCCCGTCACCAAAATTAACTTACGATTATCAATTAAACAGAAGTTCCTTTATTAGAGGCGAAATAGACAACGAAGGACCGCTTGCCGCAAATACCACCACACCGGTCGTTTTTAGGCTTATAGTAACCTACGCAGATTTATTCAGGAATTTTGCTGCTATGCGAAACTTATTTGAAGTAAACAGTTTGCTTATTATGACCTGCGATTTTAACATGCCCGGTTTAAACAGCGAACCTTTACGCTTCGAAGTCGCAGGAAGACTGCCAATATTAAGGTAGATTTAGTAATTTCCAGATTTTTTCTGAAATTTGGGCAAAAAAAATGTTAAAACATTTATAAATATCTCTTTTTTTGCATGTTTTTGTCTTTTTATCTATTTTTTAAGCAGCTAAAACCGTTGACAATTACCATTTCCACCCCTAAACTCTTAATATGAACATATCTACATATACAGTTAAGCCAAAACTCCCGCCAGTTTTGAAGCCTTTGGAAGAGATTGCACGCAATCTTTGGTTATCATGGAATTATGACGCGGTTCAGCTTTTTATAAGGCTGGATTATGACTGTTGGGTTCAATCCCAGCAAAGCCCGATTCGAACTTTGGGTATGGTAAGCCAGGAACGGCTTGCACAAACTGCCAAGGACGATTCGTATTTGGCAGCTTTAAAAGAAGTTTACGATAGATTTCAACGCTACAAAAAAGGCGAGACCTGGTATCGTGGAAGCCATAAAGATGTAGTTGCGTATTTCTCTATGGAATACGGAATGGATGCATCTCTTCCTATCTATTCAGGCGGTCTTGGAATTCTTTCCGGCGATCACATGAAGACTTCTTCCGATTTAGGATTACCTCTTGTTGGCATTGGGCTTTTATATCGACAGGGATATTTTAAACAGATGCTGAATGCCGATGGTTTCCAGCAGGAAAGTTATCCTGAAAATGACTGGTATAACATGCCGGTAGAAAAGAAAGTGGATAAAGACGGACAGCCGTTAAAAATTTCTGTTGATTTGGCAGGGCGGCAGGCTGTTGCCCAAATATGGGAAGTTAAAGTTGGCCGTTCATCGCTGTACTTGCTGGATACTAACATAGAAGAAAACACACAGGATATTCGCAACATTACAGCCGCGCTTTACGGCGGTGATAAAGAAACCCGAATGCAGCAGGAAGTTCTGCTTGGTATCGGCGGTATTCGCGCTTTACGTGCAATGGGAATTAATCCTGCGGCTACTCACATGAACGAAGGGCATGCGGCATTCCTTGGATTGGAACGTGCGCGCGAAATAATGGGTGAGAAAAACTTTACCTTTAAAGAAGCATGCGAAGTAGTATGGCCTACAAATATTTTTACAACTCATACTCCTGTTCCAGCAGGTAACGAACGTTTTGATATCCCAATGATGGAAAAATATTTCCGTTCGTGGCCTCAGGTTCTTGGTATTTCCTGGAAAGAATTTTTAGGTCTTGGCAGAATCGACACACATGATGAGCGTGAAACTTTCTGTATGACAGTTCTTGCGCTTAAGATGGCAGCTTATGCAAACGGCGTTGCGGCTCTTCATGGCGTAGTGTCACGTGACATGTGGAGAGGCTTGTGGCCGGGGCTTCCTTTAAACGAAGTTCCCATTGGACATGTTACAAATGGTGTTCATCCTCGCACATGGATTTCCGCAGGAATGCTGGATCTTTTAGATAGATATTTTGGTCCTCATTTTGAAGATAAACCAACAGAGCTTCAAATTTGGGAACGCATGGATCGTATCTCTGACGAAGAGCTGTGGCGTACACATGAACGCCGCCGTGAAAGACTTGTCGCTTTTGCTCGTGAACGTATTATCCAACAGTACAAACGAACAGGCGCAGATGAGCGCCGCATTAGACAGGCAAAAGATGCGCTGTCTCCTTATGCGCTGACGCTTTGTTTTGCAAGAAGATTTGCTACTTACAAACGCGGCAACCTGCTTCTTCGTGATCCTGAACGATTGCTTCGCTTAATTCGTGACAACGATCGTCCTGTTCAATTAATTTTCGCAGGTAAAGCGCATCCGCATGATATGCCGGGTAAAGATTTAATACGTGATATTATTCACTTTGCAGATAAGTACGATGTTGCAAACCGCATTGTGTTTGTAGAAAACTACGACATGAATGTTGCCAAGTATTTAACTTCTGGCGGCGACGTTTGGCTTAATACTCCTCGCCGTCCGATGGAAGCATCCGGTACTAGCGGCATGAAAGCTGCAATGAACGGCGTACTTAATTGTTCTATTTTAGACGGCTGGTGGGATGAAGCTTACAATTCTGAAGTAGGTTGGGCTATTGGTCATGGCGAGCAGTACAATGATGAAAAACTGCAAGACGATATCGAAAGTAAGGCATTGTACGATCTATTGGAAAGGGAGATAATTCCGCAGTTCTACGACAGAGGACGTGACGGACTTCCTCGTGACTGGATTAAAATGATGAAAGACTGCATGACGCAAATAGGGCAGTCCATGTCGTTCCATAGAACACTGATGGATTATTCGAATCAGTTTTATTTCCCGGCGCTTAAAAATTACCGCCGTTTCAGCAAAGACGATTACGCCGAAGCAAAATCACTTGCAGCATATTTTGATAAACTGCAGCATGCGTGGGGCAGCCTGAAGATTCTAAAAATTGAATCTAATGCAAAACCTGTTATGCAGCGAGGTGACATGCTGACAGTTACAGCATACCTTGATCTTGGCAGCATTTCTCCGCACGATTTACTGGTAGAATTGTACCACGGCACTGTATCAAATCAGACAAGCGAGATTGCTGATGCAAGAAAAACTGAAATGAAATGGGTAAAGAGCGAAGGCAATTTGAATCTGTACCAGATTCGCATTGAATGTGTTGATACCGGTATGCAGGGTCATACTGTTCGTATCTTGCCGAAGCATGATGCTTTGATACATCCATACAGATGCGGCTTTATTAAATGGGCTTAGAGAAGGAATATTAAGAGAATTTTACCACGAACGACACGAACTTGCTGTTTGATATCGGACTACGGGTTCGTGAGTGTTAGTGTGGTTCGTGGTTAAAAAAATAAAAATAGGCAGTACCTAGAAAACCTGCCTACAGCTAAAACTAGGAGCATTCCATGAAATCTCAATCTCTTTCTCAGTCGGCAACGTTCAAATACCTTGATGTTGTTGCATCGTTTTTTGTCGGTATTCTTATCATTAGTAATATTGCGTCTTCTGCAAAAATTGTTGATATGGGGATATCTATCTTTTCTATTCCACTTGCGTTTGATGGCGGCACTCTTCTGTTCCCGCTTGTCTATGTGCTTGGCGATGTACTTACCGAAGTATATGGGTTCAAAACTGCAAGGCGGGTTATCTGGACAGGGTTTGCGGATATGGCGCTTGCTGTGCTGGTTTTCTTTGTAATAGGAGCTATGCCGTCGGAAAGCTACTGGGAAGAGGAAGCGGGTAATGCAGCTTACAATGCAATTCTTGGCGGAATGAGCTACGGCGGTATTGTGCTTGCAAGTCTTACAGCTTACCTTGTCGGCGAGTTTACTAATGCAAAAATACTTTCCAAGCTAAAAGTAAAAATGAAAGGGCGTATGCTTTGGGTGCGGACTATAGGCTCTTCTCTGGTTGGCGAGGGTCTGGATACCTTTATTTTTATACTGATAGCGACATTAACCGGGGTTTTTGGCTGGGAGATTTTCTGGTCGCTCTTAATTACCAACTATATTTTAAAGTGCAGTATCGAAATTATATTGACACCCTTTACCTATTGGCTGTCTGGTTTCCTAAAAAGAAAAGAAGGCGTTGATGTTTATGATGCATAAAAGAGCATTCGGCTTGACTAATAATTTGGTATTTCTTAACATAGAATTAATAATTCTTAAATCTCTAAGGAGTAATAAATGAAAAAATTGGCTTTAGTTTTAATACTTTTTGTTTGTTTCAGCACAGTAGGTCTGGCGCCCTCCCTTTTTGCAGAAATGGATCTTACATCATTTCCGTCCTGCATGGATGAAAATAGCTGGATTTTAAACTTTGGTCTTGGCTTGGGCGGCATCGAGCATCTGTCATACAGTAATGCTATTTGGGTTCCACCCCTTCGCTTATCATTTGACAGAAATGCTGCGCTTGGAGATAACGGTCTTCCTTTCTTCTTCGGCGGTCTTGTAACATATTCCGGAAAAGGTTATAGAAATCATCAAGTATATGAAAACTGGCGCTGGACTTCAAAAAACGTATATTACAGTACAATTGGTATGGGTTTCCGCTGCGGTTATCACTTCAACTGGGGTGTAGATATGCTTGACACGTACGCAGTTTCAACAGCGGGCTGGGCAATTCATACAGGTGACAGAGATGTTTTTGTCGGCAATAAAGTTGGGCATCCAGTGTTTGGTGTCCAAATCGGAGCTAGATGGTTCTTGAATGATCTCTTTGGCTTTTGGGCAGAAACAGGCTGGAATGGTCTTAGCTGGTTTGATTTAGGCATCTCGCTGAAATTCTAAGTTTGCGGTCTGACTACTAAATAGTGGTCAGACTTTAAATTTTGCCTTCGGCAAAACTTCGGCGACGAAGTCGCAAACCGCCATAGATCGTTAACTGGTTTTTTATTTTATTTATCGATTTATGTTGACTTTTGTTGAATTTATTCTTACCATATTATCTATGTAGAAGGTCGCTATGACACTTTTACATTCCCGAACAGGGTTCCCGCCCCCGCTTTTGTGGGGGCTAAAAACTGCAAAAAATGGAACATCATGTCAGTCAGTAATATTAATTTTGTTAAAAAATCTCAAGTATTAATGTGTCAATTTGAAGATTGTTGGGATAAGACAAAATCGGTTATCATTCATAAACATCAATTAGCAGCTAATATAAAACCAGAAATTGGTAAAATTCGCCCAGTTGTAGTAATATATCCTCACAAAAGAGTTAAGTTAGCCATTGTCATTCCATTTACCACAAAACTACCAATTAAGGATGCGTCAAATACTTTGCATATTCCTTCTGGAATTATGCCTGGAGTTTTAGGTCGTTCTGAGTGCTGGGCTCTTTGTGATATGCCTTATACAATTAGTATAAATAGGTTAAAAACGGTATATTCTGGAAATAAAAATGATTATCATAGACGAATTAATCAAATTAATAGTATATTGCCAGCAGTATATTTTGAGCAAATTATCGAAAAATTAATAAAAATAATAGGTTAATCATAATTCACATATTAAAAAGGACAGGTTAAAGCAATTGTTATCACACCCTGTACGTCTGATCATATACGTGTTTAGGCTGTAAACCGCCATAGAATCGTTTTACCCGCCCAAAATCTCGTACAGTCTTTCTAAATCTTCCATTGAATAATATTCGATATGTATGCGGCCTTTGTTAAGGTCTCCGTCTATTACAACTTTTGTTCCCAGTCTGCCAATAAACTTTTCTTCCATTGCGTCAACTTCTGCAGGACGCTTTTTGCCTTTACCGCTTTTTGCGCTGCCGGCTTTTCCTTTTGCATCGCTATTGCTTGCGTTTATAACAGAAGCACGTTTCTCCGCTTCCCTGACAGAGACATCACTGTTAAGTATCTCTCTGTAAAGTTTTTCTCTTGCTTTTGTATCCGCAACAGATAAAAGCGCTCTTGCGTGCCCTGAACTTACATTGCCGTCTTCGATGCTTTTTTGAATCTGAACAGGCAGTTTAAGAAGACGCAGCGCATTAGCTACAGTAGAACGATTTTTTCCCATTCGCATCGCAAGCTCGTCCTGGGAAAGATTGGAAAAGTCCATCAGGTTTTTGTACGCAGCCGCTTCTTCAATCGGGTTTAAGTCGGTGCGCTGGATATTTTCTATAAGCGATATTTCCAGACGTTTCTGATCGGTATAGTCTCGGACAATAACAGGAACTGTTTGCAGCCCTGCAATTCTGGCAGCACGTGTTCTTCGCTCGCCTGCAATAATTATATAAGAGCCGTCGCCTGCGTTTGCTGCGATAATCGGCTGAATGATTCCATAAGTTTTTATCGAATCTGCAAGTTCTTTAAGTTCAGTTTCGTCAAAACTTTTACGGGGCTGCCCCGGATTTGCAATTAGTTTATCTACAGACAACTGAACAATGTCGCTTGCTTTATTTCCGGAAGCTGCAGGCGTACCAGTCGAAGCAGGCGTATATGACTTTCTTGCAGTTTCTACCTGAGGTTTATCGTCGTTATTATCAAGCAGCGCATCAAGCCCTCTGCCAAGACCACCTGGTCTACGAGCCATCTTTTCCTCCAGCTTTATCACGCTTAATTATTTCCTGGGCAAGCGAATGATATGCTCTGGCTCCAGGGCATTGCGGATCGTATAGAGAAATCGGCATTCTGTAAGAAGGCGCTTCCGAAAGCCTTATATTGCGGGGGATAATTGTGTTTAAAACTTTATCTTTATAATGAGCGCTTACCTGTTTAATAACATCGTTGGCAAGGCGGGTTCTTGGATCATACATTGTAAAAAAGATGCCGCCGATTTTAAGCGAAGGGTTAAGTCCTTTCTGTACGCTTTTTGCAGTTTCCAAAAGCTGTAAAAGTCCTTCCATTGCAAAGTATTCGCATTGCATGGGAATTAAAATTGAGTCAGCTGCGGCAAGACCATTCATTGTTAATTGCCCAAGGCTGGGAGGACAGTCAATTAAAATGTAGTCATATTTACTGCGCAAAGGAGCAAGCGCTTTTTTTAAAAAATAATTTCTTTCTTTTTGATCGATAAGTTCTACAGCCGCACCTGAAAGATCAGGGTCTGCAGGAATAACCTCCAGGTTTTTAACCGCTGTTTTCCTTGTTGCCTGCTCGGCAGTTACTTCATCGCAAAGTAGTTCATATATTCCAGGTTTTAGAGGGTTCGCTCCAATGCCGCTTGAGAGATTAGCCTGAGCGTCAAAATCAACCAAAAGCACAGCTTTTCCAGCTTCCGCCAGATATGCCCCAATATTGATAGCCGAGGTAGTTTTGCCAACGCCGCCTTTTTGATTTACAAAGACACAAATCGAACCCATATTTATAATGTAACAAATAAGGAAAACTCGGGCAAGGGCAGAGAGGTATTAACTAGGTATATTTCATTGATTTTTATGCATTTTTGGTGTATAATGTAGTTTGTTCTACAAATTTACAAAGGAAAGTGTTAAAGTGAGTAACGAAGAAAAACTTGAAGATATCCCCATCAGTACCGTAGATTCTCCGTCGGTAGTTCTGGAGCTTATCCATCAGTTAAAGATAAAAGACGTTATGACAGGCGCTGTTCTTACAGGGGAAGTAACCCAAACTATGAGGCATATTCAGGCGTTACTACGTGAGAATAAAATTGCCGGTATACCCATTGTAGACGGCAGAAAGCTTGTAGGTCTTGTTTCTACCGAAGACATTATTAATGCGCTGGACAAGGGATATATCGATGCTCTTGTAGGGGAGAGAATGACAAAGAATGTTATTCACCTGCAGGATGACATGCCGCTTTCCTTTGCTATCACATACCTTAATAAATACAGATACGGCAGGTTTCCGGTTCTTAATAAAGATAATGAGCTGGTTGGCATTTTAACATCTACCGATGTAATCCGTAATCTGTTAATCGAAATGAATCGGGAAGTACTGCGATTGGAAAAACTGCAAAAAGGCACAGAAGATGCCGCTCCTTCTACATTTTCGGAAATGGAGTTTACCACTGCGCATTATAACTTTGAATTGGCAGGAAGAGCTTCTACAGAAATTAAAAAGGCGCTTAAGCAGAGAAACTTTGATCCTAAATTAATTAGACGTGTTGCCATTGCCTGTTACGAACTTGAAATAAATCAGGTTGTTCATTCAAACGGCGGAGTAATGCGCTGTTCTATCCTTCCCGATAAAGTTATAATCACAGCGGCTGATACAGGACCCGGTATCGAAGATGTTAATCAGGCTTTAAAAGAAGGCTATTCTACCGCCAACGAATATATACGATCTCTTGGCTTTGGCGCAGGAATGGGTCTTGCAAATACAAACCGTGTCTCCGATGAGTTTTCGATTAACTCAGCTCTTGGAAAAGGCACTACTGTGCGCTCTGTAGTTTTTGTAAGTTCCACCAAGGATGAAAACTAAGGGAGGCTTCGTGAAAATATCGGAAGCGGCGGCGGCTCTTGGCGCAGAAATATGTCAGCCGGAATTTGATGATGTAGAATTAACGGGGGCATATACATCCGACCTTCTCTCTGATGTAATGGCATACGCAAAAGACGGCGGCGCTCTTATTACAATTCAATCGCATAAAAATACTGTGGCTGTTGCTACTCTTGTTAATATCTCTGTAATTGTAATTTGTAATTCACGTCCGCTTCCCGATGATATGCTGGAAGCAGCCAAGGATGAAGGCATCGCCATCATCCGTACAAAGGAAAATCAATTTACCGTTTCTGGTAAACTCTGGGATCTCTTCAAACAAACTTAAGGTTAGGTACTATGCTGGCTGATCTGCATAACCACTCCTGTCTTTCTCCCTGCGGCTCTTTGGATCTTTCGCCAAAGCGGCTTTTGGAATTGGGCGCTGCAAGAGGATTAAAACTTATGGCGCTTACAGATCACAATTCCAGCTTAAACTGCCCTGCATTTGCCAAGCTTAGTGTTCAATACGGGATAATACCGATTTTTGGAATGGAAGCTACAACCAACGAAGAAATCCACGTATTGTGTTTGTTTACGAATCTGGATGCATGTTTGGCTTTTAACGAATATGCTTACTCGATACTTACACCTTTTTTGAATGTTCCTGAAAAAACCGGGGATCAGGTTTATGTAGATGAAGATGATAATATCGAAGGCGAGGTAGAGTACTACCTTGTTAATCCTCTGGAAATAAGTATCGATAATATTGGAGAAAAAGTTATTGAATACGGCGGCATTGTGATTCCTGCGCATATTGATCGGCATGCTTTTTCTATGACAAGTCAGCTTGGAATAGTAGTTGGAGGTCCGTGGACAGCTTTAGAATGCGTCCGTATACCGCCTACGTTTAATCAAACGCCTTTAAACACATTAAACCTTCCGCTTACCACTTCTTCCGATGCCCATTATAGTGAACATGTAGGACGCCGTCCTTTTGAGCTTGATATAAGCGAACAGGAATTACAGCCAGGCGGCAGTGGAACGGATGTTTGTATGGAATCGCTCAAAAAGGCGCTTGAGAAAAGACCAAAGGCATAGGGGGTTTTATGCCGATAAGATCAATAATGGGAAAACTCTTTTCTATTTTATTGATTTTTAGCATTCTGGTATGCTTTGCCGCCCCTTCTCTTTTTGCAGCGCCTTTAGAAGGCGGATATGCGCTAGCTCCTAAAGCGTCAGCATCGGCACAGGAAAGAGATCAGGCTTATATAAATGCGCGGCTTAGGGTTATTGAAGCCGCAAGAAAGTATTTGGGTACGCCCTATAGATACGGCGGAATGACCTCTGCAGGACTCGATTGTTCAGGGTTTATAGGTATTAGTTTTAGAGATGCGCTGGGGGTTTCATTGCCTCGTTCTGCATCTGGTCTTTTTACATGGACAGTTAGAACTACTCTTGATAAAGCACAGCCAGGAGATTTTGTCTATTTTAGAACAGATACATCAGGCAATATTACCCATGTAGGTATTTATCTTGGAGATCGTGTTTTTATTCACGCAGCTTCTCAAGGCTCAAAGACAGGTGTTATATACTCAACCCTTGATGAAAAATACTGGGCAGACGCTTACGCCGGCGTAGGCCGTGCTTTCCCTGAATCTTCACCTTTTAATTTAGACAACAATACTGCAATGGCAGGCTCTGGTACAAGGAGCGGACAGGGCGGCGCTTCCAATAGTAGTAGCAATATAAACGCAGTTGCAAGACCAACTTCACCTCCTTCCGTATCTGCTTCAGCATCATCTGGTGACGGCAATGGACAACTTATGTTTGGTTTTGCTGTTGCACCAATCTGGAATGGTTTTATTAAAGGCGGCGACTTGATTCGGGGCGTAACATCACAGTTTTGTATAATCGCAGATACATATTCTTTTGGACCGCGGATGGTTTTTGGTTTGGAGCTAAGACCTGAGTATGACGGAGGACTAGGTGTTTTCCGTTTACCAATAACATTTTCCTGGGGTCCAAACGATCAAATTAGATTATTCTTTGGACCTGTGTTTAGCTGGGGAGAAGCTTCTTTTTCCATTGACGATGATGAGCGTCATTATTCAGGCGGAACAAGCTGGCTTGGCACTGTAGGCG
>Ga0123356_10006849_pt1 | contig 11464 bp, 6 predicted proteins | sample TergutEmb28metaG_2_FD_92546 | JGI IMG/M metagenome (GOLD analysis project Ga0123356, IMG submission 92546) | Embiratermes neotenicus P3 segment gut microbial communities from Petit-Saut dam, French Guiana - Emb289 P3 | ecosystem: Host-associated > Arthropoda: Insects > Digestive system > Gut ... | reverse complement strand
GATGGTCTTTAGCGATCACGTCATGAAGCGGCGCCTGCCGGGTGAGATCTACGAAGCGTTGCAAAAGACGATACAAGACGGCAGCATGCTGGACACAATAATTGCCGGTGCGGTCGCCGAAGTGATGAAGGAATGGGCGCTCGAGCTTGGCGCAACGCACTATACGCACTGGTTCCAGCCGATGACCGGAATAACGGCGGAGAAGCACGACAGCTTCATTTCTCCAACCGGTGACGGAAGAGCAATAATGGGATTTTCAAGCAGTGCGCTTGTATCGGGTGAAGCCGACGCATCAAGCTTCCCGTCCGGAGGATTACGCGCCACATTTGAAGCACGCGGCTATACCGCATGGGACCCGACTTCATACGCTTTTGTCCGAAGCAATACCCTTTATATCCCCACAGCATTTTGCTCATACGGCGGTGAAGCATTGGATGAAAAAACTCCGTTGCTTCGTTCTATGCAGGCAATAAATAAACAAGCCCTTCGTATTTTACGCCTGTTCGGAAATAACGATGTGATTGCGGTCAAACCGATGGTCGGAGCTGAACAGGAATATTTTTTGATCGATAAAAAAATGTTTGAAGAACGTAAAGATTTGATGTACACGGGACGCACATTATTCGGTGCAAAATCACCCAAAGGACAAGAACTTGACGATCAATATTACGGAGCGATCAAACCGAGAGTGTCCGCATACATGAAAGCACTCGATGAAGAACTTTGGAAACTCGGTGTACCTGCAAAAACAGAGCATAACGAATCCGCTCCCGCTCAACACGAACTCGCCGCAGTCTATACAACATCAAACTTAGCAACAGACCACAATCAGCTTATAATGGAAATAATGCAAAGTATCGCCAAAGATCACGAAATGATCTGCACCCTTCACGAAAAACCTTTTGACGGAGTAAACGGAAGCGGAAAACATAACAACTGGTCATTGGCAACCGGTGACGGAGTAAACCTGTTCGATCCCGGAGCTACACCGCACGAAAATGCTCAGTTTTTATTATTCTTGGTTGCGGTCATAAAAGCAGTAGACGACCATCAGGATTTACTCAGGATATCGACTGCAAGTGCCGGAAACGACTGTCGCTTGGGAAGCGGAGAAGCCCCTCCGGCAATTTTATCCGTTTTCGTGGGCGATGAACTCTTTGCGATTCTTGAAGCCATTGAAAATGAATCGCATTATAACGCAAGCAATAAAACCGAAATGATGAGGATCGGTGCAACAGTCCTGCCGAGTTTTCCGAAAGACACAACAGATCGAAACAGGACTTCACCCTTTGCATTTACAGGTAACAAGTTTGAATTTCGCATGGTAGGCGCAAAAATGTCGATAGCCAAAGCTAATACAATACTCAACACGATAGTGGCGGAATCATTGCGAATTTTTGCCGACGAACTTGAAAAAGCCGACGATTTTAATACCGTGTTGCATGATATCATCAAACAAACAATAACAAAACATAAAAGAATATTATTTAACGGCAACAGCTACAGCGATGAATGGGTCAAAGAAGCGGAAAAACGCGGATTATTAAACCTGAGAACAACCCCCGATGTACTGCCGTACATGATCATCGATAAAAACATCGATCTGTTTAACCGGCATAAAGTTTTTTCTCAATCTGAATTACTTTCACGTTATGAAATCGGACTTGAAAATTATTGTAAGCTTTGCAATATAGAAGCCGTGACTATATATAAAATAACAAAACGAAACATTCTGCCTGCAGCCGCGATTTACGCCGGTGAACTGAGCGAAGCGGCAAATGCTAAAGTAACTGCCGCAAAAACAGCATTCTTCTCAACCGTAGATTGCACATACGAACGCGATACAGTCATTCGCCTTTCCGAATTATCAGGTAAAGCACACGAAAAAGAAACAGAGCTCTACAACGAGCTCTGCGAAGCCGAAATAATCAAAGATATCCTGAAAAAAGCATATCATTACAAAGACTCCGTCCTTGTAAAAATGAGCGAACTCAGAGAACTGATAGACGAAATGGAACTCCTCGTCTCAAGAAAACACTGGCCCTTCCCAACCTACGGCGACTTACTCTTCAGCGTCCGCTGAAAGCATAAGTAATTGTGAAAGTCTTATTAATACTATTTATTCACGTCTGTCCCGTAAAACTTTCATAACATTAGTCCTCGCCGCTCCGATCGATGCAAACACCGAGCCGAACAGATAACATGCCAAAAATACACCGGGACGTGTATATGATGTATATCCCCAAGCGATTGTAACAAACGCGACACCTAAAACCGCACCTGCGATACTCAGCAGCACTTGTTCGGTCAGTGCATTTGTAAACACGACCCACTTGTTGACACCTATACTTCGCATCACTGCAAATTCCGCTTTCCTCCGACGTGTCAAAAGAACGCTCGTCAAAAAACCCACTGCAATGGACAGAAGATATATGAAAGGCGTCGCAACATCAACCACTATGATGTTTTGTCTGAGGGGCTCCAACGTTTCATAAAACTCCAAATCCATAATGGTCATAGCAAAAGGTCGGCTGTCAAAAACAGGATTTGTACGAGGAAAACTCAATGACGCGGTTTCTTTAAAAGCATCCAATTCCCTGTTATTACTAATAGTAACACTTAAGCGTTCAGAAAACTGCTGAGCTCCGGGGAACTCCTCAATAATTGAATTAACCGCCCAAAAAGGACTGTATATCAAATGATCTTCCGTGTCCGAAACGGTACCGACTACAGTAAATTCCATGTCTTTTTGTATTGGTTCGCCTTCAATGACTTCACCTTTCAGGGTAAGGGGATATATAGTAAAAAATACCACTTCAATATAATATCGGAAGTATTGTTCCCCTTCGTAGAACCACATATCCATTTTTACATCCTCGTCCCTTATGGGACGTATTTCGGTAAAAATAGAAAAATTATCATCGATTTCCAGTCTTAGAATGATACTGCCTCCGGCACCTTCCTCTACAGTTATACCGGGGTTGTTTTCTTTATCGATCTCCCACATCCAAGTTTCGGGCGAAATCATTTCGACGGTTACATCAAGCACACCGTCCCGCGTAAACTCAATCAAATCTTCACTGATAACACATACCAATTCATCCGAAGAAAACACACGGTCATCATAACCGGGGAAAAATGTGATTTCCACACCGGTTTCGGGGTTTAACGAATCATCCGATCTCAGACTTGATATACCGATCAAAAAAAGTTCGTCCGAATGTCCCGGAATCTCCACATTATCTAATACCCGCCTCATCGCTATATCACCGGTGAAATCATAAAGAGAAAAATTTACATCCGGGTCACTGAATAAATTGATATAGCGCATGTCTATTTCCAATTCATCTGTATTATCACCGCTTAAATTGCTCAAAACAGTAATAACCGGAAAATTATCCAATGTGTCTTCATATTGTGTTTCCAACCATGATTTGATACCGCCCAACAAGTTTATCAATATAACAAACACTAAGGCAATGATCGGAACAGATAAGCTTTTCACGCCTTCGCGTGTCAATCTTTTTAATGAATGACCAAACATTATCTTCATCAGTCATCAACAATCAAACCATCAGACAATTTGATCACAATATCCGCACATTCCGCTACGGCAGGATCATGTGTCACCACAATGACACAAACATTTTCTGACACCGCCAAATCTTTGAGTAATTGCACAATATTAAGGCTGTTTTCGGAATCAAGGTTCCCTGTCGGTTCGTCCGCCAATATCACTTCCGATTTGGATGCCAGTGCTCGTGCTATTGCCACACGTTGTTGTTCACCACCGGAGAGCATGGACGGCAGTCTGCGGTGCTTTGGTTTGTCGATCCCGACGCTTTCGAGTTTTTCGACGGCTATTTTTTTTGCCTTCGACCTCGACATGCCGGTGTATTCAAGAGGGAACATCACATTTTCAATAGCCGTCAATAACGGAAACAAATTGAGACTTTGATAAATCACCGAAACATGTTCAAGACGGAACTTATCACGGTTTATTTTTTTTGTATCAAGCTCCCCGAATGCAACAGATCCGGAGGTCGGCAAATCAAGCCCCGCAAGCAATGAAAGCATCGTAGTCTTCCCGCTCCCGCTTCTCCCCACCACCGCATAAAACTTACCCGGCAAAAACTCATAACTCACACCACCCAAAGCATTCACCGTCTGATACTTACTCTTATAAGTATACTCCACATCAGTCAACGTCATCGTCGCCATAATACCCTCCATATAAATTGAAAATTGAAAATTATTTAATTACTCCCGTCTGTCCCTAAGCACCTTCATAACATTAGTCCTCGCCGCTCCGATCGATGCAAACACCGAGCCGAACAGATAACATGCCAAAAATACACCGGGACGTGTATACGATGTATATCCCCAAGCGATTGTCACAAACGCGACACCTAAAACCGCACCTGCGATACTCAGCATCACCTGTTCGGTCAACGCATTTGCAAACACGACCCACTTGTTGACACCTATACTTCGCATCACAGCAAATTCCGCTTTCCTCCGACGTGTCAGAAGAACGCTTGTCAAAAACCCCACCGCAACGGATAATATGTATATAAAAGGTGTAGCAACATCAACCACTATAATATTTTGTCTGAGCGGCTCCAACGTTTCATAAAACTCTAAATCCATGATGGTCATAGCAAAAGGTCGGCTGTCAAAAACAGGATTTGTACGGGGAAAACTCAATGACGCGGTTTCTTTGAAAGCATCCAATTCTCTGTTATCGCTGACAGTAATACTTAAACTGTCTGAAAAAGGCGGGACTTCAGTCAGTTCTTCGGCAAGTTCGTTCACAGTCCAAAACGGACTGAAAATCGTGCCGCGATCAACACCGGTCACAGTTCCGACGACCATCAATTCTGTTTCCTGTGTCACGATTTCCCCCGGTATGATCGTTGTATAATCATCTATGTCGACTTCAACGATCACCCCATCGACTTCTATTGCGTATATCCAATTACTCATGTTACCGTACATCATTACCCCTTCATGCCATAAAATATCATCCGGGAGCTGCATATGCAGTATAACATTTAATAAACCGTTATTGACGAATACATTCATATCTTCACTGATAACGCAAACTAACTCGTTTGAAGTAAACACTTGCTCATCATAACCGGGAAAAAACGTGATTTCCGCACCGGTTTCCGGGTTAAGTGCAGCATCCGATCTTATACCGGATATTCCGATCAAAGAAAAATCATCCGTCTGTCCGGATACTCCTGCGTTATCTGCTATCCGACGCATCGCTATATCACCTGTGAAATCATATAGAGAAAAATTTGCATCCGGGTCACTGAATAAATTGATATAACGCATGTCTATTTCCAATTCATCTGTATTATCACCGCTTAAATTGCTTAAAACGGCAATAACGGGAAAATTTTCCAATGTGTTTTCGTATTGTGTTTCCAACCATGATTTGATACCGCCCAACAAGTTTATCAGTATAACAAACACTAAGGCGATGATCGGGACAGATAAGCTTTTTACACCTTCCCGTGTCAATCTTTTTAATGAATGACCAAACATTATCCTCATCAGTCATCACCCCTTTTATCGCTCAGGGATTTAAATTCCGCAGATCGTTTGATCAAAACACCCGCTGCGATCAATGTTATGACCGATGCTCCGGCGATCGTTATTATTAGTGCAAGCGGGGACCTGTCAAGGGGTATCCTGCTCCGTAAGCCTGAATCCGCAGCTTCACTGAGGGTAAGATTGCGGAATGAATCCGTAAATTCTTGTGCGACCCCTCCTACAACATCAAGGATATCACCATAGATCGGCAGGGAAACCGCGATCGATATACCCAAAGCGATCAATATCAAAAAAGCACATTGAGTGAAAACCCATATAAAACGTTTAGCATTACTGACACCGAGTGCATAAAGCAACGCTCCTTCTTTACGTTTTCTTGCGACATAAAACATAAGGAAGATAAATAACACTGCAAGCCAGCCTGTTATTGCAAGAACCATGATCCAAGTCATACCAAAACGCAGATTACCCAGTGTCGTTCTTAAAGATTCATACCCCTGATCGTAAAATCTGAAAAGACCTCCGTATCCCGGTACGATACTGTCAATAACATTTATAGTTTCATTAATCCTGCCGTTGGGTACTATTATGCTGTGTAAAAGGATCGGAGCCGATACGGATGTATCGAAAATGCTGGTCGGTTCACCGCCAAGCTCCCCAAATGAGCTCTCCGGGATAATGATCGTGTTTGGCGGGATGGAATACTCAGTCCTGTCAGCCCTCAATGTATTATAAATACCTACAATAGTATAATTTTGCGGATCACTGATTTCCAATCCTCGTTGATATATACCCGGTATCCATACCGTCGCATTACCCATAATACCGTCGGATATCATATATGTGACATTTCTTGAACCAAAAGTTGTATTATACAATTGAAGCGGCAATGTGTCACCGGTTGAAAGTCCGTTATGCTCTGCAAACTCTTTGCTCACAAGGCATACCCGTGCTCCTTCTCTGATTTCTCGGGGAGTAAATGTCCTTCCGTCATCAAAGAGATTTCTGTTTTGATTAAAACGAGGTAAGCTGTTCGGATTATTTGTCGTAATGACCTGAAAGGTGCTCATTGATATTTCAGCCATATCAAGTGCTTCCCGCATCGGCTGCCAACGGTCCGAAGCCATTGTTTCCTCCACACTGCCGATAACCTCCAAAAAACTGTACCATCCTTCATTTTCACCGGGTTCACGTGCAAATGAATATTCGATGATATCGATGGGAAACGCGCTGTCGTCCAAGGGTTGAAAACCACCGAACCGGTTGGTATGCGTGTTTATGTTGAGCAATTCGATAAGTTCTTCATTGGAATGTACATAACCCACCGTCGTGCCGGTTGTTTCAACATTCGGTGTTTCAAGAATCAGCATGTCAATACTGAAAAATGTATTATTAAAACTGCCGAACATTATATATTGCTTCCCTCTTTCAAAGGGTTGGGTTCTGTCATGATTCAAAATAAATTCAGTGCGTATATAATACGGTTCGGCATTTACAGGGTGGAGCATTAAAACATCATTGACCAAAAAGCGAGCTTCATAAGCAACCGTTACATTAGTTTGTACATCTCCGTCGACCCAATCATACCGTAAAGCATGATCGATTCTTATCATTTCGCAAGTGGCAACAAAGGCAGCAAATACCTGTCCGGAGTTAACGGCAATATGCGGTTCCACTCCTACCCCCGATATACGAAGCGTCAAAGGATCGATGCCTTCCGCAATCCCGTTGAAAACACGCCGCCGGTCCATGTGCAGCAATCCCGACGTATATATCCGTTCTCTGATCGTTTGAAATATCTCTTCTTCTTTCAACATAACTTCAGCCTTATATACACCCGGGTCCGGTTTTATTCTGTGACTCAGATCAACAAGCTCACCCGCAAATTTAGTTATAGCGGGACGATCCGGTATAGCAATGGTAGTGATAGTCTCATTAATATCCATCAACGCCTTATGCGCCGAATACCAAAGCCCCGCCGTAATACAAAGCAACGTACCCGACAACATAAGCAACAAACAAAACAAAGCATTAGTAACAAAACTCCGCCTCAACTGCTTCATGATATACTTAAACATGTTTTACTCCCCTCTGTCTCTCAAAACCTTCATAACATTGGTCCCGGCAGCTCCGAATGCGGCAAATACCGCACCGAGAAGATAACAAGCAAGGAATACTGCAGGACGAGTCAGGGAACTGTAATCCCATACCAATGATACAAAAACAAAACCAAGTGCCACCCCGGTAACGCTGAGAAGTATCTGCTCCGTCAATGCGTTAGTGAACACTATTCGGCTGTTGACTCCGATACTGCGCATGATCGCAAATTCCGCTTTTCTCCTGCGGGTAAGCAAAACACTTGTTAAAAATCCAATGGCTATCGAAAGTAAATATATAAACGGTGTTGCTACATCGACCACAATGATATTTTGACGCAAAGGCTCCAGCGTTTCAAAAAATTCCGAATCATAAACGACCATCGCAAACGGTCTTGTACCCTGAACAGGATTCGCACGAGAAAAACTCATTGCCGCAGTCGCTTTAAAAGCGGATAATTCTCTGTTATCACTCAGGATTATACTCAAGCTTTCTGAAATCACAAACGACTCTTCAAACTCTGCCGCAAATTCACTGACATTCCAAAACGGGCTGAAAATCAAACCCGGTCCCGTTCCGGATACTGTCCCGACAACTAAAAACTCCACTTCGGTCTTCACGATTTTTCCTTCGACCAATGTTGTGATGAATTCCGGTTCAAACTGTTCTTCTACAAATGTTCCTAAATAAGGATATCTTATATAATACAGAGCGATCCGTTCACTACCTGAAGAGATATAATGAATAACGATTTCCTGATCCTTTTCAAGCTCCGGAAAAACCGGTTCTTGCACGAATTCATCAGGCAGCTTTACTTCACTTGTCAGAATTATATTATCGTCCGCCATATACCCTATCAAATCTTCACTAATAATACATACCCGATCATCTGAAAGAAACAGACCTTCATCATATCCTTCAAAAAATGTGATTTCCGCTCCGTATTCCGGATCAAGTGATGAATCGGTTCTTTTATTTGTTATACCGATCAAAGCTATTTCTGTCATTGACCCTTGTATATGAAAATCAGTCATCGTACGTTTCAGCGATAATTCACCCGTATGTTCCGCTAAAGAAAAATTAACATCCGGATCGGTAAATATATCTATGTAACTCAATCCTATTCGCAAATCATCCGTATTGGTCACATATAAATCGCTTACTACAGCAACAATTGGAAAATTATCAAGCGTGTCTTCATAACGGTCTTCAAGCCATGTTTTGATCCCGCCTAACAGGTTTATTAAAACAACCAATACAAATGCGATAAAAGGGACGGATAAACTTTTCAGACCTTCGCGTATCAATCTCTTAAAGGAATGACCCAACATAAAAAACATCAGTCATCACCCCTTTTCTCACCCATTGACTTAAATGCGACCGAACGACCGGTAAGCAGTCCCGCAATAATAAATGTGATCAACGCTCCGCCGGTCACTGTTACGATTAATGCACCGGGAGATCTTTCAAGTGGTATTTTACTACGCAAACCGGAATCCGCAGCATCACTGAGCGTCAGATCGCGAAATGAATCCGTAAACGCCTGCGCCGTACCCGCCGCGATTTCTAAAATATCACCGTAAAGCGGTAATGATACGGCGATGGAAATACCCAATGCGATCAAAACCAATACACTGCATTGAATAAAAACCCAAAAGAACCGGTTAACCTTATTTACACCGATAGCATAAAGCAACGCCGCTTCTTTTCGCTTTCGCGTTACATAAAACATTTGGAATATGATCAAAACCGCGATCCATCCCGACGCTGACATAGCAAGAATCCATGACATACCGAATCGTAAGTTACCCAATGCCAATTTCAAAGAATCATAACCCTGATCAAAGAATCTGAACAATCCTCCGAATCCCGGAGCTATATTATTAATGATTTCTCTCGTTTCGGATATCCTGCCGTTGGGAACGATCATACCGTCCGCAAGAAGCGGCGAACGTCCGGATGTATCAAAATCACTGAAAGGCTCACCTTCAAGAACAACGGTAAATGAATTATTCGGGATAATAACCGTATTTGGCAAGATCGCATATTCAGTTCTGTCCTGTCTTAAAGTGTTAACGATCCCGACTATAGTAAATTCCGTCGGTGTGCTTAATTCCAAACCTTTATGATACAAGCTCGGGATCCAAAACGTACTTGTTACATATCTTCCGCTTTCCCCTTCACTGTAGCCGCCTGTATGTGAACCCAAAACCATGTTATAAAATTGTATGGGTAAAGTGTCTCCCACATTCAAATCATTATATTCAGCAAATTGCTCGGTGACCAAACAAACACGCGCACCGGTTGCGATCTCTTGAGATGTAAACGATCTCCCTTCGGAAAAGAGATTTCTGTTTTGATTGAACCGCATGAAACTGTTGGGATTATCGGTCGTTAACACTTGAAAACTTCTTCCTGATATTTCCGCACTTTCCAACGACTCCTGCATAGGCACCCATTGCTCGGAAGCCATCGTTTCATTTAAATTGCTTTTGATCTCAATACTGCTGTACCAACCGTCATTTTCATCCGGCTCCCTGACAAGGTAATATTCCAAAATCCTGAGCGGAAACATTTCATCTCCGAATGTAAAACGCCACCAATTAATCATGCTTTGCAATTCAGCATTTGATTCGACCGTACCTACCTGCATATGATCTGATTCAATTGCAGGCACTTCAAGGGTTAAATCACCTATACCCGCCGATCTGAGAAAACGACCGAATACGACATATTGTTTGCCGGGTTCAAAAGGTAACGAACCGTCGTGATTACGGAAAAATTGAATCCGTAAATATCGAGGCATACTATGTTCTGTATGTACGGGATGAAGATGCAATACATCATCGATCAATAAAACAGCATAACTGAATTTAAGCACAGTACCGTCATTTTGCATCGGATCGGAATCGGTCCAATAAAAAGCATCATATCTGTCAAATGAAACGACAAACGCGGCAAGTGCTTGTCCCGAATACGCCGCTAAATAAGATTCAGCCCCTATCACCGTTGTACGCATCGGTATAGAGTTAATGCCGTCTGAAACAGCTCCGAATAAACGCCGCTTATCTGTTTGCACCAAATCAGATGAATATATATCCTCTCTCATCGTTCTTATTACATCCCGCTCCGCTTGTAAAACAGCATCGGAAAACGCACTTGTATAAGCATATATATCATCATTAAAATCCGAAAAATCCTTTTCCCCTGCAAGCATATTGGAAAACAAATTAACGGCAAATCGATTGGGAACAGCAATAGTCGTTATTATTTCATCAATATCCGTCAACGCCTTATGTGCCGAATACCACAACCCCGCAGAAATGCAAAGCAAAGTACCCGACAAAGTAAGCAACAAACAAAACAGTGCATTGGTAACTGCACTTCTTCTGATTTGTTTGACTATATACCTGCTCATAACATCTCCCACCGGATATTATCCAACCACCATTAATTTATACACTAAAAACAACAAATTATCCACATAATTATCCGGCATTTCACCCGCCACACCCGCAGTCTATCGCAATAGTCCTAAAAAGTCAACAAAAAATTATCTCCCTATCCGAAATATCGGTTACAGTTATCATATTTTCTTTTTAAGTTCAAAAATCAAGTTCAGAGCTTCAAGGGGTGTCAGTGTGTTCAGGTCGGTTATTTTCAGGATTTCCGCTATTTCATGGATGCTGATATCAAGAAGAGAAATTTGATCGTTTTCTTCCGGAGCGGTTGATTTTTTTGCCGGTTTATCTTTTTCATTTTCCAAATCTTTAAGAACTGTTTTTGCTCGTTTTATTACGCT
>Ga0123356_10006848_pt1 | contig 11465 bp, 7 predicted proteins | sample TergutEmb28metaG_2_FD_92546 | JGI IMG/M metagenome (GOLD analysis project Ga0123356, IMG submission 92546) | Embiratermes neotenicus P3 segment gut microbial communities from Petit-Saut dam, French Guiana - Emb289 P3 | ecosystem: Host-associated > Arthropoda: Insects > Digestive system > Gut ... | reverse complement strand
TAACCGGTCACCCCGAATACGATGCCGATACGCTGGCACTCGAATATAAACGGGATATTGAAAAAGGACTGTCGATCGACATTCCGAAAAACTACTTCCCGAACAACGACCCGACAGCACCACCGCATGTATATTGGCGTGCACACGCACAATTATTATATACAAATTGGTTAAATTATTATGTATATCAAACCGCTTCATACGATATAGAAAAAGTAGAAGGAATGGATACATAACAAGCAGTAAAGATGATCTTTAATTGAAAAAATATCATTATTAGGAACCGTACTATGTGTCGGAAAAAAATCTTATTGGTTGAAGATGATGCGATGATTGCCTCCGGTTTAGTATACGCTATTGAACAGGAGGGTTATTTTATCATGCATTGCAAGAGTGTAAATGAAGCTCAAAATACGATTGCTGACGAGCGTTTTGACCTTGCGATCCTCGATATGCAATTACCTGACGGTACAGGATTTGATGTTCGGGATTCATTAAGAGCCTTTGAAACATCCGTCATATTCTTGACGGTCGTTGATGATGAAGGTAATATCGTCCGCGCTTTTGAAAGCGGAGCTGATGATTACATCACCAAACCGTTTCGTTTACGTGAATTGCTGGCAAGAATTAAACGTACATTGAATACAAATGAAAATATAGTTCGGTCATCAAAACTGTTTATAGGTAATGTGGTCATCGATGTGTCAGCGGGAAAGGTTTATATAAATGAAAACCTCGTTGATCTCACTGCTCTTGAATATCGTTTGATCCTTACATTTGCACAAAATAAAGGACAATTATTATCACGCAATCAAATATTGGATAATATTTGGGATTCTGCCGGTAATTTTGTTGAAGATAATACATTGACCGTTTACATCAAGCGACTGCGTGAAAAACTTGGTGATTCAGTCAATATTGAAACAGTACGGGGGCTTGGTTATCGTGTGGATCAATAAAAACGAAGTAATAAAACTGTCCGATAATATTCGCAGAATTATTGATGGGCAAGCAATAGACTTACGTAATAACCGAGAAGGTGTATGGGGCATTTTAAGAAACGATATTCATACACTGGCTAATTTGAAAAACGAACAATTTGATGTATTACAAAACGAACGCGATTTGATGAAGGATACACTCACAAACATTTCGCATCAAATCAAAACACCGCTTACTTCAATGATGATAATGGCTGACTTATTAGAAGATGCACCGGCTGATAAACAAGCAGAATTTCTTTCAAATATCAGGACCGGACTTACTCGTTTGGAATGGCTTGCATCCGTTCTTTTGAAAATGGCAAAACTCGATGCGGGAGTTGCAGAATTTTCCAAAGAATCCGTTACATCCGACAATCTTATTAATCTCGCATTGGAACCGCTACAAATATTGCTTGATGTTAAAAACCAAAATATTGAAATAACCGGTAACACAGATTTGGTTTGCGATAAACGCTGGACTGTTGAAGCAATAACCAATGTAATTAAAAATGCATCAGAATTTTCTCCGCAAGGCGGAATCATAAAAATAGAATCCTTTACAGATCCGATCAGCAACCGGATTTCGATCACGGACAGCGGTCCGGGTATTTCCGCCAATAAAATTTCAGGATTGTTTCGGAGGTTTGAAGGTTCAAGATGGGATAAAGGATACGGAATAGGTTTACCGTTGGCACTGGCAATAATACGCGGTCAAAACGGCGATATTGAAGCAGAAGGCGGCGGCAACGGTACAGGTGCGACGTTTATTATAAAATTTTACAAGCATTGACATTATTTCATAACTTTGTAAATACCGGGTTGTAAAAAAAGTGACTGTATTGTCACTTTTTTCTTTAAAAGTGTCACCCGATAGTCACTTTGACCGGCTACAATAACCGTACTATCAAAGAACGGAGAAACATCATGGCGATTTTACAAGTAAGAGATTTAGTTAAAACGTACGGTAAAGATGATACAACAGTCACAGCTTTGGGTGGTGTTAATTTTGAAGTTGAAAAAGGCGAGTTTGTTGCTGTTGTCGGTGCTTCCGGTTCCGGGAAGTCTACATTAATGCACCTTATAGGTGGTGTTGACAGACCGACTTCAGGCAGTGTTATTGTTGACGGCAACGATTTGTTCAAATTGAACGAAAGCGAACTTGCTATTTTCCGCCGTCGTAACATCGGGCTTATTTATCAATTTTATAATCTTATCCCTACGTTGACAGCAGAAGAAAACATCATGCTTCCCCGTTTGCTTGATAATCGTAAACCGGATGAAAATAAATTAAAGACGATTCTTGACACAACCGGTTTATCAACACGTGCAAAACACTTACCGAGTCAATTATCCGGCGGTCAGCAGCAACGTGTTTCTGTCGGCCGAGCATTAATAAACGATCCCGCGATCATTCTCGCTGACGAACCTACCGGAAATCTTGACAGTAAAGCAAGTCGTGAAATAATCGAATTCTTAAAATATGTCAACAAAATGTATAACCAAACATTGCTTATCATCACACATGATGAAAAAATCGCATTACAAGCCAACAGGATCATAACCCTCAGCGATGGTTTCATAATACAAGACGAGGTGATCAAGCCATGAAACTCACAAAAAAATTGGCTCTCAGCCAATTGAAAATAAATCGCAGCCGAACTGTATGGACGCTTGCAGGGATCGCGTTGTCAACAGCCATGATCACCGCTGTATTCGGCTTTGCCGTTAGCGGAGATGATATGTTCAGGACTCATATCGGCGGAAATGAAGGTTATCTGAATATTTATATACCAATGCTTTACGGCATTAGTACAGTGTTTATTTCTATCATTATGATTGCTTCTGTAATAGTTGTTTCTAATTCTTTTCGTGTCAGTGCCGGTGAACGTATATCACAATTCGGTATGTTAAAAAGTGTCGGTGCAACAAAAAAGCAAATAACTGATACTATTATGTATGAAGGTATCTTTCTTTGTTTGATCGGTATTCCTGCGGGTGTTATTTTTGGATTACTTGTTAATTTTGCGGGTATTCAAATCGTTGATTATTTTCTGGCTTCTCTTCGTGTAATTGACTCTGAAATATTCAAGCTTTATTTTATTATTTCGTGGCAAGTGATTTTACTTTCTGTATTATTTGCTTTTGTTACTGTATATATTTCGGCTTGGCTTCCGGCACGAAAGGCTGCCGGGATCGCTGCGATTGACGCTATACGCGGTGCAGGAGAATATAAAGTCGAATCAAAAAAAATTCGCGCAAACCGGTTTATTAAAACGATCTTTGGATTTGAAGGTTCGCTTGCTTCCAAATCATTAAAACGCAGCCGCAGAAACTTCCGTGCGACTGTCGTATCGTTGACAATCAGTATCGTTTTGTTCATCGTAGCAGGCTCTTTCGGTATTATGATGAATACTGTGTCATCAGTGTATTTTTTAGGAATCGATGTAAATGTGTCAGCGAATTTTCGTACAGATGATCGTGTTATTCGAGATGAAGACGGTGAAATCATTGAGCGGAGATATTCTTCTCTCAACAGCAACCTCGCTGATGATGTGACAAAAAGAATGCGAAACTTTCCCGGTTCAAAAATAATCAGTGTCGGCAGCGATTCACATTCATACTCGACTATCGTTCCTCACAATATGCTGTCACCGAGGATGCAGGAATATTTAGCTCCGCATGTTATACCGGGTGATACAGAGTCATCTCACCCTGTTGTATTACTCAGCACTGATGCAGAAACATACGCCGGGTTATGCAAGCAAGCCGGTGTTCCTTTAGGTTCAAATATTTTGATAAATCAATATACATGGTATTACACGGATGGCGGTCGATCTGTATTTGCACCGTTGATTTTCAACAATCAGACGATACGTCTGATAAACCGGTATACCGATGAAGAAATTGATTTGCCGTTACACGGAGAGTTGACCATAGGCAATATACCTCAGGAAGTGCTTGTTCTCAGCGGAGCGACTGTCAGTGTATTGGTACCCGAACTTGAGACATTTGCATATCAATGGTTTATGACAACCGATGATGCAACAGGCTTTACAGAATTCGCTGAAACGGTGATGCGTGATATGATAACACTTGAAGAGGGTTTATCATTCATGAATGTTTTTAATGTGGATGAAGAAATAGGTTACATGCAAAACATCGGTCAATTAGTAATGGTATTTATATACGGATTTATTATCATGCTTACACTCATCGGTTTGACGAATGTCATCAGCACGATTTCAACGAATGTTCGTTCACGTTCACGTGAATTTGCGATATTGCAAAGCGTAGGCATGACAAAAAGCGGCCTTAACCGCATGTTGAATTTGGAAAGTATTTTATGCTCTGTAAAATCGCTTGTTATAGGAATACCTGTCGGGATCGTTGGAGCATATATTATTTATATGTATATCGCAGCACCGGTTGAGTTCGCATTCATTATACCATGGATCCCGATCCTCCAATGCATTCTCGGAGTCCTTGCAGTGACATGGATAACCATACATTACGCTGCTTCACGATTACGCGGCGGCAGTATTGTTGAAAAAATACGAGCAGATGGTATTTCATAAATCGATCAATAAATGAACACGTAAAATTATTACACCGGTTTATCCTATTGCTGATATAACCATTAAAGAAATGATACATGCAGCGAAAAATAGCAAGCCGGGATAAATGAAGAGTTTATATTTTCGCGGAGTAATGACCTTGAAATATCCCAATTCACGTAAAATTTCCGTTTGAAATGAATAAGATATTTTCAATATTTTTTTCTTCTTAAATTTATATTCCAATATTTTTTCTTCGCATTCGATCAGCATCTCTCTTGAAAGAATTTGCTCTTTTCGCTTTTTCTTATAAAACATTTTGCGAAGTCTTCGGAAACCGGCGATGGCATTTTTATATTCATCAAGGTCAATATATGTCCTTACCAATCGATAACATAAACCGATATTAGGGATCAATTCAAATGCTTGTGCATAATAAATTACAGATTCCCTTTCTCGGTCGGTAGCTCTCAGTGCCGCTCCGAGTATAGTCAATATTAAATAATCACCGGTATAAAGATCGATAGCTTGTTTTGCATACATTTCAGCCATATACCAATCACCGGTTGTATAAGCAATATTTGCTTTAACTCTTAAATCAGCATATAACGAACGATCAAAACCCGGATCATCATTTTTCTCGAACATTTCAATCAATTGAGAACATACATCATTATGTTCATCAATAAGATAATGGCGGCGAAATAAAATATTCTCACTCAATTTCAATTCCGCATCTAAATATTGCCAAACATCATACGGCAGAGCATAGTGTTCATTCAAAAACATGATTGTGGGAAGCTCTAAATTTTGTAACTCAGGAACGCTTAATCGATTAAACAATTTTTTCCATTCTTCGGGGTTCATACGTCTTGAAAAATCACCGTATAATTCATCAAGCGATTTAATTATGGCTTCTGTTAAAGGATCAAGGTTTTTCAAAAACATGTCCGCTGATACCGGATCGATCGGTTGGGTCAATTCAACCGGTGCGGTTCGTTCAACCCGTTTGCTTGACTTTTCGGAAATATTACCGGAAACGGGCTTTTTTCTTATACGCTTTGGTGCCGATGCCAACCGCAGAGCCTTTTCATAACTATCCCGAAGCTGCATAAACCCTTCCGGATCAACCTCCGGCGAATGAATCCGCAACCGAACTGCATATGCTCTTTTTATTTCACGTATATCCCTTGTTTTTTCAATACCCAGAGTTCTCCAGCAACTCAAATGTCTATCCTCTTTTAATGTATGTTTTCAATTTCATCTAAAAAATCCATAAACTCCGATGCTGCCGCTTTGATCGATTCCGGATCTTGTTTATCCAAAACCGCTTCAAAATACCGTGTCCTGACATCGATTATTGTGCGTATATCTCCCAATGACTCTTCATATAACCTTTCTGCACGAGCAAGCAATAAACTGTTATCACTTTTCGAACGGGGATGTATTTTCAGTGATGCCAATTTTTTAAGACTGTTTTCAATTTCTTTCGGTGTAAGCTGATTATCGGAATTTATGATTATTTCACGCTTTGTATCCCCGGTATCAAGACTTGTGACTTCCACTTCGAGCAATCCGTTTATATCATATGTATAACGGACATCGATTTCCGATTCACCGCTCAATCTGGGCGGAACTTTTATTTCTAAAGCTCCGAGTTCTAAATTTTGATCGGATTGTCGACTTTCACCCTGATATATCATTACTCGAAACTTTTCTTGATAATCCGCCACACTGCTGAGCCGGACCACTTTACTGCAAGGGATAACAGTATTTCGTTCAATTATCGGCAGATAAACATTATGCTCCCAACCTCCGTATTGGTTCATCATCATTGTATCTGTTCCTAATGTGAACGAACAAACATCAGTCATCAAACGCTCTGCCAATGTTTCATTTCTTTCCTTCAAAGCAGCAGCGACACCTACACCCATCGCGACAGTTTCATCAGGATCTATATACCCCATCGGTAAACGTTCAAACAATTGAGCCGCATAAGAACGGACAATCGGCATCCGGCAGGAGCCGCCAACAAGAATGACTTGTGAAAGATCATTTATTTTTATTCGCGCATCACGCAACGCTCTTAAAACCGGTAAACGGATTCGTGTCAGTATCGATTCGGATATTTCCGCCAATATTGTTCGCGTGAAGGTATAATTGTATGTTGATCCTCCTGATACTACTGTCATTTCAGCAGATTCCGAAGATGATAATATATATTTAACTGCCTCAGCTTTTTCTTTGATCACAGAACGTGTTTTATCATCAATTCTGTTTTGAAGTCCGACTTTTTTGATAAAATGTTCTGCAATTGCTTTGTCAAAATCCTCTCCGCCCAGAAAATTATCTCCCGCAACTGCTTTGACCTCTAAAATATTATCAAACATTTCAACAACCGAAACATCGAATGTTCCCCCGCCGAGATCAAATACCAAAAATTGGATATCACCGTCTCCTTCATGTAAACCGTAAGCAAGTGCAGCCGCCGTCGGCTCACTGACCAAACGTTCAACACGCAAACCCGCCAATTCACCCGCTTGTTTAGTGGCTCTTCGTTGTTGGTCATTAAAGTAAGCCGGAACACTTATTATAGCTTCATATACATTTTCACCGAGCATTGCTTCGGCATCGGTTTTTAATGATTTTAAAACAAGTGATGACAATTCAATCGGATTTAATTTATGCTTGCCTAATACATATTGCTTTTTTGTTCCGATAAATCTCTTAAATGCCGCCGCAGTCAAATGCGGGTGTGTATATAATCGCTCTTTCGCAGTTTGCCCCACAATGATTTCATCGTTTTTTAAAACGCTCACAACCGACGGTGTCATAAATTTACCGTGAATATTCGGGATCAGTTCACTTTTACCGGCATTAAAATATGATACAAGGCTGTATGTAGTGCCTAAATCAATTCCTATAATACTCATTTTTACTGTATTTCCTTAATATACCGTTTGTGTTGATTGCATAATAGCATGATATCATATAAAATGGAAGAATGATGCCGTATCGCAGACTTGGGAGGTGATTTTTTGTCAGATACAATAGCCGCAATTGCTACCGGCAATGTTGTCTCTGCTATAGGTATTATTCGAATCAGCGGTAAAATCGCAATAACCGCTTCGGATAATTTTTTTCGTGCAGCAAGCGGGATCAAGCTTGAAAATGCGGAAAATAAACGTATGTATTACGGTGAATTTCGCGATTTAAATAATTATCTTATTGATTTATGCCTTTGTACCGTATCAAAAGCTCCGGACAGCTATACCGGTGAAGATACAGTCGAATTTCATTGTCACGGATCTCCCGTTCTACTGTCCGAAATTTTATCCGCTCTTTTCTCAATGGGAATACGCCAAGCATTGCCCGGAGAATTCTCAAAACGTGCTTTTTTAAACGGACGCATGGACCTCACACAAGCCGAAGCAGTCATTGATTTGATCGAAGCCGAAACACCCGTTGCAGCACAAAATGCCGCCGGACAACTAAGAGGTACGGTAAGAAAAAAAATTCTGTCCGTTTACGATCGTCTTATAGATATAACGGCACATTTTCATGCCGTCATCGATTATCCCGATGAAGATATTGATGAATTTAAAATAGAAAAATATATTGATATGCTTCAATCAATGAATAATGAATTGCAAGGCATGTTGGAAACACATGATCGCGGCAAAATTTTGCAAACAGGCATACCGACCGTAATAATAGGACGTCCGAATACCGGAAAATCATCATTACTCAATGCACTCCTCGGATATGAACGCGCTATTGTAACAGATATAGCCGGGACTACAAGAGACACTATAGAAGAAAAAATAATAACAGGAAATGTCCTGCTGCGTCTTATCGACACTGCAGGACTGCGAAAACCCGGTGATTCGATTGAAGAATTGGGAGTGGAAAAGACGATTGCCGCACTCAATAATGCAGGACTCGTCATACTTGTTCTTGACGGTTCTGAACCGCTGAAAAGCGAAGATTATATCGCACTGCGTTCGATACCACCGGATATTCCGAAAATCGCAGTCGTCAATAAATCCGACTTACCTGCAGCACTCAGCTCCGGCGATCTGTGTGATCTTGATATAAATTATTGTACAATATCCGCCCTATCCGGCGAAGGGCTCAATGTTTTGGATGAAAAAATACAAAATTTGTTCCCCGAATTTGAAAAAACCACCGCACACGGAGCTTCTGCAGGTGAATTACTCACCAACACTCGTCAAGCCGAAGCAATATCAAGAGCATCGGATAACATAAAATCCGCAATAAAAGCATTATCCGGATCATTAACACCCGATGCAGTCTTGATCGATATCGAATCCGCTCTTGCGGCATTGGGTGAAGTCACCGGGAAAACAATACGCGAGGACATAGTTTCACGTATTTTTGAACGATTTTGTGTTGGAAAATAATAATTTATCATTTTTCTATTCCCTTTGAAAATATTTATGATACAATATGCGAGCACGAAAAATTCGGAGTTATTCCGGTAAATATATTGGGAGGGTTTTTATGAGTCACAAGTATGTATATCTTTTTTCCGAAGGTAAAGGAACAATGAAAGAACTTCTTGGCGGTAAAGGTGCAAACCTTGCTGAGATGACAAACCTCGGTTTACCTGTTCCGCAAGGGTTCACAGTCACAACCGAAGCATGCACAAAGTATTATGAAGACGGCGAAGTCATCAGCGAATCAATACAGGCCGAAATCATGCAGTATATCGATAAACTCGAAGGTATTTCCGGCAAAAAATTCGGCGATGAACAAAATCCGTTGTTGGTTTCCGTCCGTTCCGGTTCACGCGCATCAATGCCCGGTATGATGGACACGATCCTCAACTTGGGACTTAATGACAAAGTCGTTGAAGTCATGGCTGCTAAAAGCGGCAACCCCCGTTGGGCATATGATTGTTATCGCAGATTTATCCAAATGTATTCCGATGTTGTTATGGAAGTCGGAAAAAGCTATTTTGAAGAGCTTATCGACCACATGAAAGAAGAAAAAGGCGTTACGGACGACCTTGAGTTGACCGCCGATGACCTTAAAGAACTTGCCAATCAATTTAAAGCAGAATATAAAGCAAAAATCAGTGCAGATTTCCCCGAAGACCCGAAAGTACAACTTATGGGTGCAATAAAAGCTGTTTTCCGTTCTTGGAACAACCCTCGTGCCATTTCATATCGTCGTATGTACGACATTCCCGGCAGTTGGGGTACAGCCGTTAATGTACAAGAAATGGTATTCGGTAATCTCGGCGATACATCCGGAACCGGTGTTGCATTTTCACGTAATCCGGCGACAGGTGAAAAGAAATTATTCGGCGAGTTTCTGATGAACGCTCAAGGCGAAGATGTCGTTGCAGGTATCCGTACACCAAACAATATCGATCAATTGCGTGATATAATGCCCGGTGCTTACGATGATTTCGTTAAAATCGTAGGAACACTCGAAAATCACTACAGTGATATGCAAGATATGGAATTCACCATTGAAGATAAAAAACTCTTCATGCTCCAAACCCGCAGCGGTAAGCGTACAGCAGCGGCAGCATTGAAAATAGCTTGCGATCTCGTTGACGAAGGTGCGATCACAGACAAAGAAGCTGTCTTGATGATCGATGCAAAATCACTTGATGCACTGCTCCACCCGCAATTCGATGCAGCAGCATTAAAAGCCGCAACTCCCATCGGTACAGGCTTGGCAGCATCACCCGGAGCAGCAACGGGACACGCTACATTTACGGCTGAAGACGCGAAAAAGTGGACAGACGAAGGAAAAAAAGTCATCCTGATTCGTCTCGAAACAACCCCCGAAGATATCGAAGGAATGGCAGCGGCACAAGGTATCCTCACAGCACGCGGCGGCATGACATCACATGCTGCGGTTGTCGCTCGACAAATGGGAACATGCTGTGTCGCAGGTTGCGGTGCACTCAGAATAGACGAAAAGGGCAAAAAATTCGAACTGGGCGGAAAAACATATAACGAAGGCGATTGGATCAGCCTCGACGGTTCGACCGGAAATATCTACGGCGGAGCTATCCAAACAACAGAAGCCACCATCGGCGGTGAATTCGGACGCATTATGGCTTGGGCTGATAAATACAGAAAACTTAAAGTCAGAACAAATGCAGACACACCGCAAGACGCGAAAGCAGCCATCGAATTCGGAGCGGAAGGAATCGGCTTAACACGTACCGAACACATGTTCTTTGAAGCCGATCGTATTCCTGCGATCCGTGAAATGATTTGTGCGGAAACTGTAGCGGAACGCGAAGAAGCGCTTGCAAAACTGGAACCAATGCAACAAAAAGACTTTGAAGGCATTTATGAAGCAATGGAAAGCAGACCGGTCACCATCCGCTTCCTCGACCCGCCTCTCCATGAATTCTTACCCACAAACGAAAAAGATATTGAAAGCTTAGCAAAAGATACAGGTAAATCCGTTGCTGACATTAAAGCTATAATTACAAGACTGCATGAATTCAATCCTATGATGGGTCATCGCGGATGTCGCCTTGCGGTCACATACCCGGAAATAGCGGTTATGCAAACCAAAGCTGTTATTAAAGCCGCAATAAAAGTACAAAAAGATCATCCCGAATGGGATATCCTCCCTGAAATCATGATCCCGCTTATCGGCGAAGTTAAAGAATTCACCTATCTCAAAGAAATCGTTGTTAAAACAGCAAATACTTTAATAAAAGAAGCAGGAAGCGATCTCAAATATCTCGTAGGTACAATGATCGAAATCCCACGCGCTTGCTTGACCGCCGATGCAATAGCAAAAGAAGCCGAATTCTTCTCCTTCGGCACAAACGACCTTACACAAATGACCTTCGGCTTTTCTCGCGATGATGCCGGCACATTCTTAGATGAATATTATCAAAAGAAAATCTTTGAATCCGATCCGTTTG
>Ga0123356_10006847_pt1 | contig 11466 bp, 11 predicted proteins | sample TergutEmb28metaG_2_FD_92546 | JGI IMG/M metagenome (GOLD analysis project Ga0123356, IMG submission 92546) | Embiratermes neotenicus P3 segment gut microbial communities from Petit-Saut dam, French Guiana - Emb289 P3 | ecosystem: Host-associated > Arthropoda: Insects > Digestive system > Gut ... | reverse complement strand
ATTGGTCCCGAAGGCGAGGATGTCCTGGCTGCCGCTGGCTGGAGGGGTCGTGCCCGACGGGTTCCCACTCGTCACGATCTGATAGGCACCGTTGTTCTGAGCGCACCAGCTTCTGTTCTGCACACAGCCCACCGCATCGCTCTTTTCATACTCAGCACCGACGACAAAATGCCACTTGCTGTCGAACAGACCGTGCCCGTACGCCGCTCCGATATGTCGGTCCTGACCGTCGCCTAGCTGGGTCTCGTACCAGTCCCCCGTGATCTTGCCGCCTTCGAGCTTGCTGTCGAGTATGATGTTCTCCACGCCCGCGATGGCGCCCGACCCGTACGCGGCCGAGGCGCCACCGGTCACGGTGTCGATGCGCTGCACCAGCGCCTGTGGTATGAAGTTCAGGTCGAACTGATCTCCCTGCTCGGTCTGCACCGCACGCTGGCCATCGATCAGTACCAGCGTACGGCTGCCAAAGTAAGGATTCAGGCCGCGCAAGTTCGCAAGATAGGCACCGGTGAAGAAATTTGAGTTTCCGGTGTTGGCCGGCGTGAACGTCGATATGTTAGCCGGGGCGAGCGTCAACGCCTCACCCACGTTCACGGCACCGATGCTCTCCATGGTTGTCGTATCGATGACCGTCGTGGGAGTCGACGTATTGAAGTCTGTTGTGCGCTTGATACGCGAGCCGGTCACGACCACTTCCTCGATCTTGGCCGACGTCGTGGAGGCGCTCGATGGAGCCGGGGTCGTCTGCTCCTGAGCAATGGCCAGACCGGTGATTCCTGTCAGAAATGGCAACGTCAAGCACGCGCATAGCAGGACTGGACCGGACACTCCGGTGAGCCGAAGCACCGCTAGCTGGCTTGCGGCAGCCCCGCGAGATACATTGGACACGGTGATCCCCCCTCTAGTTGGGACGAGTTAAGGACTCATTGGCGCAACAGAAAGCAACTCATGGTCGCATTGGATCGTGTTTACGAGATGCATGCAAAATGACACGCCAGAAGAACGCCAGCGAGTCGCCGATGGGGCACACGGCGCAGTGCGTGCCGGCGACCGACATGATCTGATGGGCCGGATGTCTCGCCGCATCTCGAGCGCCCACACCTCGAGAGCGATCAAATCAAACAGCGCTCAACTCAGCGCCTCTGCCTCATTTCGATGCTGGACGCGATGCACCGCTTGCGTCTGGCCAAACCCCTCCCGCAAGCGGGCAGCGCCGCACCTCGTGAGTGCGTCCTGAAGACTCGGGCAAAAGTTGCTGAACGCGTCAAATTAAACTGCAACGCACTTCGCAACACTCCACCGCAGGCGTTCCCGCAAGCGGCAGAGTCCCTTGGCCCGGCCAGTGTTCTTAAGGGGCGTATGTCCGCGCCCCTCAGGTGCGCCGCCCCTTTGCCAGTTCATGACATAGTGTGGCTGCTGAATGTGACAAATGTCATCACGTGGGGTATGCAATTCACCTGTGTCGCAACGGCAAAGATGGGGTGCTCGCCGAGCGCCATGGAGAATGACAGCGCCGGTGTTGTGGCGTTGGTAGTAGAGGGCTGGAATTATACAAATCAACGACTTATGTTGTGGTCCACTCAAGACGACACGGATCGTTCCCGATCCGGTACAGGTCCGTCATACAGATCTCCGTCGTGCCATGGCAGTCGTCACGGACTGCGGTCAGTCTGAGCTTCCCCGGGCGATTGTTGATGTTTCGGGCCCAGCACAAGACTCAGCGCCAGGGACCCAAGCCAGGTCAGGGCCAGCACATGCAGGGCCGCGACCGGGCGGGAACAGCCAGGTCGGCGCGATCCTCCGCGGCAAAGAGACGATTCTGCAGTCAGCTCATTGGTTCATCAGCGCGGCACTCGGCGCGGTGTGACCTCTGGTCGAGATGCGCGAGCCGGCGGCCGGAGCGCCACTGCGCGCAAGAAGGGCCGTTGCGCCGCGGCGTGGAATCCCCGTGTTGAAGAGAGCACAGGACATCGCCCCCACAAGTCGCAAGGTTGGTGAGCACAACAGAGGACTGCCTGGCGCCCGGAGCGACCGCTACAACGCAGATCTCACGTGCTTCTTGGGGCAGAGCGTCGGGAAGCCGCGCCGCCAGCGCACGCGGCAGCAGGACCCTGTTGGCCCCGCGCCAGCCTGGCATACATTCCTACGGTGCGTTCCTACGGTGCGCCCACGTTCCCGACGCGCTGGCATACCTTCATCGCCAGCCCCTTGATCCACGCGGGAGCGCAACGTCGGCCCGAGTGACGGGCCGAACGCTTGGGTCAGTTGGTGGTGAAGCCGATCCAGCGCCCGGCGGCGACGATGCTGATCCAGAGCACGATCGAGATCCCACCGGCCATGCGAGCTGCGAGCGGTGGAGTCCCCCGCTCCCAGTCAGCCATCCGCCGTGCCGTCACCAGGTGAAACACAAGCATGTTCAGGCCCGCGAGCGCCATGCAGGCGAACTTGATACGGAACGGCAGATCCTCGTAGTAAGTCAGTGCTTTGGAGCTAAACAGCAGGCCTCCCGCCACGAGGGCCACGGCGAAGGCGCTCCAGGTCCAGGGCAGCGAACGCTCCAGGACCTCCGAGACCGGCCGGTCGCGGCCGATCCCGAGCAGACGCAGATCCATCATTGCCACGGAGCCGACCACGAAGGTCAGGGCCAGCACGTGCAGCGCCTCGAGGGCCGGGAACAGCCAGGTCGACTCGGCGATCTCCACGGCAAAGGGACGGTGCTGCAACCACGTCATCATCTCCACCACACTCATGGGAGCCTCCTCAGGACGCCGGCCTCCAGCGTGAGCTCGGCATTGCCGATGAGATCTGGGTTCAGCATCGACCCGATCGGGGACAGGGCAGATTCAAGTGGCAGTGGGTGCAAGGAGGCTCTCACTCACGTGTAGGCAATCAGGCGTCCGGCGAAGACGATGCAGATGCACAGCAGCAGGCTGCCGGTCGCGAGCGCGCCGCCCAGCAAGCGGCGGTGCCCCGACGCGTTCCAGTATCCCGGGTTCCTGCGCAGCGGCCCCTGGAAGAGGAGCGTCAGCACGACCAAGGTCACCACCATCGACATCTTGATCCAGAACGAATAATTCATGAGCTCGCGCGAGGGCTCGGTGATTGTCAGCAGGGTGCCCGTCAGCAGCAGCACCCACAGTGCTCTCCAGGTCCAGGGCAGGAAGCTGCGCGCCAGATCAGGGAGCGGCGGCCCCTTGTGCGTCAGATGCAGCAGCCGGAAATCGAGCATCCCGACCGTGGTCACGACGATCGCGATGCTGAGGATGTGCACGGTCTGCACCGTGGGCACGAACCAGCCGGTGTTGGCGAACGCCTGGCTGATGGCAGTCGCGGCGAGCCAGTCACAGAAGTGTTGCATCATCTGTTGCATCGAGCGGCGTGCTCCTGAGGCGAACCGGTGTCGCTACTGTATCTGTGATTGCAGCGAAGGCGCTGAACATGGCCGGCGTTGAGGCAGCGTATCGCACCGCGCGTCCATCGCACGGACAGGTTCCTTAACGTTAACCGCCCGTTACACGTGTTACTCGTCGCGCGTGAAGCCGGTCTTGCCCTCGGCATCCACCGGATTGCGGTCATTCTCGGCGCACTCGAACTCCAGCAGCTGCAGCTCGCGCGAGCGCTTGTAGGTGAGCGCATGCTGCCAAGGCTGCGCCAGCGCCTCGGGGTCCTCGACTGTCATCTCATCCACCAATGTCTCGGGATCGTCCTTTGCCAGATGGATGCGCTCCACGATGTGCAGCTTGTCGCTGTGGCCCATGCCGTTCTGGAGCGCTGCGGCTGTCTTGATGCCTACCGTGTCCACCACCAGCGTGTCCTTTTCCCAGTGGCCGATCGAGTCGCCCTGGAAGGTCGCGTCCAGGTCCGCCGGGTGCGCTCGCCCGTCAGTGTAGATGTTGCGCCACTGCGTCCAGGCCTCATGGTGTGTCGTGACACGCCCGGGTGTGAACAAGAACTCCATCGGATACTGTGCCACACCCATGATCCCGGGCATTCCGGGCGGCAGGCAGTAGGAGCCGCGGTGAGCGACCTCCCCGCCTTTGTCCTTGACTTCCTTCTGCCAGGTCTCGTAGTCCTTGAGGTACTGGCCCTTCAGGACGGGCCGCTGCGGCGGGCCACCGCCAGGGACCGGACGGTTCAGAATCCATACCCCGCCCCAGTCGGGCAGGGTGTTGAGCGCCGTGTAGTGTCCCTTGGGGTAGGCGGGAACGGGCTTCACCGTGCTGGCTGCACTCGTCGGCGCCGACGAAGCTGGGGGTACGGCCTGGCACTGCAGCGCCTGACCCGCGCCGAGGGCAACCACCACTGCAAGTCCGATCGCGCGCATGCTCACGGGCTCTTGCTCGAGGCGGGCTTATCAGCTGCCGCGCCCCCCTCGCCGGGGCTCTGATCACCCCCGCCCAGGGTCCTGCCGTCAGGCAAGGTGACCGAGATGTACCAGCCGCCCGGGCGACCGTCGCGCAAGGGGTTGACCGTCACCGTGACCTTGTCGCCGGGCTTCAAGGTCGAGCGCTTCCAGCCCACGACGACCAGGTTGGAGACTCCATTCATCTCGATGTCCCAGTTCTCGGCCTTGCCATCCGTGCCCATCACGTCGAGCTTGAAGGAGGCGTGGGGATTGGTCCAGTTGAACTCCGTCACCGTGCCGGTGAGCTGCATCTGCCGGGTGCGATCGAACATCGCGCCGGAGTGATGCACGTAGGCCGGGCCGGACATCCCGAGCAGTGCGGCGCCGGCGAGCGCAAGGTAAAGGGATCTCACGTTGAGTGCTCCTGGAATCTCGCTTCTCGCCTCCCGCCACCTTCAGTAGGCAGTGGGAACGTTGATCGGCCCCCCGCGAGCGCGGGTCGGGTCTCCGAGGACGGTACCATCCGGCAAGGTGACCGCAACGAACAGGCCGCCCTTGCTGCCATCCTTCAAGGGGTTCAGCACCAGGGTCACCTCATCGCCGGGCTTGATGCTGCTGGACTTCCATCCCTGGCGCTTCAGGTTGTTCGGGCTGTTGAGCTCGACCTGCCAGCTCTCGGTGCCCCCGGCCGTGTTCGCAACGTCCAGGTGAATGAAGGCGTGTGGGTTGGTCCACTGGAACTCGCGCACTGTTCCCTTCAGGGACAGCTGCTTGGTCTGATCGAACATCGCGAAGGAATGATGCGCCGCGACGCTCGTGGCGAGCGCCACGGCGAGCACGGCCAGACAGCCCTTCAGGATCTTGCTCACAGCTATTTCTCCCGCGTGCTTGGCAGGTTCTGGTTCAGATTCGGCAGGCACTCGACCTCGGGGACGTCGCTGTAGTCCATGCGCAGCCAGCGCTTGGTGCTGTGCCACTCGCCCTTCCAGTTCTTCGGGTCCGTCATCGTGTAAGCGATCTCGAGAGTCATGCCCTTGTCCAGGAGGCGGATGCGCTCGGTGATCTCGAACTGATCACTGACCGGCAGGCCCCTGTCAATCCAGTGCTCCTTGGTCTCGAAGTACTTGGTGTGCACCACGAGGGTATCCCCCTCCCAGTGTCCGATCGACTCGCCATTGTAAGTCGGGATCGCGATGTCCGGGTCGGTGTGCTGCCGGCCGTCGAGGTAGATGATCCGCAAGCTGTTGGTGAAGCCGAACATCATGTAGATGACCGTCGGCTCCTGCACCATGGCAATCGGGTGGACCCGGGTCATGATCATCGGCATGCCGGCCGGAAAGCACTGACCGATGCTGTCGCGGTAGTTACGATGGGCCTTGGCCGCCTCGTCCGCCTCCTTCATCGCCGTCTGCCCCGCCTCGAGGAACTCCGGGTACGGCGGTCCGAACATGAAGTCAGCGAAGGCGCGCCGCAGGTCCACGAACCAGGTGCCGGTCAGATCGAAGGGCGGCTTCGGGCGCCGCTTGGCGAGATTCTCCGGCGCCAGTGCCCCCAGGAAGCCGGCGTGCTTCTGGGAAAGCTCATCGAGCTGCTTTGGATTGAGCCCGGGGCGCGCCGGCGCCTGGGCAAGCGCGGTGCTACTGAGCGCCAGAGCCGCCAGGACGATCAGCCTTCGGATGCCTACCTTCATGCCCTTCACCCCCAGGTCGTACAGTACAGCTTCGCTGCGGCTTGCGGAAAGCGCCTCGTGCCGGGCGCCTTCACAGGCACCTGCCAGTCGGCGCGTACGCAGCGCAGCACCGGACCTGCGAGCGACTCATCGCCAGGTCCCCACCGCATAGGTCTTCCGACAGACGAGAATGCCCGGCAAGCTGCGCGGCCTGCACCGACGCACCCAGGTGCGAGCGCGCCTCGAGCAGCACATGGAAGAGATCCGGATCGAGCTCGGCATAGCTGAGCCGCAGCGGGGCGTACAGGGCAGCCTCGACACTGGGCCCGATCTCGCGCAAGGCCGCAGCGATCGCAGGCCGCATGCCATCCGCTGCGGACCCGATGCGTAGCGGTGGCACTGCGGTGCGGCCCGAGACCGGGTTCGCGTAGTGAAAGGGGATGTCGTAGACCGTCGGAAACATCGCGAAGACCACAGTGGGCGGCGCATCCGGAGGCAGGTCGGTGCTGGGGCCCGGCATGGCCGTGGAGGCCCCACGCGTCCAGCCACCCTGGTAGTTCGCCGTGAAGGTGTTGTAGGCGTGGACCACCTTGAACTTCCACGCCCCGTTCTCCTTCACCGCCTCGTTCTCGTAGATGGCCCCGCCCCAGGAGGCGCGCCCACCTAGGCTCATCTGCTGCAGCAGGCGTACACGGATCTTCGCGCTCGAGCCGTCGTCGGCGATGTCGATGACCGGTTGCACCTGGATGTGGTTGCCGAGACGGCCGGCGACCGGCCCCTCGGTGCCGCGCCCGAACACCTTGAGCAGGAAGGCGCGCACGTGGTCCTGGCCGCGGTAGAGCCCGCGCTGCGCCAGCTCCATCGAGCCCTCGCGCGCGAACAGATCAGCCAGCGGATTCCAGAGGTTCTTGTCCACGAAGTAGCCGTAGGCGCTCTCGAGATTCTCGACCTCGTCGTAGTCGCGCACTCGCTCGATCTGCCGCTCCGCTTGAGCGAGCACGGCCTCGATGTCCGGGTCCTGGAGCCGGGGAGCCGCCATCAGTGGCACCGGCATCAGGGCGGCCGCCGCGACCTTCGGGTCAGGCCCGCCCACCTTCGGATAATGAGCCGGCTGGCCGGTCGCCGGATTGCGATAGTGGTACGGCGGCACGTAGGCCTTGGGGTAGATCTGCACGCTCTCGGTCGGCGGCCGGTCGGGCGGCAACCGGGCACTCGGCCCCGGAGCGGGCCGCGCATCCTCACCCCAGCCCTTGTCGTAGTCGGTGATGACGGTGGGGTAGAAGTGCAGCGACTTGATCCGCCACACCCCCTTCTCCTTCACGTAGCTGTTCTCGTAGACACCCTCCATCAGGGTGCCCGCCTGCTGGTACATCCCGGTCATCGCCAGCTCGCGGCTGCGCCCGTAGGCCTTCCTCCCATCGGGAGCCACATCGATGAGCGTCTGCATCTGCAGGTGGTCGTTCATCTCCCCGGTGGCCAGACCCTGCTCCCCCTGCAGCCCCAGAAACTGCCGGATGTGTGCCTTGCCGACATACACCCCCTGCAAGCCGAACTCGACCGTGCCCTGCTCGGCGAAGAGATCGACGACCTGGTCCCACATCGCGCGATCCACGTAGTAGCCATAGATGCGCTGCAGGTTCTCGATCTCTTCTTCGTCGCGCAGCCGGCTTGCACGCCCGGACAGCTCCGCGAGGAGTCTGCGTGCATCGGCGTCTCGAACGGGACGGATCATCTCGCTCGAGACCGTCCAGGCGCGCGCCGCGTGCGCCTCACCCAGATTGCCGTAGTGAAAGGGCGCGATGCAGGCCGCTGGGAAGCCCTCGCAGTCCATCTTCCTCGGGCGATCCGGCGGGTGCGCCAGTGTCCGCTGCGACGGGGCTGCGCTGCTGCTGCTAGTGCTACTGCTGCCAGCGGGCTGCGCCGCAGCCGGTGCCACCCAGCCCGTCCGGTACGGCGCGCCGAAGCCCGAATAGTAGTCGAGTGTGCGGATCTTCCAGACGCCGTTCTCCTTGGCGTAGCCCATCTCGTACACGCCCTCGGCCCACACGGCATTGCTGCCGAGCTGGCCGAACATCGCGAGTACGCGCCAGCGACCCTTGGCGGTCTGCCCGCCGGGGTCCAGGTGCACCACCGGCTGGATGCTCATGTGGTTGTAGAGGCGACCATCGGGCAGGCCGATAGCGCCGCTCTGACCCGCGCCGACATTGCGATACAGGTGCTCGCGGATGCTCGGCTTGCCGATGAACACCCCGGCCGGATAGTTCGCGACCGCATCCTCCGTGAAGAGCTGCGCCACGTCCTCCCACAAACCCTTGTCGACGTAGTAGCCGTAGGCGCGCTGCAGCCTCTTGACGGCGTGCAGATCCTCTCCCGCAGCCACTTCGGCGGCGAGCTGCGCGATCCGCGCCTGCTGCTCGGGCGTGGGCGCGGCTGCGCTGGCCAGTGGAGCCGCGCTGAGCCCGGATGCGGCGAGCCAGCAGCCCAGAGCCGCTCTCGCCAATGCTGCTCGCACTGTTGTCCCCCTCATACAGCTCGAGCCTGCTTCAGGCCCAGGCCACCCACATCCGGTCGATGGGATGGACGCAATCCCACGCCAGCGCAACAGGCTGGGAACCACCGTGGGGTATCGGGTGCGCGTAGCGCGGCAAGTGTCCCCACATGTCATCGACATGGCCCAGCCCCGGAAAAGCAGCCTGCGTGGCAAGCGAGGTCCCCCCGGGCGTGAGATGGAGTGTGCGGGTGCCCGCGGCGCCCGGCAGCCAGCCGCCGAGCACGGCGGCGGCACCCAGGCTCAGGCGGCCGAGAAAGGCACGGCGGGCCAGCGGCGCGGCGCTCATGACAGGGCATCCTTGATGGGCGGTAGCGCTGACTGCGGGTACCAGTTGGTGTGCGTGCCGCTGCGCAGCCTGAATGGCAGCTTCACCGTCGCGATCACGCCGTCCTCGAGCTTCTGCGCATCCGCGATCACCAGGTCGGAGGTGCTCGACTCGTAGTTGCTGGCGATCACCAGCACGTAGCCATCGCCCTCGCCGCGCGCGTTCTTGCGGGGCACGAAGCAGGCCTCCTGCAAGCTGACCACGGGCTCGAGCGCGCACTGCTTGATCTCGCCCGTGCGCACATCGAGGCGCTGCAGCACGTTCGAGGCGAAGGGGCCCATGTTGGCCATGGCGGGCGCGCGCTGGGTGTCCGGGTGGATGGCCGGATCGCGGCTGGAGAGGAATGCGTAGCGGTACTCGAGCGACAGGAAGCGATCATCCATGCGCGGCAGGATGCCGGGGGTGGTGGAGACCACCTCCTCCTCGAAGCTGTCCTTGCGGGACTTCAAGTCGAAGGTCCAGCGCCGGATCTGCGAGGTGTCACGCTCGCCGCTGGAGGTGGGCAGCTCCATCGTGATGCGGCTGCCGCGATCGGTCGCATTGAGGAAGTGCAACGTGTTGCGCGCCGGCCCCTTGTACCAGCGCACGTCCTTCGACTCCCCGTCGCGCGGCAGGACCCCGACCATGGTGGGCAGTTTCCCGTCCCACTCCCACATGGGCTCACCCTTCTTCAGCCTCTCCAGACTGGTCGTGCGCGCGATCACCGGGATCAGCACGTGCTTCTGCGTGATCGCGATGTCGTGGATGATTCCGAGGTAAGGGGAGGTCAGCCAAACCTCCTTGATCACCTCGCCCTTGGGATTGATGGTGTAGACGGCGATATCCTTGGTGAGATCGCCCTTGGCCTGGTAGCCATAGGCGATCATCTCGCCGGTCATCGGATCGATCTTCGGGTGCGCCGACATGGTCGTCGCGGTGTACTTGCCGTTGAAGTTCCACTCCCCGAGGGTCTCCAGAGTGTGGGGGTCCACGGTGTAGGGCAGGGAATCTTCCTTCAGCGTGAACAGCCGGCCACCGTGCCAGTAGGTGTGCGTGTTCGCGGCCGAACGGTTGATGCCCGCGACGCTCGGGTCATCGGTGTAGCGGTTGCGGTAGACGCCGAAGAGGCGCTTGCGCGCCTGCCGCTCGGTCATCAGGCGTGCGGTCTTCACGTAGCGGCCCTTGTAATCGACCGAGCCGTTGGCGAAGCGAAAGCGGCTGATGTGACCGTCGCCGTTGAAGCCCGTCATCCACTCGTTCATCGGCGGGCGGTACTCGAAGTCGCACTGCATCCGGTAGAACGTGCCCTCGATGTCGCTGGGGATCTGACCCCAGACCTCGCAGTCGTACACGTCTGCCTCGAAGCGAGTCGGGCGGTTGAAGCCCGCCGGGAATAGCGGATGCCCTCTGAAGTCGACGGCCATCGATGATCTCCCCTTCTTGCTTGAGAATCCCTTCTCGTACGCAACCCCCCTTGAGCGAACAATAGCGCCCCTGCCCGAGAGCGCGCCAGCAGCCGGACGCTCTCGTCCAGTACCCGAACAGGCGCGAGCGACCGGACAGGCCCCCGCCGTGGCACCGGCGCATGCCGGCGGCGGCGCCGGCGAGCCAGATGCCAAGGACCGCTAGTAAGGAACCAGACGCATCAAGCCCTGACCCGGGAAAGAGCCCGCTGGAGCACAGCATTCGTGACCGATCGTGAAGGATCGAAGCCGTAACAGGTAATTGCCTGGCAATGGCGCCACGGCAGTCATACAGTTTCTGGCACCTTGCTGAGCAGTCCAACATGAGGGTTCATGATGCGGGGCGGGTGGCTGGTGCTCGCCTTGGGAGTCGCACTCACCGTGGCGAGCGAGCCGGGGACTGCGGCGGGTTCCTGCCGCAGCACCGCGAGCCCCTGCATTTGATGACCACCAGCTGGTCGCGCTGCCACATAACGGGTGGATCACCAACGGCGGCAATCCTACAGCCAGCGCTACTCGCCCCTGACGCAGCTCGATCGCGAGACCGTGGTGAAGCTCAAGGCCAGGTGGCGCGCCTGGCTGCGCGGCTCGGGCCTCCGCGCCCTTAGGGGCAACCAGGCGCAGCCGCTCGTCTATGGCGGCGTGGTCTACCTCAACACTCGCCGTGTCCATCGACAGCGGCGAGGTCCTGTGGGAATTCAAGGCGAACATCCCGAAGGTCGCGCGACCCTGTTGCTCGTGGGTGGGCCGCGGCGTGGCGCTCGGCGACGGCAAGCTCTTCGCGGGTACGCTGGGTGCGCGACTGCTTGCGCTGGATCAGGCCACCGGCCAACTGGTGTGGTCTATCCAGGCGGAGGACCCGAAGCAGGGACTATGTGATAGCGAGCGCACGGAAGCATGGTGGGGCGGCCGTCTGGCAGACTCCGGCCGTCGATCCCGATCTCGGGCTCATCCACTTCTCGACCGCCAACCCCGGCCCGGTGCTGAACGGCCGCCTGCGCCGCGGCGACAACCTGTTCAGCGCCTCGATCCATCTCACCACAGTACACGAGCTCGCCCCAGGCGGCATCGCAAGACACTCCCGCTAGCGTGTGCGCCCTTGCTCGAAGCCGAGGTCGCCTCCTTCGAAGGCGT
>Ga0123356_10006846_pt1 | contig 11466 bp, 8 predicted proteins | sample TergutEmb28metaG_2_FD_92546 | JGI IMG/M metagenome (GOLD analysis project Ga0123356, IMG submission 92546) | Embiratermes neotenicus P3 segment gut microbial communities from Petit-Saut dam, French Guiana - Emb289 P3 | ecosystem: Host-associated > Arthropoda: Insects > Digestive system > Gut ... | reverse complement strand
TCAAGCATAACTACTGTACCAATTGGAAAGAATTGCTTTGACATATGATTTCCTCCTTATTTTATATCGATTTCAAACTAATTATGGTTTCGAAGCAACTTTTATTGATTCTTCTGCAATTTTTTCGCCGGATTTTATTACAATTTCATTATATAAGTCCAATCCCTTTGGCATTTCAAGGTCATTTTTTACATAATCTTTTGCAGCTTCTCCAACGATTTTACCGGTTGCCCAGCTTGCCGTTTCACCTTTTGCTACAGAATCAACAAATTCTATTCCTTCTTTTGCATATTTATATGATTTAGGATTTGTCAGTTCAGACACCGTATTTTTACCAATTACTGTTTTACCAACTGATGCAACCGCATAAATTTCTCCTGCAGTATATGCAACTGTACCAACAGCACTGCCTACCGATTTTCCGATTGTTGCACCTGTCCTGGCACCATCTCGTCCTCCAACAACATATCCTACACCTGCACCGATTACCACACCATACATCTGACCGTTAATTTCTGCTGCTGTTTTCAATAGATTAGTTTTGCCGACTTTATCATACTCTTTCCTGTTGATATTGTACATATCTGCACCGGCACCAATCAGCATATTTGCACCATATACGGCGCCCAATACATTTCCCGTTGCAACAGATGTCGCTAATAAAGCGGCTCCTGTTATAAGTTTTACCGTAGTCGTTACCGCTTTCCACGCTCCTTCATAACGACCGCCCGGACCGATCCAACCTTTAATTTTGGAAGAAACATTTTTAGCAGCCTTGACCGCTTTTACTCCTGCATTATATCTTACAAGCGCTCTTTTTTTAATTAGATCCCATGCAAACGATCTAACCTTCACAACACCTACCGCAGCAGCACCAACAGCTTTTTTACTTAGACCGTTAATAAATTGCTTTGCACGCAGTTCTGCATTTATATATTCAACCCGCACATTATCTAAACACTTTCCTGTTCTTATGGAGGCTCCGACTATGTTGCTGATTGTTATCACACGAGAATTGATGCTTCCTTGCAAGTTTTCCAATGAAGGAAGTGATCCTATTACTGTTTTAACCTTTCCCAAGCGCTGACCGTAATTCTCTAAATTTCTTGTAACTATTGAAATATCGGCAACAGCGGTTTCCATCGTTTTATACTTAATATTATACTTCATAGATCATACCTCTTTTCATTTGGTTTAACGGTATCTACTTTATACTTCACTATAATCAACTACTTATATCGTCATAGTATTTGTTTGTATATAGAATAATGCACTTATTTGCATGTATGTGACAGATCTGACAAATGGTATGTTTTTTGCTATGACTGACAATATAATAAGTTATAGTCATCTAGGTAAACTTGAAAAACTGAAGTGCCAGGAAAATGGACCATATTCATCATTTTGGCCAGAACCATTTTCAAACAGCTTATATGGCGTATGTCCTTGTTCAAAATATATCAGTACTCCACCTGACTCCTGATACAACTCAATTTTAATCGGATCATAACTTGGTCCGCTATGGCTCGTCATAGCCCATCTACCGTCATAAAGTTTGTAGAAAATCGTGGTTCTGCCGTCCGGCCAATCGATATAAATATTGATCATATAATCACCTTCATCGATTTTTATTAAATCATCTTTCTTATTGGAGTCTTGTACTGCACCGTTATCATGCCTCATGCCGGTTGTAAAACTCCATGTAGTGATTTCATATGCCAAATTGTCATATCGCTCGAAAATCCCGGTATTATCTCTATACAGAAAATACTTGTTTTCGGTAGTCGGAAATTCAATTGAAAAGGTATTTCCATGATGAGTAAAATTCGCATCTGTCAACCTGTTATCTCCATGATTGTTCTTCAGTGTCCAAACAGCACTATTACGATTTCTTTCGATCGTTCTTGTTTCACCACTCTCTCTTACCAACTCCAACCGAATCCAGTCTCTCGTATTAAAAATTGATGTACTCATGCATTGAAAGGATTTTTCGTCAGACCGATCATTGAACTGTTTCATATAAAGATCATCAAGTATCAATTGAACAGAACTCATATCAAAATCCTTTCCATCAAAATTACCATAAATAGTTCTGTGCTCTACTATTCCCAAATGCGTTTCAGGTGCATCGGTAAACATACTTTCACTTACCGGATTTTCATTAACCCATTGTCCCGGTGCTATCATTTCTTCAAAACCGTTACTCCATGAGCGTTTCAAGACTTCTGCCCATCGCTCGTTTTCAATTGTGAAATATGTGTCTGTGAGGCTTTGTCCTTTTGACCATTCCGGGGAACTTGTCCGAATCATAAAATAAGAAATATTTTTCCTGTTTGTTGCAATATATCCGTTCACTGCTCCATTCATATCAAAATCACGAAAGTGATATTCATGAAATAACAACTCTGCTGTTCCTGATAAATAACTATAAACCTTAAAATTTATCTCCTGATTTGATGGATCCACAGGAAAATGAATAAATAATAATTCTGGCACACCATCGTTATTAAAATCTATCAGTTCCGCGTATATAACACCGCTGTATGTTAAATATCCGGCGTCATCAATTACTTTTCCAACTCCAAACTTATCAACCGCTGAAGAAAGTACACCGTAGTATACTTCGTAAATATCCAATATTGACTCTGTTTCGTCTTTTTCCTCCGGTTGATCTCCCCCCGGTTGACCTTCCGCCGGTAGGTCTTCCGCCGATGGATCTTCTACCGGTGGATCTTTTTGATCGCCATATGGCTTGTCACCGGAAATGTCACCACCCACAAATGCTTTTGGGAGTGCAAAGGTCAGTAATGCTGCAATAATTACAAGAATTGATATAGTTAGAATGTTATTGAAATTCTTTCGTGGTTTCGGCGGTATTAAAACAAACGTTCCACTCTTTATTGCATCAAGAGCTTCTTTAAACTCGGACGCTGAATTAAATCGCTTCAACGGGTCGAATTGACAAGCTTTTAATATAACATACGCCATCTCTTTACTTGCATTTGCGGGAGGCGGAAGTGCCTCGCCTCTTAATCGCCGGTCAACAGCTGTGTTCATATCATGGTGGGTTATTGCATGAGCATCGGGATCAAGAAAAGGGAGCATGTTGTTATTGAGCAGCCTATACAACACTAAACCTAAAGAGTATATGTCTGCTGTGGTATTATATTTCCTTAATGTTGGAACTTCTGGTGCTGTATGATAACGGTTACCTACGGAAGTCATTGAACCACAACTTTCATCTAGCTTGCGGGCGACTCCAAAATCACCTAATTTAAAACTGCCATGAGGTGAAATAAAGATGTTCTCGGGTTTAATATCACGGTGGATAATGTTGTTCGCGGCACAAAGATCAAGAGCAGAACATATATCCATACCAAGCTTGATTACTTTCGCCTGATCTAATTTATTGCCTTTTTCATATTCGGTCAAGCTCGTCAGGAGTTCCATACGGATATATATATACCAACCAAATTCATCGGTTTTTTCAACAACCTTGTAATCCTCAATGTTTACTATATTAGCTGTACCTTTCAAAGAAACCATCAGTTTGATTTCATTTACAAAATCCGTCTTTATACTCTCAAAATATGAATATACAGATAACTTATCATTTCCGGTCGCACGAAACTCATCTATCTCCGCCCGGTTTCTCGGGATGGATATCACTTTAACTGCAGCGTGGTGAGATAAATCGTGTTCTTTATGTACGACTTCGTATACCTTCCCAAATGAACCTTCACCGATATTTTTAACAACACGCCAGTCGGGCCATATTGCGTTTAAATTCATATTTATGTCATATGCAATTGTATTAATTTCAGGCTTATCTTTTAAATATTTTTCAGATAATAAAGGTGTAGTCCCGGCAAAATCATTAACCTTTTGCAATGATTCTGTCGGTGCTTTCCTTCCATGCTCATCGGCAGGTCCCGCGGTATTTCTGTTCACATTTCTACTCCTCTTTTATGCAAAACTCGGCAGTAACAATACATCGCTGTCCTTATTAATATAAAAGTCACTACGACATGTGATGTATTGTTTTGATACTTGCCTGTTGACATGGTATACTTGTGTAGAGTTATTTTTGGAGGCATGAGGCGGGAGATGTTCGGACTGCAAAAGAAAACGACTATAATCCTTGCTGCGTCAATAAGTTTTGTTATTCTGGCGGGGATTTTGATATGGATCTTTTTCCCTGTTATTCTAAGGTGGATAAGCCCTACTTTATATACCCGGTATGCTTTTAATGAAACAGGTAAAATGATTCAAACCGAGCTGATCGAAATCAACGAGTTCTTTGGTTTTCCCGAGTTTTCGGATTCGGATATCAAACATTTTTCTGCCGGGTTAAAAGATATATCGGCAGGTATAAGCTACGGCGGATTTAGTTCGCCCGATATAAATCTGTCCAAAATCGACATCGGTGCTACCCTGCTTTATGACCGGGCGGATAAAAAAGCTTCGCTTGATTTTTCTGCAGGGTGGGATGGCAGTGCGTTTCTTATGACACTATTTACCAATGTGGAGCAAATCGCACTCGGGATAAATAAAGATACCTCATGGGTCGTCAACGCCAAGTCGTTTGGTAAGGAGCTTGCCGGGATTGGATTGCCTGTTGATGAAAAGCTTGAACTCGATCTTGCTTTTCTTTTTCCCGATATTATTAGTGACGAAGTGAAAGAAAATGCTCTTTTATTGGCGGCAGACTTCTTTAAATCCCTTAAGTTTAGCAGAGTCCGCAGCTTTGATCATTTCACCGGACCGGACGGGATTTTAATGACAACAGTTATCGGCGGCGAAGACTTTCAAGACTTTATAACCGAAATGATCGATTGTTATTTTGGACGATCCGATACGGGTGACTACTTGCGCAGCAGCGTTTTGCATGTTGACTCCACTGACTATGAGCTTGCTGTCTTCATCAACAAAAACCACATTGTTCAAGCGGTAAAGCTGTCTTCTTACGTTAAACCGGATTCGGATTATGATTCAGAGCGGGATTTATATATCTCGTTACAATTTCCCGATCCTCAAAACCTGCTTGATCACATTGTATTTGATATAAGTATCATTAAAAACGACATCCGGCATGATTTTTCACTTGAGAGTAAAGGCCGGCATGTTCCTGTTGACGGAGTTATTACAGATACAACAACAATTACAGGCTTTGACATTGGTGATGTTCTGTTGCGTTCTGAAATCCGTGAAGAAGGCTCTCTCTCCATTTCCGTGCAAACAGGTTCATTTACTTTAAATACGGATGGATCGTTAAACATTACTGACAACAATGTCGGTCTGGCACTAAGTTCATTAGATATGGAGTTCCTTCGGCACCTTTCTTTAAACCTGTCTGGTGATTTAACCCTTTCTTACGGTATCGCAGCATCGGAACTAAACGATATTACAATAGGCGCACAAAGTATTTCCGATGTTGAAATATTCAAATTTCTCCCTCTTTTTATGATCGTATGGGAGATTCTTCAACAGGATCATATACTGATGGACATGGTTGGTGAGCCATTATACGATTTGGTTTTATCTTTTGTCTTTGGAAACAAGCTCGGCTCTTTTATCAACGATTTTATTGATATCAGCGGTGTCGGTATACTTGATACATTGTTTGATCTGTTCGGCGGGCAGCTCAGTGAAGTATTCAGCGAATTACTAGAAAGTTTAATGCTGGACAATTTAGCCGGTATACTTAACAGCTTCGGGGATTTTATCAACGAAACCATCGGGGAAAGACTAAATGATCTGTTTGCAGATCTTTTTGATCTGTTTAATTAACACGATTCAACTATACCATTCGTTTATAACATTCCAGTCTCTATCATACTCAACAAAATAGCTGATAGACCCGTCTATATCAAAAAAGGTATAAACATAAATTTCCAGAACCGCAATATATTCATATTCGGTTCGTGATCCGTCTGCACTGTAATAAATGTCTTTAAAACTGCCGTCATCGTAATATATATATTCATTCCACGATAAAATTTCTCCATTTTCCGAATAATCTATACTCCCTATATGATTACCGTTTGCATCATGTTCATATACACGCCACCCGACTAGTTCTCCATATGCGTTATAGTAAGAACTCAGAATGAGATTATTATTGAAATCATACTCGCTTTCTGTAATGGATTCAATATTACCTTCTGCAGTAAACCATGTGGTTTTTGTATTATTTCCTCTGTTATCGTATTCGAAAATTCCGGAGTATTCAATGTATCCGTTTTCATCAAACCATGTATATTTGGTTTGCTGACCCAGGGAATCAAACTCGGATTGCGCCCAACCTTGCGTCTCCCCGCCTGCACTGTAATAACTGGCTTTAACGAGGTTTCCATTTGTATCATATTCCAGGATCGTATAAGAACCGTCGTCATATGTTTCCGTTTCTGTATGGTGTAAATCGGATGCGGTCGTGAACGGCTCTGCTACCGGCAAATCGCTTACACCCGGTGTTGAAGATACAGGAGGTGCGGCCGGTATGACCGGAGTATCATTATCACCGGTATTGGAGAAAATGATCGCCACCCCTATAACGATCACAAATAATGCAACAAGTGAAAAGAGGGCGGTACGTAATGGTTTTTTTTCACGCGGAGGCGGATCCGGATATGAAGGTTTCGTTTGCACGGATATCCTTTCGCCGCCTTGTGCTTCAAAATGTTCCTCATCGGCAATACAATACGGACACTGCTCCTGCTCCTTCCAGTACTGATGTTTTTTTTGATTTGAGCAGTCAGCAAGTTCATTTTTAAGATAATTATTGAGTGTATGATACCATGTTTCTGCACTCGGACGTGCGGTCGGTCTTGGACGTCCGTGAATAAACACATCATCAAACAGCTTGAGTATTCCCGGCGGTAATGACTCTGCGGGAGGGCAAAATACCGCGGAAGGTTTATTGCCTTCGCGGAATACATATGAATTACGCTCGATAGCGTCATTTCCCAAAAAAGGTGAAGCTGTAGACCCTACAGCATCTGATTTGACGCCTCTGAAAGGGTCGACCCCGTTCATCAGCAGTTTGAAAATATGGATCCCCAGACAGAAAAGGTCGCTTTCTTTTGTAAATGTCGGCAGAGACACATCGTCAAGGTTATATGGATTCCCGGCAACACGCTCTTTTTTGCAATGGTTTATTATTTCGGGCGCAAGATACCCTGCCATGATCACACTTGTTCTGTGGATATGTCCGGTATTGTCTGTTATGTGGAATGAATCACAATCCATAAAACATATCTGTCCCGTGCCGTATTTGATGCCTATGTTATGATGATTAAAATCGCCGAATATATACCCTTTATTATGGAGTTCATGAAGCGCAGAACACAGATTTATCGCGATCATGATCCTTGATCTTACGGATGGATACCTTTCATACTCATTTTCATCCAATATCGGATGTCTGTAACCGTATGCACGCAGGAGGTGTTCGTCAAAATCCAGGCGCGGCATTATATAGCCGGTAAGCCCGACTCTTTTATCTGTCATCAGTTCCATGGGCCATGCGACAACCCCCCGGGATATAAGTGCTTCGGGAGGGTTGTATTTCATGAATTTTAGTTTTTTAAACAAGTCATCGGTAACGATCTTTGAACCTGACGAATCTGCTTCTCTGTAGACCTTCATCAGGAGGCTTGGATCTTCTTTTACTTCATAAATCAGCCCTTCTCCGCCATCATTGACCAGCTGCCCTCTTGTATACACAACGTTTACTCCTCTTTTGCATTACTATTTCCCGGCATCTTTTTCAATCTGCTTTTTTCTACAAGAAAAATAATCAAAACGGGTATGTAAGCAAATAAAGATAAAATAAAAATTATCCCGAAAGCATCACTGACAGTGCTGTTAGTACCTTCGGTCGATATCCCGATAATCGGGGAAATAAGCATAATACCAAGTAATATGTAGTGTGCAATCCTTAGCCCCTTACATTTACTTTTCTGCTGTTTATATGCTATATTCATTTTTTCTGTTGGTTCCACTGTTGATAGCAGCGCTGCTTTTTCTGCATTTTTTGCTGAAACTGCAGTAACTTTATTACCTAAAAACACTGATAACCCTGTCACTGCTGCAGCGACAACAGCACCTATAACTGCTTCGTTCCGCTCAACATGAATTGCGTCACCACCCATAATAGAAAATCCGTCGCCTGTAATCACTGTAATCATAAAACCTAAAAAAAACAGTCCTCCGACAATACTCAGTATATAGAAAATAAATACTGACTTTGGTGCTTTGTGATTCTTATTCTCAGATTGAGTTTCGTTTGCCGTATATTCCGGTGCCGTGTTAATTGGTTCGATTGTTTTGTTTTCCCCTTCTTGGTTATCAAAATTACTCACTATTTTCTCCTTATATGTTAAATTTTTATAGTACCTCTAAATATACATGATAGTTTATCGTTATTCAATACCGGGGTCTTTCTTGTTGTCAGCTTCTTCTGCTGATGCACTTATATTTTTATTTTTACCTTCATTATCGCCGGTGTTTAAAACAAGGCTTTCTCTGTGTTGTGATGAAGATCGTTTTCTATATATCAATATTCCGATAAATATAAGAACGGTACCCAGGAGTCCCGCCCAGTTGGATCCGAGCCAAAACCCCATACGGTATACAAAACCCATACTCCGGTTCATAGACACAATAAACCCGTACCACTCGCTTCTGCCTGCGATAGACATCAATTGTAATATCCACAAAACTGCACCCGAAATGAATAAAATCCAATTAAATACCTTGATAAAACCTTTTCTTACCTTAGTGTAGTTTTTTAAAAGCAAACCCCCGGCATCTCTGTTCGGCGGCGGACAGAACAAAATTACCAGTAAAAACGGGAACATAATCAAATGGCTTAAGATACCGTTTAGAATACTATAATACTGATTATTAAAATACTGTTTATCCCAAACTATAATCCGGGTTACATAAAAAACAGTTATCGATACTAATAAGATAGAAACAACAACAATACGAAATGTATTGAAATTGATTTTATCTTTGCCGGAAAAATAATTAACGGTAAGTAATACAAAAAATGTAAAAGTCAAAATTGTTGTCACAAGCTGCCCAAGTGTTTCTGTAATTCTGATATTATTTATTTCTGCACTTACATATACTACATTGCTTCTTGATAAAAGATAAAATATGTTTTCAATCAAGGTATAACAATAATGAACCTGCAATCCTGCCAACAGTGCTGTGGAAAAACCCCAGATCGGATTTTCTTTCTTTCCATAATAAGCAAGCAAGTATACCGTGCACATTATCATCGATAGTATCACAATGCACTGACCAATGATCCAGGGAATAATCACGGGGTAGTGAGTAAGAAGCTCGAGATTTCCCCATCGGGTTATACCCAGCTGTTGCATTATTGAAAAAGTACTATACCCTGAACGTATTGCTGTTAATATCGCAATTATGCTTGATGCGATAACGAAGCCTTTCGTTTTTTTACTTATCTCCATATTTACACTCCTGCACATTTTTCATCAAAATAGATCGTCAATCTTCCGGGATATCAAATCCTTCGGGATCATCATACATGACGTATGAGACCACTTCACCTTGAGGTCCGTCTTTTCTGAGCAGCTCTATAGTCCCGTATTCACTCAGCTGCAGAAAAAATACTTTTTCTTCGTCATTGGTCAGCAGCAGTGCCCAGCCCCATGTACCCGAATCTTCAATTTTAACCGCTCGAATATTTCCGACTCCCGTATCGATCAGTTTGGTTACTGTATTGTCGATTATTACAATATCATCCGGATGCACTGTTACCTGCTCTGTTATCATTTTTTTGTTGTTTTCAAACACTTTCATTTGATTTATATCCATTTTTACGCCTCCAATTATATTGTTTATGTTATTGCCGGATAACTGTATAAATATTTGTTCTTTATATCCGGTCACTTGCTGTTTCTCCCGCCGGAGAACCAAAACGCATCTCTTTCGATAGGCTGATTATAATAAGCATCATATCCATGATTTGAAACAGTTTTGTAGTTATTGTAATTATTTCTCCAGATTTGTCTTGTTTCATTGCTGACAGAAGGATGGCTTCCCCTAAACGCAGCTTCATATTGGTACGCATGCCTTGCCTCATGTATCACTGTCTTTAATAACCTGATGCCCTCCGGTGAGTTTAATACATTTAGATTTATAGTTATAAGACCTTGATTGGGATTATAGGACCCGTATACGTTTGCACTCATGTTTGTGAAGTTGATATTGGATTTTGCTTTTGTACCCAGAATTTTTTGTATTTCCGCAAGAAATGAATTCAATAGAGCTCTTTTTTCCGCTTCTGTCCTTGCCGATCTCCATTTGCTTTCATACTCTGCCAACTTAGCAAGCGCTTCATTTCTCATCCTCAAATCAGCCGCCTGCTCTGTTTCGGGTTTTGATCCGCCGCCACCGGGTTTTTTGCCGCCGTTTCTTCCGCGATCAAAGATTTTCTTCAGCCAGTTCAAAATTCCCGTTGTTATTTTAACACGTTTCTCTGCATTATTATATACCAACCAGATAGAGCTCAAACATTTTCCGGTTTCTTTTAATGCAAATGTAAAAATGTTAAATGTTTTTATTCGATTTTCTATAAGATTCGGAAATCCGTCAAGCTCCGTTTGATTGCCAAGCTGAGTTTTTATGGCAGCCAGACGTTGTGCATATCCCGTCATTAGAATTTCTACATTTTTGAGATCATTAACAGCATTTTCCATTTTACGTGTATCTGCTCTGTACTTCACTTGCTTCAGCTCCTTTTTGTTGATTGGGAAAGGTCCCGGCCACTTCATTATCTGATTGAATAGTAACATGCTGATATCAACGTTTGCCAATGCTCTGACGAATGACCGATTTTCGGGTGTGAAAAGTAAAAATCCCCGACAAATAAAACGAAACGAATGCTGTCAGAGATTTTCTATACCGATTTAACGTTATCACCTGAAGTCGATGTTGCTGATTCTGATCGATGTGATCAATCCTTTGTTTTCACCATCTGTATCCACATTGAATCTAATACCTTCATATTCATCAACATTATCCATGTGACCCAAATTGGCATAAGGCCGGTAATCATAACTTGAACTTCTATCACTTAAATGATGATACGAGTTATGTTCGGGTATCAATTTATCAAAAATTTCAACAAGATAACGTTCAGGTGTTCCGATAGTGATACCGCCCGGCAAGATCAACGCGCCATTTACTGTCCATGAATATATATCTATACTTACAACAAAGCATCTCTCCACTGTAAGAAGCCTATCGCTGAAATTAAACACCTTAAAATCCAGTTTCTTCTCGTTTCTAATCATTGAATATCTCAGTTCTCTCATTGCCGGTATACCATCTGGAGGCGGTTCGTTCCAATAACCGGGGTCATACTCCCAGCCGTTATCAAGAAATGCCGACAGCGGAGCCGGAAGACGGTATAAATCTCCATCG
>Ga0123356_10006845_pt1 | contig 11467 bp, 11 predicted proteins | sample TergutEmb28metaG_2_FD_92546 | JGI IMG/M metagenome (GOLD analysis project Ga0123356, IMG submission 92546) | Embiratermes neotenicus P3 segment gut microbial communities from Petit-Saut dam, French Guiana - Emb289 P3 | ecosystem: Host-associated > Arthropoda: Insects > Digestive system > Gut ... | reverse complement strand
CGCCGGTTAATCTCGATAAGCCAAAATAGCCGAGTCCGTAAACGGTGTCATAAGAATTGTCCGCGTCAATCGCACCGATCAAATACGGAATCGCTTTAGGATCGTCAAATTGGGCAATGGCTTGAGCCACCCCGAACATATAACTACTGTTGATCTTTTTCTGGTTTTCCGGCTCAAAACAACTGCAAAGATACTCCAACGCGCCGTCTATCGTTTCCGTGTTTTCCGGGTACGGCACGTAAGATTTCCCGTGAGGCGTTTTCGGAAGGTCGGGAATTTCTATCTTTTGAACTTCTTCGGGATAATTAGCCTTGTTCTTTTCCCACCAGCGTCGCCAAAAGGCCCCGTCGTGAAATATGCTGTACTCCTCGACTCCGGTTAACTCCCGCAAGCCAAAATAACCGAGAAAGTAAACGGTCGCATAAGAATTATCCGCGTCAATCGCACCGATCAAATAGGGAATCGCCTTGGGGTCGTTGTATTGGGCGATGGCTGAGGCAAGCCCGGAGAACGCAATAGAGTTAAACTCCAGCCGAAACTTTAACAGACCTTCCTGGACCACCATTACATCCTTTCGGTTTTTCGCCGTAAAATTCTCCGGCGAAAACCGCTCACAAAGATATTCCAGCAAACCGTCAAGCGTTTCCATTTTTTCCGGATACGGTTCGTAAGATTTCCCGTGCGTCGTTTTCGGAAGTTCCGGTATTTCTATCCTTTGTACTTCTTCGGGAAAGATTGCCTTGTTCCTTTCCCACCAGCGTTTCCAGAATGCACCGTCTTGAAATTGGGAATACCGTACGCCGGTCATTCGGTCGAGTGAAAAATAGCCGACTCCGTAAACCGTATCTGAAGAATTATCCGCATCAATCAAGGCGATCAGGTACGGAATCGCACTCGGATCGGGCGTGTCTTTTCCGAAGTACGTTTTTTGCAACACGTCACTCAACTGGCGTAGTTCCCGGAGTTCGCCGGCATCGTATTTCGTTTTCAGCTCGGCAAGCACCTGCGCAAACGGTTGCGGTACGTCTTGCAAATTGACGAACGCTTCGATGAGTGCTTTTTCGGCGAGTTTTTCAGAATTCTGGGCGAAGGCCAAACCCAGGAAGCAGATCAGGCCAACAAAACCGAAACAGAACCAAACACGCTTGATGAAATATCGAAATTTTGACATGGCGACAAATAAAGGAAAGGTGACAGACGACACTCTCGCCTCACCGGCGTGACAAGAAAACGTAAGTGGCACCGGCGGCAACGGCACCGAGTACGACGCTTGCAAGCCCGGCCATAATGATGCTTGAGGCTGTAGCCAGGCTGGTTTTGAAATAGGCCACACCCATGACGGCCATGACGCTGAGATTGAACGCAACGATGGCGGATTGCATTCGTTGTTTTGCGGCTTCGTCGGAAAGCGGGGCGGCGGGTTCCCGTGACGCTTGGGCTTTCTCTTCCTTTTTCTTGGTCACACGTCTGGCTTTGCGATCCAGTGCCGCCTGTTCGAGCGCCTCGGCGGCGGACAGGACCGACGATTCCGCACCGTCGCGTGCGACGAACTGCTTCGCGTCTTTCGGGTAAAGCCTGGCAATCGCCTCGTTGACCTGTTGCGGGACGCAAATCACCGAACGTACCGGCATGTCGAACAGCATCCGCAGTTCCTGCTCGACGTCCGGGTTGATCGGCGTCGGCGAAGCGAGCAACAGCTTTCCGTCGGCGACCATGACCGGCACGAACGAATGCTGCCGGGCCATGAGCGGCGGAATTTGCGGGGCGAATTCCGCGTCAACACCGATGTCTTCGAGACTGATAAACGGCAACCCGATCGATTCGGCGTAGGCCAGCATGATTGTTTCCGGCGGGGCCAGCTTGTGTTGCAGAGCCGCCTGATAAACATCCAACCCGACCGCATCGGCGTAGGCTTTCGCCTTTTTGACTTGCTCCGGCATACAGATTTTGCCGGCAATGAGAATGTCCTCGAAGGTTTTTTGCTTGCGGGAACTTTCGCCCACCCGCCCGAGCGAAGCGTCGTAATCCGCCTTGCGTTCTATATCGGTCAGGCAGAGCATCGCCTGAGCGAGTTCGTTGAGCAGAGCCTGCGACTGGTCGATGAACTCGCCGGTCGCGTATTTTTTGACGTGCGCGTTGAACTGCCGATACTGCTTGCGTATCAACAACGTATTGTCTTCAAACGGGTTGAGCTTGAGAAGCTGATAATGGTTCAGCGGCCTTTTGACTTCTTCGATTCCCAGCCAGTCTTTGTAAACGTCCAGTGTCATTTGTGTCACCAGGGGTTAGGGAAGGATACTCGATCATTGCAAGTCGTATGTGCCTTCCGGGATATTATTGTCATTCAATTTGCTCAGATGAACCTTGTGGTGATGAAAAGACCACCCAGCCCAATTAGGCAGCCAAAATTGCGGATTAAGACTATAACGATTGTGATACCAATCTTGTTCACCTTCGTTGGGAAGTTCGTCTGCTGGAATGTTTGTCGTTGAAAAATTTGTATTATCTTCCTGATGATAGACAGTATAAAGATGAATACAAGGACGAAATTTCACTCCCAATAAATCGGCTACGATCTGACACCGAAGCAAAGTACCGTGATATTGCTTTTTGGCTTCATTCCAATTACTGTTTGTCATTGTCTTTTTCAATTCAAACAAATGTAACCGATAACACTTATCGCTCACACATTCCCAGATAATGCCGTCTGCGAGTTGCTGATTCTCCAGAATAACAAAAAATTTATCCTTCAAATAGAGGTATGGCGAAGGCGAACACTGTCCCATAAACTCCACAAATAATTTCATTTTTCCATTGTTACTTGGTTCCTCAATCAAGCAGTTGGATTTTGTTTTGCCACTCTCAACAACATAAACATTTATACCAACCTTCGCCGATTCATGGGGAGTTGTGGGAGGAGTGAACACATCGGATTTGACGAGAGGATATGGATTGGAATACATCACTCTTCTCTTTTTTTCCATATTGATTCTTGGGAAGAGTCTTGACTGTCAACAAGAAAGGCGATAACATCTTTTCTTGAGGCTCGAATCGCATCTCCAAACGTCGGAACCGGAAAACCATTAACGTCGTATTTCAATGATGTCACATCGGTTTTATCGTCCCTAACATCAAATTGATACATACGAACCTTGTCCGGAGATATGACGTCATCCTCGTGATAACCATGCTCTTCCCGCAATCGTTCGCTGTTCGGATGATTAGATAATTTTATCATATTGTTGACGTGTTGGATCATGTCAACACTGTGCGTCGATGCCCAAACCGTAATTCCGGCATTGACCATTTTAATCAAAACTCTTGCCATCTGCCGTTGAAGTGCCGGATGAAGGCATGTTTCCGGTTCTTCAAAAATACAAATCGGCGGGAAGTCCCCGAATTTCAACATGCACAAAAGCCCGGCAACTTCGGACACAACTCCAGACGAAAGATAGAGCGGCAGAGAATGCTCCAATCCGGTTTGTTGATAAAATATGTCCGCCGTTGGAGTCTCCGTAATACCAATGCTGCCGCCAATCAAATTTTCTTCAATAAATCCGATGATAGAAACATAACGGTCGGGTTCTGTTTTTGGTTGTAAGCCAATAAGATTTTGAAGAAAATAAATATGCGGGCTTGTCAACCATTCTGTGTTTTTTTGTTTCACTTCGCCAAAATGGGAACTCAATATTTCTTTTGCAAGGGTTTTATATGTCAACAAATAGCCTGTTCTTGGAGCAGGAAGAAAAACGGTTTTAAGGTGTGGATTCAAACACAACGCAGTGTAAAACCTTGAAAACATCGCGGTATCACGAAAACCAATATTCACATTTTGGCAACTCACATAATATTGTCGCGATGGTTGTGCATCCTGAACGGAAGAATTGGTAACGGATATCTCTGACAGACTGACGTAGCAGTCTTCGCTGTGTGGTACGGTTATTTTAAGTGATTCTACAGGTATCTCATTACCGTTAAAAATACTTCGAATAAAAAAGTCCGTGTTCGTTGCCAGCAATGCGTTATACTCGTCGATACATGCCTGATGCATTTCCTTGTCAATTAGAAGTTCACGGGCGGGATTCTCTGAAAATCGTGAATCAAGCATTGCTTGTAATTCACCAGAGCGATCTGATTTGGACTCACCTCGAGTGAGCTGTGGAGAAAATATGTGCGTCAACCCCCAAAGCAACGAAAGCAGATAACTTTTGTTGCTGTTATTATCCCCAACGAACAACACAAGCGGTGCGGCTTCAATATTTGCTTCTCGAATTCTCGCAAAATTCTTGATATGTAAAGTCCAATAGTTTGACATTGCTCGTTTTCGGTAAAAATCCCACAATAATGATAAACCATCCCGCAAATGCGGACTGCCCGACTCCATAGATCATATCAATTTCGTCGAAATCAATCAAGGCCGAAAAACGATGCGGTTTTTTCCTATTCCACGCAAAACTACTCAACAACATACTCGGCCGCCAGTTGGACGAAGGCATCGACCTGTTGCTCGGTCAAAGCCCCTTTGCGGTCGATGTCGATTTTCGCTTCCTTGCCGGTTGTTTTTTCACGGGCGGAAACAGAGATACGGCCCGATTTATCGAAAGAATAGGTCACTTCGATCGGCGATCCCTTCGGCAACTGCTCGGGCAGCTCCGTAATGCGGCATTTTCCGAGCAGCGAACACGCAACCGGATCGGGTGCATCGCCTTCGAGAACCTGCACGCTGATGCGGGTTTGGTTCGGCTTGTTCGTCTGGAACGTTTGCGATAGGGAGAACGGCAAGGTTGTATTCCGCGGGATCATAATGTGATTGACGGTGGACCCCGCCTTGGTGTCAAGTGCAACGACGCCCAGCGAGTGCGAGTTGACATCTTCCTGACGGATGCTTTCGAACAAACGTTTGAGTTTTTTGTTGCCTGCCGTCGCGTCGGTACGGAACTTCGCTTCGAGAATCGCCGCATGAATCGCAGCTCCTTTCGCCACGGAAGTATGCGGATCAAGTTCCGTATAAGGTTCAATCCCCGTCAGTTCCCTGAGCATGGTGCGCACCTGCGGCATGAGCGTCGAACCGCCAACCAGCACGATGGCGTCAATCTGTCCGAATTCGAGGTCGGCCTGTTCGAGTACGAATTCGGTCGTGTCGGCTGTCCGCTGTAACAGGTCGGCAGTCATTTTCTCAAAGTCGTCGCGCGTGATCCGAACGGTGATCGACTTGCCTTCGTGGCGGAACGTAACCGACGTTTCATCTTTATCGCTAAGCTGAATCTTCGCCATTTCACAATCGTTGCGGAGTACCTGAATCGACTTGGCCGACTTGGATGCGTCGATATTGTGCTTGACGTGAAACGCTTTCATAATGTGGTCGGCCAACCGGTCGTTCCAATCAACGCCACCCAGTTTGACGTCGCCATCAGTGGCAAGGACGCGAAAATGGGTCGGCGTGTATTCCACGACGGTCGAGTCGAAGGTTCCACCGCCGAGGTCATAGACCAGAATTCGTCGCGGTCGCTCCATTTTGACTTGTGAAACGCCCAATTCGCCTCGCGACCAAGCGTAGGTCAGCGTCGCGGCGGTCGGCTCGTTGATGATGTCAATCACGTTGAACCCGGCAATTCTTCCGGCATCCTGTGTGGATTTGCGGCGGGTATCGTTAAAATAGTACGGCACGGTAATGACGGCATTGCCGATCTCGCCAATCCGTTTTTCGCCGTCCTGCTTGAGTTTTTTCAAAATAAGCGACGAGATGAATTCCGGCGTGATCTCGCGACCATCGAAGGTCCGCTTGTAGCTGGAAACCCCCATGTGCCGTTTGATACGTTCGACGACATTTTCCGGGTCTTCCATCGCAGCACGGTTTCGGTTTGGCCCGACGATCACGTGTCCCGATTCGGCAAGAAGAATCAGGCTTGCGGTCTCAACATCATCGTCTTCGTTGGCAAGCGGGACGGGTTCCCCATTTTCATTGACCTGCGCAATTGCTGAAAACGTTGTTCCGAGGTCGATTCCGACTGTACTGCCCTTATCAAAATTCATGGCGACACTTTCAACTGTAAGTAAAATGGGAAAAAATATTTTGAATCGTAGCAAAAAACAAAGATTGCAAACATTACGGCACATCCTGTTATCCGTAACCGGAAACCGGATAATAAAACGATGGTCCCGAGAGTTTACAGAATCCCTATTATATTCATTTTCTGTGCAAATTGCCACAAAAAATCCTGACAAACTCCAGAAAAATGACAATCTGAGCGAATTATCTGAAAAAATCGAGTTACTGGTCAAGGTGACAATCTTTGGTTTCCGAATAATCACGATATACGGTGTTTTTTGATTTTCACGACGACATTTCAGGTATATAATGACCATGTTGATTTCAACGAAAGCTACGGATACCATTTACCAAGCTGTTCTTCATCTTTTAAAGCAGCAAGGAGTTGAAGAAAATGAAACGCTGCAACAAGATGTTCTCCTGGGGGATGACATTTTTCTCGGATATCGATTCCAAACCCCGTCCTTGCAGATCGATTGGTTGGCGCAACATGATATTCTTGTCCTAAAAAACAACGAAGGAAGAATCTTGCTACAAAAACAATTGTCGTCTCGAAAAACAGAATCCAATGAATCGGCAACGAATGGAGAGCACCGCCCCTTCGCAGCATAGACGGCAAGGGTGTAAAATAGGTGGTCTTGGTGATCTTTTATTGGGCGAACTGTGTTTTGTTAGGATTTTACCAATTTTGACGCCCGGTGTGCTAACACCACAGCCGATGAATAGTATAGTGGCCAAGACTTCACGTTGAACGACTTCCAATGGCAGAATAGTAAAGTAAACTGTTTTGTAGTCTTTAGAGCGTATTCAAAGTTGGTTTGGAGTCATAAAGGCAACAAAGTAGCGACCAACGGGAGCGCGTTGTTGCTGGTCGGAGTACCGACTCCAGACCAATTTTCAAACTGGTCTAGTATGTCCTGCGAACCATTGCCGATTCGAGAAAATGGACATTCATGATTCATGTCAGTACAGAAATAAGGGACAAAAGGAAATGAAAAAACACGTTGCAACTTCGTTATTTGCCGCAATGATTTTTGCGATTTCGACATGTGTAACAAATGCCCAAACTTACTCCTCGTGTGGCCCTGGGAGCTTCCCGTCCTACCAGCAGTTTTGCAAGCCAAACAACTGCAATACCTGTGTTGGGGCCGGCATTTTCAGCGACAAAATGGTCAGACCGTTCAATAGCTGTATGTCCGCGTGTTGCGACCCCTGTGCCGCATGTTGTTTTGGGAGAGGCATGGGATGCGGCTTTGGCGGAGGATTCTTTGGACGAAATGTCCAATGTGCCGGCCCTGATTTTGGTTACGTCTATAGACCGGGTTACGGAGCCAATGGTCAAGGTTTTTCGCCGCGTTCGGCGTGGGGAGCTTACGGGGCCAACAGCCGACAAGGTTCCTATCCGTCCTACACTTACCGTTCACCGAGAGACTTCCTGAACCCGAATCCCCCAAGCATTGGCTACTGATTCTATCTGAAACCGAAACATGAGGGAGGCCATGGTGCCTCCTTTTTTTGTTGGTATCAGGCAGGCGGTTGCGCCGTACCCGCTTCCGACAAACGCTCATGAAATTCCACGTACTTGTCACCGGCTGTCGAAATGGTGAATCGCCGGCTGTCTGCGGAAAGCACTTCGATTTCGATGGTGACGTGTTCGATCGGCAGCGAGTTCGGCACACGGTCCGCCCATTCGACAAAGGTCAGCCCGAACCCATCAAAGTATTCATCGGGGCCAAGAGCGCGAAACTCTGATTCCTGCTCAAGCCGGTACGTATCGAAATGATAAATCGGGCGTTCGCCATCGTCGTACTCGCGAATCAGCACGAAAGTCGGGCTGGTCACCGTGTTCTTTGACACGCCGGACGCTTCGGCAACGGCCCGCACGAGCCGCGTTTTCCCGGCACCAAGCGTCCCGATCAGGGCAACGACCGAACCGTCCGGCAACAACCCGGCCAATGTGGCACCCAACCGTTCTGTATCCGATTGGTTTTCCGCATGAAATGTAATGGGCATCATGGTGAGTCAGGAACGGGGAGATTTTTAAACAAAATCCAGAATGAATCGCAGTAGTGACGGGATGAGAGCAACGGTTGCGCCGTACGCACCACCGATTCGCCGAACGTCATAGACGCCGTCGGGCCTATTCATTGTACCACAAAACCACCGGAAGAAGGAGCGGCCCGCAGCGTCAGGCCAAATAGAATAGAGAGGAAACCACAATCATCTTTCAAAATTCACGAAAGACCAGGTCCGAGACACCGGTAGGAACAACGACTTCCGATTGTATCTCGTCGTGATCTTGACTGTCGGCCAAAACTTTTGCATAACTCTGCAGCTCCACGGGTGACTGTTGTGCATCGGTGAAGATGCTGATAATATCCATAAATTGTTTATCCGCAACGTTTTCCGGAGCTTTATACGAAACAGTTATGATATGAATATTGCGTGACTGCGCTGCATCCATGACGGGTTGAAAGTTAAACGAGTATTGGTCGTTCGGGCAGATCACTTTTTTGATGCCAAAAGGGGTATCGGCGCGGAGAACAATTCTTTTCGTCACCACCTGTCCCGGTTCAAGATTGCCGACAAACAGCCTCGATGGATTAACTGTAATTCCTTGTTTTACAACACCTTGTACCATAATTTGAATATCTCGGTTATAGCTTTCGTTGGAAAGCAGAATGATACGGTCGTTTAAATATCCGGCAGAGGCCTCCGGTGAGAGGTTGACCTTGAGTCGGTATTTGACTTGGCCGTAATTTCTTGAAATCTCGGTCAGTTCAGCCGAGACACTCGGATTGGTACTTTTGAGTTCTGTAACGCGCCAGTTGCTTCTTCCCTGATAAGTAAACTCCACCTGTTTTTCGGCCGCTTGGCCAAAGGAAACTGATCCAAAATTCACCTCGCCAGGTTGAAAAGTGATGTCACTCCGAATGTTTCCTTTGACATGAAGCTGAACCGTCGCGTAAAACGGCTTGTCGATCACAACGGTAAGCGTCGCACTGCGATCGCCGAGGAATCTGTCCGTATTGAAATGTGCCTTGATTTTTGCCGTTTCATAAGTTTTGAGCGTGGATTTATCGACAGAAACCGTTGTGCAAGAGCAACTTGAGGAAACAGAACGGATATGAATATCTTCGACATACCGGTTGTAAATTTCAAAATCATATTCCGTTTTTGCGTTTCTGGATACATTACCGAAATTGTAATTTCTCACCTTAAACATGTCTTCCGCCCACTTTTGGGCAAACAGATGCGGAGCAGAAATCACCAAAAATAAGGTTACGATGAGTGTTATTAGAGCAGTTTGAAAATTGGTCTGGAGTTTTTTTGCTCCCGTTGGTCGCTGCTTGGTTGGCATTGTGTCTCCAAACCAATACTGAATACGCTCTAAAGTGTGTCTCAATGAATTACAGGACATTATGTCAACCTCGTGCTGGGATCGGAACTGTGGTTCAGGTTACGTTTGAATATTGGTCCTCAAAAACATACATTTCATCGGAACGACGTCCAAAGGAAAGTGGTTGTTCTCAAGACATATCCTTGTTGATCGAATATAGGATGTAATTTTGCCATTATTCCTAAAATTACCAAATTACCAGCAATTTTGCTTATATTGTTACGACCAACCATTTTATGTAAATTGATTATAGTGTTTCAGCAATTTTTTTTCAATGTCACACGATAAAATAACTCAAAAAAAGAAAATTTTCTTTTTGCATGAATTATAGTGTATATTTGTATCATATTAGTCAACTTGATTGAGATTCAAAAAATGTGATGCACGAAATCAATTTTTATGATTATCGCTCGCCATCTATACCCTCCGCAAAGACGGCGACGAAATTTTCAGTCAGGTGAGAGAATCACGGTTTGCAGAAAAAAGGCGTAGCCGGAGATTGTGTTTCGCTTTCTGAAGCAAATTATTCCTTGGGAGAAAAAACAAAAATGACATCGACGGAAAAAGTACGCGCACGCACCAAGCGCACGTCAAAAGTCGCGAAAAAAAACGTCGCAACCGGTAAAACGCCGGTAGCGAAAACAAGCTCGGATGGTAGAGCCGCTGCAACCAAGTCGGTACGTTCCAAAACCGTTTCGAAGGCAGCCAAAAAATCCGGTCAAGCGGAAAAAAAGATGAAATCGTCACAGAAAGCGAGTGTGCCCGCCAAGAGTAAGGAAACGGTCGGTAAAACGATCAAGGACAAACGAAAAAAACGCACTCTGTCCCGCGCTGAATACGATGCCTTTGTTGACAAGGCGGCAAAAAAAGAACAGGTCGCATCGGGGAAATTGGTGACCGTCGATCGCCGCAAGACGAAACGGCCTCTTTCCGGGAAGCCGGCGGTGAAATCCGGCGAGACCAAAGAACGTCGCCAAAAAGTTCAGCGGCGTCGGCAGATTGACCCAACGACCTGCGAGCGGGATTACTCGCAGGACGAAATCGAGTTCATGAACGCTCTCGACGAGTACAAACGCAACAGTGGTCGCATGTTCCCGACATGCAGCGAGATTCTCGAAGTATTTCGCGGCCTGGGTTATATGAAACAATCGCAAGAAGACGGCATTGAGATCCGTCTCGACCCGGAATCCGGCGATGCGTCTGTCACCGTGACCGAAACCGGTTCGGCACGTCGCGATGACGATCAACGCGACGATGGATGCGCCGGTGACGAAAGCGTGTCGAGCCGGTCGTTGAGTTGGATCGCTTTATGACAAGCGTTGTGACGGATTGCCGCTTGAAATTCCAAGTATGACAACATGTTACGGTCTCCGTAAGTTTGTGGGTAAAACCAAGTGTGGCTTACGGGAGACCTCTTTACACCGGGAGAAACAGTTTTAATCCTTATCGATCAACAATGACGCCGGAGCATACGCTTCCACTTCAGCAATCGACATTTGGGTTCCAGGTTGACCGGGACCATCAGGTTTGTAGGAACGAACACGAATCCATCGGTATTCTTTCGGTTCAAACTCCACATCAAGACTCTCGCCTTGCCGATCAATGAATCGTCCCAGTGAAACTTCGTTCTGAAGCGTATCAACGGCAAATAATTCCAGATCGGTGGCATATCCGGAGCCGAAGTGAACGACGATTCGAGAGATCGAAATCGGCTCCATAAGATCGACTTCATAAGTCCAGGCCCAATCGCCGCCGCCGATCGCGGTGGTTCTTCGGTTGCCATCGTTACCTTTGGGGGCGGCGTGAATATCTCCATTGCTTGGAATTAACACGCGATTACCGTCGTTGCTTTTCAAGGCGGCGGGTTTCTTCCATGCAATATTGTTCGCCGGAACCGCCTTGCCTTCCTTCCACGCATAACGAAACGAATCCAACACGGCCATATTCCGGCGCAGCGGTTTCAAGACTTCGAGTTGCGAACGGTCCAGCTCGCCGTCTCGGTACAGCAGTACGTCAAT
>Ga0123356_10006844_pt1 | contig 11469 bp, 11 predicted proteins | sample TergutEmb28metaG_2_FD_92546 | JGI IMG/M metagenome (GOLD analysis project Ga0123356, IMG submission 92546) | Embiratermes neotenicus P3 segment gut microbial communities from Petit-Saut dam, French Guiana - Emb289 P3 | ecosystem: Host-associated > Arthropoda: Insects > Digestive system > Gut ... | reverse complement strand
CGGGATGGGGCCCCCAGAAACGCCCCAGGGACAACACCTTACCCAAAATTGAAAAATGGACGGAAAAAAAGCATGGTGCACAACGCAAAACATACGCAAAGTTGCCTCTACGTATGGTTCTGCAAGTCCCGCGGAATATGGCAAAAGCTACACTGCCTAAAATCCAATCACCAGGGGCCCAAATGTTGGCCTAGAGATACTGCAACCTAAACCTCTCCACTCACAACATACCCACATAGGCGATCCGCGTGGGGAAATCTGGGGTTGTGAGCCACTTGCTAGTGAAGCAAGGTAAGGTGATAAATCGATTGCCTAAGTTCCGCTATCGTTCCAACGCTGGAAAACATAGGATTGCCTAAAGACGCGAGTCTAGGGCAAAGGAGTCGCAATGGTACCCAAGGTGGCCGCTGTAATGGCGACTTGTTTCCACACAGCGGACTGTAATGTGTGCCGCTGACTCAAAAAAAAATAAAAAATGAGGTGGGGAAGTGCGTACAGGAGTCAAGATACCAAGGATTTGGAGGTGCGTGATACGCGCGAAGCCGAAAAAATATTGAGTATCATTAGTGAACGAGGAAAAAACAAAAAACCACTATATAGAATCTATCATCTACTATACAACCCCCTACTATACTTAGTAGCCTACGCTAAACTCTATGCAAATAAAGGCGCAATGACCAAAGGCATTACAGAGGAAACTGTTGATGGCATGTCTATAAAAAAGATCAATGATATAATTGCCAAGCTGCGATCTGAGACCTATCGTTGGACCTCCGTTAGACGAACCTACATTAAGAAAAAAAATGGCAAACAACGACCCCTAGGACTACCCACATGGTCCGACAAAATGCTACAGGAAGTGATTCGAATGATACTAGATGCATACTATGACTGCCAATTTAGTGATTTATCGCATGGGTTTAGAACAAAGCGAGGCTGTAAAACAGCCCTTGAGGCCCTAACAGACCACACAAGCTGGCGAAGTGTCAAATGGTTCATCGAAGGAGACGTGGCTGACTGTTTTAATTCATTTGACCATCAAATACTATTAAATATTCTCAGTGAAGACATAGCCGATAAACGCTTTATACGCTTAATTGCAAACTTTATCCGAAGCGGTTACATGGAAAACTGGAAATACAACAAAACCCTGAGCGGCTGCCCCCAAGGCGGCGTACTCAGCCCCCTATTGTCAAATGTGTATCTAAATAAGCTCGACCAATACGTGGAAAAACAGCTGCTGCCCAAATACTGTTATGGCAAAGAACGTGCAAGAAACACCCAATACCAAACAATATCCAGACAAAGAGAGAAATACAAACGTTACAAAGACTGGCAAAAAGTAAAAGAACTGGAAAAAACTATGCAAAAACTACCATCCCAGGATTCTTTTGATCCAAACTTCAGACGCCTATTTTATCAAAGATACGCGGATGATTGGATTTTAGGTTTCTCTGGAAATAAACGCGAAGCCCAAGACATCAAAACAGAACTATCCAACTATTTGCAAACGGAACTTAAATTACGCCTCAGTGAGGAAAAGACATTAATTACACATGCTAAAACTGATTGCGCACGATATTTGGGATATGATCTACACGTATTACATGACAATACTAAGCATGACTCTCGCGGACGGAGATGTATCAATAGCGGCATTGGATTGCGAGTACCCAAAGATAAGATGGTGGCAAAGATGCGCAAATACAAAAAAAAGAACAAGCCCGCTCATAGAGCCGAATTGTTATGCCTCTCGGATTTTGATATTGTGAGTAAATATCAGTCTGAGTTGCGGGGGTTTGTGCAGTATTATTCACATGCTTACAATGCCCATCAGATGCATGCTGTTAAGCGTGTTATGGAGATATCTTTGGCTAAAACCTTGGCTTGCAAACACAAAACCACGGTAAATAAGATCTTTAAAAAGCACAAGGTGACTGCTGAAACCCGTGATGGTGCCTATAGGGTGCTTGAGGTGCATGTTGAGCGTAAAGATAAGCGGGCGTTGGTTGCACAGTTTGGTGGGTTTAGAATAGCGTTTGATAGGCGGGCGGATGTTGTTGATGAGCCTAGGCAGATCTATCACACAAGGTCGCAGTTGATTGATCGTTTGTTGCGCAATGTTTGTGAGTTGTGTGGGGCTGAGGTGCGTGGTGTGGAGATGCATCATGTAAATAAGCTTAAGGATTTGAGTCGCAATGGCCGTCGGCATAAGCCTTTGTGGATGAGGCGGATGATTGCTATGCGTCGCAAAACATTGGCTGTTTGTTTAGAGTGTCATGTTGCGATTCATGCAGGCAAATATGATGGGGATGTTTGTGTTCACTAATTTTGACTGCCGGCGAGCGCAGTGACGCGAAAGTGTCATGCTGCGTTCTGAGAGGGGCGTTTGGAAAAGGGCCTGATGGGTACCTCGCTGGGCGCCTACTCTACCCTTTGCCACTGCTTTTAAGGTTTGAGTTTAAGTATTCAAATTGTGCGTCTCGGTCAGGATGGGAGGGTTCTAGGGTCAGGGTTTTTTTATTTGCTTGTAAACCATATCCCAGAGTTTTTAGCATCTCACCCACTGCTCGGTAGCTGACTTGGTATTTTTGTTCTTGTAGGTTTTTTGTAGAGTGCGCAAACTTTTGTTTGTCCATAGGTTGGTGCACATGGGGTCGGTTTGGTGTCGTTGTAGCCGCAGACTATGGCCGCGTAGCGTTTGTTCTTGGGGGTTAGGGTGAGTGCCAAATTTGGAAATCGGGGTTGTGGTGGTAAGAGGCGAGGAGGTCAAGCAGCCAGTAGCATTTGGCTTTTTGGGCTAAGGATAGTGCACTATCAGTGCAGACGTAATTGCGGGTAGGCGATTGCAGATGTAATAGGTTTCTGTGCCGGTGGAGTGATTGATGAGGTCTTCTAATTCTTGGATCAGGTTTCTTTTTGGGCTGTTTGAGCGGCTTTAAGGGGCGGCTGGGCTTTTGGCTGGGGCTGGGTGTTTGGCTGATACAGCGGTTTGCGGGGTCATCTCTAAGCCTCCAGTGTTAGGCGGGGATCAGCTAACTGCTCGCGCAGTTCGTCAGCGCTGTAGAGCTTGGGATCAGGCCCGCTCCATAAAACACAATGATATCTTTAGTGACTTCTCAGTGTCTGAGACTTATTGGTTGGATAGATTTAGAAAAGAGGTTTTTGGACAATATTGTCAGGCTATGGGTTAGGTGATTTGGATTTTTTTATCTAATGCAGTGTATATGTTTTTTTCGATTGTGCGTTTTAATCCGATGATTTTATCCACTGTTTCTTGGTATGAGTTTGCTTTGACGGTTTCATGGGTTTCTACGCTGGTTTTGCGTGCTTTGAACTGGTTTAGTTGTTCTTGGTATTGGGCGAGGTTGCGATTGATTTCATCTAGATCTGATGATGTCAACAGATGGTCACGTTTTGTTGCCATTTCTTTGCAACGTAGCTGTAGATTATCCAAGGCGTTTTTGTATAAAAATTCATTGACTGATTGTTCAGCTTTGCGGGCCTTGTCGGGTTTGAGTTTGAGGGTGTCTTTAGTCATCATGTTTTCGAGTTTTTCTAGGATTTCTTTAAGCAGGGAATAACCCGGGGATTCCTGTACTATTGCATCAAATGGTGTATCTAGGTACTGGTTGATTTTTGTGAGTTCACCAGGGGTTATGCCGCCTCCGCCTCCTGAGGTAGCTAGTGCTTGCATTTTGATGAAGGGTTTTTGGAGGTGACGCAGGTCATTTCTTAGTTCGTTGTTTAGGTTTTCTATTTCGATGTTTATCAAGTTGAGTTTATCGATTGGTCCGCTGCTTTTTAGATTTGCGATTTTTTGTTCGAGTTCGGAGATTTCTTGTTCTATGGGTACTCGTTCATCTCGGATTTTGTCGCGCTCATCTTGGAGGGTGAGGAGTTGTTTTTCTATACCCTGCAATTCGTCTAATTTTAGGATAACTTCTTCGAGTGTTTTGGTTTTTATGTATTCTTTGCTTACATAATCATTTAGGGTGTTGAAGGTCTGGCGGGCTTTTTCATAGACTGCTAGAAATTTTCTTCGGTCCATAATAAAGAATGGCGAGATACGGGGGAACCAGTTTTTTATGTCTATGTCTGTTACGTAGAAGACTTTGTGGATTTCTTGTACATATCGGGTTATGGTGTCGTAGGAAATTTGTTCGGGGGGGATGATTTTTTTTAAGCGTTCTAGGAAGAGTTTACTGAGTTTGTTTAAAGCGCGGGCGCGATTGTAGAGTTTCATGTTGTGTCGTTCAATTTCTTTGTTGCTGATGTCAAAGAGCTGTTTGCTTACGTCTGCGACTAGCTGGAGGGCAAGATTCATGTCGTCGCGTAGTTTTTTGGTTTGTGCCTGTACGGGAACTAGGGCGGCATTGGTTTTTTCTTCCAGCCATCGTTTAGTTTCATTAGACGATGCGAACTGGGCGATTGCTTCAGTCAACATACTTCACATAGTGTATTTTGTGCGTTTGGGGTTTATGTATTTAATCCCAAATTACGGAATTTATTCCAACTTGACCATACTGTTGTTGCTGTGGCATTCTAAAAACGTGTGTTTCAGCGTGTTACTATGAGGGCTTTTTTGTAAGGGCGTGAAGGGGGTTTTAAAAAATGATATTAAATAATTGTGAGAGGTGCGAGGAACCAAACGAAAGGGGAAGGTTGGTTTAATCCCCGCCCCTCTCACAGCAGCCATAGCCGAGCTTAGCTTTATAAGGCTTAGTCCTAAACCGTAACCTGTTTGGGGGGGTGTCTTAGTGTTGACTAGTTTATTTTTGCATTATTTGGGACATTATTATCAAAATACGTTTTTTGTGTTCCAGATAATGTTTTTTTGTATTCAATAGAACACATGTCTTCAATCTAAGAAAATGTGTTTAGAGCTGTCTTGTTTAAACAGTACCGAAAAGCGCGGCGGAGACACCTAACAAGCACACAACCCACCACTACACGAACATAATTTTGAGTAATCATTCTTAAATAGGTAACAAAAGCATTGCTCCTTGAGGGAAACGACACTTAGATACCAAAAAACTCACCCTAACCATAATCTTTGCCGCCATAGCCATTGTACTAAACCCCAGCCTAACATACATCTACCTCGCATTTCCCCTAATGCCCGCACTAGTCTACCAAGTGTGGGAAATCCCCATAATCATAGCACTACTAATAATCAGCCCCCTAGCAGGCATAGCAATATCTCTGTTAAACACCAGTGTTCTCTTTGTCATCTTTCCTGGCGCACTCCCAACAGGCCCACTATACAATCTACTTGCCACCCTAGCCATGCAGATTGGCATATATATTGCAATAACCATCGCCAAAAAGATACACGACCACAAAAACTCTCACGCCAACATCCTCACCAGCATCAAATTGCTCCTAGTCACAACAGGTCTAGGCATCCTAACGCGCGTTGTATTCATGACCACCATACTCTACTTTACCCTACCCCAACCAGTCCCCATAGGTTACGCATTCGATCAAACCCTCACAAACGCCACCCTACCACTCATAGCAATCTTCAATGCAACCTTGGCACTCTACACCATACCCACAGGATGGCTAATTGCCCATAGAGTCCAAAAAATACTACAACTAAACATCCCAAGAAAAGAAATTAAAAAAATAAAAAGGTTAAAAGCCCAGAGCTTGGGCTAAAACCTGCGAGTTTATTTTCCCTGCTCTAAAGGTCTTTCCGGTTTTGGCATTATTTACCATGATCAGTGCAGGAGCAAATAGGCTATTGTCGATTTTATAGAAATCTTTATCGGCGTTGAGAAAAATCTGCAGGAAAGGTTTGCCATAGTCTTTGGAGTTAATTGAGGGAGCATCATTGACTAGTTGTTGTAGTTTGGTTTCATCATCGCATTCAACAGTTAGATAGACAGTTCCGCCGTAGAGGATAACGTCGTTGGTTCTGGCCATGGCAACTTCAAAGTCAGGTCCAACCGGGGGAATTGGGGCATATCCAGTTGCGTAGCGGATAACTTTGGGATCTAGACCCAGGGTGTGAAGTTTGTGAATGCCTACTTCAACTACTCTACCAGCTACCTGAGTTAGACCTGCGACACTTGCGGTTGGAGCAACAGCTATTATCAAATTGGACGCCTCTATGTTGCTGGCTTTGCAGACTTTTTCTACAAGCAACTCTGAGGGCAATACGTTACTCTCAAGAACAATAACGGCTTTGTCACTTTGGTCTGTGTATGCGATTTCCTCATAGGTTTCTTTGGGTTTTAATGCTATAGCGCGAACAGGCCCTGAGCCGATGGCGATATTGTCACCGTCTTTGATACGCCAACCAGCAAACTGACTACCCAACATAGCAATAGCGGGGTGGTCAGAGGTAACAGTTATGGAGGGAAAGGTTATGTCATCATAGCTTTTTATGCCCAATTGAACCTTTGCAGCACCACCTAAACAGAGGTCTGTTAAGAGTTTTCCTGCAGCAAATCCACCTGACGTCTTGACCCCGGCGTCAATAATGATGGCCCCTGCAGTTGATTTTGAAATCTCGACTCCATATAATTCGGGGTTGTTGAGGAATTTTTGGGCTTTTTCCCAAGCTAACTGATTTACGCTTAATGCTCTAACCATGAATAATTCACCTTAGGCAACATAGGGATAAAAATTTAAAATATTAAAGGTAACGCTACAGGATGATTGTTGTTAACATATTTAGATGTCACTACACGATATTGTATGAACACAAATAGAGGAGATATTGGTTGTGTATTGTTTGTATTGGGCAAAAATAAAACACCATGAAAGAAGGGGGTAATTGAGGTTAACAGTGAAATCTGCAAATACCCAAAAATATGTGCCAAAGAGCGTTGGTTTTAGGGGTTTTTAAATATGTCTTTATACATGCTGGGTGTTGAGTGTTACAGCAGGAGTTGGAGAGTTGCATCTAGAAGAGATGAAAAAAGAAATCGAATCATTAGTTATAGCTAAGGGCTTCTACAATAAATCCGAGGATATTCCAAAAAAGCTATTGTTTGCCTTCATTGAACTTGGTGAGGCCAGCGATTCATGGAAGAAGGGTTTGGGAGAAGAAAAAATTGCAGAGGAGCTCATAGATGTGATTTTCTATATCCTAGACGCCAGCCGCCTTGCCTGTCCAAGCATGAACATGGATGAGGTTTTTGCCAAAAAACTCGCTAAAAACCTTGGCAGACCCTATCAGTACGGAGAGGGCCACCGGGTCAAACAACCGCCATAATCATCATGTTGGATTTAATTATGTGTGAAACTGTGGACTTCACCTATCCGGTTGATGTTGGGTTTGAATGCAGTGGATGTGGATTGTGCTGTGGCGATACGGCTCAGAAAAAGCGGCATATTCTGCTTCTAGCCGCTGAGGCTAGAAAAATCTCAGCAGCGACGCATCTATCGATCAGAGGGTTTGCTAAAAAAACTCCATCTCAGGCGCCCTATGTTTATGAAATGAGAAAGCAAAAAGGTAAATGTTTTTTTCTAAAAAATTGCAGATGCAGTATCTATGGATCCAGACCGCTTATCTGTCAATTCTATCCCTTTGAATTACGCTTTAACCCCGACAGGGGTAAATATGTATTTAACTATACGTTGGAATGTCTGGCTTTAAACAAAGAAAATAGCAAACGGTTAGTTGAGCAGGATTTTGAGAAACTGTTTTTGCTAGCAAAAGAACGCTTATCTTAGAGTTGGGTTAAAACATCGAACTGTTCGAGGGTTATACCACAGTAGTGACATTTAAGCAGTAAGGGTTCTTCGTGTTTAACGTGGAATTTTGAGAGGACAGGTTCACCACTGTTAGTTACACAGCAGGGGTTAACACATTTGATGATACCTTCGATAATTTTGGGTAATTTGACTTCTTGTTTTTCTACTACTTCATAGTCACGGATAAGGTTAATTGAGGCGTGGGGAGCAACTAGGGCGATACGGTTGAGCTCTTGGATGCTTAATAGTTTGCCCTCGATTTTTACTATATCCTTAGCACCGTACTGTCTGCTGGGCACATTAACTGCGATGGTTAAAACGCGGTGTTCTTTGCCGGTTATTCCCAAAATTCTAACGACATCAAGTGCGTAGCCGCCGCGGATATGGTCGATAACTGTGCCGTTTTTGATTTTGGAAACATGTAATTCATTTTTGCTCATGAGATCCACAAGAAAGCTACAGCTTAGAGGCAAATAAGATTTTACTAAGGAAATCTGCGAAAATCTGCTTGACTAAATTGTTGGGGGATTTATCGGATCGTTTGGCAGTTTGTACCCGTGTAAGGAGAAAAATTAGCGTTTACTATAGCTATGCAGGTTTTTGGAGGTCTTCAGAAAGTTAGATGCGCAGGTTGATGACTGTGGTGCCTGCGAATTTGTCGAAGTATCGTAAAAAGGCGGCGTTTTTTATACGCCAGCCAAACAGTAAATCAAAGGGCAGAAGTGGGAGGACTTTTCCAAAGTTGCGGATGGCTGCATGATCGTAACTCATTTTTTTGCCGTCCGTTCGGACAACTTTTAGTCCGATGATACGTTTACCGAGGCTTTGTCCATTGAAGCCTTCTAGCAATGTTGAGTATAGCCAGAGCAAACCAATGGTGATAAATAGCGATATGCTAGCGCTGTTTGTTAGAAAAGTCGCTATGTCAGGTGCGATTAGACTGGGGATGATGGATATTGTTAGTGATATGGCAAGAATTAGGCCAAGGTCGATTAGAAACGCACCGGCTCGTTTTTGAAAGGAGGCAAATGGGAGGGAACTTGCTTTGCCTTGGACATCGGCTACTTCTGCCCAACCTTCCACATCGTGGATGACTCGTACAGCGCTTTCTCCTGCACGACTGAGTTTGTATTTACCACTTGGGGTTTGTTCTATAAAGGGGGACAATGCGCGGAGGTGAAAGCTTAGTTTGCCTGTGTCGACTTTGAGGAAGTTTAGCAGATCTGTAAATGATGCTTCACTATTGTTGCTTAGGTGGAGAAGTATGTCCCTGCGCAATGAATGTGAGAGTACAGAGAGAACTTTTGAAACACTTTCTTGGTTTACTGCCATATTTAGCCCATGCGCTTTATAATTAATTATTCATCGAAATACACGCATTTGGTATAGCCTTTTATTTGGGTTTTCTCCCATATAAGGAACACCCAAAATCCTCTCTAAATCCTTGAGGTTTAAACAATATATTAAAAGATTGGGATTTAGCGAAAATTGAGCTGGTTTTATTGTGGATTAGAACCAATAGTTTTGAAATGTATGATAATTTGAGTTTTTTATTTTTTTATATTATAAAATTTAGTTTGAATTATTAAAAACTAAATTAAACGTATTTTTAAATAATACCAACATTATCCACCGTTATTGTCTTAACTAACGCAAAAACTCTAAAAACAATGTTTGTACAAAACAATCATTTATAGTAAAATTGCACCACAAACACATTTTTTCTCTGAAAAAACATCAAATGAGTTACAAAAATTGAAAAACTCTCAATTATAAAAGCATCAAGCATTTGGCACGGTTTTACTGCATTTGCTCATTTAAACAACCCCAATTTTGACACTACCTATATAAGCGACATCCACATAGACACGCTAATCAGCGGACGAAACTTATAAAGGGGATGAAAGAAACATGAAAACTATATACGAAGGAAAGACAAAAAAAGTTTTAACTGATGAAGTAACAGGCGATAATTATTTACTTTTCAAAGACGCCGCCACCGGCAAAAATGGCATATTTGATCCCGGCGCCAACACCGTAGGAGGCAACGTCTCAGGCAAAGGAAAAACCGGACTAACCATATCAAAATATTTTTTTGAGATAATGGAAACAAATGGAATTCCCACACACTATCTGGGAGCAGACCTTGAACAAGGCCTTATGAAAGTACGCCACCTAACAGTTCCAGCGCTTGAATTTGTATTACGCTACTTCACAGCAGGCAGTATGTGCCGCAGATTTACACTCGAAAAAGGCATCCCCTTCAACCCACCATATCTTGAAGTCACACTCAAAAACGACGCCGAGGGAGATCCCCTTATCAGCGAGAGACTATGCCTCATCAAGGGCTTACTAAAAGAAGGCGAATACAACAAAATGCTCGAGCTTTTAGTTAAAGTGGGCGAGATTTTACAGAAAGAATTAAAAAAACTAGGTTTAACTCTAATAGATTTTAAAATTGAATTTGGCTTTGATGAAAATCAAAAAATATATCTCGCAGACGAAATTACACCCGATATCTGGCGCGTACAAGATGAATCAGGCAACATCCCAAACCAAATTGATTGCGCAAAAATAATTCTGGACAAAATAGATACCCAAAATGTCCAGCCCAAGGTTACCTAAACAACCTCCAATTTTTAAGGAAAACATTCAACTCCAAATCAATAGCTACATCATTGTGAGTTGATAGCGTCAACATAATTTAGAGGTTAGTTAGCCGAGTTTTGTTTTACTTTGTTAAACTTGTCATAAAGATTTAGAACCATGAATAATATTTTTAATTCGCCGTATTGTTGTTTCACCATCCCCAATTTGATACCACCTAGCGGTATAGTCAGCGAGATGTTTTCTAGTTTCTGTGTCGCGGTGTATTAATTCGGGTTCTCCAAGCATATTGACAAAGTAAATTATCAGTTTTTTTCCCGCTTCTGTGGAGTCAACTGAGAGTGTAACAGAAAGCGGAGAAACAGTAAGATAAAATCGCGACATCTGTGACCCAAATTTGTGGACTGCAATACCCCAAAACTGCATAATACCCGGAATAGAGTCGATTTCTTGGACGATTTCAAAAGTATAACTCATTTTCAATCTGTCGCCTCCTTGAGGTCAAGTGATTTTGGCTGGGTTGCTCATGTTTAAGTTTTATACCTGCCTTCTTTAAAACATAGTTTCAACATATAAATATTATCAACAAATATTTTCAACAATATTATAGTTAGTTTCAACAACGATTCCCAAAGACACACACAACCATAATTAAAAGAAAAAACCATAAACCAACAATCAAACATAACATTACACCCAAACATATTCCACAAAACCACCACCAACAAAAATTACACACATTTATTAGCCATACCAAGAAGTAGATCACCATGTCAAGCGCTGAGATCGCAGTGCAAATATTTCGAAAACTAGAACGCGAAGACCTAAGAATCCTCCACATAATCGAAGCCGCAATGGCAAAACGAGAATTCGTCCCCATCGAACAAATCCACAAATACGCCAAAGTACCACTCGAACGCATCACATACACACTAGATAAGCTTGACAAACTAAACCTAATCTACAAAAAACACGGCGCATACACCGGCTACACCCTAAACTACACAGGCTACGACTGCCTAGCCATAAATGCACTAGTAAAAGCCGAAATCATCACATCATTTGGACAAACACTAGGAGTGGGCAAAGAAGCCGACGTCTACGACGCACTAAACCCCTCAGGAGAACGCATAGCCATCAAATTCCACAGAT
>Ga0123356_10006843_pt1 | contig 11470 bp, 6 predicted proteins | sample TergutEmb28metaG_2_FD_92546 | JGI IMG/M metagenome (GOLD analysis project Ga0123356, IMG submission 92546) | Embiratermes neotenicus P3 segment gut microbial communities from Petit-Saut dam, French Guiana - Emb289 P3 | ecosystem: Host-associated > Arthropoda: Insects > Digestive system > Gut ... | reverse complement strand
CTTGCCGGTGACCTTGACGGTGAGCTTGGCGCCCTTGTCTGTGGCCTTAACGGTGTAGGTGGCCTTGGTGGCCTTGGCGATGGCCTTGCCGTTGCGGTACCACTGGAACGACAGCTTCGCCTTGGGTGACCAGGCAGCAACCTTGGCCTTCAGCTTCGAGCCGACCACGGTCTTGCCCGCGATCTTCGCAGCCTTGGCCTTTGCGAACACCTTGGTAACCGAGGCGGGAGCCTTGCCTGTCACCGCAGCGGCAGCAGCCTTGGCGTCCAGCACCAGGGCACTCGCGACCGCTGCTGGCAGGATCGGCGACCCGGTCGCCTTCAGCCTTGCCGCAGCAATGGCGGTCAACAGGTTCGCCTGCGCAGTGGAGACCTCGGCAGCGGTGGCATCACCGTCGGCGTAGACCGTCTTGGCTGCCGCCAGTGCCGCCGGGAGACCGGCGACCGAGGAGGCGACGTAGGCGTCGATGGTCGCGATGATCGAGTCTGCGACGTCAATCGCGGACTTCAATCCCGCCTTGGCGGTGCGCAGCACCAGGGCCTCCAGGGCGTCAGCCAACGACAAGAACGCCGCGTCGACATCGTCGAAGCGAGGCTCAGCCGACGCCAACAAGGCGTTACCAACAGCAAGCGCAGCAGTCACACGAGCCCACGAGGTGGGAGTGAACCGCAACGGATCCATACCGTTAGCCACAAACACCAACGCAGCAAGACCGGTGGTATCACCAATCTCAACGACCAGCCAGATCGCAGCCATCAGATCAGCAAACGCCTTATCCACAACAGCCTGCGACGTCGCCGATGCACGCACCAACTTCGCAGCCAACAACTGAGCAGACAACGCCGGCATATGAGTCGACACATACTTCGACGGGTTATCCACCATCATCTGCGCCGCAGCAATCGCCGCATCCAGAGACGAGAAGTCCACAACAGGCTTCAGACCAAGAACCGCGGTCGCGAAATCAGCCACGTGCAGGTCGTAGACCGACTGAGAGACCATGTCCTGGTCCAGCCACCAGCGGGCCGATGTAAAGACATCGTCCAGGGCTGCGTAGGACTCGGGCGTGAAGGCGTCCTTGTTGACCTCGTAGATGTTGTGGTACATGGTCACGATAACCTGCAGCGCAGCCTTCAGGTTGACCGGTGCTTGTGCCTGTGCTTTCAGGTTCCCGGCATAGTCAACAGCCTGAACCACAACGTTGGCGAGGTTGGTGCCCGTGGGAAGGGTGAAGGTACGGTCCACGGTCGTGGTCCCGATCGCCTGCGTGGTTCCCGACAGGGTTCCGTTGATGTACAGGCCCATAGCGGCAATCCCGCTGGGATCACTGGCCACTGCGCGGATCTGCGTGGGAGACGTAGCAACCCAGGAGACCAGCGGAGCCACCGTGTCGACCTTGACCGCGAACGACTGCTTGTGCACGTTCGGGTTCGAGTCGTCGGAGAGGTAGGCCTTGACGAGGGCGTCGGTGGACGGATGTCCCAGGTTGTCGATGAAGGCCTTCTCGAGAACGCCGCGCACCTCGAAGGTGTACTGACCGTCCGGGACTACGTTTCCGGCAGCATCCTTGCCATCCCAAGCCATGTTGCGCAGGTACTTGGTCCCGTAGGTCTGAGCAATCTGCTTGGTCGAGCAGGGATCGTCAGCCTCGGACTGGAAGAACTCGTACTCCGGGCCGAGGGTCGTGACGATGGCACCCGAGGAATCGCGGATGATGACCTCGAGGGCCTTCAGGCTGCGCAGCAGCGAGAGGGAGGCGTAGGCGATGTCGTACTGGCCGTCGCCATTGGGCGAGAACGCCGTCTTGTTGCCCGTGAGGTCTCCGTTGGTCCGCTGGGTATCCAGCCAGGTCCGCGGGGTCGACAGCGACGAGGCCGAGGTCGAGTTGAAGAACCCGTTCCAGGCGTTGCCGCGATAGTGGTTGGCGCCGAGAACCCGCTCAGCCGTGCCGGACCGGGTGTTGAGGACCGAGACGTGGTAGAGCGGATAGTCGATGTCGGTAAGCGGCTTGCCGGTGCGCGACTCGTAGGCCGTCATCGTGTCGAACGGCGGCGAGGCGTTCCAGTCACCACGGAAGCCCATGAAGGGCAGCGAGACCTTCTCATCTGGCGTGCCGTCGAGGAAGACGAAGCCTTCGAGGAACATGCCGTTGCGATAGGCGGCATCGTAGGTCGCCATCTGGGCTGCGCCCAGCTCCACGGTGACCGTGACAACCGAGGAGGTGTTCGCCGGAACCGTGAGGGTCGCCGGAGCGTAGCCGGTCGCATACCGATTGATGTTGTTGGTGCCGTTGCCAATGGTCCCGACCGTTGCGCCGGTCAGCCGCATCGTGGCTCCCGTGAGCCTGGCCGTCTCACCAGCGGTGGTGCTCACCGAGGAGAGAGTCGGGCGGCCCGAGGAGTTGTTGGCGTAGTTGTCGGTGTCGAGAGCCGCCAGCACGTTGAAGGTGCGGGCGGTCGTGTTCCGGTTGTCCAGGGCGAAGGTGATGGTGAAAGTGTCACCCAACTTGTCGCCGAGGTTGACGGCCGAGCGAGCGTACTCGCCGGTACCCGGGTTGTAGTCAGTCAGCGACCGCAGCGAGACATGTGAGTTCAACACGTTCTTCACGTTGATCATGCCGGCACCCTGACGGCGCGGCGAGAAGTAGGTCCCGTTCGACGCGACGTAGGGGATGGCATTCGACATGGCGTACTGATCAACGAGCGCCGCATACTCCAGGGTCCCGCGCATGATCCCGGTGATCTCACCGTCGGCGATGCGCTTGTCGAGGATCTGCTGGATGAGGGTGATGGCACCCTCAGAGTTCGGCGAGGCCATCGAGGTGCCGCTCATAGTCCCGTAGCTGAAGTCGTTGTTCCAGGTAGATGACCACGTGCCGTAGCCCGGCGCCATGATCTCTGGCTTGAGCCGCAGAGCCTCGGTGACTCCCCACGAGGTGAAGGAGGCCGGGACCATGCTGGTCGAGTTGGCTGCGGCAGCCGCCGTGATCCGAACGCTTGAGAAGTTGACATTGATCCCTGCCGCGTTGGCCGCGTTGGTCAGCCCGTTGCGGATGGTCGTGCAGTTCGCCGCCGTGATGTGTCCGAGCGTCGGGATGTCCTTGAGGCTGTAGTTGAAGGACTCGGGGAAGTAGGTCGTTCCAGATCCGCAGGCGAGGACGGCCGTCGGGTGAGCCTCTTCGAGGAGAATCTGGGCGGCGCGGCTGGCAGCGGAGAGCGTTCCCCATCCCTTGGCATTCGCCGCAGTCTGGGTGACTGCGAGGATGCTTCCGTCAACGAGGGCAACCTTGCCCGCCAGGGCGTTGGTCAGGCTGGTCTTCCCACCAGCTGCGAGGATGCTTGCCTCGGTTACCGTGCCCACATTGACGAGCGGGTAGGAACCAGGCAGGACTGATTGGAGGCCCGGAGGGGTGGTCTCGAGCCTGGCGACGTTCGCCGGTGAGGCGTAGTCCGTGACCTGGCCCAGCACGTTGAAGTCCTGGCTTGCCGGGGCCGCAATGTTGGCGATTGCCTGAGCGCCGTCGGAGACCCGAGTGAACTGGAGGGTCGTGGTCGCAATGCCGCGATAAGTCGCTGCACCATGACCGGCGTTGCTGCTGTTGGCAGCGGCGACGCTCATCGGACCGAACATCGCATCCGAGTGGCCCGCCATGTAGGAGTTCGGGCGCCACGTCGTGTTGGCTGTCCCGGAAATGACACCCGGCATGGAGTCGCGCGCGTCGTTTCCGGCGGCGAGCTGGATCGAGATGCCGTGCTCGCGGGCCCGCGTGTAGGCCTTCTGATACCCGGCCGTCGCGTAGACGTTCGAGGTGGAGAAGCCGTGGGCGATTCCGAGCGACAGGTTGAAGGCGTTGACGCCGAGGGTGACGGCGTCGTCCTGAGCCGCGAAGACGGCCTCGTCGGATTCCTGTCCGATGGGGTCGAAGTCGGAGAAGATCTTGAAGAACATGATCTGGGCGTCGGCTGCGGCGCCTCCCTGGCTGGCAGTGAGTGTGCCCGGCGCTTGGTGGCCAGCCACAGAGCCGGCGACGTGCGTGCCGTGACCTGAGCCCGCGGAGGCCCAGTTCGCGCTGCGTGCCTCAAAGACACCGTTAACGTAGTTGGCTTGGAAGGGGACCTTCTCGTTGAACCACCAGGCACCGGCCTTGGCCTGAGCCTGAATGTCAGGGGTGAAGCCCGTCTGGGGGAAGCCGTGGAACCACGAACCCCAGTCACTCTTGAACAGGTTCATGTCCGGGTTCGCGTTGATGATCGCCTGAATCTCGGCCTTGGTCTTGTAGTTGTCGGGATGGGCTGCCGTGATCGCGGGATCCATGTAGGCGAATGCCTCGTGGGTGTACCGGATGCCCGAGTCGAAGATCGCGACGACCTTTCCGGCACCGGTGAACCCCTCGGCCCACGCGGCCTTGAAGCCCATCTGGTTATCTGAGCCAGAGTCGGTGTTAACCGCATCGGTGCCATCCACCGTATCCACGCTGCGAAGCTGATCGTGGGAATAGGTCTGGGCCAGGTACACGTCGTCCACCCCCGGCAGCGCCTTGACCTGGTCAATGAGACCAAACGGGATCTTGGCAGCAAAGCCGTTGATGAGGTTGGTGTAGGAGTACTTGAAGACGGCGTCGGGATACAGCCCCGCGATCGCCTTCTTGACGTTGAGCTGACCGACGGCAAGCTGCTCGCGGTAGGCGGCAGCCTTTGCCTCGTCACCGATGTCGCCGTCGGTGCCATAGTCGGTGATGAGCCCAGGCACGTCCATGGTCGTGGCCTTGGTCAGATCGACGATGACGGTGACGACGTCGTCAGCAGCGAACGTCTCGGCCGGTTCCGCGCCGGCGACCATTTCGTCGCGCAGGTCGGGTCCGGCTTGGGTCGTGGCGTCGGCAGCAGCTGACGCCCCGGGGGTTGAGGGTGCAGCCATCGCGCTGAACGCGACAGCCGCCACAGCCGCGGCGGCCACTAAGCCGCGCACGAGCCTGCGTGATGACAATAAACTCATGGGATCCTCCGTTGGAACCTCTCGATTGGAGATCGGACAGCGGGGATTCTACGCCGTCCGGCGCCTCAAAGTCACAATTCCCGCCGTCAGGGTGCCCGCAATAAATGCACAAATGACTGCGATGTCCGAGGCGACGCTCCAGGTTGAGGCTCCGACCTGCAGTTTCTCCATAGCTTGGGCTGCATAGGTAAACGGCAGGGCCCGCGAGATCCACTCCAGAACCAGAGGCATCGCCGCCCGCGGCATGAGCAGTCCGCAGACCAGAATCTGAGGGATGAGAAACACCGGCATGAGTTGGACCGCTTGAAACTCAGTGCGAGCCAGCGCCGAGGCCGCCAGACCCAAGGTCGACCCCAAGACCGCGTCGAGCACCGACACGAGCCCCATGAGCGCGACGGGACCCTCGATCCGCATCCCACATACGCCCATAGCGAACGCGAGAAGGACCACCGCCTGGACCGCCGCTGCCAGCGCAAACGCCAGGGCGTATCCCACGAGGAAGTCCGCTTTCGAGATCGGCAGGGACATCAGCCGCTCCAGCGTCCCACTCGTCCTCTCGCGAAGCGTCACGACCGAGGTGATGAGGAACATGATGACTGCCGGGAAGATCGCGATGAGCAGCGGCCCCATAGTGTCGACGACCTGCGACTCCGTCCCAGAGAACATCCACGCGATCAGACCAAATATGACGCACGGCAGGACGAGAATGATCCCGATGGTTCGGTGGTCGTGGCGTAGCTGAGCCAAGACCCGGCTGGTCGTTGCGAACGTGCGACGGGCCGTCATCGTCCATCCTCCTGCTCTACTAGGGCGAGGAAGGCGGCCTCGATGTCGGCCGCGCCCGTCGCCGCCAAGAGATCGTCGCGGACGCCATCGGCGAGCATGTGGCCGTCGCGCATGAGCAGGAGACGGTCGCAGTGAACCGCCTCCTCCATGACGTGGGAGGACACGAGAAGCGTGGTCCCCGAGGAGGCGAGCGAGCGGAACAACGCCCACAAATCCCGGCGCAACACCGGGTCGAGCCCGACCGTCGGCTCGTCCAGCACGAGCAAGTCCGGCTCCCCGACAAGCGACGCGGCGAGGGAGACCCGCGAATGCTGCCCACCCGAGAGGTCCGACACCACGGTGTCCGCCTTCGAACCGAGGTCCACCCGGTCAATCGCCCGGTCAACGTTGCCTTGGTCCACCCCATAGATCCGCGCGAAGTGCGCCAGGTTCTCCCGCACCGTCAAGTCGGAATAGACGCTCGGCTCCTGGGTCATGTACCCGACCCGATGCCGCAGGTCAGCGCTGCCGGCCGGGAGTCCCAGCACCTCAACCGAGCCGCTCTCCACGATCTGGACTCCGACAATCGCCCTCATGAGAGTCGACTTCCCGCAGCCCGACGGCCCGAGCAGTCCCGTGATCGCCCCCGCCGCGACGTCCACGTCCAAACCGGGGATCACCAGGACCTTTTTCCGCACCACGCGAAGACCCCGGATGCGGATCGCCGCCGCCTCCGCCATCGTCTGCTCCTCGCACCTTGAGGTCTTGCCCGGGCGCGATTCGACGCGACACCGGTGCATTTGTCCCCCTCACCTTATAAGCTGGCCGGGGGAGTAAGGGGGAGGACGTGACGTCGCAACGGGCCGAGTATGAGTTGGTGGTCGTCGCCAACCGCTTGCCTGTCGACGTCTTGGTGCACGATGACGGCACTCATGACCTGCGCAGATCTCCCGGTGGTCTCGTCGCGGCCTTGGAGCCTGTGCTCGCCGCGACGCAGGGGGCGTGGGTCGGATGGGCTGGTGCGCCCAACCTGGAACTGCCCCCTTTAGTCTCCGAGGACGTCGCGCTGGTGCCCGTGCCCCTGGGCGCCGGGGAAATCGCTGACTACTACGAGGGGTTCGCCAACGCGACGATTTGGCCGCTCTACCACGACGTCATCACCCCGCCCGTCTACCACCGCGAGTGGGCGGAGGCCTACCGGACGGTCAACCACCGTTTTGCCCTGTGGGCTGCGAAGACGGCCGCATCGGGGGCGACTGTCTGGGTTCACGACTACCAGCTGCAGTTGGTCCCGAGGATGCTGCGGGCGATGCGGCCCGACGTCAAGATCGGGTTCTTCCTCCACATCCCCTTCCCCGGCGTGGACCTGTTCTCCCAGCTGCCGTGGCGTCGACTCATCCTTGACGGGCTCTTGGGGGCGGACCTCGTCGGCTTCCAACGAGCCGGCGACGCGGCGAACTTCCGCGACTGCGTCAAGAGGATCTGTGGGCTGACCGTTCGCGGGCAGACCATCCAGGTGTCCCCGGCCAGCCCCGTGGAACGGCGTGTGCGGGCCAAGGCCTTCCCCATCTCCATCAACTTCGCCGGCATCGATGAGATTGCCCGCAGGCCCGAGACCATCCGCCGGGCGCACACGATCCGCCGTGAACTCGGCAACCCTCAAACCCTGTTCTTGGGCGCCGACCGCCTGGACTACACCAAGGGCATCCGCCACCGACTCAAAGCCTTCGGCGAGCTCCTCGACGAGGGTCGGCTCGACGCCCCCGGCACAGTCCTTGTCCAAGTGGCCTCCCCGACCAGGGGAAACGTTGAGGCCTACCAGGTGTTGCGCGACGATGTTGAGACGACTGTCGGGCGGATAAACGGCGACCATGCGACGCTGGGTCATCCGGCCGTCGAATACCTTCACCAGGCCATTCCCTTCGAAGAGATGGTGGCCCTCTTCCTTGCTGCCGATGTCATGCTCATCACCGCCCTGCGCGACGGGATGAACCTCGTTGCCAAGGAGTACGCGGCGGCCCGGTGGGATCGAGGCGGCGTGCTCGTGCTCTCTGAGTTCGCCGGCGCTGCCGACGAGCTGACCCAGGCCCTGCTCATCAACCCCAACGACATTGACCAAGTCAAGGCGGCGATGGTCCGCGCTGCGACGATGGACCCCGCTGAGCGCCGCCGTCGGATGGGGGCCTTGCGCCGTCGCGTCAAGGAGCATGACGTGGGCCGGTGGGCGGCTGGCTTCCTCGATACGCTGGGGCATTCCTCGTGAAAGTGCTGGTGGCCCTCGATTTCGATGGCACCCTCGCGCCGTTTTGCCTCGACCCGGCGGACTCCGCCATGGTCCCTCAGGCGCGCCACGCCCTCGCCGACCTCGCCAGGGCCGGGGTGGATCTCGCGCTCGTCTCGGGACGGGGACTCTCGGACTTGGCCGAGCGGGCACAGGCGCCCGACGGGGTGATCCTTGTCGGTTCCCATGGCGCGGAATGGGGGCGGCTACGCGACGGGGGGCTGGAACTCCTACCGAGCGACACCACAGGTGAGGGGGAGGAGGAGGTGCTGGCCGCCATCGTCCGTCATTTCGAGGCGCTGGCACGCGACGGTGCCTGGGTCGAGCGCAAGCCCACCGGTGTTGTCCTCCACACACGGACGATGACGGACCGCGCCGCCGGCCGCACGTTGCGGGACGCTGCGGGAGTGGTGGCGAGGGCTCGGGGAGCGCGGGTGCTCGATGGTGACGAGGCGCTCGAAGCGGTTCTGGGTCAGGCGACGAAGGGCCAGGCGGTGGCGAGGTTGCGGGAGATGACGGGGGCCGACATCGTCCTGTATGCGGGCGACGATGTGACTGACGAGTCCGCTCTGAGCGCAGCCGACCTCGGGATCAAGGTGGGGGATGGGGCGAGCGTGGCGGCGATTCGGGTCGCGGGAGCGCGGGAGATGGGCCAGCTGTTGGAGGTTTTCGCAGCTCTGGCGAGGGCGGCGTCCGCAGCGTGATGCGGTGAGGCGGGCCGGGGGGCGAGCGCCAGCGATCCGTGGCAGGATGGGGGAACACCTCTCACAACGGATCGTCCGGCACGTACCTGCCGGTGAAGGGAACAACACAAGATCATGGCAACCGTGACGTTTGACAAGGCCACGCGCCACTATCCGGGCTCAGACCACCCGGCTGTCGACAAGCTCGAGCTGCACATCGACGACGGCGAGTTTCTCGTCCTCGTCGGCCCGTCGGGATGCGGGAAGTCCACCTCCCTGCGGATGCTCGCCGGGCTCGAGGAAGTCGATGAAGGCCGCATCTACATCGGCGAACGGGATGTCACCGACATCCAACCCAAGGACCGCGACATCGCGATGGTTTTCCAGAACTACGCGCTCTACCCCCACATGACCGTCGCTGACAACATGGGCTTTGCCCTCAAGATCGCGGGCATGCCGAAGGAACAGATTCGCAAGCGCGTCGAGGATGCGGCCAAGATCCTCGACCTGAGCGACTACCTGGCGCGCAAACCCAAGGCGCTGTCCGGCGGCCAGCGGCAGCGCGTGGCGATGGGGCGGGCGATTGTCCGCCAACCGCAGGTCTTCCTCATGGACGAGCCCCTGTCCAACCTGGACGCGAAACTGCGCGTCTCAACCCGCACCCAGATCGCCTCCCTCCAGCGGCGACTCGGGGTCACGACCGTCTACGTCACCCACGACCAGACCGAGGCCCTGACCATGGGCGACCGGATCGCCGTACTCAAGGACGGGCTGCTCCAGCAGGTGGGGACGCCGCTCGACATGTACGACAACCCGGAGAACGTCTTTGTCGCCGGCTTCATCGGGTCCCCGGCCATGAACCTGGGGACCTATGTCGTGGCTGGCGATACGGCGACGGTGGGGGCCTCGAAGCTGCCCCTGCCTCGGGAGACTCTCGCGGCCGTCACGGCCGAGGACGAGGGGAAGATCACGGTCGGCTTCCGGCCGGAGTCGCTGGACCTGGTGCAAAAGGGGACGGAGGGGTCAATCGCCATCATGGTGGACCTCGTCGAGGAACTGGGGTCCGACGCCTTCGCCTACGGTGTGATCGAGGGCATGGAGCCGGAGGAGCTGCTCAACTCCGCCCAGGTCATTGTCCGGACCGACCCGCGGGCTGTGCCCAACAAGGGCGAGCTCATCAATGTCGTAGTGCGGAAAGACGAGCTTCACGCCTTCTCGGCGTCCACGGGCAAGCGCCTGCCGACGTAGGGCTCCGCTGGTTCTCTTGGCCTGCGCCCTGGGACGTGTCCTTTTGGCGACTACCTCGCGGCGGGCGGTGCGCGTCCCGGTGTTCCCAGCTGTGACTACCGTGCGGCGCGGCGGGCGCTGGCGGCGGCGTGGAGAGCGATGCCAGCGGCGACCGAGGCGTTGAGCGACTCGGTCCTCTCGCTGATGGTGATGCGCGCCGTCATGTCGCAGGTCTCGCGCACCAGTCGCCCCAGTCCCCGGTCTTCCGCCCCCAGGACGATGACGGCCGGATCAGCGAGCATCGTCACCTCGCTGATGTCCAGCGACCCCCGCCCCTCAAGGCCGATGACGGTGCATCCGGCTTTCTTGCACTCCAGGAGCGCTTGGACCAGGTTGGTTGCCCGTGCCACCGGGAGCCGTGCGGCCGCCCCGGCCGACACCTTCCAGGTGGTCGCCGTTACTCCCGCTGCCCGCCTCACGGGGACGAGCACGCCATGGGCTCCAAAGGCCGCCGCTGATCGGATGACGGCCCCGAGGTTGTGGGGATCTGTCACCGAGTCCAAGGCGACGATGAGGGCCGGTTGACCTGCGTCATCGGCCACTCTTAGGAGGTCGCGGATACGGGAGTAGCGGTATTCCTGCACGGTGAGGGCCACGCCCTGATGGCGCACCGCCGTGCGGCGGTCAAGACGGCTGGGCCCCACCTCAGAGATGGGGATCGAGGCTTCGGCCGCGAGGACGAGTATCTCCTGGAGGCGTGGATCCGACTCCAGCGTCGCCGCGATCTCCAGCTTCACCGACGGGACTCCGGCCCGCAGCGCCTCCAACACCGCATTGCGGCCCACCACCAGGGTGGAGTCGGGGCCCTCAACGGGGGTGTCAGTCTCCGCGGGGTAGGGCCGGGCGGACTTGGTGCGCGGCCCGCCGGTGTTGGTGCGGGGTGGGCCGCCGGGGTTGGTGTGGGGTCCGCCGGTCCTGGTGTGCGGCCCGCCGGTCCTGGTGTGCGGTGGGCCGCCGGGGTTGGTGCGGGGGTACTGGCTGCGGCCGCCGGCTTCCTTGCGCGGGTCGTCGTCGCCGTAGGAGCGCCGACCGCGCTCCCGAGAAGCTTGGCGATCTGCGGCAGCCTTGCGCTTGGCTGCCGGGTGATAGGGGCGATCCTCAGCCTTGGGCGTCGGCCCCTTCCCCTCCAAGGCCTTGCGGCCATGGCCGCCGGTCCCTCGAAGCGGCCCCTTCTTGCTCCCGGGCCTGCGTACCGCCCCCCGCCGCGATGAATTCCCTGCCACCGACACAACCTCTCTAGTCCCTCATCGATCCCCACTGCCGCCCCAAGGCTACCCGCCTCCGTTGCCCTTCAGCCCTCACTGCCGCCCCAAGGCTACCCGCCTCCGTCGCCCATCAGCCCTCACTGCAGGACTGGGGAGTGGTTTCGTTGAATCTGGGGGGGTCTAATTCAACGAGCCCCCTCCCCAGTTCGGGTTTGGGGGGGCTGTTGGGGGGTTGGGGGCTGGGGGGTAGGCGG
>Ga0123356_10006842_pt1 | contig 11470 bp, 13 predicted proteins | sample TergutEmb28metaG_2_FD_92546 | JGI IMG/M metagenome (GOLD analysis project Ga0123356, IMG submission 92546) | Embiratermes neotenicus P3 segment gut microbial communities from Petit-Saut dam, French Guiana - Emb289 P3 | ecosystem: Host-associated > Arthropoda: Insects > Digestive system > Gut ... | reverse complement strand
TTCGGTGGGACGGCTTTTACAACGCCCGCGATCTTGGCGGGCTGCCGACCGTAACCGGGAAATCGACCCGGTACGGGCGGCTGATCAGGTCTGGCGACACGCGGTTCATCACCGCCGCCGGATAACGATCACCGGCCTGGTCCGCGATCTCGACGTGGCCGAGTACCTCGCCGCCGCCGGAGTCTCCGGTGCCGGCATAGCGGCTTTGCGCGGGCGTCTGTTGTGACCGCGCCCTTGCTGATGCGGGCCGGATGAACGCCGCGGCCAGCGGCGGGTTGCCTCCGCGGCCTGCACCCGTTGTCGGATCTGTTCTATAAGTGATAGAACAGATCCGACAGCATTGAGGCAGGAGGGGACGCATGGGCGTTGCGATCGAGGTCAGTCACCTGACCAAGCGCTTCGGATCCCGGACCGCGGTGGACGACGTGAGCTTCACCGTCCAGGCGGGCGAGATCTTCGGCTTCCTCGGCCCGAACGGCGCCGGAAAGTCCACCACCGTCCGGATGCTTGGCGGGCTGCTCGCGCCGACGTCAGGGACGGCGAGCGTCGCGGGCGTCCCGGTCTCGCAGGACGGGGGCGACCTGGTGCGGCAGCGGATTTCGGTCATGCCGGAGACGCCCGGCCTGTACCTGAAGCTCTCGGTCGCGGAGAACCTCGACTACTTCGCCCGGCTCTACGAGATACCCGACCGCGCGGCGCGGATCGACCGGGCGCTGACCGCGGTCGGGCTCGCCAAGCGAGCGAACGACCTGTGCGGGACGCTGTCCAAGGGCCTGCGGCAGCGGACCGCGCTCGCCAGGACCCTGCTGAACGACCCGCAGGTGATGTTCCTCGACGAGCCGACCTCCGGCCTCGACCCGGCGGCGGCGCACGAGGTGCTGACCCTGATCGGCTCGCTCCGCGACCGGGGCGTCACCGTGTTCATCACCACCCACCGGCTGGACGAGGCGGAACGGGTCTGCGACCGGGTGGCGATCCTGAACACCACGCTGCGCACGATCGGCCGCCCGGACGAACTGCGCCAGACCCTGTTCAGCCGGACCCTGGCCATCATCACCGCGGCCGCGCTGCCTGACCCCCAGGCGGTCTTCAAGGACCTGCCGTCTGTCACGTCCTGGCAGCAGGTACCCCAAGCGGAGCCGGCCCCGTCGGACGGCGCCCTGGCCGGCTACCTGCTGGCCGTGAAGGATCCGGTGCAGGCCGCTCCCGCGGTCACCCGCGCGCTTGTCGCGGCGGGCGCGGACGTCCTGCAGATCGCCGAGCAACGGGCCTCGCTCGAGGAGGTCTACCTGCAGCTCATCACCGGCGAGGAGAAGCCCGGCCAGAGGTCTCAGCAGAAGGGGGCACTGCGGTGAACACGTCGCGTGTCGGCGCTGTCGTGCGCAAGGAGTTCGCGGAGTTCCGCCGCAACCGGTTCGTCGTCACCACGGCGAGCATCCTGCCGGTGATCTTCCTCATCGCCCCCACCGCGCAGATCCTGGCGATCAACACCACCACGACGAGCACGGCCTTCGACCGGAGGGTCGACTATTCCCTGTTCCTGCCGATGCTCGTCTCCGTGTTCGTCCCGGCGATGCTCGCCGCCTGGTCCGTTGTCGGGGAACGGGATCAGGGCACCCTCGAGCCGGTGCTCACCACCCCGGTGCGCCGCGCTGAGCTGGTGGGGGGCAAGGCGCTGGCGATCTTCCTGCCTGCGCTGGTGATCTCTTACCTGATATACGGCGTGTTCTTCGCGATCACCCAGCTGTTCGCCGTGGCTCCGGCCGCCGCTGCCGTCCGGCACGCGCCGCAGCTCTATGCCGCGCTGGTTTTCATCCCGCTGCTCGCCGCGTGGGCGATCTGGGCGGGGATGGCCATCTCGACGCGGGCGAACGACACCCGGGTTGCCTACCAGCTGTCCATTTTGTCCAGCCTGCCGCCGGTTGCGGTCGCCGCCCTGCTGTCGTTCAACGTGATCACCCCGGACTTCACGTCCGCGGCGCTGTTCGCCGCGGTGCTGCTGGTGATCGACTGCGTTGCCTGCTTCGGAGTCTCCAGGCTGTTCGACCGGGAACGACTCGTCGCCGGGACCCGGACCTGACCTGATGCTGCTGCCCATCGAGTCGGACGGGCCGATCCCGATCTACCAGCAGATCCGGGACCGGATCGTGGAGGCGATCGCGTCCGGCGGCCAGCCCGCCGGCTCGGGACTGCCGTCAGTCCGGCAGCTCGCCGTCGACCTGGGGGTCAACTTCCACACGGTGAGCAAGGGCTACGACATGCTCCGTCGCGAGGGCCTGCTCCGGATCGGCCGCAAGTCCGGCGCGGTCGTGCGCCGCGACCCGGCCAGCGGCCCGCCGGAGGACCCGGCGCTCATCGGTGACTGGACGGCCCGGCTCCGCACGCTGCTCGCCGAGGCCGCCGCTCAGGGCATGCCAGCCGCGCAGATCATGGCGCACTGTGAGGCCGCCATCGCGGGATTCGCCTTCCCGTCGACAGCGACGACGGTCGGTGACCAGTCATGACGCCCGGCGCCGTGACCGGCGATGTCAGTGTCGCGTTCGCCGGAATCGCGATGGTCCTCGCACCTGTGATCTCGAAGCCGACCGTCCCGTTCGGTGTGCGAGTTCCGCCCGAACGAACCGTGGCTCCGGTTATCCGCGCCCAGCGTCGCGCCTACGCATGCAGGACCACGGTGGTCGCCGCCTGCTGCATGGCCGTGGCGCTGGTGCTGCCCGTCGGCGCTCCGTGGTGGGCCACCCGGCTCATCCTGCTGTTCGAGCTGGCCGTCTGCCTGGCCTGCGTGCAACTCGCCCGCCGCCAGATCACCGTCGTCAAGCACACCGAACACTGGTTCGCGGGTCACCGTCAGGCGGTGGTCGCCGACACCGGCTGGCGCGCGAGTCCGCCCCGGTTCCCGGTCCGCTGGCTGCTCCCCGCCCTGGCGGTGATCGCGGCGACCGTCGCGATCGGCCTGCTCCGCTACCCGGACCTGCCCGCCCGGCTGACCCTGGGCGCCGGGCACGGGGTGCCGCGATCCCCGGCAAGTGCGTTCGCCCCGGTGATCGGGCAGGCGTACGTCACGGCACTGTGGACCATCGTGCTGCTGCTGGTCTACCGTGCCCGGCCCGAACTCGACGCCGCCGATCCGGCCGCGTCCGCCGCCCGCTACCGGGCTTTCCTCGCCCGCGCGGCCAGGGCGATGCTGACCCTGGCCGCATGCGTGGACCTCACCCTGCTGCTGGCCGGGCTCAGCGTCTGGCGGCTGCTGCGGTTCACCGGTGGCGCGGCAGCCGTTGAACTGCTCCCGTTCGTTGCCGGGCTCTGCATCCTCGGCATGGTAATCATCCGGACCGGCCAGGGCGGGTTCCGGCTTTCCTCCCCCGTGCCCGCGCGGATCTCCGGCCGGGCCGGGACTGTTCCGGCGACGGCCGACCGGGACGACGACCGCTTCTGGAAGGCCGGGCTCTTCTATCTCAACCGCGATGACCCGGCGCTGCTCGTCGCGCGGCGGTTCGGTGCCGGCTGGACCCTCAACTTCGGCAATAGGGTCAGCTGGCTGCTCATCGCCGCGCTGGTGGCGACTCCGGTCGGCCTGTCCGCCATTCTCGCGGCGCTGCACGCCTGATCTCCGGCCGCGCGCCTACCACGGCTCCGGTTGACGGAACTTGACTCCACCGCCTGCCGTAGTCCGGTAGCGTTGCTGGTCCTATTCGGGCTGGCCGTGCGTCGTTTCACCACAGCCGTGACTATGGCAGGTGGAACTGAGATGACGGGCTTTATCATCGTCAGCGCGCTGGCCATCCTCAGCGTGATCGTGGCCGCGATCGTCATCTGGTGCGACATGCGGCACGAAAACGACGAGGCTCTGGACGATCTCAGCCGGGAACTACGGGAGCTGATCGAGCGCGACCGCGAGAACGAAGCAGAGGCGGGCTCCTTACCAACGCATCAGGGTGCCGGACGACACTTCCAGCGGCATGGAAGTGTCGTCGGGGCAGACTGAGAGCATGAGCAATAGAGGAGATGCTGACCTCGCCGCGGCGGCTGCGCTCATCGCCGAGCCCGCGCGGGCGCGGGTGCTGGTGGCGCTGCTCGACGGGCGGGCGCTGCCTGCCTCGGGACTGGCCGCCGAAGCGGGCCTGTCGGCTCCCGCCACCACCGCGCACCTGAACAAGCTGCGGGCGGGCGGCCTGATCGAGGTGGAGGTTTCCGGACGCCACCGTTACTACCGGCTGACCGGTCCGCACATCGGCGAGGTGCTGGAGGCGCTGGCGACGATCGCCCCGCTGCAACCGATCAGGTCGCTACGCCAGGACACCCACGCGGGCCAGCTCCGGGCCGCCCGCAGCTGTTACGACCACCTCGCCGGACGCCTCGGCGTTTCGGTCACCGCCGCCCTGCTCGAACACCGGGTGCTGGTAGCGACCGACGGGATCGATGCGACCACCCGTCGTCCCGGTGACCGGCTAGCCGCGGCCCTGCCCGCCGCTCCTTACCAGCTAGGACCCGCCGCGGCGGACGTGCTCGGGGAGCTGGGTGTGGACCTGCCCGGCCTGCTCGCGGCTTCCCGCTCGGCCCGGCCGCTGCTGCGCTTCTGCACCGACTGGACCGAGCAGCGCCACCACCTGGCTGGCGCCCTGGGGGCCGCCATGCTCACCGCCCTGTGTGACAGCGGATGCGTCATCCGCCGGCCGCGGCGGGTCATCTGGCTCACCGAGCACGGCGCTAAGACGTTGCACGAGCGGCTGGGTCTGGACCTCTCGCCGGTGCCCGCGGCCCGAACGACGTCAGGCAACCGGCACGAGGATCTGCGCTAGCTTGGCCGCCCACGCATGCGCCAGGTCCGTCTCATGCGGCTCGAGCCGCGCCTGCCCGGTCACCAGGAAGCTCTCCGGCTTGGCGATCACGAGAAAGCCGTGCTCGCGAAGCTCGCGGGAGAGCGCCTTCGACGCCTGCCCGGTTAGCGCCGCCGGACCGTGGACCCTGGTGTCGAAGGCGGCGGCCTTGACCGTCACGGGGTAACGGCCGAGCGCGGCGAACCATTCGCGCAGCCCGGGGCCGTCCGCGCCCGGCTCCATCGTCAGCCCGCTGCCGGGCTTGGCGGCGGCCTCGGCGGCCGCCCTGCGGGTGGATGCCCGGCTCATGCCGTGCATGTGCGTGGGCCCGCCGACCACGACCAGGTCGGCGCCGTCGAGAACAGCCGCGCTGGCTCGCGACACCGGCACAACGCTGACCTCGAAGGCGGGCGTGAGCCCGGCACCGATGGCATCAGCAACCTGATGCGTGTTCCCGTACATCGACTCGTACACGACTACCGCACGCATGGCGGCCTCCTATCCCCGTTCGCCTCTCCGGCGGGACCATCGTCCCGGGGTCCGCGCGATTACAGTCAGGGCCGAAGGGCCTCAGCTGGGTCCCGTGTTTCCGCGGACAGCGCGGACAGCGGAAGTGGTCACCGGAATCACGGCAGAATTGGCTATTTGTCGTAGTCCACTTCACGGATAGCGTTGTGGACATGAAGCAAATTGATCCAGTGGTGCTCGAGGGATCCATGGTCAGGCTCGAGCCCTTGGAACCCAGCCACGTTCCGGGCCTGATGCTGGCCGCGGAGGAGGACCGTTCCGCGTACGCCTGGACCACCGTCCCCCAAGCGGACGAGGTGGCTGACTATGTCGCGACCGCACTCGGCAGAGCCGGGCTGACGCCGTTCGTGCAGATCAGGGTCACCGACCGGGCGCCCGTCGGCTGCACGGCCTTCTGGGACCTGCGAGCCTGGCCGGACCGTGAGGACCTGTGCGCCGTGAACATCGGCTGGACCTGGCTGGCCGCTTCGGCGCAGCGGACCGGGATCAACGCCGAGGCCAAACTGCTCCTGCTCACGCACGCGTTCGAGGAACTCGGCGTGGCCCGGGTGGACTTGACGACCGACGCGCGCAACCAGCGGTCCCGGCAGGCCATCGAGCGTCTCGGCGCGCGGTTCGAGGGAGTGCTGCGGAACTGGTCGCGCTCGCACGTCCCCGGCGAGGCGGGCAAGCTGCGCGACACCGCCATGTTCTCGGTGACCGACGCGGAGTGGCCCGCCGTGAAGTCCGACCTTGCCGCCCGGATCGCCCGCGGCGGCACGGCACGGTAGACGCTATTCGAAGTAGGCGGCGACGCGGAATTCGATGCTGTGCCGGGGCTGGGCGGCCCGCGCGGTCGGGTCGAGGAACGCGCTGTGCGGGACGCGCCAGGCCCGTGCGTGATCGGTGTCGTTGAACTTGAAGAACAGAACCTCGTCGCGGGTCATGTCCGGGAAGTACCACCACCGGTGGCCGGGGTTGTGGTGGAACTCGAACCCGCTGGTTCCGGGGGCGTCCGGTGGCATCTGGGCGTAAAGGTCGGCGGGGATCTTGTCCACGAAGTACAGCCGGTTGTCCAGCCCCTCGTCCGGCCCCACGCTCGTGTAGTCGCACAGGGCGAGTGGCCAGTCCTGCGGCGGCGGGCTGAAGACGCGCCAGACGCTGGTGAGCAGCGCCCGGCGGTAGCCGGGCCCGTCCGGGAAGCGGTCGGCGTAGGCGGCCGCGGCGCGCGGGCCCGCGCCGGTGACCGAGAAGTCGCAATGTACCAGGGCGGCCTGCGGCTGCGAGGCGTTCTCGGCGGGGGCCGCCGAACGTCGCAGCACCCAGCCGAAGGGCACTACCTTGTCCGCGCCGGTGCGGGACCGCACGAACTCGGCGACCTCGCCGGGATAGACGCGGTCCACCTCCTCCTTGTCGGTGAAGTCCCGCACCGCCGAGACGTGCCCGGCAATCTCGAAGCCGTTACGGTCGAGCGTGAACTGGTCGCTGACCGGGCGCCCGTTGCGGATCGGCATCAGGTACGCGCGGTATGCCCCGGTGTTGACGCTCTCCCCCGGCGCGGTGAACCGGCGCAACACCGTTGACTCGGGGTCCAGGTAGCTCAGCTCGCCGGTGACCTCTTGGGTCTGCTGGGAAGGCAGGCCCGTGCTAGTGCTCGTGGATGATCACCCCGCGGATGTTCTTGCCGTCGTTCAGGTCCTTGTAGGCCTGGTTCACCTCGTCGAGCGAGTACTTGCGGGTGACCAGTTCGTCCAGCTTGAGCTGGCCCGACTTGTACAGGCCGAGCAGCATCGGGATGTCGTACAGCAGGTTGCTGTCGCCGGCCAGCGCGCCCCGGATCTGGCGCATGTAGCCGATCAGCGCCCCCGCGTGCGTGTGCACGGCGCGCTCGGTGAGGTGGCCGACCGCGGTGATCGTCACCTTGCCGCCCTTGCCGGTCATCTGCACCGCTGCGTTCACCATCTCCTCGGTGACCACGCCGGGCGTCATGATGCAGTGGTCGGCGAGCTGCCCCCAGGTGGTCTCCCGGACGAACTCGTGCGCCTCCTTGGCGGTGGCGAACGCGTGCGTCGCGCCGAACACGGTGGTGGCCATCTCCCGCTTGAATTCCACCGGGTCCACCACGACCACGTTCTTCGCCCCGGCGAACCGGGCACCCTGTACCGCGTTGCTGCCCACGCCGCCCGCGCCGAAGATCACTACGGTGTCGCCGACCTGCACGCCGGCCGCGTGCACCGCCGACCCGAAGCCGGTCGGCACGCCGCAGCCTACTAGGCACAGGAGCTCGAACGGGATGTCCTGGTGGTCCTCGCGCAGCGGCACGGTGGCCCACTCCGAGACGACGGCGTACTGCGAGAAGGTGCCGAGGGAGCAGAACCCGCCAATGTCCGTCCCCCCCTCGTGGAACCGCCACGTGCCGTCCTCGAACATGCCGGTACCGGCGTTGAGGCCCTTGACGCACATGTTCGAGTGCCCGGTCGAGCAGGGCCGGCAGGCGCCGCAGGCCGGTATGTAGGAGAGGACGATCTTGTCGCCCGGCTTCACGCGCTGCACGTCGGGGCCGACGGACTCGACGATGCCGGCGCCCTCGTGCCCGCCCACGACGGGCATCCGGACAGGAGCGTCGCCTGCGGTGATGTGGTCGTCGGAGTGGCACAGGCCTGCGGCCATGATCTTGACCCGGACCTCATGGGCCTTCGGCGGGTCAAGCTGGAGGTCGGTGATCTCCCAGCCGATGTGCGGTCCCCGGGCGATGGCGGCGCGGGTGGTGATGGTGCTCATCGTGCGTTTCCCTTCCTTTGCTCGCTCGCCCTAGTGCTCGTGGATGATCACGCCGCGGATGTTCTTCCCGTCGAGCATGTCCTGGTAGCCCTCGTTGATCTCGTCCAGCTTGTACCGGCGGGTGATCAGCTCCTCCAGCTTGAGCTTGCCAGCCTGGTACAGGCCGACGAGGAGCGGCACGTCGGTCAGCGGGTTGCAGCCGCCGTAGATCGAGCCCTGGATCCGGCGCTGGTAGCCGATCAGCATGCCGGGGTTCTCGTTGATCCAGCCGTTCCCGACCGCGGTGATGGTGACCTGGCCGGTCTTGCCCACGACCTTGATGGCGTTCGCGATCACCTCGTCGTGCAGGATGCCGACGGTGATGATCGCGTGGTCGGCGAGTTCGCCCCAGGTGGTCTTCACGACGAACTCGTGTGCCTCCTGGGCGTCGGCGAAGGTGTGGGTGGCGCCGAACTCCTTAAGTGCCATCTCCCGCTTGAATTCCACCGGGTCCACCACGATGACGTGCTTCGCCCCGGCGAGGGCGGCGCCCTGCACGGCATTGCTGCCGACGCCGCCCGCGCCGTAGATCACGACGGTCTGCCCGGCGCGCACACCGCCCGCGCGGACCGCCGAGCCCCAGCCGGTCGGCACGCCGCAGGCCACCAGCGCGGCGACGTCGAAGCCGATCTCCTCGGGGATCTTGATGACTGAGTACTCGTGCACCACCGCGTACTGGGAGAACGTGCCGAGCACGCACAGGCCGCCGAAGTCCTCGCCGCCCTGGTGGAACCGGAACGTGCCGTCCGGGAACAGCCCGGTGCCGGCGTTCTTGCCGGCGTCGCACAGCTGCTGGCGGCCGGTCGAGCAGTACCGGCACTTACCGCAAGCGGGGATGAACGAGCAGGTCACATGGTCGCCGACCTTCACCCGGGTGACGGCGGGGCCGACCGCGTCCACAACGCCCGCGCCCTCGTGCCCGCCGACCACGGGCATCCGCATTGGCGCGTCGCCCTTCTGGATGTGGTCGTCGGAGTGGCACAAGCCCGCCGCGTAGAACTTGACCCGGATCTCGTTCGCCTTCGGCTCGTCCAGTTCAAGCTCGGTGATCTCCCACGGCTGGCCGGGCACGCGGCAGACCGCTGCGCGCGTGGTGATGCTCATGTGGACCCCTTTCCCGGGTGGTAGTTAGTCCATAATCCACCGCCGGTTGTGGGCGCGCCACCATCGCACTTTTCACGTCACAGGACATTTTTTGGGCTGCCGTCACAAGTTTCGTCATGTTTCCCCGCTAGATGTGACCGCTGGCCGGTCACGTCAAGGCCCGTGCCCGCTGACCGGCCCCTTCCCCGGCACCGGTGCAGGCGGGGTCCTCCCCTAGCGGGTCACCGGTAGTGGCATAGGCGCGGGCGCGGGAGCCGCCGCAGAGGTCGGCGTACTCGCAACGGCCGCACTGGCCGGCGAACCGCGCGGCCCGGATGTCCTGCAGCAGCGGGCTGCCGGTGTAGATGTCGCGCAGCGACTGGTCCCTGACGTTGCCCAGGCTCAGCGGCAGGAACCCCGCGGGATAGACCTCGCCGGTGGAGGAGATGAACATGATGCCCTTGCCGTCCCTGGTCGCCGCGGTGTGGGCGCTCGGCACCCTGGCCGGCGGTCCGAGGAGTTCGAGCAGCCGCCCGGCCAGGCGGGTGTAGAGGTCGCCGTCCGGCGGCGGACAGCCGTCGCGGCGCAGCTGCACCGTGCGGCGGAAGAAGGGCGCCTCCACCGTGCGGACCACAAACCCGTACCGGGACGCGTCGAACAGGAAGTTGCACACCTCGTCGTGCTCGGCGGGCGACAGCGCGCAGACGCCCCGGCCGCGGCCGACCTCCACCAGGAAGAAGACTTCCCACATATGCGCTCCGGTGGCGACCACCAGGGCGGCGATGTCCGCGAGCTCGTCGGCGTTGCGGGTCATCACCGTCGTGTTGACCTGCACCCGGAGACCCGCCGCGGTAAGGCCGCGGATCGCGGCGATGGTCGCCTCGAAATGCCCGGGGATGCCGCGCACCCCATCGTGCGTCGCGGCCTGCGCGCCGTCCAGGCTGACCGACACGGCTTTAACGCCGGAGGCGGCGATGCGGCCGATCATCTCCGGGTTGAGCAGCGGCGTGACCGACGGTGACAGGCAGACCGGGACGCCGATCGACGTCGCGTAGCTGGTCAGGCTGAACAAGTCGGGCCGTAGCAGGCAGTCGCCCCCGGTGAGCACGAGGATGGGGTGCGGCCGCCCGAATCCGGCCACCTGGTCGATCAGCCGGTAACCCTCTGCCGCCGTCAGCTCGCCGGGCGGTGCCTGCGTTGTCGCCGATGCCCGGCAATGCCGGCAGGCCAGCAGGCAGGCACGGGTGGTCTCCCAGAAGACGAGCATCGGACGCTGTGCGAAATCCATGCCCACAGCGTTACCCGGACAGGTGCCGTCGGACAGGGCAGAAGGTCCCGCGACCTGCTCACTCCTTGATCGCGCCCTCACCGCTGCGCATGATGTATTTCTGGAACACGAAGAAGATGATCGCCACCGGGATGGTCATCGCCAGCGCGGCAGCCAGCTGAAGCGGGTACTGCGAGCCGGCTCCGAGCTCGCCGCTGACCAGGCGGCCGACACCGGTGGTGAGCGTGTCCAGGTTCGGGGACGAGTGCGCGACCAGGATCATGGAGAAGTTGTTCCATGATCCCTGGAACGACAAGATCATCAGCGTGATCAGGGCCGGCCGCGCCATCGGCAGGACCACCGACCAGTACGTGCGGAAGATGCCGGCGCCGTCGATCTTCGCGGCCTCCTCGATGCTGGGGTGCACGGTCAGGAAGAACTGCCGCATGATGAACACCCCCGCGGCGTCAGTCATCAGCGGCAGGATCATGCCCGGGTAGGTGTTGAACAGGTTCAGTTCCCTCAGGACGAGGAACGTCGGGATGAGCAGCACAACACTCGGTACCGCCATGACCGCGATGACCGCGGCGAATACCCCGCCCCGGCCGCGGAACCGCAGCCGGGCCAGGGCGTACCCGGCCATCGAGTCGAATACGACGCGGCCCAGCGTGACGAAAACCGCCACCACGACTGAGTTGGCCAGCCAGCGGAGGAAGTCCTGCTGCTCGAGCTCGCTGAACGCGGTCAGCACCGAGTGCTGGGGAATCGGGCTGAGCGGGTTGGCGGCGGCATCGGACTCGGTCTTGAACGCGGTGCCGGTGTCGAGCAGGAACGGGTAGATGTAGATCACCGCGAAGGCCGCCAGCACCAGGTACAGCAGCACTCGGTTGACCAGCTTGCGCCGCCTCACGAGGCACCGCCAGCGCGGCGATCGGAGATGATCAGCCGCTGCACGATGGTCAGCACGACGATGATC
>Ga0123356_10006841_pt1 | contig 11472 bp, 8 predicted proteins | sample TergutEmb28metaG_2_FD_92546 | JGI IMG/M metagenome (GOLD analysis project Ga0123356, IMG submission 92546) | Embiratermes neotenicus P3 segment gut microbial communities from Petit-Saut dam, French Guiana - Emb289 P3 | ecosystem: Host-associated > Arthropoda: Insects > Digestive system > Gut ... | reverse complement strand
TGCCGCCCAACAAATCCCGATGCCCCCGTCCCTAGGGCCTTATGAACACGGCCGTAGACATAAACTCCGCAACTTCCTCAAATTTGCTCAAATGATAGAGCACGAAGGATGCCCTCGTATGTGATGAAAACGCGATCACTCGACCCCGGCCCCCACCACTCCGAGAACGCACGCGAGTACTCATCCAACAAAGCCGGGAACGCGAGAGGATCAAAGGTGCCAGCACGCGCATCCCAATACCGCTCGACGTCGACCGGGCCATCATAGCCCCCACCGCAATCACCCAACCCTCAGTGAAGTACATCAGCTCGACCGCAGCGACCTTATTGATCTGCCCGCCAGCTAGCTTGACCGACAAATCAACAGCACCAGCGGCCGTGTGGTGATCAAAACCCGGCGTGGACTCGGCCATCGCACAAAACCAGTGTCGCGAATTCCGACTCGGCGCGGTATCTATTCTGGAAGAGTGCGAATGAGATCAACCTTCCTACTAATCACCCAAGTGCTCCCGCTCGTCGCATGTCTCTTCGCTTGCAACCGCGATTCGCAAAGCTCGAACGACAGTTCGGGGACTCAACAAACCACCCCGACTGGTGCCAAGAACACTGCTGCCAAAGTGGAATACAACGCGATCGACCGAAAACTATTCAACCGAATCGCAGTGCAGATGGACCTGCCTCTATTTTGGGTCGAGGACACGAACAACAACAACAAGATCGACCCCGATGAGGTCGCCGCCCTGGCGTTCTACCCAACGGAAGGCACTTGGGTTGACGGCGCGGAGTTCTCCACCGCATTCACGGACACCTACCGAAGCATGGCTCGATGGGCACAGGCACCTGCGTTCCCGCTGGGGATTTCGGTTTGGGAGAATCGACGGCGCCAGCTCGTGATCCACGAGCTGAACATTACCCAGCCTTCGCTTGTGTTCACCGATTTCTCAAAGAGTTCGCGAAAGGAAAAATCCTTTGTCAAGCACATGTATGCCCTCGCGAAACTCATCGACGAACTCAACTCTGCTCAGCGAGGCCTCCCCAAGCTCTCGCGCAGGATCCCGAAGGATGATCCTTCGAGCCATGGGCTGTTCCGTCGGAATTGGGGTCCAACCTGCGTTTCTTCCGAGAACCCTCGCACGACAGAATGCACTGCCGTCCCTGGAGTCAAAGGCAGGTTCATCGTTGGCATGTACCCCGAGGATGTGCAGAAAGACGATGGTTTCTGCGGCAGAATTGCTTCACTCCCTGGGGGCGATATTCTGTTATCGGACTTGGTGGTTGTCAGGAACGACGCTGGCCAACTCGTGCCGGAACACTTCAGCACGGCTTTCGGCAGTACCACCAGGAATATCTACAACACACTATTAGCGGCCGCGAACAGCCTCGAGACCAACCAAGCCCCGTTGAAAACCTGCCTTCAAGCTACAGCGTTTGCGTTTACTGAGGCATCCGCCGAATACCCGTGGCACGTCCTCCTTGCTCCCTGCAGAGTACTCAGTATCACCAACTCGGATTGGTTCTTCCAACTTGGGTTGACCGACACTGATTGGGACCCGTGCCACTCAAAATCGGGTTTTGGCTTGGTGTTTGGCAAATACAACCCAGCATCCACCAGATGGCAGCGGACACTCGGATCAATCCGACAGCGCTTGGAAAACGAGTCAGCAGCACTCATCGGTACGCCTTACAAAGCCATCTCGGTTCCAGTACACATCGTCGACATCATCGACGTAATCTTCGATGCTGGCGGTTTCCGTCTGGAACTTGGCGCTGATGTGGGACGCACTTATCCGTCGTTTATGGTCAATTCACGTGAAATCCCTGTTAAGACTATAATAAAGAGCAACTATTATACGGATCCAGATAGCGTCGAAAGCACCCGAGAACAGGGAGCGTCTCTATTCGATTCTGCTTGGACATCGGACACGTCTGCAAGCCATGACGCTGGGGTACTTCAGGTGCTCTTGCATGAAGCTGCACATGGAATGGGACCGACTATGCGGTATCGTATAAATGGGCAGAACAGCAGCGCCGTTTTTGGTTCATCGCTAGCAAATACGCTCGAAGAACTGAAGGCCGACGCGTTCTCTATGTGGTCTGTCACGATGCTGAGGAATATGGATATCATCGGATCGACGGTAGCTGAGCAGACCTATCGTTTGTCTTTTTTCCGATTGATTCGTCACTGCGCTACGAGCATGTACTCGCCCGATGGGAGGCCGAGATTGCACGGGCAAGCAGCGGCAGTTATCGTTGGATTCTTGATGGAAGAAGGTGCCGTGACATTCGATCCGAATGCAATGGCTGCGAATGGTAAAGATAGGGGCGTTTTCCGGCTACACTTCGAGAAATTCCCAGCAGTTGCGGAAAAATTGTTGAAGACTGTGGGATCAATAAAAGCCCGGGGGGATCGAGTTGCTGGCGAAGCAATGGTGAAAAAGTACGTAAATGGTCAGATTATCCCGACCCGTATTCTTGCGGAGCGGTTCTTTAGGCATCGCGAGGCGACTTTTGTTTACGGATTTGCGCTGTAGTTTTTGGTGCGGTTTTGCTACAGCTTCTTGCCGCGAGGAACCACTGCGATATAGTCGTAGTCGTTAATTGGATGAACCGTAATTCCACGTGCGGCGTCATCGTGGCGATCGAAGCCGATTTGGGTGCCTGCCGATAGCGATACATTTTTATCGACAATCGCATTCCTGATACGGCAATTCCTGCCTATCGTAGTTTCGGTGACAATTCCACCGCTGATAGATCCGCCGAACAGCACGGATCGTTCGATTACCGTGTAGCTATGAATATATGTTCCTGGCGACAAAATTGAATTTCGCACTAAAGCACCGCTGATAATAACTCCGTCGGAAACAATCGAGTTATGCGCTTGTCCGGTCCGATTTGGAAGCTCGTGTACAAATTTTGCCGGTGGAAAATGCGGAACGTCGTTGAAAATAGGCCACTTTTCCCCAAATAGATTGAAACTCGGGTGCGGAGCCACCAAATCCAAATTCGCGCTCCAAAACGCTTCTATTGTCCCCACATCCCTCCAATATCCCGCATCGCTCGCCATCTTCACCAACTGACGCTCGCGAAACCCTTCGTATACCCGGTATTCGTACTCCTCAATACAGTTATTCGCTGCGAAATCATACGCATACACCGGAATCCCGTTCTCCACCATCCTTGGTATCAAATGCTGACTCAAATCGTCGACTTGGTCATCAACTTGATCATCGACTAGCGCGGTTAGTTCCGAAGAGTCGAAGAGATACACACCCATCGATGCTAGACAATCGTTGGAGTTCGGCAGGGTTTTCGGGTTGTCTGGCTTTTCCTCGAAGCCAATTATTCGCGATCGATCATCGACTTCGATAACCCCATATCGTCCCCTCGCCTCTTCAGCGTTAATTCTCACCGCCGCGATTGTGAGAGTTGCATGCCTTTCCACGTGGAAATCACGCATTAGTCGGTAGTCCATCTTGTAGATGTGGTCGCCTGGTAAGATGAGCACATGTCTCGGATGCATTTCCTCCACTAAGTGCTTGTTTTGTCGAATAGCGTCTGCAGTCCCCTTGTACCACTGCTGACCTAATTGCATCTGTGCGGGTATCTCATCGATAAACTGATCGAGACGTCGGGACAAAAAGTCCCACCCGGACTTCAGGTGCCTGCTGAGTGAGTGTGACTTGTATTGAGTGAGCACGAACACTCGACGAATGTCTGAGTTTACGCAGTTGCTCAGAGGGAAGTCGATGATCCTATAGACGCCACCGAAGGGGACCGCGGGCTTGGCTCGTTCGTCGGTGAGAGGCTTTAGCCTGCCGCCGATTCCTCCTGCCATTACGAATGCGACGATATCTTCTGCCATGTGGGTGAGGCAGTATAGCGAGTTTCTTGTTTTGTGTGTCACTCAGATCTGGCACGCGGCGCAGACGATGACTACGGTGCGCACCCGCGCGTCTCAACAGGCCCTGGTTATGCGATTGGAAGCTTTCGGGATGCCGTCGCTCTGTTTGGACCTCCAAGGAATCTACAATGTCGGAAAGTAATAGCCCGCCTAGTGTGGACGAAGAAGTTGTGTTCGACGACAAGCTCCCAACACTGCCGATTCGCAATGCTGTGTTGTTTCCCGGGGCGGTGGTGCCGTTTGAGGTTGGTCGAGAAAAGTCTGTTGCCCTGGTCGAAGCTCTTGACAGTCTCGCGAGCCCATTCATCGCCGTGTTTGCTCAGCGGGACCCAGGCTCCGATGACCCAGGTTTGAACGAACTTTTCTCCGTGGGATGCGCAGCACGCGTGGTCAAAGCACTCAAGCATGTGTCGGGAAACTACGCTTTGATTCTTCAGGGAGTCGCGCGCATCAGCATGCTTTCGGTCGAGCAATCCTCGCCGTATATGATCGCCCTCGTCAAAAAGATGGACGAGCCATCTGACATGGATGTGGAAATCGAGGCGCTGTCTTTGACACTTCGCGATGCAGCGAAGCAGGTCATTCAACTGATGCCAGAGCTTCCTCGAGATGCAGCGTCGTTGATTGACCCCGTTGGAGACCCCGGTGCTCTCGCGGATCTCGTTGCCGCAAACCTCGAGGGCAAGGTGGAGGAGAAGATTCAGATCCTCGAGACTGTCGACGTCAAGGAGCGCATTCGGAAGGTGCTGAGGCTTGTCACTCGTCAGCTCGAGATGTTGAAGATGCGCGACAGGATCAACTCCCAGATCAAGGAGGAGATGGGGAAGAACCAGCGGGAGTATGTGCTTCGTCAACAGCTCAAAGCCATCAAGGAGGAGCTAGGTGAAGATGAGGGCGATCTGGGTGATCTCGAGGGACTCGAGGAACGCATCGGCAAAGCCGACTTGCCAACCGAGCCAGACCAGGTCGCGAGGAAGCAGCTAAAGCGGCTCCGCGGAATGCAGGTGGGTTCGTCTGAGTACACCGTCGTTCGGACCTACATCGACTGGATTCTCGATGTCCCTTGGACGGCGTCTACGCAGGACAACCTTGACATCTTGAAGGTGCGTGCCGTGCTCGATGAGGACCATTACGGTTTGGACAAAGTCAAGAAGCGCATCGTTGAGTACTTGGCAGTTCGAAAACTGAAGCAGGACAAAAAGGGTCCGATACTGTGTCTAATTGGACCGCCCGGTGTTGGTAAAACATCCCTCGGAAAGAGTGTTGCGCGTGCGCTCGGACGCAAGTTCCATCGCATCTCGCTAGGGGGCGTACACGATGAGGCTGCTATTCGTGGGCATCGGCGAACATATGTTGGTGCGCTGCCTGGTCAGATCATTCAGGGCATGAAGAAAGCTGGAACTGTCAATCCAGTATTCATGATGGATGAGGTCGACAAGATTGGACATGACTTCCGCGGTGACCCTGCCGCGGCGTTGCTCGAAGTGCTTGACCCGGAGCAGAACAACGCCTTCGCTGATCATTACCTCGAGGTCCCGTACGACCTATCCAAGGTGATGTTCATCGCCACGGCGAATGTCCCGGATCCGATCCCGCCTCCATTGCGGGACCGCATGGAAATCCTCGAATTACCAGGCTACACCCGTCGAGAAAAACTGGCGATAGCGCGTCGCCATCTCATTCCGAAGCAACTGGAGGAACATGGCGTCAGCGAGGCGTTGGTTAAGATTTCCGATGATGCTGTTGAGGAAATCATCGAGCACTGGACACTCGAAGCTGGAGTGCGCAATCTCGAGCGTTCGATCGCGAGTGTGATTCGTGGGGTCGCTGTGAAGGTTGCGGAGGGCGACAACACTCCTCGGATAATTGAGACCGAAGACCAATTGAGGGAGTACCTCGGTCCGATTCGTTTCACGAGCGAGGTGGCAGAGCGAACCGAGGAGACTGGTGTTGCGACCGGGCTTGCTTGGACGCGTGCTGGTGGAGAGATCCTGTTCATTGAAGCCACCAAGATGTTTGGAACAGGAAAGCTTCAACTCACTGGACAGCTCGGTGATGTGATGAAGGAGTCTGCGCAAGCCGCGTTGTCGTTCGTTCGAGCGAACGCCGATCGATACGGTATCAACCGAGATTTTCTCGAAAAGAGCGATGTCCACATCCACATTCCAGCGGGTGGCATGCCGAAAGATGGTCCTAGCGCCGGGGTGACTATGTTCACTGCCCTGGTGTCGATGCTCACGAGCATCAGGGTTCGTCACGACATTGCGATGACAGGTGAGATAACGCTTCGCGGCCGAGTGTTGCCGGTTGGTGGAATCAAGGAGAAGGTGTTGGCAGCGCATCGGGCTGGTGTTCGGCGGTTGATCATGCCTGAGCGCAACAAGGTGGATTTGGAAGAGGTCCCGAAGGAGATTAAGGACGAGCTCGAGTTCATTTTTGTCCAGCGCATGGATCAGGTTTTGGAGCACACGTTGGAGCGAATGCCCACGCCAGCTCCCCCCCAACCTGAGGTCGACGCAGCTCAGCCGAACTGATTGTCGTCGGGGTCGGCAGTTTCTCCGGTGTCATCCCGGTTGCCAGATACCACGTGGCTTATGACGGCATGTTTATGGCCATCAGTGTCGTTTTGTGCTAACGCCCGCAATATGCGATCCTTCTCGTTCGCGTGTCTGGCTTGTGTCATCCTGTGTGCATGCTCATCAACGTCGGACCCCAATGGAATGCCAGGTGACCCTGGCGACCAGAACAGCCCGGATGATCTTGACGATGCTGGTGCTGATTCCGAAACCGATGCTGCTGATTCCAATGGAGGGACTGATGGCGTCGATGGAGATCCGCCAGACTTGGGTCCAGACGACGGCGATGCTGCTGATGTTGTTGTTCCTGTTGTGACTGCAAAGGTGTCGCACAAAAGAGAGATGCGCGGCACTTGGATCGCGACGGTTTGGAACATCAATTGGCCGAAGACCAAAGGTGCGACGGCTCAGAAAGCTGAGTTGGAGTCCATTCTGGATGCAGTTAAGAAAACTGGACTCAACGCAGTGTTCTTTCAGGTTCGTCCCGAGGCTGATGCACTCTATGACTCGAAGCACGAGCCTTGGAGCCGCTTCCTAACTGGAACCCAAGGCAACGATCCGGGCTACGACCCACTGCTGTTCGCTATCGATGCAGCGCATCAACGTGGCATCGAGCTTCATGCGTGGATCAATCCGTATCGTGCGAGGTCGGGGGGCGGGACTTGTTCGTCGGATCATGTGTCTAAAACGATGCCCCAGGCTATTGTCACTTACGGTTCTGACCTTTGGTTTGACCCTGGCCATCCCGATGCTTTTTCTCACACGCTCAGTGTCATTGACGACCTACTGGATCGCTACGACATCGATGGAATTCACTTCGATGACTACTTCTACCCGTACCCAAACGGCACAGCGTTTCCAGACGCTTCCACATACGCTGCTCACGGCGGTGGGATGAATTTGGGCGATTGGCGTCGTGACAACGTCAATCGAATGGTGAAGGCGGTGGGGAATCTATCGAGCAGTCATGTTGATGTTCGGTGGGGGATTTCGCCGTTTGGAATCTACCGGCCGGGGACGCCACCGGGGGTGACCGGGCTGGATCAGTATGAGGCTATCTATGCTGATCCTCTCAAGTGGATGCAGGAGAAGTGGCTCGAGTACATTGCGCCGCAGCTATACTGGGCTACGACGTCCGCGGGCCAGCCATACGTAAAACTTCTCAATTGGTGGGACGCGCAGGCTGCTGCATCCGGGACTGCGTTGTTCATTGGTAGCTCCGCATCGAATGGGTTCACCCTCAATGAGTACAGAGCCGAAATGAATGCGGTGCGGGAGGCAGAGTCTGGAGGAGCTACGGGCGGTGCGATTTGGTATTCTGTTGACCCGATCCTCGGCAACACCGGTGGGTTGGCATCGATGCTCGCGAGTGAGTATTACAGCCGTCCAGCGGCTACTCCGAAGCTGACTCACGCGGCGGACACTCCGCCTCCTGTTCCAGTTTTGGATGTGGAGGATGGCGATGCTGTCGTGCTGTCCGATAGCGAGGGGATTCGGTATTGGGCTGTTTACAGACAGGTGGGTGGTGATTGGGAGATCGAGCGCTTGATTCCATCTTCGGTTTCTGAGTTTCATTTGCCAGACGGGGCGTGGGCAGTATCGGCGATCGATCGGAGTGGTAGAGAGAGTCTTGGCGTTGTTGTTGAGGGCAGTGGTGAAGAACCAGAACCGCCGGTGAGCGGGGCTAGTTGTGTTCATACAAACGGTGGGGTGTACGTGGATCGTGGCTGCTCGCCGGGGTATCAGTGTTGCGATGGCACTTGGCGAACGAGGGAGTTTTGTGGCACGTGCGTGTGCGAAGAATCAACCGGCCAGGTGGGTTGTGGTACGTAGAAAACAATGACTACTCAAATGCCTCACGTTATTGGAGCTGCCCGCGGGTGGTTCGCGCTGTTCAAGTGTCAACTGAACCCTGTGCGCGCCATCATCCCGCCGCCCTTCGAACCAATTACTGTCCGCGGGGGCAAGGTGCTCACGGTCTGCTTCCTGCTTGATTGCATGGACACTTCGATTGGGCCGTATAAGCACTTGGCGGTGGCGTTTGCAGCGCGACCAAAATCATGGCTAACACCACCATTCGGTGCCCTATGGTTCGAACGTCGAGCAAGTGACTTTGGGTATTTCGTCCAGTTCTCAGCAGTATCAACAGAATCCGCCGCGCAAACCCATCGAGAGCATTGGGGGTTGCCCAGCTTCCACGCTGATATCGACGTCGTTGTCAAGCGTTCGAAGATGAAGGTGGCTGTCGCGGAAAGCGGTGAGGATATCGTCCGCATGGATATGAAACGTCCTGGGCCGGGCATGCCAGATCGCTTTCCGCTTCGGTATTACACTCGAGTCGACGGTGAGGTCTTCAAGACGGAGATGTTGGTCGATGCTGTGGGGCGCGAGAAGTCTCTGTTTGCGAGTGCTGATTTGGATTTGCGGCGTCATTCTCGGGCTGAGGATCTGCGTGGTGCGAGCATTGAGCTTAGGGATCCTTTGTGCGTCCGCTGGTATGACTCTTTCCGAACGCGGATGGATGAGCCGGTGGCGCGTTTTAAAGTGAAATGAATGTCCCAGCATTCGCATACTTCGCCGACAACGAGCGTTCCATCGCGTCGTGGGGTGCTGTATCGAATGCTGAGCAACGACCGGTTTGCTACTCTGTGGGTATCGGCGGTTGTAGGTGTTGTCGGCGGTCTGCTTGCCCTTGCTTTTCGGCTGCTGGTTGATTGCAGTTGGTGGTTGCTTTCGAGTGTTCGTGGACAGCGGAGTGCCATTGAAGCGGTGCTAACTTTGTCGGTGCCGGCTTTGGGTGGGCTCGCTGCTGGCTGGCTCATGCGAAAGGATCGGCAGCCGACGAGTCTTACTGACGATGGTGTTCATAGTTCGTATGCGCAAACGGGATGGATAATTGGAGCACCGTCTGCAATTCGACGTCTTTGCGCTTGTGCGGCAACAACTGGGTCATTCGGGAGTGCGGGTTGTGAGGATGCGGTCGGTCGTGCGACTGGTTCTATTGCGACATGGCTTGTGTCGCGGTTTCGGCTCGGCGACAGCCGTCTTCAAATTTTTGTAGCGTGCGGTGCCGCGGCGGGTTTGACTGGTTTGTTCAGCACGCCGATAGCTGCGGCGGTGTTTGCGGTGGAGGTTGTGCTGGGTGGCCACGCGATTCGTGGGATTGTGCCGTTGTTGATATCGGTCGCGACGGCCACGGCTATTGTTCGGTTGGTTTCTGGCGGCGAGGGGCCGTTTGTGCTGCCGGATTTCGCGCTGATGGGCCCTGCTGACCTCGGTGTGTTTCTTGTTCTCGGGCTTGTTTGTGGCCTCGTGGGTGCGGGATTTGTGTGGGGGATCCAAAGAGTGGATTCGATCGCGCTGAGAGCGAATCGTCCGATGGTTGCCTGTGCTGGTGGGTTGTTGGTTGGAGTAATCGTGCTGTTTGTTCCGTCGGCGTCCGGAGTCGGTTATCCAGCGCTAACCCAGTTGTTTGGCGGGGAAACTGGGCTGTCGCTATTGCTGGCTTTGTTGGTGGCGAAGCTGTTTGCGACGGCGATTACGCTTGGTTCCCGGGGAACTGGTGGAATGATAGGGCCTTCGATGGTCGTGGGTGCGTCGTTGGGTTGTTTGGTTGGTAAGGTTGCAGATTCTGGGCTGCCTTCGACGTTCGCGTCGCCGTATTCGTTTGGGGCGGCGGGGATGGTCGCGATGGTGGCTGCTGTAATGCGTGCCCCGATAACCGCGGCTGTTTTGCTGGTTGAGTGTACGAGGAGCTACCAAGCGTTCGTGCCAGGGGTGGTTGTTGCGGTCGCGGCGAGTGCGTTGTCGAGTGTTCTTCGTAAGACTGAAGAGACGGAGCAACTGGAGCATTCACCGGTGGTGCGGGAGTCTGTGAATCCCCATTCGTCGATGCCGCCGAACACCACTATTCATCCGTTGGTTCGGTGTGTGCAGGACACTGTGCCTATTTCGCTGTCTGCCAGGCAGTTTTTGGGAATGGTTTTGTCGAGCGACACGGACATAGCCGTTGTTGTCGATGGTTCGCGTGTGGTGGGGACGGTTTCCAGGCGTACGATCCTTTCGATTGGGCACTCGGATATTGTTGAAAAGACTGTTGGGGACTATGTTGTAGAAACTGGTGTGTTGGAATCCTGTGAATCGGTGTCGGGAGCGTTATTGAAGTTTAGACACTTGAACATGGCGCGATCGCGGTCTGGGCTAAGCGGGGCAAGTGCTATTCCTGTTGTTGATGATGACTCGGGGTTGGTTGGTGTTTTGTCGCGCAAGGATTTGATGGATCACTGTGCCAGGGGGTTGCTTCGAGAGTATCCGCGAACGTGGAGACATGTCGAAGGGAATGAGCAGGCTCCGCAACCAATGCAGCAACCGATGCGCCAACCAATGCAGCAACCGTTGCGTCATGAGGTCACGGCAATCGCGGTGTCAGACGAATTTGTCGGAAAAACCTTGGGGAAACTGGACTTGTTGCGTCGATTTGGCCTGGTGTGTGTGGGAATCAGGCGATTGGCTGATTCTGGCGGTTTTGTGCCAGTGCGTGTTGCGCCTTCGCATGTGATCAGTTCCGATGATGTGCTGATTTTGACCGGGACCTCACGGGATATTGAAGTATTGACCGAGGAAACTTTCGGCTAGTGCGCATGTGCGCAAACACCCCCAAAAACCCGCATGTGGCAGAACGTCACCGCAACCGAATGAGCTTCACTCCACGAAACACCTCGCTTCTCCGAACCGCAATTCCCAACAGAACAGCAACCAACACCACATGCACGATCGCAGCCGTCCACGCTCCGACGACCCCCATGCTTTCGTATTCGCCCAAGAACCATACCAACGGAATGAACACGGCGAATCCAGACCCAAGCAATATCGCAGTTAGAGTTGTGGTTTTCTGGACACCACGCAGTATCCCTTGCACGACGATTCCAAATCCATCAAACGGCTGATATAGCGCGGCAATCAAAGTAATCGTTGCCCCCAGTGCGATAACCGCGGA
>Ga0123356_10006840_pt1 | contig 11472 bp, 12 predicted proteins | sample TergutEmb28metaG_2_FD_92546 | JGI IMG/M metagenome (GOLD analysis project Ga0123356, IMG submission 92546) | Embiratermes neotenicus P3 segment gut microbial communities from Petit-Saut dam, French Guiana - Emb289 P3 | ecosystem: Host-associated > Arthropoda: Insects > Digestive system > Gut ... | reverse complement strand
CCGGCGGCATAGACAGCATTCTTCGCGCCTGCCACATTGCGCAGTGGAGAAGGGATTCCCGTTTCTGCGGAACCTGCGGCGCCGAAAACAGCGATGTCGCAGCGCAGGCGCAGCGTATTTGCCCCAAGTGCGGACGGACAGAGTTCCCAAGAATATGCCCTGCGGTTATTGTAGTTATAACCGATTCTGATAACCGGATACTTCTTGCGCATAATAAAAGATTCAGAGCCGGAGTTTACAGCCACATATCCGGTTTCAACGAAGCGGGAGAAACCCTGGAAGAAACTGTAGTACGCGAAATCCGCGAAGAAATAAATATCGAAGTTAATAATATTGAGTATGTTACATCTCAGGCATGGCCGTTTCCAAATTCGCTTATGCTTGGTTTTAAAGCGCAGCATTTATCGGGTGTAATCCGGCCGGACGGAGATGAAATAGAAGATGCAAATTGGTTTACCAAAGATAATTTACCGGAACTTCCCGGAGAGGGTTCGCTTTCCAGGTTTTTAATTAACTGCTGGCTAAACGGAACTTTATAATTTTTATTTTTCTTCCCGCAGAAGTTCGATTATTCTCCAGTGTTTGCGCCTGTCGCGCTGCAATGTAACTGTGTCACTGCGGTGTCTTGCAAAGTCTTCAAAAGGCGACCACAGCAAATAATCGGCGCGATAAGTTATAATGCCGTCTTCTTCGCTGCCGCCGCGAAATTCAAGCCGTAAATCCGTTACTCCAAAAACATTGGGCGCCGGAAGTTCTCCGCCTGTTTCTTTCCAGACCCTTGCCTGTATAATCGCCGGGCCGCCGGTTACTTCGTAAGCCTGCCTTTGCTTAACAACAGCATGTAAAGTAGCTGCTGCGTTAATATCTGTTCTGTCCGCTCCCTGAATACATGCTTCCATAAAGAGATGGTTTAATCCGCTGAAAGCTTCGTAGTAAGAAATTACAACAGTGTCAGCCGCCATTCCTTCTGTTGTCAGCCGCTGGGTAAAACCTCTTACCGTACTGAAAACAACAAAAAGAACAAAGAACAAACCAAGTCCGCACCCGATAAGGAAATGTTTATTTTGTGTTGTAAAGCGTCTTGTTTTTACAATAAGGTTTTGCCGGAAAAGGAACGCTTTTTTTTCTTTATCAATTTGTTTTTCTTTCTCAAGCTGTAATGTACTAACCAATGATGAAACCTCGGTAACAGATGTAACAGTGTTTTCCTTGTCTGTTAATATTTCCAGAAAATCTGTGAGAATTTCAAGTCCGCTTAATTTTCCCTGCTGCGATAAAGATGATTTTTTCTTTGCGACAGGAAGCAATAAAGCCGCTTGAATAAGACCTGCCAGTTTTTCATCAAGACCAGGCGCCGCAAGATACATGGGCAGAAAAATTCCTTCCCTCATATCCTGATATAAATCGACGCCGGGATAGGGATGATTTCCTGTAAGTATCTGGTACAGCATTACTCCTGCGCAAAATGCAGAAGTATCCATGCCGACTAAATCCGGACAGTTGTAACGATCCAGTTGAGTTCCTTCAACGTAAAGGCAGCGGTTCGAAATATGTTCCGGCGCAAAAAACACGCTGCCCCACGGGTGCGAAGGATTATTTTCTTCCAGGCAGACGAAAGATGCGCCTGGGTTAAGAACAGAACGCGTTTCGCCAAGGAACATCTTTGCTTTTATCCAGGAAGTAATAGCCTGTAATGCAGTCTGCTGTAATCTGGCTTGTTGTGCAGTCTGTAATGTGGAATCAGCTTCTTTTAAAAGAAGATCCAGTCTTTTTCCCGGGAATACAGGGCCAAAAGCTCTCATGGATCCGTCAGTTTCATTTACACCTGCGGCTTTCCATTTTTCGTGCGTTCCGTCCGGATTAACAATATAACCCGGTTCAATCAGGCTCTGAGACATTTTTGTTCTGGCAAATGAACGCGGATCAAGCCCTGTGTCAAAACACATTGACGGCGTGTTATTCACATTAGAAATATGAATTCGCTGTTCCATCACTTTCCTGTTTTGCTCACTCTTAAACTATCTTGGTGAATACAGATACCGGAAATATTCCATTTCTGTGGTAAGAGTCTTGTCAAACTTTGGCATGGTTTGACGATACGATTCTATCGCTCTCCAGAAATTATAGAAAGTTCTTCTGCTGGCATCTCCCCTGTCGTAGGCTGATGCATAAATTCTTGCAGCTTCAGCGTCTGCTCTTCCCATGATTGTCTGTGACTGGTTGTAAGCGGCTGACAGAATAGAACGTTTTTCGTTATCCATTTTTCCAAGCCATTCTGCTTTGCGGCCTTCACCCTGTGAACGGTAATACATCGCTATCTGGTTTCTTTCCCTGATCATACGCGCATAAACGCTTGGCGTAAGTTCGGGAGAATAACTAATCTGTCTTGTAACAACATCGATAAGTTCAATGCCGTACTCTGGAACCATACGCCGTGAGCGCGCAAGAATTTCTTCTGCAAGCTGGCGTCGTCCGCGGGTAATTGGTTCATAACCTGTACTTGTCTGCGCAGAGCTGATTATTTCGACTTCGATATTTTCTCCAAGACCCATGGTTTCGTCACTTTGGGAACGTTCCATAATTATATTGGAGTTCCTGACCGATTCACGCAAAGGGTTCTCGGCGACAACAGTACGCACTTCAGAATCGATAATTTCCGCAAGTTTTGAATATGCGGCATCAACAGTATTAATTGATTCGTAGAACTTCTTTGGATCGGCTATGCGCCAGCGTGCTACAACGTCGACAAAAATAAATTGTCTTTCTGCAGTCGGAACAATTCTGGCTTCGCCGTCCCATGCCATAATCTTTTTGGGATAGCGGACTACTTCGTCAATAAACGGAATTTTTACTTTTAAACCGGCGCTTGTGACAACATTTGTTATTCGTCCGAACTGTACAACTACAGCCTGTTCGCCTTCATTTATAACATATAACGGACCGGCTACCACAATGCCCAGAAAAATTACAAAAGCTATTATAACGGTAGTAATTATTTTTTTCATTTTAGTTTCCTCCCAGGTTCATCAGAGGTAAAAAGTTTCGCAGGTTGCGGTCTATAATGGTCATATCTTTTTCATCCTTAAAAACTTCTTCAATCATTTCATAGTAAAGACGTTGTCTTGTAACATCGGGAGCGCGGCGGTATTCTTCGAATACGGAATTAAAGCGGGCTACATCGCCGTTTGCGCGGTTTACACGCTCAGTGGCATACCCTTGCGCAACCTGAATCATTCTGTCGGCTTCACCTCTGGCTTTGGGGATTTCCTCGTTATAAACCTGCTGACCTTCGTTTATTAATCGTTCAAGATCCTGCATTGCCTTGTTTACATCTTCAAACGCAGCCTGAACGCCGGATGGAGGAGTGACATTCTGTAATTTAACAGCAATGACATCAATGCCAAGTCCGTATTCGCGGAATCTGTCATTCATAATTGCCAAAGCTTCAATTTCGATAGCGGCGCGCTCAATTCCCATGATGTCCATGATTGCACGATCGCCTACAAGCATATTGATAGCAGATCGCGATACGTCGCGGATTGTAGCGCGGCGTTCGTTTACGTTAAATGTCCAGGCTCTTGGATCGACAACGCGATATTGGATAATCCATTCAATATCTACAATGTTCAGATCTCCTGTAAGCATTATCGATTCGGCTGTCTGGCTGGAGTAGGATGGGTAATTGCCGCCTCTCATTGTGCGAAAGCCGAATTCTTCGGTTTGCACTGTCCTGACGTTAACCGTGTAGTTGCGATCAATGCCAAAGGGAAGCTTAACATGAAGGCCGGGTTCCCTTATGCCTATGAATCTGCCGAAGCGGGTAATTACCGCCTGTTCGGTCTGGTCAACAATAAAAATACTGGTTCCTAAAAAGATTAGCACCACTATTCCCGCGATAATAAAAACTAGTGTTTTTGGGCTCAATTTGCCCATGTTTGGAGGGGTGAATTTCATAACATGAGTATACTATGTGCTCTTACAAAACTCAAGCAATAGTACTATAATAGATAGTATCTGCCATATAAAAGGAGATGCTGTTATGGAAGGAAAGCAAGATTTTACAATTGAGACACTTGGGAACCCAACGGTACAATCACCGATTAAAATGTCAAAAATTCAGGGAGACAAGTCTGCAGATTATGTTACTGATGACAGATTTGTGCGTTTAAGTTCGTTTATTATGCCCGGAAAGCAGCCGTCTGTTGAGAGATCGCAAGTTCTGGAACGTGCAGGCCCCAGAGAACAAATATATTTTACCCCTGCTCATGTTCACGCAGGGATAGTTACCTGCGGCGGTCTTTGCCCCGGTATGAATGATGTAATCCGGGCAATCGTCCGCTGTTTGTGGACGAATTACGGCGTTAACAGAATTTCCGGTATCCGTTTCGGATACAGGGGCTTTCTGCCAGAATCACAGTTTGGAGTAAAACAGCTTGATCCCGATATTGTTGATGATATTCATAAAATTGGCGGTACATTTTTAGGCAGCGCCCGCGGCGGCGGCAAGGAAGTGGAAAAAATTGTCGATGCAATGCAGAAACTTAACCTTAACATGATGTTTGTTATCGGCGGGGACGGCACACAGCGCGGAACGCTTGATATTGCCGAAGAAATCAGCAGAAGAAAATTAAAAATAGCGATGATAGGTATTCCCAAAACAGTTGATAATGACTTTGCATTGATTGACCGTTCGTTTGGTTTCAGCACCGCTGTAGCAAAAGCAGTAGAAGTTGTTTCCGCTGCGCACGTTGAAGCTGTCTCCGCAATTAACGGTATTGGTCTTGTAAAAGTAATGGGCAGGGATTCCGGATTTATCGCAGCGCATACGGCGCTTGCAAGCCACGAAGTTAACTTTGTTCTGATTCCGGAAGTGCCTTTCAATCTGGAAGGTTATAACGGCTTTTTAACTCACCTGGAAGATCGAATCAAAAAGCGCAGACATGCTGTTATTGTTGTTGCCGAAGGCGCAATGCAGGATCAGCTTTTAATCGAAAAGAAATTCGATGCTGGCGGCAATGTTAAAATGGCAGATGTCGGCGTATACCTTCGCAGCAGGATATTAAAGCACTTTGAAGACAAGGGAATAGAAATCAATCTGAAATATATCGATCCCAGTTATGCAATCCGCTCTGCTACGGCTAACCCTGACGATTCAATCTATTGTGAACGTTTGGGTAATGCGGCAGTTCATGCTGCAATGGCGGGAAGAACCAAAGTAGTTATCGGTCTTGTGAATAACAGGTTTGTTCATTTACCGGTTAAATCTGTTATTACTCATCGCAACAAGGTTAATCCAGAAAGCAGCCTGTGGCGCGATACGCTTGATGCTACTCATCAGCCGCGGATGATGGTAAACAGATTTGGTCAAGACTAATAGATTCAGTCAGATATGCGAAACAGATTAACCGATGAACTTGCTGTCTGCGGAATGAACGCAGTACTCGCTGTAGGTGAGTATCATCCTCAAACAATTAACCGTCTCTTTCTGCGCGAGGATCGCTTAAGCTCTTTTACCGGAATCTGCAAACAGCTCGCTGAACGCAAACGGCCTTACAAGATCTGCGAAGATGAAGAGTTGGAACGTATTTGCAAGAGCGTTCATCATCAGGGTGTTGTTGCAATGATCGAAGAGCCTGTTGTCGAACCGCTTAGCCTTGAAGATCTTGAACTGTGGGCAAACGAAGGAAAGACAGGTATTCTTCTTCATTCTGTCGGGAATGATCACAACCTTGGCGCAATCGCAAGAGCGGCGGCTTTCTTTGATGTTAGTTTTATCGTATTGAATGAAAAAGATACGCCGCTTGCTGGAGAAGACAACCAGCAGGAAATCCGCCTTACTACCAGCGCATACCGTATTGCCGAAGGCGGCTTTGAACATTTGACAGTTCGCAGAATTTCAAGCACAAAAGCTTTTTTAAAAGACGCATCAAAACGGCTTGTAACTATCGGAACAGATGTAAGAGCAAGGCAGCGTATCAGCGACTTAAATGGAATTGTAAAAGGTAAAAAACTAAAGAACAGCCGTCCCGGTATCGCGCTTGTTCTTGGCAATGAAGAAACAGGCCTTCCCAAAGAGGTTAAAGATCAATGTTCGTGCATCCTTCGTGTTCCCGGCACCGGTAACATTGAAAGCCTTAATGTGTCACAAACTGCCGCGCTTTTCCTTCATGCGATTTTTGAATTATAAAAGACATTGACCGCTGTTAAATAGTAAAGTATCATATTTTTGTGGCAAGAAAAGCAAAAGCAAAGACAGCGCGTAAGGGATCTCAGGCAGTAGTCATTTTTTGGCTGGTTTTTGTTATCGTTATTATCTGTATTTTTATGGCTAATGCACCCACTATTCAAAAGAATTTTAACCTTTTTAAAACCAGGCTAACCAGTCCTCCCGGAGCAGAGGAAGAAATATTGGCGGTGGAAGAAGAACCCGCCGTGACAGTTATAATTGAGCCGCCTGCTCCAAGGCCTGCGCCTGCTCCGGAACCTGCAAGGCCGGCTCCTGAACCCGCAAGACCTGCTCCTGCGCCGGAAAGACCTGTTACTCCGCCAACTCCGCCGCCATCCCCGCCGCCTGCTCCTGCTCCAGTGCAAACAAGAGAAAGAGCAATTTACTTTACTCATGTCGGCAGCGACGGACAGATTCTTCATTCCAGGGTAACGCGCAGAATCCCGGTTTCCGATTCGCCAATGCAGGACTCTTTAAATGTTCTTCTTTCCGGTCCTACCGCAGATGAAGTAGGGCGCGGTATCATTAATCTTATTCCGCAAAATACACGGGTGCTTTCTGCGACAGTCCGCGGAAACACTGCTTATATCAATTTTAGCGAAGATTTTTTATTCAATACATTTGGCGTGGAAGGTTATGTTGCGCAGCTTCGGCAGATTGTATGGACTGTAACCGAATTTCAGAATGTAAAAGATGTGCAAATATTGATAGAAGGAAGAAGAATGGATTATCTCGGCGAAGGTATCTGGATAGGAAGCCCGATTAGCCGGCTGTCTTTTTAAAAATTAAATTCGTTTAATGGAAATTGCGGTTCCCGTGTCTGCGTCAATCTCTGCGATAACACCCTGCATTCGCCCGGGCTTGTCCGGTGCTGCTGTTTCCATGTGATACAGAACCTGCTTGTTCACGCGCTCAATACATATGTTCGGATCCATGCCGATTACACTGTCTACGTTACCTGTCATTCCAAGATCTGTAATGTATGCGCAGCCTTTTGGCAGAATGCGTTCGTCTGCAGTCTGTACATGCGTATGAGTGCCTGCAACCAATGCCGCGCGTCCGTCGGCAAAGTAAGCAAGCGCTTCTTTTTCGCGGCTGGCTTCTGCATGAAAATCTACCAGTATTACAGGAAAAGCTGCCGGAATTGTTTTTCCGTCTGTTGTTACCAGCGGATGATTGTCTGCAGCTCTTCCGGTATTAATATCTATAAGATGTTCAAAACATTTAAAGGGGCAGTCAATGGCGCTCATCAGATCCCGTCCCTGAAGATTAAACACTATCCAGCTTACATTTTTTTTATATATACAGGAAAACCCTGTGCCGGAAATACATTGATAAGCTACAGGGCTTGTCGGATAATTTGCAGGGCGCAGCATATTTTTTTCTGTTTCCAATATATGCCAGAATTCTCGTTTTTCCCAGACATGGTTGCCGGATGTAACTACATCTGCGCCTGCCGCGATAATACGCCTGAAGTCGCTTTCGGTCATGCCAAAACCTTCTGCGGCATTTTCGCCGTTAACAGTGACAAAGTCGATATTTTCTTCTTTGATTAGGACAGGCAGTCTGGCTTCCAGCGTTTGGAGGCCGTGGCTCCCTACTACGTCTCCAATCATCGCCGCTTTTACTAATTGCATAGGTATAATATATCCTGTAATATACTGTTATGACCAGAGGTATTTTTTTAGCAGGGAATGAATCTGCGCTTAGCAGGGCTATTGAAGCAGAAGCTGTCAATCGTGTAGAACAATTTGCCGCCGCTTACATACCAAACAGGCTTTCCGGGGCTAAAAGTTCCTCGCAGGAAAATGACAAACGGCTGTCCCTCGACTGGAATCCTTCCAGTCCCATTTCTGCCCGCACTCTTGTTCTTGCCGCAGAAAATCGTCTTGAACACATTGATGAAGCAATCCTGATTTGTTCGCCTCCATGTATTCGCAGCAGAGCAGCAGACATTCCTTTTTCTGATGTCGAAATAATGCTTAATGATCACATTAAAGGGTGGTTCTTTCTTGTAAAAGAATTATCTTCTGTTTTTTGCAGCCGCGGACGCGGGACACTTGCCCTTGTTTATCCTGATATGGGTTCAGGCTCTGTAAAGGATGAAGCCGCAGATCTTCTTGGTCCCTCGGCGCTTGCATCTTTCCGCGCTTTTTCTCACGGCTTACTGGCTGCTGCTCATGCTGAGCCGTATATCACAGTAGGTTTTTCTACATCCGATACCGGCAACGAAGCTGCGTTTGCGGCTTTTATGTTTAAAACAATCGACGAACTGACAAAACGTTCCAATGGTAAACAGCATAAGTTTGGTAAATTTAATCTTTTTAAATAAGCAGGATTATGAAACCTAAAATCAGGGAAAAGCCTGCTTCCAAATCAAACGCAAAATACAAAGAGCCCGAGCAATTCAAGGTGATTCTTTTAAATGATCACTATACAACGATGGATTTTGTTGTCGAAGTATTAGTGGTGATTTTTCATAAAAGCGTAGAAGAAGCCAACAAAATCATGCTGGATGTTCACAACAAGGGCAAGGGAATAGTTGGAGTTTTTACCTGGGATATTGCTGTTACAAAAACTGAACAAGTACATGCGGCAGCCGAAGCGACCGGATACCCGCTTAAGTGCATTGTAGAACCAGCCTGAAACCATTATATTATATATTAAGGATGAATAATGAGAATTTCCGGACATGTACAGGCAATTATTGACGCAGCATATAACGAAGCAAAAGTACGAAAACATGAATATCTTACGCCTGAGCATATTTTATACGCAGCTCTTGCCTTTGACGAGGTCCAGGGTGTGCTTTTCTCGTGCGGAGCTGATCTTGAACAGATCAAGCACGGAATGGAAAGTTTCTTTGAGCAAAAAATGCCTACTGCTTCCGGAGAACCCACAAAAACTGTAGGTTTTCACAACATTATAGAACGGGCTCTGATACATTGTCAGTCTGCCCAGAAAGAAATGATCGATGTAGCCGATATCCTTGTCTCTCTCTACGATGAAGAGCGTTGTTACAGCGGTTACTATCTGCGCAAAGCCGGAATTAAAAGACTGGAATTGCTGCAGGTTTTATCACACAGTTACGGAAACGACGGATCTCTGGCTTCAGACAAGGGCGGCAAATTCGCCGGCGTCGATGAAGAAGCCGAAGCGCAGAAAAAAGCAAATAAAAAAACAGCGCTTGAGCGTTATGCGATAGATTTGACTGCCATGGCGCAGGAACAAAAACTGGAACCTGTTATTGGCAGGGAAGAAGAACTTGATCGCACTGTGCAGGTTCTGTGCCGCAGGTTAAAAAATAATCCTCTTCATGTCGGCGATTCAGGCGTTGGCAAAACTGCGATTACCGAAGGGCTTGCCCAAAGAATTATTGCAGGTCATGTTCCGCCGGTTCTTCGCGAGTTCAGTGTTTATTCGCTTGATATGGGCGCTCTCCTTGCAGGAACTAAATACCGCGGCGATTTTGAAGAAAGGGTAAAACGCGTTGTCGAAGAACTGCAAAAAAAGGAAAAGGTAATTCTTTTTATTGATGAAATACATACGATTGTCGGCGCGGGAGCTGTCTCCGGCGGCGCAATGGACGCATCTAATATTCTAAAACCTGCGCTTACTTCCGGCAAGCTTCGCTGTATTGGCTCTACAACACACGAGGAATTCAACAAGTTTTTTGAGAAAGACCGCGCGCTTTCACGGCGGTTTCAGAAGATCGATATAAACGAACCTTCCGAAAAAGTTGCCATAGAAATACTTAAGGGAGTTAAATCCAGATACGAAGATTATCACCATGTTTCCTATAACGACGAAGTTCTGGAAACCGCAGTGCATCTTTCTGCGCAGTTTATCACCGAGCGCCGTCTGCCGGATAAGCTATCGATGTAATTGACGAAGCCGGCGCTTATGCGCGCATCGAAGCGTACAAGACAGCGCCTGCGCAGGAGTCTACTGTTAACGAGCCGGCTGCAGAGTATAAGACTGATTCTTCACAGGATTCGCAGGAGCAGGACACTCAAGTTGAAAAAATAGAAATTACCATGCCGGTTATCGAAACTGTTATTTCTAAAATTGCGCGTATACCGCTTAGATCTGTGGGAGAAAACGAAAAAGATAAACTTAGAGAACTGGAAACAAGGCTTAAGCAGCGTGTTTTCGGACAAGACGATGCTATTGCGGCAGTTGTAAATCTGTTAAACGTTCAAGAGCGGGCTTCCGTGCGGAAGGTAAACCGGTTGCGAACTTTCTCTTTGCTGGTCCCACCGGCGTCGGAAAGACAGAGCTTGCACGGCAGTTGGCGGAAATCCTTGGCGTATCAATGCTTCGTTTTGACATGAGTGAGTATCAGGAAAAATATACAGTTTCGCGTTTAATCGGCTCTTCGCCGGGTTACGTTGGTTACGAAGACGGCGGTCAGCTCACTGATGCTGTACGCAAACAACCTCATGCTGTAGTTCTGCTTGACGAAATTGAAAAAGCGCACACAGACATCTTTAACATTCTTTTACAGATTATGGATTACGCTACTCTTACCGATAACCAGGGACGCAAAGCGGATTTTCGTAATGTTATATTGATAATGACAAGTAACGCAGGAGCAAGGGAAATTGGCAAAGGGCTTATTGGTTTTGGCGAACGTATTCAGGATGACAGCGCGGTAGACAGCGCGGTGGAAAAAATATTTACGCCGGAGTTCCGCAACCGCCTTGATGCAGTTGTCCGCTTTGGCCACCTTTCGCGCGAAATTATGCTGTCTATTGTCCGCAAAGAACTGGATGCTTTTACTGCGCAGCTGGCAGAAAAGAACGTAACCGTTACTGTTACAGAAACCTGTGTAGACAAACTTGCCGAAGAAGGTTACAGCCGTGAGTTTGGCGCGCGAAATGCAGGCAGGATTATCGAAGATAAAATTAAAAGTTTCTTTGTAGACGAAGTTCTCTTTGGCCGTTTAAGTAATGGCGGCAGCGCTGTTGTAGACTGGAAGCAAACCGAAGGGGAAAGCGGCTACAACATGGAAATTAAAGCGGAAGCGTAGTGACATCCTTTCGTCCGGGGCCCGATCCGAATTTTCCGCAGCTAAAAACAAATGATTTTTACAGATTTCCCGATCCTGAAAAATGGGATGATGATATTATTGCAGTCGGCGGAAATCTTTCGCCGGGGATTCTGCTTTCGGCTTACGAGCAGGGTATTTTCCCGTGGTTTAACCCCGGGGATCCTGTTATCTGGCAATCTCCTGATCCGCGCTG
>Ga0123356_10006839_pt1 | contig 11474 bp, 8 predicted proteins | sample TergutEmb28metaG_2_FD_92546 | JGI IMG/M metagenome (GOLD analysis project Ga0123356, IMG submission 92546) | Embiratermes neotenicus P3 segment gut microbial communities from Petit-Saut dam, French Guiana - Emb289 P3 | ecosystem: Host-associated > Arthropoda: Insects > Digestive system > Gut ... | reverse complement strand
GCCACTGCTCCTTCGGTTTCAGATCGACAAAATACTCGGTGTTGAAAAAGCCGGTTGTGTCAGTGCCATCGTCAGGCCGTCCCACCTGAGTGGTGCATTGCGGAACCTCAGGAAAGGAGCACAGCACGATGCGAGCCTGGGTCGCCACACGAATGCCTTCATCCGGTCCGGTGCTCGGAGCGAGCGTGCCTCGAACCCAAAGCGCGCCTTCGTCGAGGTGAGGCAGAAACTCGGAGCCGATGACTCCGCCGAAAGCAAGATAGATGGCAAGAAACAGGCTAAGCACTCCAACTCCAACCGTGAGCCCACGATAATGGATCGCCCACCGCACTGCCGTGCGGTAGTGCCTGATCAAGAATTTCATCACTGGGTTCGGCCACTCCTTGGCGCCTTTGGCGAAGGCAAAGCTGGCCAGCACGGGTGCAATCAGGACTGAGAAAATCAGCGCTCCCAGCAGCGCAAACGCCACGGTCCAGGCCATGGGATGAAATAACCGGCCTTCCACGCGTTCGAGCGTGAAGATTGGAAGGTAGGCCGTAATAATGATAGCGATGGCATAGAATACCGGCCGCTGCACTTCGTGCGCCGCGTCGCCAATCCGCTCGATCGGGGTTTGTGTGCTGTTGGGCAGGTTCATGTGACGCACGATGTTCTCGATCATGACCACTGCGCCATCCACGACCATGCCGAAATCCAGCGCGCCGAGCGAGAGCAGATTAGCAGGAATGTGCCTCAGGTCCAGGCAAATTGATGCAAACAACAAAGAAAACGGAATCGTGGCGGCGACAATCAAAGCTCCGCGTACATTGCCGAGAAAAAGAAATAGAACGATTGAGACCAGAATCATCCCCTCAGTCAGGTTGTGCAGCACCGTGTGCGTGGTAAAGCGCACCAGGTCGCTGCGGTCGATGAAAGGCACGATCTTCACGCCTGGGGGCAGGATGTGATCGTTCATCTCCTGAACCTTTTGGTGCAGGGCCCGCAGAGCCGGGTCGGCAGGAGCACCTTTGCGCAATAAGGCGATGCCCGACACCACATCGTCATTGTCGATGATCTTCCCGTCTTCGCGATGAATCGCTCGTGCAAACTGCCCCAGCCGGATTTTCGGTCCCTGGGAAACAACGGCAATGTCTTTCACCCGCAAGGGTGTGCCGTTCTTAGTCAGAATTACGGTCTCTTGGATATCGCGGACATGATCCACCAGCCCGACTGCGCGAACGTTAATTTGCTGCAGCCCTTCTTGAATAAAACTTCCACCGGCGTTGGCGTTGTTATTGGTAAGCTGTTGCTCGACCTGGGCTAGACTCAAACCGTAGGAAATCAGTTTATTGGGATCCACGCGTACCTGATATTCGCGCGTTGGCCCTCCAAAACTCGCCACATCAACGATGTCTGGCACCGACTTCAGGTTCTTTTCCACAACCCAGTCCTCAATGGATTTCAGCTCCATCGGGTCATACTTGGGATTGGTGCTGCGCAGCGTAAAGAAATAAATCTGGCCGACTGGACTCCAATCGGTCCCCATCTGGGGGCTCACTCCAGGCGGCAATGTCACTTGGCCGAGGCGTTCGAGGACACGCACCCGGTTCCATGCATTGTCCGTTCCATCCTCAAAAACCAGCTTAAGGTCGGAAAGCCCGAACAGGGAGAACGACCGCAGGTGAACGATGCCGGGGATGCCGTTCATCACGATTTCCAACGGGATGGTCACCTGCTGTTCGATCTGCTCGGCGGAAATTCCCGGCCACTGCGTGATGATTTCAACGTAGTTGTCGGCGACGTCGGGGTAGGCTTCGATGGGCAGGTTATGGAATGAAATAATTCCCCAGACAAACAGCACCACCGCCAGTCCGAGCACCAGCAGGCGATTATTAAGCGCGAAGTCGACAATACGACGAATCATCGAGTATTCCTAGTTGCATCAGGCTTTCACGGAAGGCTCAGGCGGAGACACTTTCCCCTAATCCTGATTCTCTTAGTTATGGCATTCCGCAGCTGTTTCGGAAGACACTCAAATGTCCTGTGCCTGCAGGCATTTGGGCGGGTTAATCAATCGTTCGATTGGCCGCGCAGATGGCATCGCCGAGGCTTAATCTTGCGGACAAATCTCCCGATTGGGTTCAGGAAGACGGCTGGCCCGTGGGATAATCCCAGCTTTCATCTACACCATTCCATGCTCAGCTTGGACTGGATCTGGGACAGACGGAACCGGGTGGCGATTCTGTCCGTCAGCGGCGTCATTGTGCTCGCCGTCGCAGTCGTCGATTGGTGGACGAAACCCTATTTCTCCCTAGGATTTCTCTATCTCTTTCCCATCATGTTGGCCGCCGGATTCCTGCCGCGCTGGGGAACGGTCGTTCTAGGGGTGGTCTGCGCGGCGCTGAGCGAGCGCTTCAGCAATCTTGATCCGTCCGACAGCCACATCCGCCTCGGTTTTGAAGCGCTGGCGCTCTGCGGCTGCGGACTTCTCACCTCGGAAGTTCTGCGCAACCGCCGCCTCAGCCTCGAATCGCAGCAGCGGATGCGTGTCCTGGTCGAGACCAGCCCGGCAGCCATTGTAACGGTGGATGAACGGGGCTTCATCGAACTGGCAAACCGCGCAGCCGGGGAACTACTGGCTCCGAAAACCGGGGATTTGATCGGGCAACCGGTGGCCGCATTTCTGCCCGAACTGCATCACGCCCTGCGCTGGGAAGAAGGTCCACAATTCCGCACCTCGATGCAGTGCCGCGGCCATCGAGGCGATGGTGAATCCTTTCTCGCCGAAGTATGGTTCTCCACCTACAAGGAAGGCACCACACCGAAGCTAGCTGCGATCATCGCCTACGTTACCGAGAGCAGACTCTCCCGCCATGCCCTGGCTCCTCCATGGCAGTACAGAAAGACCGGCCATCGCTCAATCCGCGTGAAGTTGAGGTTCTCAAGCTGGTGGTGCAAGGTCTGGCCAACAAGGAAATCGCGTCGCATATGGAGATCTCAGAAGCGCGGTCAAGAACTCCCTGCAGCAGTTGTTCGGGAAAACCGATGTGCGCACCCGCGGCCAACTCGTGCGCGTCGCTCTGCAACGCTACCGCGATTTGTTATGAATCGATAGCCGCTCGCATCAGCAATATCGTCAAATGAGCGCTGTCTCAGGTCGATTGTACTTCCTTGTACTTCCTCATTTGGACTGAACCTGGACATCGTCGAGATTTATCGGGTGCCCCGGTTGACTACCGACCTGGACTCTACGGCCGTGTTTCGCGTAAGCGGCAATCACAGCGGGCTCGGCCCAATTCAAATCCCATCCGTTCTCGATGGCCAGCACGGTGTACGAGCCTGGAACAACGCCCTGCAAAACAAAAGTGCCGTCCAGGTCGCTTTGATCACGACGGAAGAGATCGCGGTCTGCTTCCGAATCCTTCGGCACCAGGACGACCATCGCCCCAGCGAAGGCCTTACCCTCTTTCTTCACCGTGCCTTCGACATTCGTGCTAGCCGCTGTCAACCTAACCGACAAGGAAGGCGATGTTCCCGCGTCGATGGTGACAACCCGTCCCGCTACCCCGGCTCCATCGGCCGATAACTGTGAAATCGAATAGGGCCCGCCTACCCCGCCCACCCCTACCTCGTATTTGCCTGCGGAGACCTGCTGAAACTCGGCGACGCCCTTGGAATCGATTCCGCTCCAGCGCTCTGCGGTCCGACTGCGCGCCCGTAACCCGATGACGATCCCCTTCGCTGGTGCGGCTTCGTCGATCATCCCAACCGACACTTTGACGGTGCTCAACGCTTGGGCAGCCGACAGGTCAATCTCTTCTCCGTCTTCGGTTAGATTCACTCCATCCAGCTCCGCTGAATTGCTGCTCGATCCCCAGAATTGAATGTTGTAGCGGCCCGCGGGTACACCGGAGATCTCCAAGCCGCCTGTCGAGTTCTGCGTGAAACTCGTTTGAACCTGCGCGGAACCGTCAAACGTAGGAGTTTCGAACCGTGGCATGGCAAACGTGTTCCGCGCATTTCCGGGTGTGTGGAACACGAGATGAAGAGACGAAACGGGAGTGAAGTGAATATCCAACTGAAGGTGTTCTCCTCCCCGGATCACAATAGGAGTGGCGCTGTCCGCATCGGTGACATCCGCGAAGTAGGTCACCGGATAAGCCACATCCAGAGAGCGATCGAACGCCGCCGATTCTGACTTTTGCCTTGATCCCGACGGACCAGCGTTTGACGACGGGTGCATCGCATACCAGGGCTGTCCGCTTGCCGCCAGAAAATATGTACCGGGCATGAGTCCCGTGACCTCGTATGCTCCCAGATCATTGGTCTGTGCGCTGCGCCACATGTGAATCCGGTCCCTGCCTTCGGCGTGATCCTCGACATAGAGCATGACCTGGGCATGCCGAACCGGGTCCCCGGCTTCGTCGATAACTGCCCCAGAAATCAACGCATCGGGTGAGAGCTTGAAGACCAGACTTTCCGTATCCAGACCGGCACCCGTCACAATCGCCGTCGAATACTGATCGTGTTGATCGTAGGCTGCGGAAATGAATCCGCGCTTTGCACCGCTCAGCGAATACTTCCCTGCCGGCACCCCGGTAAATTCAAACTTGCCATCGTCCCCCGTAATCATGGTCTCGAACTTTCCGGGATTCTTCACATCCCGGACGACGATACGAGCACGAGCAAGAGGATTTGCATCGCTCTTGCGGACAACCACGCCAGCAATCCGGTAGGACTGGGCAGAACTGGCGGCCTGAGCGGTGTTTGCAGTCTGCGCCGTGTTGACACCCGGCGCCGCAATCAGACTCACCACCGCAATCAGCACGATCTCGCGGATCGGAATTGGGTTACGCATTCGCCTGCGCTCACTCGCTTTTGCCGGGAATGACCTCGAGTTGTACGCTCGTAGTCTGCCCGGCCGAGACGTGGACGACCGCTCCCTTCGACTCGTAGGCTTTCATCGCTTCGGCGTCACGATAAGGAAGAAACGGCTGAGGCTCGGCAAACGCAAGCAGAAGATAGTCGCCGGGAGCGATCACTTGCGACTGAAACTTCCCACCACCAGACACCACAAGGGTTTCGAATTGTCCGGGGCTGTTCGGCCTCGGAACGCAATAGACCCAAGCCTGTACCCCGATTGGCGTCAAGAGAGCGGCTCTTTCCGTGCCGGACTGAGCGATTGTCGGGATCGTTCCCTCAATTTTGCCGCCGTCGTCACGCATTGTGACTTCGACCGAGATCGCGGAGGCCGGTGCGACCACGATCGGCTCGTGCAATACATCGGCTCCGCCAGACGTTGCCGATGCCACATAGCCGCGAGACGAAGTCAGACGCAACCAATATCGCCCCGGCTGCAGGTTCTCAATCACCAAAGAATCGTCGTTTGGGCGGTTTGGCGGACGAACGAATCCTCCTATTCTCATTCTCCCCTCATGGTCATCTGCATCCTCGGCATTCGCCTGCAGATACAAACGCGCGCCGTGGAAGGAATAAGTGTGCTGGCCATCGCTCCACGAGCCGATAGTCGGTGAGGTTTTCTCGCTGAATTGCTCTTTCACTTCCAGGCTGATCGAGCTGGTCGGAACCATCGTCATCACGGGTCCCCTCGCTGGACCGCCACCAACCCTGAGATTCACACTTCCAGTGAAAGTGCTCGCTCCCTGGGTCGATGCTTCGATCATGTAATTGCCGCTGGGCAACATGCCTTGAATCGTTTGCGATCCGGAGTTGTAGCCAAGTGAGTATCCCGGCCCACGCTGACCTTGTACCGAGACAGCGACCGCGCCATTGATGTCACTATTTGTTACAGGAATCTTCACGTCGTAATAGGGCTGCAGGGTAAGCGAAAGGTCCGCCTCGACTGTTCCTCCAGCAGTGAGCTCAATCGTGCTCGCCGAATTGAAATCAGACCCGCCTGGGAAATACACGGGGGGAAAGCCGTAACGTTGTCCGCCGGGAGGCGTGGCGAACGGATCATTGTCACTGAATTCGCGCGTCGCGATCCTATAAGATCCAGGCCTGAGTTCCGCAAAACGGAACTCACCCGCAGAGTTTGTGACCTCCCCGCCATTTCGCAACCAGCGAAACAAGCCGTCGGCAACCTGCTTACAGAAAAGCTGCACATTAACTCCGGCTGCTGGTTCGCCTGTCGAGAGCGTTACGCGCCCCTTGATCACAGCCTCGGGCAATAGCGCAATGGTGACGTCGTCACCCGGGGTAGCGCGAATCTCGCGGCGGCCACGGTCGTCCAGGAAACCCGGCTTGCGTGCCATCAGCAGAAAGCCGCTATTGCCGTCCATCGGACCATAGGAAGTGATTTGGCTTTCGATGCCCCCCTCCATGCTGCCCGTGCCTGGAGTGGTGTTGGCCTTTGTTAAAGTAAATTCGAAACGCCCCTCGCCATCTGTCAGGGTCGCATAGCGATTGTCCAGAGAATAGACAAGTGCGCGAGGAATCGGGGTCTGAGTGAGTTCGTTGATCACAATCCCTCGGATGGTATTTTTCGACTCATCCGCCGGGGACGTTTGACCGTACGCCGCCCGAGCCACCAGTGCAAAGATCAGAAGCAGGATGCAGTTTCCGCCAGGCCCACTCACGCCACAGGCGCGGAGATACGGAAGGGTTCCAGTGGTTCGACAGGAAAGCAAGGCAGTTCTCCGCACTTCGAATAGAGACGGATTTAGCCGGGGACCCAGGGTCTAATTTGACTCGTTTTCCGAGGGACGTCAATCCCAGGCTAGCGCACCACCAGCACTTCCCTGACGTTGTCGCGGGCAAGAAAGAACTTGATCGAGGCAAAGTCGCGGAACAGGGTTTCAATGTGCCGGTTGTTAAAAACGCGCTGCAGGCGGAATCCGTCCCCGATGGAGGTATGGATGGCACCGGCAGGTCCTCGCCTCATCTCGCGGCGTAGCACGATGCGCTGCATTTCGAGGATATCTTTCTCAACGATGTGAAAGCGGTAGCAGGGAGAATCCGGCCCAGCATCCTTGGTGTGGAAGAAGGCCAGCAACATGCCTCCGGGCTTCAACACCGACCAGAGCCGTCCCATCACTGGCCGGACCAGGCTCTCGTCGAGATAGTCGGGAAGATTCCAGCACAACACCACGTCGAACAGCGCCGCCGGATAGAGCAGGTTGTCAGAAAGAAACTTTCGGCTGTCCAGTACAACATTTCCCTGCTCGTCTTTGGTGACGAGGTGGGGTTCAGTCGAGGCGACGAGAAGATCCTCGCTATAGATCTTGTGGCCACGTTCGGTAAAGAACCGGATATTCGCGGGCGAGGTCGAACCGAGATCAAGAATGCAGAGTGGAGTCTTGGAGTCCCAGAGGCGCATGAGCTCGCCGAGGCCGCTGGACCGGCGCCTCAGCTTCTGCACCGGTTGCGCCGTCTCTGCCTGCGTCCCACTCGATGAGCCGCGAAAGATTTTCATGAAATTCTGCGTGACGGATGCCATCAGGTTTAATTCAAGTTGTCCGAGGCACCTGGGAGTGCCGAGACCAAAGTGACAGCTCAACCGATACTTTAACTCGCGACTCGAACCCGCAGAAGCTACTTTACTGCGGCCTTGTCCGCTTTGCCCTGAATGTCGACTTTGCCTTTCAAATAGGCGCCCTCCTCAATCGCAATTCGCTGGGTCAAAATATCCCCGGTCACCACGGCCGATTGGCGCAACTCAACCCGCTCGCTGGCCTGCAGGTTGCCCTCAAGTTTGCCCTGTACTACGATTCCTTTGGCCTCAACCGATGCTTTAACTTGTCCATTGGGGCCGACCGTCAAGAGATGGTTCTTGAGGGCGATGCTACCCTCCACCTGACCATCGACATAAAGGTCTTCGCTGCCCGATAACTCTCCCTTTATGACCACCGATTTGCCAATCTGCGCCAAGTCTGCCGACAATGGAGCACTCATGGGCATTTCTCCTTAGATGTAAGCGGATACCGCATTACCGACATACTGGAAGGCATGTACCGAACGGCAACGACCCCTGCCAACGACTATACCCAACTCTAAGAGCATGCGGCAAGGGACTTTAGAGTAGCGGGGTCTGGCTCCGGGAGAACTGACCGACTACAACCTCAGGGCCAGCTTGCTATTCTAAACAGGGGATGGCTTGCCCGGAACGAATTCGGTCTACGATCTTCCGGCTGACTGCCTCGACGATTGTCGCGCTGATAATAGCGATTAGCCTGGAGGCACAGGAGTCGACACCTCCTGACATCCCGGCGGCCTCCCTGGTGCGCACTACGATAGCCAACGAAGTCGCGGCGGCTTCTCATCCCAACCCCCTCCACATGTTCCGCTCGCGCAAGCAGACTCCAAAAGGAACCCAGACGCGCCTGTATGTCGAGACCAATGACGCGCTTGCAGCGATCCTCATCGCAGTGAATGATCGCCCTCCGACTGCGCAACAACAGCAAGCGGAAAATGGACATTTGGAATGGCTGACGAACAATCCCGATCAGCTGCGCAGGAAACACGCCCATGAAAAGGAAGATAACGAACGCACAATGCGGATCCTGAAAGCCTTGCCTGACGCCTTCCAATACGAGTACGACGGGACGGTAATGGGCGTGAGGGGAACCGGCGAGGCGGGTGTTCCGTTGGCCAAACTGAAGTTTTCTCCCAATCCGTCATACTCGCCGCCATCGCGCGTAGAACAGGTTCTGGAGGGCATGCAAGGCAGCTTGCTGATCGACACACGCTTGCGCCGCGTCGCCGAGATCAACGGCACATTGTTCCGGGACGTCAGCTTTGGATGGGGCATCATCGGCCGTCTCGACAAAGGCGGCCACTTTCTGGTGCGCCAGGGCGACATCGGCCTGGGGGATGGCGAGTGGGGCATCACCGAACTGAAACTGGACATCACGGGCAAAATCCTGATGTTCAAGGGAATCAGCATGATCTCCGATGAAGTGCTCAGCGACTTCAGGATTGTCGGCAAGAGCCTGACCTTCGCCCAGGGCGTCGAGCTTCTCAGGACGGAACAGGAAAAGCTGGCACACGACCCGCACCGCGAGCCGACCTCCGAAGCCCGAAAGACTGAGTCGCAGCAAACGCCGCCGCAGCGCTAGCGGGCGCGCAGGGTTTCCTTTCTCACGGTGAGCTCTTCCACCAGATCTGGCCTGACCCGATATCCCGTGCCCGGAGTGTCGTTGATGGCAATCATTCCCATCCCCGAAACTTCAACTTCCGGTTCGATGATGTCTGCTTTCCAGTACCGCTTGGACGCGGAAACGTCTCCCGGCAGGCTGAAGTTCTCGAGCGTAGAAAGAGCGATATTGTGGGCGCGTCCAATGCCGGTCTCCAGCATGCCACCGCACCAAACAGGAATATGGTGGGCGTGGCAGAGATCGTGAATCTTCAAGGCTTCGGAAAATCCGCCAACGCGCCCCACCTTGACGTTGATGATGCGGCAGGCCGCGGTCTCGACAGCGAAGGCCGCGCTGCGTACGCCGACGATCGATTCGTCGAGGCAGATGGCGGTGCGCAGTTCTTTCTGCAGCCGCGCGTGATAGTAGATGTCATCGTTCCACAGGGGCTGCTCGATCATGAGCAGATTGAACTGATCGAATTTGCGCAAATGCTCGACCTGATCGAGCGTATAGGCTGAGTTGGCATCACAGCTCAACGTGATGTCAGACCAACGGGACCGAATGCGCTCAAGAACGTTCAGATCCCAGCCCGGCTTGACCTTGACCTTGATGCGACGGTAACCGGCGCTGAGTTCGGTCTGAATTTTGTCGATTAACTGCTCGGGCGAGTCTTGAATGCCGATTGAAACTCCGCACGGAATTTGCCGGCGCGAGCCGCCGAGCAGTTTCCACAGAGGCAACTGCTTCTGCACCGCCTCAGCCTCCCACAGCGCGTTCTCCAGCGCTGCCTTCGCCATCTGATGAGAGCGCACTTTGGCGAACAGTGAGGGACATTGGCGAGCCGATTCGAGGCGCTGGCCAAGCAGCGCCGGTATCAGGTACTGGGTCAGCGTTGGCCACGCGCTCTCGATCCATTCACTGCTGTAATAGGGATTCTCTCCGACAACACTCTCGCCCCACCCCTCGACCCCTTCGCTGTGTACAGTGACGAGCAGAATCCGTCGGCTATAGGTACGTCCAAAGCTCGTCTCGAAAAAATGAACGAGCGGCATGTGAATCTCGCGCAGTGTGATCGCTTCGATTTTCATGTTGACAAGGTTCAAGGCTGCAAGCTTTGGAGTCTCCAAGGTTTTTCGCAAGATGGCTTCGACAGCCTTGCTTTGAAACCTTGAAATTCTGAAACTTTGAAACCTGACTACTCTTCTGCGTACGACCACTTCTCGCCCCAGCGTCCCAACAAAAACATCCCGTTTCCGTCGAGGTCCCGCTCATACCCCAAAACAGCCAATCCTTGCGCCAATGAACGCAGAAACCTCTCGCGATTGCTCTCCTGGATTTGCTGCGCTTTGGCGCGAGTCTCAAGGGCAGCCTTCCAGTCATAGATCTGGGCAGGCACTTCTATCTTCGTTTCGGTCTGAATCGATGGATTCTTTCCCGTAGCCAGCAGGATCTCGACCCGCTTCGACTTCAGCCACCACTCCGCGATCAGGCGATCGCTCGGCAAGCCTCCCTGCAGCGGAGACGACGTGATGCCGTATTGGTTGATGTTATAGCGCCTCGAGACTGCTCCCAATTTCTCGATATTCAAATAGGCATTCTTGATTTCCAGCGGATCGTATGTCCACTCGATCAACTCAATGCCGCGCGACAATGCGTCATCGCGTTGCATCAGTTTGAGCCGTCGTCCCAATCCACTGTTGCGATGATCTTTGCGGACGGCCAGCATGTGAGAATGCAGATAAATATGCCCGGAGCGCGTGCCCGGAACCGAGAGCGCGAAGCCGACCATCGCATTGCCGTCGAAGGCCCCCATGACCTGGCCTCCGACCTTGTCGGCAACGACAAACATCCGCAGAGGGACAAGTTCGGCATCGCTGAAATTCCACACTTCCTTCTGCAAAGCCACACAGGCACGGAAGTCTTCGATGCCATGACAACGGCGAAGTTCAACCGAGCCGGTGCTCACCGAGTCTTCTCCGCGGCTTGTTTCTCCTGGACCTTGGCCTGCTGCCACAGCGATTCGAGTTCCTCCATCGTAGCTTGGTCTGCCGTGCGGCCCTCCTCCTGAAGACGGCCTTCCATCCACTGAAAACGCCGCGTGAACTTGCGGTTGGTTTTGCGCAAGGCCGATTCCGGATCCAGGGAAAGGTAGCGCGCGATGTTCACGAGCACAAAGAATAGATCACCGACTTCTTCCTCCAACCTGGCTTCGAGACTCGCAGGAACAACGGTTCTGCCCGATCCCGCGATCCCGCGGCTCTGTGGCCGGGGCCCGGGCGCCGGAAACTCTTTGAGGTGCTCGCGTAGTTCGTCCGTTTCTTCACGCAGTTTATCGAACAACCCTCGAATGTCAGGCCAATCAAAACCCGCTTGCGCCGCACGGGAACTCAGCTTATG
>Ga0123356_10006838_pt1 | contig 11474 bp, 9 predicted proteins | sample TergutEmb28metaG_2_FD_92546 | JGI IMG/M metagenome (GOLD analysis project Ga0123356, IMG submission 92546) | Embiratermes neotenicus P3 segment gut microbial communities from Petit-Saut dam, French Guiana - Emb289 P3 | ecosystem: Host-associated > Arthropoda: Insects > Digestive system > Gut ... | reverse complement strand
TCCTGTTCAATGATATGATCCAACATAGTTCTTATTGACGAACTCTCACCGATGACGGCAAGTCCCTGTTCCAGGATCATTATCGCATCGCTTTCGCGTCCCAGACCTATATATGATTCCGCTGCACCTGTATATCCGCGCGGGTTCATCGGTTCGATATCTATAACTCTCAGAAATTGTACCAGTGCCTGCTCGTACTTTAGGTCGTGCAGGTATTTTTCACCGAGGTCAAGAATCTCCCATACCGTAAGCGGTTTCTCCGATTTATCAAAAACAGACAAAATAAAAACTGTAGCGCAAATGATCACAGCAAAACCAACTATGGCACATATGATCATAGTTACAGTTTTTTTGTTTGGCTTTACAGGGGGTTGCTTTTCCACACCCGCAGCTTCTCCGCATGATTTGCAAAAGTTGCTTCCCGAATCAAGCTGCGTGCCGCATTTTCTGCAATACACTTGTTTTCCTCCTGTTATTCCAGCCAGCCGCCGGCATATAACTGCCCGATCAGCAGGTCAAGCTGCTGCATCTCCGGGTCGCTTTCACCGGCTCTGGTATTGTTTTCATATAATAAAACCGCATCGTCATAGAATTGCTTCATTAAAGTATAATCGCGGTATTCATTGGGATTTGCGCGCTGAACAGCTTCCTGATAATATGCTCTGTACATCGGCACCCGGTAGTCATTTGGAAATGCTGCCGACATTCGTTCCAATAAAGGTTCAACACGGTTTTGCTTCGTTTCGTCTTGAATCAAAAGAATGACAAGATTCTGCATGATCTGAAAATTTACAGTTGTGCTGTCAACAAGCTCTTCAAGCAAAATTATTGTATTTTCATAATCACCGCTCATTGCATATGCGTTTGCAAGACGCAGTTTCATCTCCGGCACTCTGTTTAGCGGAATCCTTGTCAACGCTTCGGAAAGGATATCGACCGAACGCCCGGGCTCACCAAGCATCTTGTAAATATCATCTGCGGCATGGTAAGCACGGTAGCGGAGATAATCATTACCGGAAAGTGAAATGACCTTCATGTAACTTTCAAGCGCATCGGTATATTCATGCCTGGCATAAAATATTTCACCGCGCAGCAGATCCAGCGAATCGCTTTCCAAGTCAAGCTGTCTTGCTCTCTCGAGTGTTCTCTCCGCTTGAGCGATATCTCCCGTCCGTGCCAAAGCGATTGCATGATCACGATAATAGGCAGGATTTCCTCTTACGAAGTTCACAGCTATCTCGAATGCATCTCTCGCTTTTTTGTAACTTACCGCATCTCCTTGATTGTAGTAGCAATTACCTAAAATATTATAGATGGATCCCAGGCTTTCATGCGCTTCAGGTTCGGATTGAAATCCTGAAATAATACCAATATTCTGTTCTATAAATCCAATACAAGACTCGATATCACCTTCATCAAAAAGCCTCTTTGACATAGCCAGATACGGGTCGATCCTGTCCATTTTCAATGATATTGCATCATAAAAAAAGTTCTGCGGTTCCGGAGCATGCCCGATATTGTAAATCAGTTCATAGAAGCGCTCTTCTCTTTCTTGATTCATAGATGCATTAATGCGGATGACCATAAAAACAATAAGAGCAAGCAAAACCGGCAGGGTTATTGCAACTGCGATTTTTTTTGCTTGTTTTGCTCTCCATTTTTTATCAAATTTATATATGTTACGTACTGCATCGGCCAACCTTGACATTGACGCAAAGCGCTCCTGCGGGTTTATACGCATTGAATGCTCAACAATGTATACGATCCCTTCACCAAACTTTCCGGTATTTGATAACGGAATCACTTCAACAGCACGCTGCGGGGGACGTATCCCCGACAGCAAGTGGTACATCGTTGCACCGAGACTGTATATATCGGAACGCTTCCAGTCGATTTCGTCGCTGCCGGACACTATTCTGAGAGGGTAATTGTAGTCCATAGACCGGTTGTTTGTTACCCGGCTTTCTTTATTGGTCTCCTGCGGCTGCATATTATTGACAGACAAATGCATCGTATTGCCGTGTCTTTCGGTAAAATCAACTGCTGTATATGAAGGCTCCATGTTTATGTTTGTATTTTCCGGCTTCTGTGAAATGCCGGCGTTTCTATTACGCTCAAAAATATCATACTGCTCGGGAGAAGCATACCCCAGACTCCGGCTTATGATCTGTACATCATTTCCGCTGACCAATGCAGCATTAAAATCTATGAGACACACATCACCTTCGGGAGTCAACATAATGTTAGCCGGTTTTATATCCCGGTGACATATGTTTTGTTTGTGTATTGTTTCTATTGCCGATATAAGCTGCTCATACCATCCGATGACTTGTGCCTGAGTGAAGATAACACCACGCGCCAGTAGTTTATCGAGGCTTTCCCCCTCAATAAACTCCATCACCGTAAAGGTTCGTTCACCTTCTGTCAAAAAATCAAATACTTGAGGCAAATACGGGCTCTTGACGTTTTTTAATGCCTCGATCTCATTTCGCTGCATGGCTGTATTTTTCGCCGTACTACTCATCAATTCTTTGAGAACGACATATTTTTGCAAACGCGTATGCCATGCTTTATAGACGACTCCGCCGCCGCCGGAGCCTATTTCTCCCGTTATATGATATGTAGTGTCGGAGAGTGTCGGTATCGGCTGCACTTTATATACTCCCTAAATATATATTGGTATTTCACGCATCTTTTTGTGATCGATCAAACATTTATATATACGGTCCCCGAATGTGATCTTTCATTATATTCTGCATCCAAATCGATGATCGAATCTACACATAATGTAACACGGCCGCATACAATGCTGTCACCTGCTTTTAATACTGCCGGTACATCCAGAAGACGGTCATTGAGGTATGTTTTGTTTGTATTGCTTAAATTCTCGATCATGACCGTATTATCAAAATATATGCGGCAATGCTGCCGTGATACGCTTTGATCGGAAAGGTGAATTTTACAGTCTTTATTGCGCCCTACCATAACATCACATGGTAAAAATACATCCCATTCCTGACAGGTACTGTCGGAATTACGTATACTGATTTTAATACCCGTATCGGGATCCGGAGCTTTTGTTATCATCTTGCACTCCCCGTTATCTATATATTATGCAGCCCGCACATTTCATTTCCGATGTACATGCCGCCGTTCATTTTGGTGTTTATGGCTATGCAGTGCCTGCAATACGGACCGAAATAACATTCGTTGCACGGAGCCTTTTTTACGTAATCCAACATACGCAGCATCCTGATAACGGGTGACTGCTGCCAGTATTCAACAAGACTTTGAGAATTTTCAAAATAATCAAGATGCCTGCATGGTGAGAGATTTGCGTCGACATTTACGCTGAAACTCGTAAGGCCGGCTCCGCACCCTTTTTCAACGCCTGTATTTGTATTTCCGCTCCACTTGTTATCAAATACAAGTGCCATCATTGGTGAATAACATGCTTCAACCATGATTTGAACTTTCCCTCTGTACCTTCTGGTCAGCTTTGCAAGACCTGTCATCTGCTCTGCATCGGGAGCTGTATCCATTTTATTGTTGGAATCCGGCTTAAGTGCCATGATCACAAGGTTTTTAACTTCATATTCCTCGGCAAGGTCCAACACATTTATAAAATCGTCAGTATTTGTTGAGTGCATGACCCAGTTGATCCAGGTCTCGGTATATCTCTTTTCCTTTAACAGGGACAGTGCATGTATTGCATGCTCATAGCCGTCTCGTGTTTTTGCATTTATTTCTTTGGTTGAACCGTTTAGAGAAATAAATATTCCCGAGATCCCGGCAGAAATCAATTTATCAAAAACTTCACCGGTAAAACCCCAGCCGGATAAAGCGACATAAACATTTTCGCAATAGGTCGATGCAGCAGATACAAGCTCGTATATATGAGGGTAACATAACGATTCCCCGCCGCTCAGATGTACAGATCGTACACCCATTTCTCCGGCTTGCTTAAGCCGGAAGACTGCTTTGTCTTTATCAATATTTTTCCCGCCTGTTGGCTTACAGTAACATTGAGGACAGTTCAGCGGGCAGTTTGTGGTCAGCTCAATGTTCATGGAATCCGGTTTATAAATCGGCAGCATCGGCTCCTCCAAAAACTCAGTATATGGTTATCACTCTTTTTGTCACAGCGTTTTCGATCGTGTGCCCTCTGCCGGGAGGTTCGCGTTTTGCTCTTTCCAATGCCGGTATTTCAAAGTCGAATATCCGCTGATTATCCACGGCACCGCCAAGGTGTATCCCGTTTCTGTATCCTATGAACTTACGCATAAGAGGTCTTGTATTCCATTCACCTGTCATATCCGAATTGGCGATACATGCGAAAAAGTAGATCATGTGCCGGTCACCTTTTGTAAGCATTTGCTCCATAAAGCCGCTCATGCTTTTTTCACTCCTGTAAACTGCTTCGCAGAAAGCTTCCATATTATTTATCAGCAGGAATATTTTTTGCTCCGAACCCAAATAACTTTCCAGGTCACTTTGCTCATTTCTTTGAAATGATTCTTTGCCTTTGTTCCGGCGGGCGAACTCGGGAACGACCGTACCGGACATATACGTAAACAGTTCATCGGAGGTCGTTAAGTAAAGAGTATCATTGGATGAAGCAAACGTCTTAAGCTCATTGTCCGGCCCGTCGAAGATAACACAGGATATCCCCTGCATTTTTGCCAGCTTTACCAGTGCTTTGAGCAGTGTCGTCTTTCCTGTCCGCTCGGCACCGTTGATCACATAACAAAATGTTTCTCCCAGATCAATATACAGCGGCTTTGCTTCCGACAGATCATATCCCAGCGGCAGATATCTTCCATTTGAAATTTTTACTTTTACATCGGGATAATTTAATATAGCTTCTATCGACATATCTTCCGGAACCTGCGGGATCGGTGTTGCCGAAACTCCGCGCCAGTTTGCTTTTTCCGCTTCAAAACGTGTGCGCAGTATCGAGTTGATTCCGGCGGCGTTTGATGCATCGGCACTTAATACTGTTTGAAACTCCATAATATCTCCGCCGTCACGAACCAGCCCGCGTCCGGGAATGTTGGTATCCGGAGAAAATTCAATTCTTGACCCCAGCACATCCTCGTACTCAAAACGGTCGTTCAACTGGATACCGATACCGAAGTTAAAATTCTGGCGCAGACGCCCCCGTACTTCTTTTGTACTTAAACAGGTAAGTATTATATACACCCCAAAGCTTGCTGCATCGCGGGAAAAACTTATCATGGTTTCTTCATGTTTTACAAAATTTTCGGCGAATGCCGCATAATTATCGATAACAAGCAAAATAGCCGGCAAATCGTCATTTTCCTGCCTGTATTCTTTAAAAGTGCCGATACCTTTTTCTGCAAATCTCAGTTTCCTTTCCGCAACCTCTCCGGTCAACAGGGCAATAAGCTTGTCTATTTTATCCGTATCGGAATCAAAAGCCACACCGCCAACATGGGGGAGAGGTGCAAATATACCGAGGTTTCGGCTTCCAAGATCAATTATATATGCATTTACCTGCTCCGGGTTGTATTTTGATGTCAAAGAAAAGAGCAAGGTCTGCAGGAAGGTGGTTTTTCCGCCGCCTGTTGAAGCAGCAATGAGCATATGGCCATTTGAAACAATATCCAAAAACAACGGATATTGCCTTTGACCGTTCGGGTCATCGGCAAGACCGATTTGTGCGAAAAGACCCGGGCGTTTTTCCTTATCTGCCGTTTCACTCCCGGAAGAGAGGCATATACGTTCAGGAAGCGGCGGCAGCCAAATCGGTGAAACCGGTTTTATTTTATTTTCTTTTGCTACAGTTTTTATGTAATCGACCATAGCGTCCAATTGGGTCAGCATATTTGCCGATACGGGTGCGACCTTACGAAGCTTGCTTGTGAGTTTCTTTCCTTGAAGATTTATCACCCTCATATCGTTGTCATTGGCACTGCCTTCCATATCCGGATCATACGGAGCACCGCTCCACCCGGATTGAAAACTCTCAAACAACTCATTATTGCCGACCTGGAAATAACCGCGTCCCGGAATCGTTATCTGCGCCGCGTCTGGACAGCGTATCATATCCATAGAATCCTGCTTGTCCTGAACACGCAGGCAAAGACGGAACCGGGAGTTTGACTGTATCTCATCATCAACACAGGCGCTTGGTTTTTGAGTCGCCAGGATCAAGTGAACACCCAGAGATCGCCCGACACGCGCCACACTTACAAGTTCGGATACAAAATTCCCCTGTTCCTTTTTCAGTTCTGCAAATTCATCGACAATAATCAGAAGATGCGGCATCGGATCACCGGCATTTCCCTCGCGGAAAATTTCAATATACTCGTCAATATGTTTAAGACTGTAAACATTAAAGACCTTCTGACGCCGTTTGACTTCACTTCTGATAGCCGCAAGAGCGCGGTTTGTCTGATTACCCCCCAGATTTGTGATTATACCGGTCACATGCGGGAGACCTGCAAAGCTTTGCGCCATACCCCCACCCTTGTAATCGATCAATATGAACGATATTTCATAGGGATGGTAACTCATGGCAAGAGATAAGATATACGTTTGCAAAGATTCCGACTTGCCCGAACCTGTCGTTCCGGCGACCAGCCCATGCGGTCCGTGCGCTTTTTCATGGATATCCAGAAGTAAAGGCGTATCGGCATTTCTGTAACCGATTACCGCACCCATACTCTCATATGTGCGGTTTTCCAGCCACCTGCGGTAAATATCGATCTCTGTCAGTTTACCCGATATTTTGTACATTTCCAGAAATGTAAGTTTATCGGGTATCGCACCTTCAAGACGTGCTTCACGTAATTTAAATCCCGACAAAACACGTGAAAAACTTTCAAGCTGAGCCGGCGGAACCGGGTCAAAGCTGATATTGTCCAAACCTTCGTTTATATTATCCATACTTAAATAACCGCTGTATTCGTTATCGTGCCGTATAATAGTGGTACAGCTGTTTGGTATCAGCCCTATCTCACCATAAAGCAGCACAACACTTAATCCGGCATTTTCTGGCGGTTCATACAGAAGCTTTGTCAATGGCTCATTTTCGAGAAATGCCGGTTCCGAAATGAATACGACGTAGTGAGGCAAAGGTCTGCTGCTTCTGGCATTTTCATCCAGGCGTTTGCGCAATACGCCCGACAAGTCATATAAAATCTCATCTTTTGCAACCGGATCATTGGCAACCATACGCAGACTGCCCTGTTCATTCCATACATGAGGCAGCCATTTTGTAAAAGTGTAGTCTCCTGCCTGCTTCATACTGTACAGGAAAACCATTCGCAAGTCGGCATATGAGTTACTTGCGGCAAGTTGTGTAACAAGAACGTGAGCTATTTTTGCACACTCCCTGCTGTCCGGTGCTATAACACCTATAAGTCTGTGGCTTAACAGATCTATACAGACAGGCACTTTTTGCAGCTTACTGTAGTAGTTTTTGATGTTCCGGGGTTCTTCGGCCATTTCATCATCGATCATTGAGTATGACTCATTACCGATTTCAATACTGTTCGGTGATGTGATCTCGCCCATCCCCAGTCTTACATTCAGAAAATCGGCATGGTTGACATTACGTTCCCAAAGTCTCAGAACACCTTGTTTTATGTATGTAAAGCATTTTTCCGCCGGCGGATACATCCTGCTGAGCGCGTTGCGGTTATGGTTATGCTTATCATCCAGCTGCTTTCGTGTACGTTCAAGATATTCGTTATATACGGATTTTCTTTTTTCTTCTGCGGCAGCTTCGGTCTTTCTGAGATGCCTCAGGTTGGCAAGAGCCCATATAACACCAAGAAGAGCCGCAGATGATGATGTAACGATTCCCATAAACAAAAACGGGCTCGGTGCTCCTCCGGATGCCTGGGTAGCCTGCATCATAAAAATGACACCAACAGTCATTGGAATGACCATTGTAAGAGCCGGGCCTATGGTCAGGAGCAAGGGCTGGCGCCGTGACATTTGCGGTGACGGCGGTGCGTCGATTGCAACAGATTCGTCATCCAGTTGTATCATTGTGCGGGGTGAACGCTGGAAAAACTCATCAGGTTTTGCCGGGAGGTTTTCACCTGCATCCACTTTCATCAAGTGTTTTAATCTGCTTTGCTTTAATGATCCTCCGGGATTATTTATTGAAATACTGTCACCCAAAAAAACGATTTTAAGTCCGAAGATGTTTATTACATCACCAAAAGCAAGAGCATACTTTTTCTTTGGCTGTATACGCAAGCCGTTCAGAAACGTACCGTTGCTGCTTAGGTCTGTCAGTAAATATCCGCTCCCTGCCGGTTCGATAGTTGCATGCTTGCTTGAAATAAGATTGATCGAATCCACACAGATGTCGTTGCCGGAATCCCGCCCTATTCTCAGGGTATCGTTTGTTAATGCATATTTTGAAAAAGAGGTGTATGAATCTGTTGTTTTTGAAACAAGCACTGCGAATTTTTCACCGGTTGCCCGCAGCTTGCATTCAATGACGATATTATCCGCAAGAAGCACGGACGACTCCGCTCCTTCAAACGATACATCATCGTTTTCCAGAAACCGCCATTCATTATTCCAGACCTCCGCGGATAGTGTCATATCCTGCCTCAGTCCGCTGATATCGACAGGTATCACCTCTGTTATTGCGCGGTTGTTTATGTTCGGCAGAAAAAACTCATAATAGCTCTTTCGAAAAATAATATTCCAAATATACATTGTCGGAAAACCTCACTTTACCTGCATAAATGATCCAAAGCGAAATCGATCCGTGAAGATTTCGCATGGATTTTTTTTATCGGAAACCTGCCGGTTTTATCAAACTGTATCAAGATATTCAATAAATGCTTTTTCATCTTCGTCGGAATATCCGGTATGAATTACTTCCCTTATATCCGAGTGATTGAAAAGATATGTAAATTCATCATTGATATTGCCTTCCGGGTATAAGCAGGCAACATAATCGTATGTTTCATTTGTTTTCACTGCACTCTGCTTTCTTCCGTAGATCATGATTTTCTTAACACCATTTTCCAGTAAAACGATACTTCCGAGCGGTAAATACTTTTCCATTTTTATTTCTCCTTATATAATTGTTTATTGTTTTGTTTCTCTTTATTATACATAAGTTTTGCCAATATGATTAATTACCATTTTGCAAATACTTTCTTAACAGCACTTCCCACAGCATTTGCTGTATTGGTTACAGCACTTCCTACGGCGTTTGCTGCCTGGACAGCCGCATTTCCTACAGCATTTGCTGCTTGGACAGCCGCACCACCAATCGCATTCCCGACTTGTGTTGCAGTTCCGATCGGATCATTAATTACTTTCGTAACTGTATCCGCTACCGCATTTGCAGCACCGACTACTGCATTACCGACCGATTTGGCTGCATTTACAACATGCTTAAATCCTGTGTCATTTAAGCCTATCTCAATTCCGGCACTGAACCCGAAAAGTGCAGCAAGACCTCCGTGCATTACAAATTTACCATCCTTGATTCCAAAGGTTCCCTCTGCACCGACTGCTCCTGCATATCCGCCAACCCTGCCGGTTATCTGGAAGCCCAGGAAGTTTATCGTACCTCTTGCTTCTCCTTGTGCAAGGGCTGCAACAGCAGATGCTGTAGCATATGCATTAATACCATTCTCACCCAGGCTAATAATCAAACCTGCTTCTGCTTCCGCTTTACAAATAGCACCATTTGCATTGATTCCCACACCTATATAATCGGTTCCAACACCTGCTTCTGCATTCACTTCTAAAAGTGCGACTGAAGCTGAAGCCTTGGCCCCCACCTGAAGTAAAGAAAGTTTCCATTCACCATCTTCGTATACACGATCCAAAAATTTAAATTTTGCTTCTGCCGAAAACTCGGCTTTCCCGAAATAGGCATCTACACCTGCATAAGCATACTTACTCTCTGCTCTTGCACTTGCCCTGACCAACCAGGCGGTAATACCCCAATTAAGAGCCCCGCTGTCTATTTCATAACCGGGTCCTCTGATATATGCATATGGTTTGGGTCTGTTAGTTTGTCCGTCAGTATTCCCTTTGTAATTTTGCGGCGGTATACTTGAGTCATAAAAGTTTGGTGGATTTACCGAGCTTAGTGGAGTACCTCTTTCGGCAGCGCCATAAGAGTCCATAGCAAACCTCAGCATCATTGCTTCATTTTGCAGTCTGCTTATAATACTTGTAATATTTCCAAAAACGGGGTGATCAATCGGAATACGTGATTTCAAATAATCGGCATGATTGTTCATTGCGTTTACAGCATTATTAAGCACCGTTACCTGTGACTCATCAAATTTTGCATAATACCTGGTCATAATCTTTCTCCTATGGTTGTACTTCTATTGGTCCTGCCGGAATGCCAGCGCTGCCAGCCAATCCTCCATTATTACGTTTCCTGTTGCTGCGGCTGCTTTGGAAATAACAGCGCTTCCTACTGTTTTTGGTAAGGCTTCCACCTGTCTGAGTGCCTGTATCTCTGCTGCATAATATATGTCGATCCCCTGATCCAGAGCGCTTGATTCAGCTTTGAGCCTGCTGATAATTTCTATAAGATCAGACTGCAGTTTCCGGATTTTTTCAATTTGCTCTATGTATTGCTCATCTATCTTTCGTGTGAGGCTTGTCAGCTCTTCGTTATAACTGCTGAACTCCCGTTCGCAATTTTCGAAGACTTCCATTTGCTCAGCCAGATCGTAACAATTCCATTTCATGAAGCCGTCCATGATAAACCTACACTTTCGCGTTATGGGTAAAGTTATTATTTTATCAGTTGAAAATCCCGCTTGTGGGCAGTCCCTGTGATGCGTCTGTTGCCACTCTCTCTGCACTTGTGTAAAGGCTTGCAGACTCTGTCAGGTCGCGGACATACTCGGTCACTGTTGCGAGCATTCCGTCTATATCGCCATGTACCTGTCTGAAACGGAGCTGGTATTCATCCGATGCGGAGCTGCGCCATACACCCGTGAGTGATGCCATCTTTGATTTTGCTTCTTCCATGATCGCGCTGACTGTGCCTTTTTCTGCATCCAGTTCATTTGCTTTAGCCACCAGTACTTCGGGGCGTACATTTAATGTGATGTTTTCCATTTTCGTTCTCCTTTTATTTTATAGTTTGTGTTTTTGGCTGTTTAATTCATTACTTCGTGTTCAGTACATTTAAGACATCGCTTTCTGCTTTTACATATACGCTTGCGTTGTGGCGCAGTACCGATACATATGATTCCAGAAGCTGTGCCATTGCATCGAAGCGTTCTCTGTCATTGTTCATTTTTGCTGCGAATTTATCGCTCGCAAGTCCGTTCCACATTGCGTCGAGCTCCTGTCCGGTTGCGTAAAACTTGTTGATCGAGTTGCGGTAACGTCCGATCAGTTCCTCGACTCCTGCCGCTACGTCCATCAAGCTGCCTGTTAATACTTCTGTTCCTGCCATTTTTGTTTCCTCCTTATTATTTTTGTTGTTTGTTTTT
>Ga0123356_10006837_pt1 | contig 11474 bp, 7 predicted proteins | sample TergutEmb28metaG_2_FD_92546 | JGI IMG/M metagenome (GOLD analysis project Ga0123356, IMG submission 92546) | Embiratermes neotenicus P3 segment gut microbial communities from Petit-Saut dam, French Guiana - Emb289 P3 | ecosystem: Host-associated > Arthropoda: Insects > Digestive system > Gut ... | reverse complement strand
TGAAGCATCTGCCAAAACTGATACTGAGATTGAAATAGAAGGGGATAACTCTGGAAACCAGGACAACCCTCCTGGTGCCGGCAGCCAAGGCAACCAGGGTGATTCCTCAAACACTGGAAACCAGGGTAATCCTCCTGGTGCTGGCAGCCAAGGCAACCCGGGCAACCAGGACAACCCTCCTGGTGCCGGCAGCCAAGGCAACCAGGGTGATTCCTCTCACACTGGAAACCAAGGCAATCCTCCTGGCGCTGGCAGCCAAGGCAGCCAAAATGGTGCTCCCGCCGCCGGCAACCAGGGTAATGCTCCCGAGAATACCAAGGTTAGTCAACCCGATGTCAAGGGCGAGATTCCCTCAACAGGAGACAGTGTCCGACTCTGGATTCTCTGTGCAATTACACTCATAGCAGCTGTTGGCATGCTTGCTCTCTACGGAAAATCTAGACGCCCAAGGTCAAGGAGGTATGCAGGCGCCTGACCCAAGGCATAGCCCTATTATTATGCGTACTCCCCCGAGCTTGAAACTTCAAAAGCCTGGGGGAGTAGTCTACTAGCTGCATTATTGGCAGGCCTGTTGTAGGTCCTGCAACATTTTGCTTCGCAAAACGCGACAGGACGACAGTGGGGGATGCTTCGCAAAACGCGACAGGACGACAGGGATATAGACATCCGACACTATTGCCTTCTGGATCGTATTAATGGTGTCAGGAGGCGTCTGGCTCGATGCTCCTGATGCCCTTTACACCACAAGCAATGAACCAATAGGCAAGGGTGCTTGTTATAATTGATGCCAGCAAACCTTGTTCTCAGGCAAAAGCCTGAGTGTGGCAAGAAAGAACGACGGGAGCTGAGTGCGTGATGAGAGAAATATCAAGGCGTACGTTTTCTAAGCTTGGTGCCGCTGCTGCGCTGACCTTTTCGATGTTTGCTGCTGCTTGTACTGGTCGCTATAGCGTGCTGTACCCTCCTCTGGTAACGAGCGAAGGAACAAGTGATTATTCGCGTGAAGAAATGGACGACATGCTGAGGGAGCTGGCAAACATCCCGCAATCGAAACACTATTTGAAATACCTCTACACAGCCACCTGCTATATTCCAGTGATGACTGAGGAGGTTTTCTTTGGGTGTCACAGATGCGGTATTACTGCTAAAAGTTACGAAAGCGAGTGGATGGCTGAGAACACTGAGACTATTCGTTTGCTCGTAGAAGAAATGCGCGATGAGGGGCATGATGTGATGCTGGAAGTGGGTATGTTTTGCCAAAGCTGTTCTGCCAGTGGCAGAGCCGGTACCGAACACAGCTTTAGCATCAGATTTGCTGATGAAGTCACCTACCACCGTGTGCAATCAAGTATTGTCTTTGATTATAGGGTGCTCCTCTCATTTTTGCGGGGCGAGAGTGACATTGGAGACGAGGTTGGCATACCCGACCTCAAAAGGCGACTGGCTATCATAGAAAAGATGACGGGCTTGCGTTATGAATGACGCACTGCGCTCAAAGAAGGTGCCTGAGGCTGCTGTCTTGGAGCTCACGTATCGCTGTAATAGCAAGTGCTTGTTTTGCTCATGCCCCTGGGAGGCAGACAGGAGCTTCATTCAAAAGGAACTTGCTACTGATGAGTGGAAAAAAGTCATAGACCACGTAGTTTCGTTGGGATCCAAGCATGTAACCCTCACCGGCGGGGAGCCCCTTATGCGCCCAGACCTGCATGAGATTCTCGGCTACATAGGCAGGGATAAAAGGATAGAGAACAAACGGATTATCACTAATAGCTTGCTGCTCACAGAAGAGCTGCTGGCGCTATTCAAGGAGTATGATTTTGCCCTAAGCACCAGCTTGCCTGGCATCAAGACCTATAGAAAACACACGGGCTCCAAGGAAGTCGACCGTGTGCTCTACTGGATAAAACGCGCACATGCAGTAGGTTTAGATGTTACCACGGGCATTACCGTCACCAAGCTCAACAAATTTGAGCTGTATGAAACCATCGCAAACGCACTCATTGCAGGCAGTAGCTCCATCTTGCTCAATCGTTTTTTACCAGGAGGAAGAGGGCTCAAACATATAAAGCGCCTTGAGCTTAATCGAAAAGACCTTAACGACATGCTCCAGACTGCAGAAGAAGTGCTGTTGCTCTCCAAGAGGCAGGGCATATTGGGCACCGAGGTTCCCTACTGCGCCATTGATAATCCCGAGCAGTACCAACAGCTGCGCATAGGCTATCTTTGCTCGGCCGCCAAAGGCTTTTTTGTGATTGATCCGAGCGGCTTTGTTCGTGCCTGCAATCACTCGCCAGTGCGCGTGGGCACGCTTGATGACTTTTTTGAGAGCCCTTACTGGCGCGCCTTTAGAGAGCGTGCCTATCTTCCTGCCTCCTGTGTGGGCTGCAAGATGGAAAACTCCTGCGATGCAGGCTGTAGAGAAGCTGCACATATATGCAGCGGCAACATTGATGCAGACGACCCATTGCTGGTGGGAATAACCAAACGACTGCACAGTCCTCGCCAGCAAGAGGAATGCGCACAGAAAGCAGTTGGCAGCAATGGATGAAATCTATCGAGACCTCAGCAAGGCCTGCTTCAGGGGCAGCTTTCGTGATTATCAACAGACTGTATTAGATAATGTCGAGAGCCATCTCTCTGACGGCAAGGTTCATATTGTAGCTGCACCCGGGAGTGGTAAAACAATACTTGGGCTGGAGCTTATCAGACGATTCAACCAGCCAACCCTGGTGCTTTCTCCTTCGGTTACCATTCGTCAGCAATGGGGCGAGCGCTTTGAAGAGCGCTTCTTGCCAGAGGGCGAGCAGCTGAGCTCCTATGTCTCTTTTTGTTTGAAGGATCCTCGCGTCATCACCTCTATCACCTACCAGGCCTTGCATGCCGCCAGTTGCAGGGAGTTGATTCTTGAGCCGCTCGACATCGGGCTCGACGAGAGCGATGATGAGAGCAACCCGAGCAATACTGAGAGTCTCGAGCCCACCGCCCGCTCAAAGAGCAAACCCAAACCCCGCCCAGACCTCAGCACCGCTGAAAACGCCGAGGGCGTTGAGGACGCTGAAGACTACCGCGATTTTGACCTGATTGCCAAAGTAAAGCAGTTTGGCATCAAGGTTATCTGTTTAGATGAAGCTCACCACTTACGCAGCGAGTGGTATAAGGCGCTCACCGCTTTTATAAAGGAGCTCGAAAAAGACTCGAAAGAAAGAATAACCATTATCTCTCTCACGGCTACGCCGCCCTATGATTCTGTCAAAGCCGAATGGATGCGCTACGAAGCGCTTTGCGGCCCTATAGATGAGGAGATATTTGTTCCCGAGTTGGTAATGAAAAAGACCTTGTGTCCGCACCAGGACTATCTGTACTTTACCTATCCAACTCCAAACGAGCGTGATACTCTTGAAAAGTACCGAGCCAATGCCAAAAACTGCCTTGAAGAAATCAGGGCAAGTGGGATTTCCTATCACATCTATGAATCGTCCGGCGTTCATACAAATTTGCATGCTCAACTTGCCACCGTGCTCAAAAACGAACGGGAGTTCTTTACGCTTTTTCGTTTGGCGGAGCAAGCTGGGGCGCGGCTACCACGAGAGATAAGCAAACTCCTCAAGACCAACTCAAAATATACTAAGAAATCATCTGCGCGAGAGCTCTGGCAAAACTATGAGGCTGCGTTTCAATTCGTTATTGACAAGCCGGATCTATTCTCTAAAGAAATCTCTGAGGAGCTGCGTAGTCTCATCGCTCGACATGGATTGATTGAGCGGCGGCGGGTGCGCCTGCTTTCTGACAGCAAGCTCAATCGAATGCTTATCTCATCTATGGGAAAGCTCCATGCCATACCTCAGATAGCCATCAGTGAGGCCTCAAGCATGGGCAACTCACTGAGGATGCTCATCCTCACCGACTTTATCAAGAAAGATATGCTGAGTGTCATAGGAACGGAAGCAACACTCTCTGTCATGGGAGCCGTGCCTGTGTTTGAAGCGGTGCGACGAGCAGTGGGCCAAGGAAGCCTTATAGCTCTTTTGACGGGCACGCTCGTTATCGTACCAAATGCCTCTCGTGTTGCCATAGCTGCCATCGCCTCAGAAAAGGGCATAGCGTGCCGTTTTAAGCCCCTGCCAAATGTTGCATACTCCGAGGCAATTTTTAGGGATTCAAATAAGTACAAGGTGGCGGTGTTGACCGAGGCTTTTCAACGCGGTCATATTAACATCCTCATAGGAACAAAATCACTGCTGGGAGAAGGCTGGGATTCTCCCTGTATCAACTCGCTCATACTGGCCACCTTCGTAGGAAGCTTCATGCTTTCCAACCAGATGCGAGGAAGAGCAATACGTGTTGACAGCCAGGTTCCCAACAAGACGGCAAATATTTGGCACCTGGTGACCATTGAGCCCGTCCTTGCTGAAGATGCCACATACAGAGAAAAGCTTTTGCTTTCTGGGCTGGAGCGCACAAGAGAGCTTGAGGGTTATGATTGGGAGACCCTGGTGAGGCGCTTTGACTGCTTCATGGGCCCTGCCTATGTGCGACCCACCATAGAAAGCGGCATCGAACGTATCGACATTCTTACACCGCCTTTTGACAAGAAAGGCATTGAGCGCATTAATCTGGAGATGACAAACCGTGCCCGTGCGCGGAGCGCTATGGCTAAGAGCTGGAGTGATGCCATCCCTGCCGGCTTCTACCCAATTATCGAAAAGGTCATTGAAGCCAAACCAGAAAAGCTCCCCCTGTACTTTACTTTTATGAATGCCTTACCGATTTTGGTTCTCTTGTTGGTTGCATTGCTTTGCTCTGCTTTTATTCTAGTGGTCGTGAGCACTCAAGACACCCTGGGCGTAGACAGAGAGGTGATTGTGGTTTTGGCCGCCATTGTGGTGGGCGCTGCAATCCTGCTCTTCCGTGCAGTCATACGTTTTTCTCGCTTGCTCTCTCCAAAACGAAGGATTACAGCGCTCTCTGAGGCAGTGCTCGCTAGCCTCAGGCAAGCCGGCCATATCAAAAGCCTTGGCGCAAAGATTCGCATTACCACAGACCCGTTGAGCAGCTTGATTACTTCTGGCCTGCGCGGTGCAACCATATACGAGCAAAACATCTATGCAGCGGCTACGAGTGAGGCTCTTAGTCCTATAGAAAACCCCCGCTATGTATTGGTTGGACTCAATCTAAAGCGGAAAAACTATGTGCACAGCTATGCCTGCCCAGCCTTACTGGCGAGCAACAAAGAAGATGCCTCTTTGTTTTGCAAGAACCTCTCCCATCTTCTTGGCAAGTTTGAGTTAGTGTACACCCATAGCGCCGAAGGGCGTGAGATTCTCTGGAAATGCTCCAACCGCTCTTATATCAACATACACAAGGTGCTTCGAGATAAGTTAGTTGCCCTGGCTTCTCGCTGCTAAGCACGAAGCTGAGTAGCCTCACTGAATGTTTCCAGGTCATACACTCCAATGCTTGAGCCATGAAATACGTACAGGTAGTCATCGATGCAAAGAGCACGCGTGGAAGCCCCGTCTTTTGACAGAGGGATTTTTGCTCGCGTGGTAAAACCAGCGTCATCGCTATAGTCATATATCATAAAGGTGATTGGAGTCTCGGTCTGGTTTCCAAGGGGGCTGGATACAGCACTGGTGTTAACAGTAAAACCAATGAGGTTGTTCTCGGCATTGATAAACAGTGCCTGGTAATCAGTGAGAGCTTCTGCTGTTGTGGTTTTGAGAAGTACGTCGTGAGCCTCTTCTAGCGCAGAGGAGTCTATCCTATCGAGCATTGCGATCCTGATCTTACCTGAGTAGGGCATAGCCAGCTTAAGGCTGAGCAACCTTCCTTCTGAGTAGGGCAGAAGATACTCGCTTTCGGCCGGTATATCCGTGACACCCGAGATGCAGGGGTTCATTGGATCAGAAAGATCAAGGGAAAAGATAGGGATGGGATTGCCCCAAGTGTGTATATAGCCCACATCCCCAATAAACCGTGCCGCATAGATGCGGTAACCTGAGCCAATGTCTTCTACACTGCCAACAAGCTCCATATTGCTATCAAAAATAAAAACGCTGTGGGTATAAACCGACGGTGGGTTGGAAGAATCAATGCGCTTACCGTTCAATGTGGCAAAGGATTCAATTTGAGTGGTTGCTATCCTCAGGTAGCCTGCGTATTCATCCAAGTGGAATTGGTTGGCCAGCCAGCCTTCAACCACGACTTTGTTGCCCCAGTTCATACAGCCATTATTATAGTCCAGACGCACGATACGGGTTTTACGTGAAGAAGTAGCTACCTCGTAAAGCTCGCCTTCTTCCAGGGCAAGATAGTTTTGTAGAAATCTATTAGTGCGACTTCTTTGATCTAGCAAAAGGAGATGGTCTTGATTCATGGATACACTGGTTAGACTAGACAAGAGCGAAATCTCGCTTTTGCGCTCAGACAGGTTGATGTCGATTGAAGTGACAACAGTATACTGAGGAGATGTGCATACTGAGCTCAGGCTTATTTCCTCAGCAGCAAGCGGTCTGGCCATAGAATCTAATTTCTCGGCGTTCCTGATGATTCCGTCATAGCAATTGGGCACAAAGGTCTGCGGAGCATCACTGCGCGCAAGGCTGGTATTGACTGTATGCAAGCTCACAACGTAGAGTATGCCGTCTACCATCCGTGAGCTCTCCAGCTTGCCGTCTTGACCAAACATATTGATGAGCCTGGGCATTTTTGGATCGCTGATATCGTAGACAGCCGCAAAGCTGACCCAGTCATAGAGGCCACGGTCGTGGTAGGTGTCACGGTAGCCGGAGAGGTGATGGTCATTGCGGTCGTAGAGCTCGCTCTTGTTGCCGTCTTTATGGAGCATTACCACCAGGCGATCATCTGAAAGATAGAAGTCCTGTAGCGTACCAATCCCCACGGAGATGCGCGCAATTTGCCTGGTGTACTTTCCATCTGCAACGCAAATAATTATCGCATTGTTGTAAAGATAATAGAGGTATTCTCCGTTGGTCTTGATGATGCTTGCGCTCTCTAAATCAGCCACCTGGGCATCTGCCTGAGGCAAATCGCCCTCGACCGTGCCAGAGTTTTGTGCTGTATCGTAGGTAACAGCCCCAGATGACCCGGCATTGCCTGTGCTGGTTGCGCCTTCCTCAGTTGCCGGAGAAGCGAGGGTGTCATCATGCTGGCTGGAGGCGACAGAGGGACAAATAACTATGTAAACAGGCTTTCCTAGCGGCTGAATCGCTTGGAAGATTTCATCATATGAGTAAACAGGGTAGATTTCCCAGTTGCTCTCTTCTTCATCCAAAAGAGGCACAACCGTAGCAACAGGCTTGCTTTGAGCTTCAGGTTCGCTTATAGTTACCGGTTCGCTTTGCACTACCGTCTTTCTTGGGGCGTAAGGCGTGCGTAGAGTATCGGGCTCGCCTAGAGTGACTGAATCGCCTGCAATTGCAGCTCCTTGGCTCCTTGGCTCATGGTTCGCTATACTCAAGCCAGCAGTAGTCATTAACACGGCAATGGTAGTAGCAACAAAGATGGTTCCAGCAAAACCAGGCTGCTTGCGGGGCTGCTTGCGGGGCTGTGTGCCCTGAGAAGACTGCCCCTCAGGAGTCAAGCCTAGATCAACTGCACTATCACTCTTGTTTTGTTCTTCTTTAGAATACACTCTCTTCACCCTTGCCCTCTTTCTGCAATTCAAACCAATATCATCTAATAACAATACGATTCATCAGATTGAAGTGTCGCTGGAAACTTCAGACGCAGGTGACAAGGGGACGGGGCGTTTGTCACCTTCCTGATAAGGTGACAAACGCCCCGTCCCCTTGTCACCCCTACGCATATGCCAAGCATAGAGCATTTTCATCGATACCAGAAAGCTCTTGACAAATCGCCGCAGAGAATACTACGTTTTACGCAGTAGGTAAAATCGCTCCAAGTTGCCTTGGGACAAGGGGGAGATGACTAGTTGAAATGAGTTAATTGTGGTTTCACTAAGAGCAAACGAACTACTGTTTAAGCAGAGCAATTGTAGAATTATGCCCGTGCAAACAGGCGTTTTACCATATTGATGAGGAGATCCATTTCTTTGATCTTTAACAATTTGTAGAGTAGAAGTATTGCTGTTAGACCAGCACAACCGTAGAGGATTACTGAAGCGAAGCCACCGAGAGGGCCAGTCCAGAGTGAGAAGTTTGGCAAAAGGAGCCAGATGAGGGCAGCCACTGCAAGGGTAGCCGCTAGTGCCTTGAGAGTGCTCGTAAGCATCCCGCGCACACCTATTACCCCTATATAACGGCGTAGCACTACCAGCAAAATAGCCACTGTTATGGTGTAATAGACGATATCTGCTATGCAGATGCCAACGAGCCCGAGCAGGGCGGGTGAGGAGAGCGCTGCGTAGAGAACACACTGAAGAGCACAAAAGCCTGTGCAGATAAGCGAGAAGGTCATAAAGCGCCTGAGCGACGCAAAAACATTGAATAAATGCATCTGAAATGAGTAGAAGGGGAGAGCAATTACCCAGACACTTAGCACAAGCCCAACCATAGCCACATCGTCTGCTGTAAACGCCCCTATGTTGAACATCTGTATGATGGGCTTTGATAGTACGCACATGAGTCCTGCAAGTGGGATGATGCAGAGCAGTGTGTATGTGTTGCCCTTTTGCATAAAGTGCCTAAAACCATCCATGTTGTCAACAGCGACTGACCTTGACATCTCGGTAAAGAGAGCTCGTGAAAGCGAGACCGCAATGATTCCGTGGGATAGCTGAAACCAAGTCCAAGCGTATTCTAGTATAGCCTTTCCACTTGGGTCGTTTGCGACGAGGCTAAAATTGCTTCTGAAGGTAAAGGACGTTGCCATGCCTACCATAAAGATAACCATCGGCACGCCGGTTTTGAGCATCTCAATGAATCCTGGATCTCTGAAATTGACGCGCGGTGACCACTTGAATCCCAGTTTGACAACCGCAGGAATCTGTATTGCCATTTGCACGACTACACCGAGGGTGGTGCCGATGGCCAGAACCAGCAGTGCAAACTGACTGTCAGTGGACACTAGAATCATATAGAAAACAAACGAGCCGATTACTAGAAGGTTGTTGAAGGCAGGTGCCACCGAGGGGAGCACAAAGATGCGGTTGGCGTTGAGCATAGCCGTCACTACACCGCCGATGCCGTAAAAGAGCAGCTGTACAGCAAAGATGCGAAAGAAGTATATAGCGGTTTTAGTGACCTCTGCTTCTACAGATTGGGCAAGAAAGGTTTGAGTTGCAATGACCTGTGGCGCAAAGAAGGTGGCAAGTACCGTGAGAACGCCTAGAACCAGCACCACGATGTTGAGGAGGTTGGAGACGTAGCGGTTGCCCCCCTCGTGCCCATACTTAGCCGTATGCAGCAGATAGAGTGGCACAAAGGCCGCATTCAAGAGCCCGCCCAGTGCAAATTCGTAGATAAGGTTAGGGAGCGTATTTGCTATGCTAAAGGCTGAGGCGATAAAAGTCGTACCCACAGCAGCGGCCATGACAAAAGTGCGAGCCAAACCAGTAACTCGCGAAATAAGCGTAGCCACTGACATCAGGGCAGTAGAGCGCGCAACAGTAGGTTGGCTATGTTTCATTACATTGGCATAGCACAAGGCTGATCATGAGGTAACACTCCAATCGTTTATCCCTAACAAGAGCCAATACAGGTTTCATTTTAAACAGGAGCAGGCAATAGCTCAAGTCTTCACTATTCAAGCACTTTGGCTTCAAGTAAGTTCTGTTACTAGTCAGACTGTAGTCCGTCATTGCGGCCTCCGAGCCGCAATCTAACCAAAATGCGTCTCAGATTGCGGGTCAAGCCCGCAATGACGAATTGGGTCTGATCAGTAACTAAGTTCTTGCTGAACACTTTCCGCACTCTCTCGGCTGACAAGAATGGCTTTTTGCCAGCGGTAGCGGGAGTTTCATGCAACTAGGCAAAAACTGGACAACAAATTGCGAAACCATACAAGAGAATCTGACTTATCGGAGTGAGCGATAATTCGGCCAGGGGACACTCTGTTAACGCTTCGTGTATGACTAACAAACTCCGCAGCGATGCTCAAAAAGAGTTGCTGAGAGTGTTGTTGCAATAGTACTCAGCGTACAGGCCGTTAGCTAGCAAGAGCTCTTTATGTGTTCCTATTTCCGCAATAGTGCCATTCTTTAGAAAAACTATTTTATCGAAGTCCAAGGTAGACCTCAGTCGATGCGATATGACAATGCAAGTCGTTTTGTCTTTTGCAGCAAGCACATCCTCAAGTATCATGCGTTCAGTGTTTGCATCAAGATTACTAGTTGCCTCGTCTAATATTAGTATATCTGGCTTCGTTAGTATCGCTCTTGCAATAGCGACTCTTTGCCTTTGGCCCCCAGATAAATCTGCACCGCTCTCTTGTATGACAGTTTCATATTTGTTTGGTAAGTCTTGGATAAATACATCAGCTCTGCTTTGCCGACAAGCCTCAACAATTTCTTCGTTAGAAGCATCTTGTTTTACAAAAAGAAAATTGTTCCTAATCGTGTCAGAGAACAGAAACGTCTCTTGGGGAACATACGCAATCTTTTTTCTTAAAGTAGCTTTTCCAATTTCTTCAATTTCTTTGTCACCAATTCTTATTGATCCTTCTCCAGGGTCATAGAAGGCCATTAATAGCTTAATAAGCGTAGTCTTCCCGCTTCCATTTTCGCCGATCAGCAACACGCTTTCTCCAGCCTTTATGGAAAGAGATATATCATGGAGAACTGGCCTTCTATAGCCATACCGAAATGTTAGGTTTTCAATAGATATTGGACTATAAAGAGATATATCGGTAATAGTTTCATCACCACAAGACTCCTGTGGTAACTCCATAATATCATTTAGACGATCAGCCGCAACAATAGCAGACTGTATTCTAGGCTGAAGTTCTATTAAGTTTTGTGCTGGCGCAAGGAAAAATCCTAGCATGATATAAAACGTCATCAGCTCTCCAAAGAACATTCCACCATTGATTACGACGTAGTAACCAGCCCATAACACAACAAGTAGTCCGGCTGAAGAAATGAATTGTGAAATGGCATTTTGGTTAGTGCCAAGAAAGATCCCCTTGGCATTCTTGTCAACAAAAACTTTAAATCTCGTTCTCGTTGTGTCTCTGATTGCACTCTCTGCGTTGAACGATTTAACAGTGGTAATGCCATCAATGGACTCTTTTAAGTAAGAGGATACAAAAGCGTATTGACTCATAATTTCTCGGTTGATATTTCTCATCGGCCTTACAAATAACATTACTGCAAGAGAATATACAGCAAAGACTCCTAAGCTAATTAGGAACAGAAACATGTTTTGATTTAGCAAGAGAAACGCTCCGACTATCACCATAGCGCTGTCAAATATAAGCGTGAGGATAGTTTGAGCCAAGGCATCTCGCACTCTAGATGCATCAGAGAATCTTGACATTAACTCTCCTGTTTTCAT